>Ga0209911_100016_pt1 | contig 317485 bp, 295 predicted proteins | sample FECB21metaG_FD_188301 | JGI IMG/M metagenome (GOLD analysis project Ga0209911, IMG submission 188301) | Cyanobacterial communities from the Joint Genome Institute, California, USA - FECB-21 (SPAdes) (version 2) | ecosystem: Environmental > Aquatic > Thermal springs > Hot (42-90C) > Microbial... | reverse complement strand
TGCAGCTTGAGGGACTGCAATCTCTCAGTGACAATCAAACCGCTCGGCTGCCTGCTGTGATCAGCTAAGCCCCCGCAAACTCAACTGCCAGAACAATGGCAGTTACACCACTCAATGGGACACGATCCGCCAGGCCGGCTAATGGGTGTCCCCTTTTTACTTTTTATGAAAATAGATACAAGATGCCTCACCGTCGATCAGCCAGAAAAGCTGCATCAGAGTTGGCAGGAAATTTAGGTTCAAATCCCACGGTGATACGTAAGCCAGATTTCAGAGGCGGCCCTTATACATGGCAAAACTCTAAAGGAAGAATTGGGGCTGAAAGTGCTAACGGTAAATCAGGTTGGCGTGATGATGTATTAGGCCATCCCGAACTAGGGGCAGGCCCCCATGTCAATGTGTGGAATGAATCCAAAGGAATACTCAGTAATTTACATCTGGACTATTAATCATGGAAAAAATAGTTATTCGATTCAGTTCAGAGCTTTTAAGCGAAGAGGAAGAGAGTGATTGTGTTTGGTACATATTTGAAGAAAAAGAACTAAAAGAGATTGATTCCTTGTGCGTAAATCCTTGGAACAAGGCGGAAGCCATAACGCAGAAAAAAATGTACTTCCTAGATGACTGTACTTTCACAATAAGGCCAGCGAGAATGGAGGATAGAGTTAGCCCAAGTCGCGATGAACCTCCTTCTGCATACTTTATAGAAATAGCGAACCAAGATGGCTCTTTGAGGTTATGTTCGCGGCGTCTATATTCATGGGATGACGCAATAAAATATGCAAATATTTTTAAAAGTCTTCCCTTCTCGACTGCTTCAAAAATATGGGCGCTCAAAAAGCCATAACGAGGATCAATGGGGTCAGAGTCTGAGGAATCCCCACAAATCTACTCCAGTGCCTGCGCCTGCCGGTGAACCTCGCCACGTAGCAAGGCTCCATCTTCGCCAGAGCCGAGAATTCAAAAAGGTGACAGATTTATTTTCAGAGCCTGGGTTAGTCTGGCTGCTTCATGGGGCCCTCAAGATAGCGTTTTGAATTGTTAGGTAGTTCGCATTATTGCCGCTATGGCAAAAGGCTTACACGCCGAAGCGCAACGGGCCTCTCCCGTCGCATGCGTAGGCTGGTTAATCTACACACACCTACCGGGAACTGGATGTCCCGAGTCACGGAAGACAGACCGCGCCAGGACGGCAAACGACAGGATGTCGGAAGGTCTTAAAAAACCCGCTTCGGCGGGTTTTTTGTTGCCTGCAGAAAAGTCAGGCGACGCTGAACGCTGCTAGCCAGGCATGACTCAGGTCTGCCAGTAAATCCTAGCCCCTTCTGTCAGTCCGCCGTAGCCAGAACCTGCGTATTACGCCCGGCATGCTTCGCGCGATAGAGCGCGGTGTCGGCCTTGAGCAGCATGCCGGTGATGTCCTCGGCGACGGGGCTGGTGCTGCCATAAACACCAGCGCTAAAGCTCAAGGCGATGTGCTTGTCGTCAATCTGCGCCGGGTGCTGGGTCATGGATTGGCGGAGCTGATCGACCAGCTCCAGCGCACCGCTGGCGTCGGTGCCGGGCAGGATCAGCAGGAATTCCTCACCCCCATAACGGCCGATGTTGTCGTTACGGCGCAGGCGCTGTTGAAGATGGTCCGCGCAGTGCCTGAGCACGGCATCGCCGACCAGGTGGCCGTGGCTGTCGTTGATCTGCTTGAAGTGATCCAGATCGAGCATGGCGATGGACAGCGGCGTGTGTTGGCGGCGAGCGCGCTCCAGCTCGTCGGTGAGTTGTTCGAGTATCGGCAGGCGATTGGGCAGCCTGGTGAGCGTGTCGCGCAGGGCGGTCTGGCGCAGCTCCGATTCGATGCGCTCACGCGACAGTAGCACCAGGCCGAAGGAGAACATGATGATGGTGGCGGCACCGAGGGCGACCGATACCGTCTGCTTCAGGTTGCTGACGTCGTAGTGCATCTCCGTCGGCGCGCCGGCGAGTATGACCACCACGCGAATACCCAGGCCGAACAGGCTGATGCCTGCACCGATCATCAGGATTCGGTGGGCGCGCCCGCCGAGCACGGCATGAATGCGGCTCAGGCGCAGAATCACCAGGCATTGGGTGAACAGCAGCAGGCAGGCGACCAGTTGGCGTGGCTCCTGGGTGTCGATCAGCAGGCTGAGCAGCACGCCCAGTAGCAGCGGAAAGGCGAAGGCCAGTCTCCAGGGCGGGCGCTGGCCGTGGATCAGCGGCAGGCTGACGGTGTAGAAGGCCAGAGCTGTGGACAGCAGCGTGTTGGCCAGCACGTAGCTGATCCATATCGATACCTGACCGAAGAGGGTGAAGCCGATGTAGGCCAGCGAGTGGGAGAGCATGCCCAGCCCAGTGGTGAGCATGCCGTCGCGATGACGCAACTGGCCGACCAGGATCAGGCAGCTGCCCATGATCACGGCGACCAGCGCGACGGCTCCGAACAGTGTCTGGGTGTGGGCGATCATGTCAGCCTTCTTGTTTCCCCGCCTGAGTTGACTCTAGTGCAATCCCCCGTCCCATCGCTTGCCTCGGATCAGGCCCACCAGTAGCGCACCATATGGAAGAACACGGGCGCGGCGAAGCATACGGAATCGAGGCGATCGAGCATGCCGCCGTGCCCTTCGATCATGTGGCCCCAATCCTTCACCCCACGATCACGCTTGATTGCCGACATCACCAGGCCGCCGGCAAAGCCGAGCAGGCACACCAGCAGGGCGAACAGCGCCGCCTGCCAGAAGGCGAAGGGGGTGATCCAGCACAGCATGGCGCCGATCAGGGTAGCCAGTGCCACGCCGCCGATAAATCCTTCGATGGTCTTGGATGGCGAGAGATTGGGGGCGATCTTGTGTTTGCCGAAGAGCTTGCCGCACACGTACTGCAGCACGTCGGAGAGCTGCACGACGATGATCAGCCAGGCGATCAGCAGCAGGTTGCGGCCCTCGTAGCCGGGGATGTCCAGGGTCAGCAGCGCCGGTACCGAAGAGATGCAGTAAACGGCGATCATCAGGCCCCACTGCACCTTGGCCGCGCGCTCGAGATAGCGGGTGGTGTCGCCGCCCAGCGAAGCGAGGATCGGCAGCAGCAGGAACAGATAGACCGGGATGAAGATGGCGAACAGCCCGTACCAGCCGAAGGCGATCAGCAGGTACTGCATCGGCAGGGCGAAGTAGAAGGCCGCCACCAGCGCCGGGTAGTCGCTGCGCCGAGTCGGCGTCAGCGTCATGAACTCGCGCAGGGCATAGAAGGAGACGAAGTAGAACAGCACGACAACGCCGATGTTACCGAACAGGAAGGCGATGCCGATCACCAGCACCATCACCCACCAGGCGTTGATCCGCGCGTTGAGGTTGTCGACCACCGGGTTGGGGCGGTCGCCGCTGCGTTTCTTGAGGATGAAACCGACCAGACTGGCCAGCAGGAGCAGGGCACCGATACCGGCGAATAACAGCAGGGTATTACGATCCATCTCAGGCCTCCTCGGGTGCCAGTGCCAGCAGGGCGTTACGCGCGCGTTCCAGGAAGGCGTCCTTGCCTTCCCCCTCGATGGGCTCCAGCGCTGCGCCAAAGCTTAGTGTGCATAGCAGTGGCAAGGGCAGCGCCCTGCCTTTGGGCATCACCCGGTTGAGGTTGGCGATCCACACCGGCACCAGCTCCACGTCCGGGCGCGCCTGAGCCAGGTGATAAAGGCCGCTCTTGAACGGTAGCAGCGGCTCGTCGCCGAGATTGCGTGTGCCCTCGGGGAAGATGATCAGCGAGTCACCGCCGTCCAGCGCGTCGAGCATCGCCTGCAGCGGGTTGGCGCCTTCCTTGCGCTCGCGGTCTACCAGCACACCGTTGAACACCTTGTTGATCAGGAAGCTGCGCACCCCCGGTTTCTGCCAGTAGTCGGCGCCTGCCACCGGTCGAGTGCGCTTGCGCAGCTCTGGCGGCAGGGATGCCCAGAGCAGGACGAAATCGCCATGGCTGCTGTGATTGGCGTAGTACAGGCGTTGTGTTGGTTGCGCGGTGCTGCCGAGCCACAGGGCTCGTGCGCCGGTCAGCAGGCGAGCTGCCGAGGTGATGGCAAAAGCGGTCAATGCAGCGAGCATGGCGACTCCTTAAGCGAAAACGATGAAGAACCCCAGTACAACGATGACGATCTGTAGCAATAGGCACAGCGCCTGTTTGCGCAGCAGGCCGAGTGCGCCCTGAGCGCGTAGGCTCCAGGTGCGGCCAACCTGCTGTGCATTCTGCAGGCCCAGATTCTGTAGCGCCTGATCCAGAGCACGAGTCTGGTTATCGAGCTGTTCACCGGCTTCGGCTAGGCGCTGGAACAGCTCAGCGTCCAGCGCCACGCGCAGCGCCCAGTATTTCTCGGCCAGTCCGGCGATCAGCAGCGCTGCGCAGAGCAGTGCCAACGCCAGGCTCGCGGGGGGGCCAAGCCATGGCGCCAGGCCGAAGACCACGGCGAGCAGGCTCAGTGCACTGGAGCAATGATCGAGGCTGCGCCCACGTCGCAACAGTGCCGCGACCAGCATGAGATCAGCCTGCATGGGCGACCTCCAATTTCGCTCCTGCATCGAGCATGCCCTGCAGCGCCGCCAGGTGCTGCGGGCCAAGCACGATCTGCGGCCGCGCCTGGCGGATCAGGTCCACGGCTGCTTCCACGCTCTGGCAGCGGCCGCTATGCAGCAGCCAGGCCGCCACGGCGGTGGCGCTGCGCGAGTAGCCCAGCGCACAGCACACCAGCACTGGGCCCTTGTGGCGCAGCCGTTCGATAGCCTCGGCGGCGTGTTGACAGGTCAGCGTGTCCGGCGCCACCAGATCTAGCGACGGCAGGCTGCAATAGTTTGCAGGCGTGTGCAGCAGCGGCAGCTCGGCGCAAAGGTCGACCAGGGCAGCATAGCCATCGAGATCGCCCATGGCGGGCAGGCGGCCGAGGTCGACGCCTTCCACGACCTGGCTTGGCGCTGGCTGACGAAACGTCCACAGCCGTGAATTGATCCAGGCACCGAGCAGATAGGGTGCGAGCAGCACCGTTGCGGCCGGTTTGAGGCGCCCATTGGCCTGCTTCTGGAAGCCGCCAGCCCCAAACAGCAGGTAGTTGAGCGCGACCAATGCCAGTGAAGCCGCCGGCCAGAACAGCCACAGCCAGGCACCGCCCAGCTTGACGGCCAGCACGGCGCACAGCATTGCGCCAAGCCCGTAGCGCAGCGCCAGGCGCCAACGCTTTGGATCGCTGGCCAGGCGTATCTGCTTAAGCGGTGTATCGCCCTGCAGCGGTAGCAGCCACAGACAGAAGAAGCCGGCCAGCAGCCCGGTGGGCACGTCGATGAAATGGTGCTGCCAGGTGGTCAGCACGGAAACGCCGATCAGCGCCATCCACAGGTGCAGCAAACCGCGTAGCCACAGGTTGCGCGTGTGATTGGCGAACATTGCCCAGATGATCACCAGCAGGGTGATATGCAGCGAAGGCGCCTGGTTGAAGGGTTTGTCGAAGCCCATCAGTATGTCGAACATCAGGCCGAAGGTGCCGTCCAGGGGCGGTCGCTCGAAGGTGAAGCGCAGCGGCCAGATCAGGAAGCAGGCCACGCAGATCACCTGCGCAGCGAGCAGGCGCAGGGCGTGGCGATCCATCTCGCGGCGGCAGGCCGGCAACAGGAAGGACAGGCCATAAAGAAGGTCGATCGACCAGTACGGCACGATGGTCCAGGGCCAGAGCGGGATTTGCGGCTCCCACGCGAAGACCAGGCTGCCGACATCCTCGCGCTGGCCGCTGAACCAGTTGGCGAAGCCGTAGCTGGCGAAGAACAGCGGGCCGAGCAACAGCAGCCAGAGTACGCCGCGCTTCCACAATCCTTGTTGGCGGGCGTGCTCCATCACTTCACCCGTTGTGCCAGGGACACACTGAAGATGCCCCACTGGTCGATGCGCTGCGCCACCTTGCGGAAACCGGCTGCTTCCACCAACTGGTCCATTTCTGCCTGGCTGCGTCGGCGCATGACCCAGGCCTGGCCGTCGCGGTGGCTGGTCAGGGCGCGGGCGATCAGTTCCAGCTGCGGGTGCCAGGGCTGGCCGGTGTAGACCAGATAGCCGCCCTCCTCGACTGCCGCCGCCAGGCCGGCCAGCGAATCGCCGACCATCTGGTTGCTGCCGAACAGCTCGTACAGGCCGGAGACCACCGCCAGGGTTGGCTTCGGCTCGAGCGCGGCGAGGTCGTCACGGTCGAAGGCATCGCCTTTGACGAAACGGGCGATATCGCCCAGGCCCTTCTGCTCGATCAGCGTATTGCCATCGCGCACATTGATGTCGCTGTAGTCGCGCAGCAGGATTGCGTCGGGGCGCTGCTGCTGGCCTTCCAGCGATTCGAGGATGTAGCGGCCGTGGCCGGCGGCGATATCGACGATGCGCACTGCGCTGCCCGCCTCGCGCAACCTGGCCATGGCCAGGCGCAGCAGTTCCTCGGCGTGCAGCTTGCGTTGACGAATGCCACGCCAGCCGATGGAGTCCAGGTAGTTCTGGTCGATCAACCGGCCCAGCGCACCCTTGCCGGTGGGCTGGTTGCGGTAGACGTAATCGAGCGTGCTGCCGGAGTCGAAACCGGTGTCGAAGCCCAGCTTCACGCCGGCCGACAGGCTGCTGCCCAGGCGCATGCCGGCGCGGGTGGCGCGCCAGTAGATGTCGCGCAGCGAGTATTTCGGCAGTGGCGCAGCCAGCTCTTCCGCTTCGGCACAGGTGGCGCCGAGGCGGTCGGCATCGAGCAGCGAGGGACGTGTCATCGGCTCCTCGAAGTTGCGCAGGATGAAGCGTCGTGCGCGGCTCAGGGCATGGGCGCGGTCGCGTTCGCCGAGGGTGTCGTGGAAGAAGCCCGGTAGCAGGTGCTTTTCCTTGCGCAGGCTGCCGAGGCGCTCGAAGAAGTCTTCCTGCGGCTTGCGGTGGACGACGAAGTCGGCGCCGGAGATCAGCAGTTGGGTCGGCACCTGGATCGCCTGGGCGTCGGCAACGATGCGGTCGGCGGCCTCGTACAGGCCGAGCAGCATGGTGACCGAGATGGGCCGGGCGATCAGCGAGTCATTTTCGAAGGAGGCGATGCGCTCGGGATCGTGGCTGAGAAAGCGCGCCTTGACGTAACTGTTGACGAAGAAGTTGCCGCGCCAGGCGTGCAGCAGCTTCAGACCGGGGCGGGCGAAGGGCACGTAGAGCTTGACCTTGAAGGCCGGTGAGGCGAGCACCAGGCAACGCACCTTGGGTGCGTAGTCGTGGGCCCAGGTGGAGATGATCACCGCGCCGACGCTCTGCGCCACTACTGCCAGGTCCTGTTCGGCGATGCCGTGCTGGCTGCCGATGTGTTCGACGAATGTCTGCACGTCGCGCACGTTGGTGGCAAAGCTAGGGCTGTCGCCGCGTGCACCGGGCGAAAGGCCATGGCCACGGGCATCCCAGGCGAAAAAGTCGCAGTGCGGCAGCTCCAGTTCGTCCACCAGGTGGGCCATGCGCCCACCATGCTCATGGCCGCGATGAAACAATACGACAGCCTGGCGTGGGCCATCGGTGGGCGCAGTCGCCGACCAATGGCGATAGCTCAGCTCGACGCCGTCATGAGTGGTAAAGGTGTGAAGCTGTACGGGGCGCATGGAATCTCCTTATTCCGTAGAACGGGTCAGACCGCTTCGGCCAACCCGTGGCGAACGCGGTTGTAGAGGGTATAGAGCAGCAGGGCGAGGATCAGGGCCAACAGCAGGTTGATCCACAAAGCTGGGAGCAGGCCGCTGGCGACGCCAGCGCCGAGCACGCCGAAGCAGAAGGCGCGGTCGCTCTTGCCCATCGGCCCGTCATAGCGACGTGAGGCACCGACCATCGGCCCGAGCACGCCGGCGTACTCGCTGATCACTGCCAGCAGTACCACGACAATCACCAGCAGCGGCGAGACGCCTGCCAGCAAGGCGAAGGGCAGATACAGGGCGCTGTCGGCGATCACGTCGCAGAGTTCATTGAGGTAGGCGCCGAGTTTCGATTGCTGGCCGAACTCGCGGGCGAGCATGCCGTCGACGGCGTTCAGCGCCATGCGCACCAGCATCCACAGGGGAATCAGGGCGAACAGCCAGGTGATGTGACTGAAAGCAGCGAGCAGGGCGCCGAGCAGCACGGAGACGAGGGCTGCAGCCAGAGTGACCTGATTGGCGGTGACGCCGCGTGCATAAAGACGTTCGACGCCGGGGCGCAGCAGGTTCTGGAAGGCGGGTTTGAGCTGGTAAATCGATGGCATGGCAGTGAATTCCCTTTACTGATCCAATCTTCGGCCATTGCCGCGGGTGAGACTGTGAGCCCATCGAGGTAGACGCAGCTTTATCGACGGTGGGCGCCCGCTGGAAGCCAAATCGCGGTTAGGCCTTTGCTACATCTGAGCCACAACTTATACCCCGCCGCGGGATTTTCCTAGCGCTGGTGATTCGCCAGGAAAATCAGTTTGATGCAAGCAGTGATGGCGCTTTGATTGCATTTCCTGCACAGCTTATCCACAGATCAGGCGGTTTCGCCCAGGCGGCTCAGCTGCGGCTCTTCACCGCGCAGTTCGGTCTGTTGCTGGCGTACCCATTGAAAAGCACGTTCGTTGAGCTCGGCGATGGCGCGCGGGCCTTCACCCTCGGCGTACATCGGCTGGCCGATGATGACCTGAATGGTGCCCGGGCGCTTGCCCCAGCCGGCCTTGGGCCAGAATTCACCAGCGTTGTGGGTGATGGGCAGCACCGGCAGGCCGGCGTTCACTGCCAGGGCGGTGCCGCCACGGGAGAACTTGCCGATCTGGCCCGGCGGAATCCGTGTGCCTTCGGGGAACACCAGCACCCAGGCGCCCTGCTTGAGGCGCTCGTCGCCCTGCTTGGCCAACTGCTTGAGCGCCGCCTTGGGGTTGCTGCGGTCGATGGCGATGGGCTTGAGCAGCGCCATGCCCCAGCCGAAGAACGGCACGCGCAGCAGTTCGCGCTTGACCACCTGCGACAACGGCTCGAAGAAGCCGGAGAGGAAGAAGGTTTCCCAGGTGCTCTGGTGGTTGGCGAGGATCACGCAGGGGCGCTCGGGGATGTTCTCCACACCGCGCACTTCATAGCGGATACCGACGATCACCTTGGCCAGCCACACGCCGCAGTTGCACCAGGCCTGGACGACGAAGCGGTAACGCCAGCGGAACGGCAGCAAGGGCGCGACCACCAGGCTGATCAGGCACCAGAAGAACGAGCTGGCCGACAGCAGCAGGTAGAAAAGCGTGACTCTGAATGCCTGCACTAGCGCCATGAACCTTCACACCTTATGAGAGCAGTTGATCGGCGACAGCCGCCAGATCATCGAATACCAGGGTTCCTGGCGGCAGTGGCTTGGCCAGGGTTCGTTCACCTTTACCGGTTTTCACCAGCACAGGCTGACAATCGACGGCCAGCGCGGCCTGTAGGTCACCGCTGGTATCGCCGACGAACCAGACACCGGTCAGATCCGTGGCGTAGTGCGCGGCGATCTGCTGGAGCATGCCCGGTTTCGGTTTGCGGCAGTCGCAGCCATCGTCCGGCCCGTGCGGGCAGTGGACGATGATACCGACTTCGCCACCCTGCTCCGCCACCAGCTCGCGCAGGCGCGTGTGCATCGACTCCAGGGTCGCCAGGTCGTAATAGCCACGGGCAATGCCGGACTGGTTGGTGGCCACGGCCACCGTCCAACCGGCTTTCGACAGGCGTGCGATGGCAGCGATCGACGAAGGGATTGGGTGCCATTCGTCGAGCGTCTTGATATAGGCGTCGGAGTCTTGGTTGATGACACCGTCGCGGTCGAGGATCAGCAGTTTCATGCAGCCACGCCAGAAGCAGAGATGGAAACGACCGCTGGCCGCGAACATTTTCGCGGCCAGCGCCTGGCGTCAGCCCAGTACCGAGATGTCCGCCACGCCGAGGAACAGCCCGCGCAGGCGAGCCAGCAGGGCGTAACGGTTGGCGCGTACGCGCGCATCCTCGGCGTTGACCAGCACCGCCTCGAAGAAGGCGTCCACCGGCTCGCGCAGGCCAGCCAGCTTGGCCAGGGCCTCGTTGTACTGACGGGCGGCGGCCAGCGGCTGTACGGCCTGGTCGGCCTGCTGGATAGCCGCGTGCAGGGCGAACTCACTGGGGTTGTCGAAGTAGTGCGCTTCGACCTGGGCGGCGACGCCACCTTCGGCCTTGCTCAGCAGGTTCGACACGCGCTTGTTGGCGGCAGCCAGGGCAGCGGCTTGGGGCAGCTTGCGGAAGGCCTGCACGGCCTGCACGCGCTGGTCGAAGTCCAGCGGCGAGGTCGGGCCCACCGCGCGCACGGCCTGGTAAACCGCCACTTCGATGCCTTCGTCTTCATAGCGCGCACGCAGGCGGTCGAAGATGAACTCCAGCACCTGGGCGGCCAGGCCTTCGGTCTTGATCTTGCCGGCGTACTGGGCGACGGCGAAGTCGACCGCAGCGGCCAGGTCCAGATCCAGACCCTTCTCGATCAGGATGCGCAGCACGCCGAGGGCGGCGCGACGCAGGGCGTAGGGGTCCTTCGAGCCGGTCGGCAGCATGCCGATACCGAAGATGCCGACCAGGGTGTCGAGCTTGTCGGCCACGGCCACGGCTGCGCCGGTCAGGGTGCTTGGCAGTTCGGCGCCGGCACCGCGCGGCATGTACTGCTCGTTCAGGGCCAGTGCGACATCTTCCGGCTCACCATCGTTGAGCGCGTAGTAGTAACCGGCGATGCCCTGCATTTCCGGGAATTCGCCGACCATCTCGGTGGCCAGGTCGCACTTGCTCAGCAGGCCGGCACGAGCGGCGCGCTGGGCGTCGCCACCGACTGCGCGGGCGATGAAGCCGGCCAGGGCGGAGACGCGCTGGGCCTTTTCAAATACCGAACCGAGCTGGGCCTGGAATACCACGTTGGCCAGGCGCTGGTTGAAGCCTTCGAGCTTCTGCTTCTTGTCCTGCTTGAAGAAGAACTCGGCATCGGTCAGGCGCGGACGCACGACTTTCTCGTTACCCGAGACGATCTGCGCTGGGTCCTTGGACTCGACGTTGGCCACGGTGATGAAACGCGGCAACAGCTTGCCGTTCGCATCGAGCAGGCAGAAGTACTTCTGGTTGTCCTGCATGGTGGTGATCAGCGCTTCCTGCGGCACCTCGAGGAAGCGCTCCTCGAACGAGCAGACGAGCGGCACCGGCCATTCCACCAGCGCGGTGACTTCGTCCAGCAGTGCCGGCGGCACGATGGCGGTGCCCTGCTCGGCTGCAGCCAGCTCGTCGACACGGCGCGAGATGATCTCGCGGCGCTCGGCGAAGTCGGCCAGCACGAAGGCGCTGCGCAGGTCTTCGGCGTAGTTGGCCGGGCTGCTGATGCGCACGTCGCGGTTGGCGTGGAAACGGTGGCCACGGGAGACGCGACCGGCCTTCTGCGCGAGGATTTCGCAATCGACCACGGCATCGCCGAACAGCATCACCAGCCACTGGGTCGGGCGCACGAATTCGTCGCGACGGGCGGCCCAGCGCATGCGCTTGGGAATCGGCAGGTCGTTCAGTGAGTCGGCAACGATGGTCGGCAGCAGATTCACCGCCGGCTGGCCGGGGATGTGCTGGGCGAAGCGTAGTTTCGGCCCGCTGCGGTCGATCTCGGCGATGTCCACGCCGCACTTGCGGGCGAAGCCCAGTGCTGCCTGGGTCGGGTTGCCGTCGGCGTCGAAGGCGGCCTGGATGGGCGGGCCGTCGAGGTTCATGCTGCGGTCGGCCTGCTGCTCTTCGAGCTGCTCGACCAGCACCGCCAGGCGGCGCGGCGCGGCGTATACACGGCTGGCGGTGTAGCTCAGGCCGGCGGCCTTGAGGCCTTTCTCGATACCGGCGAGGAAGGCGTCGCCGAGGCTTTTCAGGGCTTTCGGTGGCAGCTCTTCGGTGCCCAGTTCGACCAGGAAATCTTTCGCACTCATGCTTGCGCCTCCAGCTTGGCCAGTACTTCGTCACGCAGTTCGGGGGTGGCCATGGGGAAGCCGAGCTTGGCGCGCGCCTGCAGGTAGCTCTGCGCCACGGCGCGGGCCAGGGTGCGCACGCGCAGGATGTACTGCTGGCGCGCGGTCACCGAAATGGCGCGGCGGGCGTCGAGCAGGTTGAAGGTGTGCGAGGCCTTGAGCACCATCTCGTAGGTCGGCAGCGGCAGCTCCAGCTCGATCAGACGGTTGGCTTCGCTCTCGTAGAAATCGAACAGCTCGAACAGCTTCTCGACGTTGGCGTGCTCGAAGTTGTAGGTGGACTGCTCCACCTCGTTCTGGTGGAACACGTCGCCGTAAGTCACGGTGCCGAACGGGCCGTCGGTCCAGATCAGGTCGTAGACCGAGTCGACGCCCTGCAGGTACATGGCCAGGCGCTCCAGGCCGTAGGTGATCTCACCGGTCACCGGGTAGCACTCGATGCCACCGACCTGCTGGAAGTAGGTGAACTGGGTGACTTCCATGCCGTTGAGCCAGATTTCCCAGCCCAGACCCCAGGCGCCGAGGGTCGGCGATTCCCAGTTGTCTTCGACGAAACGGATGTCGTGCACTTCCGGGTCGAGGCCGATAGCCTTGAGCGAACCCAGGTACAGCTCCTGGAAGTTCTCCGGGTTGGGCTTCAAGACCACCTGGAACTGGTAGTAGTGCTGCAGGCGGTTGGGGTTCTCGCCGTAACGGCCATCGGTCGGGCGACGCGAAGGCTGCACGTAGGCGGCGTTCCAGGTCTCCGGGCCGACGGCACGCAGGAAGGTGGCGGTGTGGAAGGTGCCGGCGCCCACTTCCATGTCGTAGGGTTGCAGCACCACGCAGCCCTGCTCGGCCCAGTAGTTCTGCAGGGCCAGGATCAGGTCCTGGAAGGTGCGCACGGCAGGCTTGTTCTGGCTCACGAAAAAATCACCTGTGGAGGCTTGCGAGGGAAAGCCGGGGAGTATATCGAAACTCGGCGCAGGCCGCAGGGTACGGCATATCGGCATCATCCATGGCCTTGCGTAGCTGTATTTATATCCAGTTATTTTGCCGTTATAGTCGCTGCTTTGACCCTGACCGAGGCTTTCCGCCATGCCCCGTTGCTTCTGGTGCACCGACGATCCGCTCTACCAGGCCTATCACGACGAGGAATGGGGTGTGCCGCAGCGCGATCCCCGCCATCTGTTCGAGATGCTGTTGCTCGAAGGCGCGCAGGCCGGCCTGTCGTGGATCACCGTGTTGAAGAAACGCGAGCGCTATCGCCAGGTGCTGCACGGTTTTGATCCCGAGCGCCTGGCGCGCCTCAGCGATGAAGAGATCGAGGTGCTGATGCAGGATCCGGGGATCATCCGCAATCGCCTCAAGCTCAAGGCCGTGCGCCAGAACGCCCAGGCCTGGCTGAAGCTGGACGACCCGGTGGCGCTGCTCTGGTCGTTCATCGGCGGCGCACCGAAGATCAACCACTTCAGCGTGCGCAGCCAGGTGCCGGCAGTGACGCCCGAGGCCGAGGCGATGAGCAAGGCGCTGAAGAAGGCCGGCTTCACCTTCGTCGGCCCGACCATCTGCTATGCCTTCATGCAGGCCACGGGTATGGTTATGGACCACACCACCGACTGCGACCGCTACGCGCAACTGAAGGGCTCATGACCTCCATCACCACGCTGGACGAACTGCAGGCACTGTACGGCGAAAGCCACGAACGCTCGCGGCGCAAGGAGTTGCCGCGGCTGATCGAGCCCTACCGTGCGTTGATCCAGGCCTCGCCCTTCGTGGTGCTGGCCAGTGTCGGCCCGGATGGCCTGGATTGTTCGCCGCGTGGCGATGCGCCGGGCTTCGTCCACATCCTCGACGACCAGACCCTGCTGCTGCCGGATCGCCCCGGTAACAACCGCATCGACAGCCTGCGCAATATCGTGCTGAACCCGCGCGTGGCGCTGCTGTTCCTGATTCCGGGCGTTGGCGAGAGCCTGCGCATCAACGGTCGCGCCGAAATTTCCCTCGACCCCGAGCTGCTCGAGCTGGGCCGCGCGCAGGGCAAGCTACCGCGCAGCGTGCTGCGCATCCATATCGATACCTGCTACTTCCAGTGTTCCAAGGCGGCGGTGCGCTCGGGCTTGTGGGATGCCTCGCGCCAGGTCGAACGCGCCAGCCTGCCGAGCGCCGGCGATATCTTCCGCTGCATCTACGAGGAGTTCGATATCGAGGCCTACGAGCGAGACATGCAGCAACGCCTTCGGACGAGCCTCTACTGACTGCATCGGCCCACGTCGCTACACTTGGCGCTTTTCTGAGCGGTTGGAGTCTGTCGTGGAAAAACTCAAGGGCGCCCTGGTGGTGGGTTTCCTGCGCCTGTTCGCACTGCTGCCCTGGCGCGCCGTGCAGGCCGTGGGCAATGCCATCGGCTGGCTGATGTGGACGCTGCCGAATGACTCGCGCGATGTGGTGCGCATCAACCTGAGCAAGTGCTTCCCCGAACTGAGCGAGGCCGAGCGTGAGCGTCTGGTCGGGCAGAGCCTCAAGGACATCGGCAAGACCCTGACCGAAAGCGCCTGTGCATGGATCTGGCCGGCGCAGAAATCGCTCAAACTGGTGCGCGAAGTGGAAGGCCTGGAAGTGCTGCAGCAGGCGCTGGCCTCGGGCAAGGGTGTGGTCGGCATCACCAGCCACCTGGGCAACTGGGAAGTGCTCAACCACTTCTACTGCAACCAGTGCAAACCGATCATTTTCTACCGCCCGCCGAAGCTCAAGGCGGTCGACGAGCTGCTGCAGCAGCAACGCGTGCAGATGGGCAACCGCGTGGCACCCTCGACCAAGGAAGGCATCCTCAGCGTCATCAAGGAAGTACGCCGTGGCGGCGCCGTGGGCATTCCGGCCGACCCCGAGCCGAGCCGTTCGTCGGGTGTGTTCGTACCCTTCCTCGGCACCACCGCGCTGACCAGCAAATTCGTCCCCGGCATGCTTACCGGCGGCAAGGCGGTCGGCGTGTTCCTGCATGCGCTGCGCCTGCCGGACGGCAGCGGCTACAAGGTGATCCTCGAAGCGGCCCCCGAAGGTATGTATAGCGAAAACGTGGAAGAGAGCGTGGCGGCGATGAGCGAAGTGGTATCGCGCTACGTACGCAACTACCCGAGCCAGTACATGTGGAGCATGAAGCGCTTCAAGAAGCGCCCCGAGGGTGAGGCCAAGTGGTACTGAAGCTGTTTCGCCCATCTTTTGCCGATGCGATCGCGGCCAGGTTCTAGAGCTCCAGTTCCAGTCGCCGGGCCGCGAAGTCGTCCAACTGCCCCGTCAGCAGCAACTGGCGAATCCAGGGTGCCAGCAGATCCTGTCGACCGTCGAGCATCTGCGCCGGCCCCCATTGCTCTGCGCAGTCGGCGAAGCGTTGCTGATTTGCGCTGACGGCCTCCAGGATGCGCTTGTCCTGGCGCAGCACCACGCCGAAAAGCGGCCGCATCAGTACTCGTTTCAGCCAGCCAGGTAGCCAGCCGCGGCGGGTGGCAATACGGGCGATCACCTGCAGATCACCGGCTTCGGCGGGAACCAGCCAGGCTGTGATCAGCAGCGTGAGCCTGCCGCGGGCGTCGCGGTATTCGATTTCCGCCAGGCCCGGCAAGCGGAAACGGCCGAAGCTCTCGCCGCGACTTCCTTCGAACAGCCGTGAGATCAACCCGGTCTGCAGGCTCTCCTCGCTATAACGTGCTTCGATCCCATCTTCCAGCGCGCGGATATCGGCGATCACCCGCTGGCGTTTGTGGTCTCGGCGAATCCAGCCGGCATGTACGAAGTGTGTGTGGAAGGCGTCAAGGAAGTTCTCCGCCGCCTCTTGCAGGCTGCAACGCACCTTGTCGTGCATCCAGAACAGGTCCAGTCCTTCCTGCATGGCGCTACAGGGTAATGCCGGTGCCGGCAGCTTGGCGTCGCGCACCCATATCAGGCCGTGGGCATCCAGTGCTTGCAGCGGTTGCAGCAGAGCTGCGCTGCTGCCTTCGTCGAGACTGCCCGGGGCCCGCGTGCATTGACCGGCGCCGTTGAAACGCCAGCCGTGGTAGGGACACTCGACTGCGCCGTCGCGCACGCAGCCGGCACTGAGCGGCGCGAAGCGATGCGGGCATCGATCCGGCAATGCCGCAGGACGCCCGTCGCGCTCGCGGAACAGGACCAGCGGCCGACCGTGCAGCACGCGCGCCAACGGTTGGCTTACGCCGAGCTGCTGGCTTGTCGCCAACGGCCACCAGTACGCCAGTGGCTGGTCGGTCGGATTCATAGTTTCAGCGTCCTCATCAGCGGCACACCCAGCCCCTGCAGGAGTGCGGCCAGGGTGCGCCAGACCAGGCGCTGGCGCAGCGGCAGGTGGGCGATATGCACCATGCTGTACTCGATCTGTGGCTGGCCGCCGCGCAAGCGCTTGAAGTGCGCCGCACCGGAGCTGAAGTTGAGCTGCATGCGGCGTTTGGCGGCCTCTTCCAGGCACAGCCGGGTCAATTGGCGGTAGAGCCCGGCACGCTGGGGCAGCGCGGTGTCATAGCCGACGATGGGCGCGCTGAGCACGGTGTCGCTGGCGAACCAGCCGACGACCCCGTCGATGCGACCGCTGTCCGCCCGCAGCACGCGCAGTTCGAGCCAGCCATCACGCTGGCCCTGCTCCAGCCAGGCGGCGCTGTAGTGCGGATTCAGAGCGCTGTATTTATCCAGATAGAGCAGGTTATAGAGCGCTTCGACACGCTCGAACTCCCCGTGTGCCAGGGTTTCGCCCGTCTCGACCCGGTAACCGCTGCGGCGTAGCAGCGTGGCATCGAGCCGGCAATTGTGGTGGCGCAGATAAGCGCTGTCGGCACCCTCGCGGCCATCGAACAGGTAGACCTGGCGGCTCGGTACGGCGAGATAGCCAAGTGCATCAAGCCGTTTCAGCAATACGTCGTTGCTTGCCGGGTTGAGCGAGCGAAAGCCGAAGGCATGAGTGGGGAAGCGCTGGCGCAGCTGCACCGTCAGCTCATCCAGGCCCTGGCCTTGCCAGTCCGAGGGATACAGATTGGTCGACAGCAGCCAGTTGTTGACCTGCACGATGCGATCGATATGGGCGCTCCTGAGCAGGTATTCGACACCCGCGACCAGCGGTTTCAGCAGGTGTGCGAGCAGCCGACTGGGCAGGCGCTGCAACTCGTCGCGGGCGTAGCCGCTGTAGGCGGTCAGGGGCGAGACCACATAGCAGTTGTCGGCCCGCTCGCCACCGTGGTTGATCGATACCGGCATCTGCCACTGGCCCAGATCGAGCAACTGCAGTTCGCAGAGCAGGTTGCCGATACCCTGCTCGGCATGCTCGCGTACGTAACGCGCCGCTGCGCTGTCGAGTTGCGCCAGTTGCGGATCGTCGGCAGCCAGCAGCTTCATGGGTTCGGCGCTCCATCGAGCGGCTGGCCGTCCCATTCGATATCCGCGGTTGAAGCTGCCAGCAGGCCGCGCCGGCGCATCAACGCGCGCATGGCGATCTCGCCGACGCCGAGCAACTGGGCCGCCAGCGGGCCGAGGTCGCCGTCCCGCAGGATCACGTCGCGCGCCGCGCGATAGTCGCTCCAGAAAGTGCGGCTGACGAGATGGCGTGGCGCGCCGATCAGCAGCATTGCGAGTGCCACCATGCGTGGGGTCGGGCTGGGCAGAAGCGGCTCGCCGGTCGTGCTCAGGGTGCTTACCAGCGCCGTGGGCTGGTCATCGAACAGATGAATGCCGCTGGTAGCGCGCGGGTTGCATTCAAGGACGTGAAAGTCTCCCTCGGCATCAGCGATGAAGTCGAAGCCGACCTGGCCGCTATAGCCGGTGGCCTGACCGAAGGCCTCGACGAAGGCGCGCACGGCAGCAGGTTGTGCTGGCTGGAAGTAAATCCCGGAGCCACGTCCGACGCGATACAGCGGGCGGTAGCAGGCATGTGCGCGTAACTGCCCGTTGATCAGCAGGCTGAAGCTGCAGTGCTCGTCGCCAGCGACGAAGCGTTGGGCCACCCAGGGTTGCTCTGGCGTTGGACGCAGTGTGCGAACGGTACTCGGGTCGGGGCGGATCAGGGTGCGCGAGGCGAAGCGTGAATAGGCCGGTTTGAATACCCAGTCGCGACTCTCTCCGGCCAGGGCGAGGCAGTCTGCGTGACCCTGCAGCAGACGTGTCTCGGGCGCTGCAACTTGCCAGCCACGAGTCATATCGGCGAAGCGTCCCTTGTGATGCAGGCGGTGCAACAGCTCGAAATCGCTGGTCAGCACCCGGCACAGCGGCGTCAGTTGCGGCAGACCATGGGCCAGGTAGAAGACTTCCTCGCAGGTGGGCAGGAGCAGGTCGATAGCGTCCTGGCGAATGCGCTCGGCCAGTGCGTCGACCCAGGCTTGCGGGTTGCCACGTGGTTCCGGCAGGCGGATGAAGTTGTGTACTGCCCGGCTCGAGCGAGCCAGCGGCCAGGCCAGCGAGTCGCCGACGCTGACTGTCCAGCCGCTGGCGGTGAATGCACGTGCCCATTCCAGGCAAGCCGGTGCACGAGCACCGAGGATCAGTACGTGCATGGCGTTCCCTCTGGTCGGCGCTGCAGCAGCAGGCGGCGGCGTTTGGCGCCGGGTTCATCCGGTAGCCAGTCGGTGATGTGCAAGGTCGCGGGCTGCACCTGCTGCTGTTGAAAGAGTGTCTGCAGCGCCTGACACAAGGCTGCCCCGGTCTCGCCGGGCTCTACTGCCTTCAATTGCAGGTGCCAGTCCATGCCGTCCTGGCGCAGGCGCCATTCCTCCAGGTTGGCCTGCGCGGTAGCGATGGCGCGCCTTAGCAGATCCGGGTAGAGCGGACGCAGGCCGCTGCCATCCAGCGCCGGCAGCCAGAAGATTTCATCGGCGCGGCCTTCGATGGCGGTCAGGGTGCGCTCGGCGCGGCCACAGGGGCATGGTGTCGGCGCCAGTTGCAGAATGTCGTTGAGGCGATAGCGAACGATGATCTGCGTGGTACGCGAGAAGTCGGTGATCAGCGGCTGGAAGCGGCGCTGCTCCTGGTCCAGCCACTGGGGTTCGATCAGCAGATGGGTTTCGTTCAGGTGCAGGTTGCCATGCTCGCAGCTATAGCCGAGAAAGCCTTCGCTGGCCTGGTAGATCTGCGCCGGGCGCTGGCCGAAGGCGTGCTCGATGCGCTGTGCGTCTTCTTCTTCGAGGACTTCGGCGACCGATACCAGATGCGCCGGAGCGATGCGCAGGCGCCCGGCCAGGTGCGCGTCGGCCAGAGCGCGCAGTACCGTGGCCGGCGCCACCAGGACATGCGGCTGCTGCTGTTCGAGCGCTTCCAGCGCGGCGTCCAGGCCCAGCAGCAGATCATGGAAGGCGAAGTCGATGCGGCGGCTGGACAGCGTGGTGTACAGCCGGCTGTTGGCGCGCAGGAAGAAGGCGATGCGTAGCGGCGGTCGCCACGGCAGCAGGTGGCCGAGCAGGCGTGTCGGCAAGGTGCGCGCCAGCAGTGTTCCGGCCCAGCGTTCGCGCTCTTCCCGGCCGACCAGAAAGACGCCGCGATGACCAGAGGTGCCGCTGGAAAGGCCGACGGTCAGCTCGCCCAGCTGTGGGCTGAAATCCCGCGAGTGCTCGGCTTGCAGCGCCACGTCCAGAGCAGATTGCAGGTCGATGTTCTGGCTGTTGCAGGCGCTGAACTCGTTCATCAACAGCGTCTTGTCCATCTCTGGCCAGTGCTCCAGCGGCTGGCCGCGAAAAGCGCGCAAGCGCGGCGCTTTAGGTGCGGTATCACGCAGAAAACGCTGCAGTTGGCGGGCCTGCCAGGCCTCCAGGCGGTGTCGGTCGGAGAAGCGCAGCCACCAACGACTTTGGATGAAGCTGATGGCAACGCGCAGCAGGCTGCGCAGTCGTTCAAGGTCGAGCATGGAATGCCTCTGCGGCCACTTCGCAATGCGACGGCAGGATCAGCAGCGAGGGTTCGCGCCGGGCCAGTTCGCCGACGCCGGCGAACGTCTGGCGATAGCTGCGTACAGCGCTGTTGCTGAACCACTGCGTTGCTGTGGGTGGCAGGCGACCTTCGCGGCAGGCCGGCAGCGAATAACAGGCGTCCGCCACCAGCAGCAGCGGCCGGCCACCGGCATCGGGGATGCACAGGCCAAGCTGGCCGTGGCTGTGTCCGGGGAGTACGACACCGAGCAGGCTGCCATCGCCGAACAGGTCGAAACCGTCCCGGAATGGCGCCATCCATGCTGGCAGCGACCGCTGGGGGGAATCGTCAGCATGTTCCAGGCGCGCCGAGAAATCGTCCGGTAGCAGATCCGGCAGGCGCCCCTGCAGCGTTGCCCGCCAGCGCTTGCCACGCAGCGCCAGCACATGCTCGCTCTCGGCGCGCAGGGCGATGAAGCGCGCCTGCGGGAAGTCGCGCAAGCCGGCAACGTGGTCGCCGTGATAGTGCGAGACGATCACTGTGGTGACCTCCTCACAGCGAATACCGCGCGCGGTGAGCTGCGCCGCCAGGCACTCTTCGGCAGGGAGATTCACCGGCAGCAGGCTACCGTAGAGACGCTCGGGAAAAGCGCCCGTGGCGTCGAGAAAGTGCTGCGCATAACCGGTGTCGTAGAGCATCCAGCCACGGGTCGGGTGGCGCAGCAAGGCGCAGTACGACGGGAAGTCGACCTGCCGCAGCCCTGCACCGCGCGCAGCCATGCACGCCAGGTGGCGACAACTGCCGACCCGTAGCCAGGCGACGTCGACCGATGCGCTCATCTGCCCTGCTCCAGCCACCAGGCCGCGTGGCGACGAATGCCTTCTTCGAGGTCGATCCTGGGCTGCCAGCCAAGGTCGCGGCGAATCGCCGAGGTGTCCAGGGTCTGACTGAAGGCGAGTACGCCGGCGCTGTAGCGGGTCAGCAGCGGCTCCTCGCCGTTGCGCAGATGCGCGCCGGCTTCGAGCAAACGGGCGACGGCGGAAACCAGCGGCCAGGGCAGTCGGCGCGTACGTAGCGGCAGCGCGAAGGCCGTGGCGACGCGCTCCAGCAGATGGTCGAGGCGGATCGGTTCGGCGTTGCTGACGTTGTACAGGTTGTAGCGGCCCGGCAGCGGACGGGTCAGGCCGAGCCAGACGGCATCGACCAGGTTATCGATGTAGGTCAGATCGAGTTCGGCCCGCCCGCCGCGCATCAGCGGAATCGCCCCACGACGCATCACGCGCAGCATGCGCGGCATCAGCGTGGCGTCCCACGGGCCGAATACGGCGCGTGGGCGCAGCACCACGGTTGGCGCGACATCGGCTTCATGCAGCAGCGCTTCGGCCATGCCCTTGGTGTGCGCATAGCGGTTCACGGGCGGCGGCAATGGGTCGCTCTCACGCACGCCGAGTCGATCCTGGAAGTCGAAGTACAGGCTCGGGGTCGAGAGATGCACCAGGCGCGCGACGCCTTGCGTGCGACAGGCATTGATGACCTCTTCGGTAGAGGCGACGTTGGCGCGCTGAAATGCCTCGGCGCTGCCCCAAGGCGCCGATAGCGCCGCGCAATGCACCAGAGCATCGGCGCCCCGGGCCGCCTCTGCCAGCGCTGCACTCGCCTGTGGGGTGCCATGTTCTAGGGGTAGAAAGCGCATCGCTGCGGGAGCGTGGCGCAGTGCTTCGTCAGCGGCGTCCCGGTTGCGGCCGCTGAACACCACCTCGCAACCCTCTGCGGCCAGACGCCAGGCGATATGTCGGCCGACGAAACCGGTGCCTCCGGTGAGCAGAATCTTCATTTCAGCTCCAGCAGCATGCCGCCGAGCGAAAGCCCGGCACCTGTGCCGAGCAGCAGCACGCGCTGACCGGCGCGGATGCGCCCGTCGCGCAGGCCTATATCGAGGGCGGTCGGCAACGACGCGGCGACCTGATTGCCGTACTCGGCAAAGATGTCGATTACCTGCTCGGCAGAGAAGCCCAGCCGCTTGCGCAGGTGCTGCATCGCCAGATGGCTGGCCTGGTGCGGAATCACTCGGTCGATCTGTGTCCGCTGCAAGCCCGCTTCGTCGAGCAGAGACTGCAGAAACCCCGGCAGATGGGTCGAGGCCAGGCGGAACACCGCTTTGCCGCGCATGGCGAAACGACTCAGGGCGGTGAAGTTCTCGTCACCGCGCGAGGGGTGGTGACGCGAGCCGCCCGCGGCAATCTGGCAGAGCTCGGCGCCTTCGGAATAGGTGCGTAGCTGCGCCGCGAGAATGTTCAGGCGCAGTCCGTCGCCGTCGCGCCCGAGCACCACCGCCGCAGCGCCGTCGCCGAAGATCGCGGCGCTGTGCAACTGCTGCCAGTCGAGCCCGCAGGAGGCGATGTCGGCACAGACCAGCAGCACTCGACGGTAGCGACCGGCAACCAGCGACCAGGACAGCTGATCGAGGGCGGCGATGAAACCGAGGCAGCTGGCATTGATGTCGAAGGCCGGGATGCCGCTGGTGCCAAGGCCTAGCTCGCGGTGGATCAGCGCGGCATTACAGGGCATGCCCTGATCCATGGTGCCGCTGGCGGCGATTACGCAGTCGAGCTGGTCGGCAGTCAGGTCGGCAGCCTGAAGAGCCTTGTGCGCGGCCTGTGCGGCAAGGCTGGCGGCAGTGTCCTCGGCGGCGGCCACGGCGCGACTGCGTACGCCACTGAGGCGCTCAATGCTGCCATCGGGCAGACCGAGCGACTGGTCGATTGCGCTGCTCGCCAGGCGTCGCGCTGGCAGGGCATGGCCGCTACCGAGAAGTGACAGGGCGCGCGGAGGTAAAGAGTCGTTCGGCATGCACAATCCATTGTTCAGGCATGGGTGATAGCCCGGCATGATGAACCAGCGAGGCGTTTGCGCCTACTACGCAGGTGATTCAGTAGGGTATTTTCGTGCGCCAGGAGGCCTTTTCTGGAGGTCTCTGCAGCGGTAGATCGCCGTCGTTCACGGCACGTCGATGCTCGATTGCTGCCACGCGCTGAGGTGGCGAAACCGTGCTGGCCGCCACGCGCCTCAGGCGGATTCTGGTAGCCTGTGGCGCCTTTTTTCCGCCGCATGCTGGGCGCTTACGTGCTAATGCGCTATTAAAGGCGGCATTGCTCGCCCAATCCTCGGAGTTCTCATGTCGAACAAGCGCCAGCAGGTGCGTACCCCGATGAAATGTCGGATCAAGATCAGCCACCCCAGCTTCGGTGAGTTGCTGGCGCAAACCCGTGATCTGTCCGACAGTGGCGTCTACGTGAAGCACCCGGACATGGCCGGCCTGGCGGTCGGCACCGAAGTGACTGGCCAGGTGCAGGATCTGCCTTTCCCCGCCCCGGTATTGAAGATGGAAGTGATGCGCGTCGATCCGGAAGGCGCCGGCCTGCGTTTTCTCGACGAGGCCTGAACGGCTCAGCCAACCCGGACATTCGCAACGAATGTTTCGGATCTACGGAACATTTTGTTACATCTGCGCTCTGACCTAGACCTCACTCCGAGGTGGCGTCCATCAGAGGCGTTTTCGACATGAGTCGAGCGGTATCCGAACTTCCCGCCCAGGGCGCTGATGCGCCAGAACTTATTCCATCCTCGCCACCCGGCTGGCTGCAACGCAACCGCCATCTGATCTGTCTCGGCCTCTCGCTGTTGCTGTTCGGCCTGGCGCTGGTCGCTTGCTGGCACCTGGTGCGCGAGATCAATCCGGATCAGGTGCGTGAATCCCTGGCGGCCGTGCCACCGCAAGCGCTGCTTGGCGCCCTGCTGGCGACCGTGCTGGGCTTTGTGGTGATGCTGGCCTACGAGTGGTCGGCCAGTCGCTACGCCAACGTCCAGCTGCCGCTGCAAACCTTGGCGCTTGGCGGCTTCTGCGCCTTCGCCATTGGCAATGCCGTGGGCCTTTCGGCGCTGTCCGGTGGCTCGGTGCGCTACCGCCTGTACGGGCGCAATGGGCTGAGCGCGGGCGATGTGGCGCGCATGAGCCTGTTCGCCAGCCTGTCGCTCGGCGTCAGCCTGCCGATCCTCGCGGCCTTGGCTGCCTTGTTCGACCTCGAGGATGCCTCGGCTGCGCTGCGTCTGTCCGAGCCTGTGCTGGCTGTAATGGCCGTCGCCGTGCTGGTCGCGACAACCACCGTCTTGCTGTTGGTCAGCCGCAAACGTCTGGCCGAGCGACCCGCTCCGGGCTGCTGGCAGGTGGAGCTGGGGCGTTTCAGCCTGCGTCTGCCGGGTCTGCGCATGAGCCTGACGCAGTTGTTGATCAGCAGCCTCGACGTGCTGGTCGCCGCCAGCGTGTTGTACCTGCTGCTGCCTGAGGCGCCGCCTTTCTCCTCTTTCGTGCTGATCTACATGCTGGCGCTGGCGGCCGGTGTGCTCAGCCATGTGCCAGGTGGTGTCGGGGTGTTCGAAGCGGTGCTGCTGGCCGCGTTCTCATCGAGCATCGACCCGGCCGGTCTGGTGGCCGCCATGCTCCTCTATCGCCTGCTGTATGTGATCCTGCCGCTGGTTGCCGCCGGTCTTTTGCTACTGGCCGCCGAGGCGCGCCGTCTGTGGTTCCCGCGCCAGGTGGCACGCGTGGCCAGCGGCATGGCGGTGCCTCTGCTGGCGCTGCTGGTGTTCTGCGCCGGCACGGTGCTGCTGTTTTCCGGGGTGACGCCGAGCGTGGACGAGCACCTGCAGGCCCTGGGCTTTCTCATGCCGCCGCAACTGATCGCCGCCTCGCACCTGGCTGCCAGCCTGGTCGGCACGCTTTGCCTGCTGCTGGCGCAAGGGCTGCGTCGGCGTTTGTCGGCGGCTTGGGCGCTGACCCTGGTGCTGCTCTGTCTGGGTGTGGTGCTGTCGTTGCTCAAGGGCTTCGACTGGCCGGAAGCGCTGGCTCTGGCGGCCATCGCCGGTTTGCTGGGACTGTTTCGCCGCGAGTTCTACCGACGTAGCCGGCTGATGGACGTACCGGCCTCGGGGCTGGTGCTGGCGGCCACAGCTGGGGTGATCGCTGCGTCGGTCTGGCTGCTGTTGTTCGCCTATCAGGATGTCGCCTACAGCCATCAGCTGTGGTGGCAGTTCGAACTGGATGCCAATGCGCCGCGCGGCCTGCGCGCGGCTCTGGGCAGTGCGCTGGTGCTGCTGGCTGTCGGTCTGAGCTGGCTGCTGCGTGCCACGCCGCCGAGTATCAGCCTGCCCGATAGCGAGGCGTTGCTGCGGGCGCGCACCATCGTCCAGGCTTCGCGCCAGCCGGAAGGCGGTTTGGCGCTGAGTGGTGACAAGGCGCTGCTGTTCCATCCTGATGGTGAAGCCTTCCTGATGTACGCCCGGCGTGGGCGCAGCCTGGTGGCGCTGTTCGATCCCATTGGCCCGCCGGCGGCGCGTGCCGAGCTGATCTGGCAGTTCCGCGACCTGTGCGACCGCCACCATGCGCGGCCGGTGTTCTATCAGGTCCGCGCGGAGAATCTGCCCGGCTATATCGATATCGGCCTGACCGCGCTGAAACTCGGCGAAGAAGCGCTGGTGGACCTGAAGACCTTCGACCTGGCCAGCAACGGCAAGGAAATGAAGGCGCTGCGCTACACCTGGAACCGCGGCCAGCGTGATGGCCTGAGCCTGGAGTTCCACGCCCCCGGGCAAGTGCCGATGACGGAGCTGCAGGCAATCTCCGATGCCTGGTTGCAGGGCAAGAACGTGCGCGAGAAAGGTTTCTCCCTGGGTCGTTTCAGCCCCGAGTACCTGGCGCATTTCCGTGTCGTGGTGGTGCGCTTCGAGGGCCGCGCGGTGGCCTTTGCCAACCTGCTGGAATGTCAGACACGCGCGGTGGCCAGCCTCGATCTGATGCGCGTGCTGCCGGATGCGCCAAAGTCGACCATGGAATTTCTCATGCTCGGCCTGATCCAGCAGTTCCAGAGCGAGGGCTACGCGCGCTTCAGCCTTGGCATGGTGCCGCTGGCCGGCTTGCAGACGCGCAAGGGCGCGCCGCTGCCGCTGCGCCTCGGCGCACTGGTGTTCGACCGTGGCGAGAGCTTCTACAACTTCCAGGGGCTGCGTCGTTTCAAGGACAAGTTCCTGCCGCAGTGGGAGCCGCGTTACCTGGCCGTACCGGCCGGGCTCGATCCCTGGGTGGCATTGGCCGATACCGCCGCGTTGATCGCCGGCGGCCTGGGCGGACTGGTGAGGCGCTGAGATGAGCAGGACGACAAGGATGCTGGGCGCGGTGTTACTGGTCGTGGCGCTGGCAGCGGGAGCGGCGGGTTGGTGGTGGTCGATGCATGCCGTGCCTCATCTGCAAGCGCTGCAGATACAGGGCACGCCGGCGCAACTGCTGAGCCAGGGCGAGGCGCGACAGCGCGTGTTGCTGTTCACACCGGCTGACCAGGCGCTGAATGAAGCCACCCTGCGCCGCCTTGCCGAAGCCGGCGATCTGCGCCTGTTGCAACTGCCTTTCTCGGCTGGCGACTGCAAGGCTCAACAGCAACTGATCAGCCAGGCCAGCGAGCGACTGGGCGGCGCGCCGACCCTGGTCGCCGGTATCGGCCCGGGCGCCGCCATGGTCTGGCGCTGGCTGGCCTCGCAGGGCAACGACCAGGCCCAGGCGTTATCGGTCGGTTTCGACCTGGCCACGCCGGACTGCGCCGATCCGCTGCCACAACGGGCGGAGCACGGTCACTGGATCGCCCTGTGGAACGACAACCCGGGAGACGACAACGCGCGCTTCCTGCGTGAACAGACCAACGGCGAGCCCCGTATCGGCGCGCTGGGCACATCGTTGCCGACGCTGCTGGCCGATCAGTTGCAGCACCTGCTCGCCGGTCAGGGCGCAGCGATGCCGGTGATCGAGCACCCCTCGGTGCAAGCGGCCGATACCCTGACCCTGTTCTATTCCGGTGACGGCGGTTGGCGCGATCTCGACCGCGCGTCCGCCGAGCACATGGCTGCGGCGGGCTATCCGGTGGTGGGCATCGACACCCTGCGTTACTACTGGCAGCACAAGAGCCCGGAGCGGAGCGCCGCCGACCTGTCGCGGCTGATGCAGCAGTACCGCGACAAGTGGCATATCAAGCGCTTCGTACTGGCTGGCTATTCCTTTGGTGCCGACGTGTTGCCGGCCATCTACAACCGCCTGCCGGCCAGCGACCAGCAGCAGGTCGACGCCATGCTGCTGCTGGCCTTCGCCCGCAGTGGCAGTTTCGAGATCGCCGTCAGCGGCTGGCTTGGCAAGGATGGTGCGGAAGCGGCCACCGGCCCCGAACTGCGCCAGGTGCCGGCGGCCAAGGTGTATTGCATCTATGGCAGCGAGGAAGCGGCCGAGAGTGGCTGTACCGAAGCCGGTACCCCGGGGGAGCACCTGATGATCGAGGGTGGCCACCACTTCGACGGTGATTACGCCGCGCTGGCGCAGAAGATGCTGGCGGCGATCAAGGCGCGACAGCCGCGTTAATCTCGCTGACGTATGCCAATGGATTGCCCTGATTCTGTAGGAGCGGATTCATCCGCGAGAAATCGTCCTACGAGACGGGGGGCAGAGGCCATGTCAGCCAGTTGAACGGCGAGGCTGCGCATGTGTGTGGGCGGCTCCTGCACAAAGTTGCCTTGGCAGCTATCTGAGCAGTGTTATGAGAGCAAGCGGAGGCTATCTGGCGCCTATCTGCTGTGATCAGCGGCAAACCGTTGGTCGATCCCTGCAGCATGAAAGTGAACCAAAGACTTTGCCTGGCTGTCCGTCACCGGGACGGGCAGGAGGCTCGTTTCCGATGCAATGCCTTGATTCGGAAGGGCTTCCGCACAAAGGCCAGTCACCAGGGTCACTGGGTTTGAACAAGTTCTTCACGTCACTTTGCCTGGGAGGCGCTCTTTTACTGGGAATCTGTACCCAAGCCTCCGCCACCTTTCGTATCTATACCGTTCCTTCCGCCTCGCAAGCAGCCGAGCCCCAGCCGGCTCGGGAAGTGATCGACCGTGCTCTCGGCGCACTGGGTGCCCCCTATCGTTGGGGTGGCACCAGCCTACGCCATGGTTTTGATTGCAGTGGCCTGGTGAAATACGCCTTCAAGACCCAGCATGATCTCGAGCTGCCGCGCACCTCCCGAGACCTGTCGCGCCTGGATGCGCCCACGGTGAAACGTAGCGAACTGCAGCCTGGCGACCTGCTGTTTTTCCGCATTCGCAGCCGCTCTGTGGATCACGTGGCCATCTATATCGGCGGGGGGCGTTTCGTCCACGCGCCACGTCGCGGTACCAAGGTGCGCATTGACCGTCTCAACAACTCGTACTGGCAGCGCCATTTCCAGCTGGCCAAGCGGGTGGTGGCGGAGGCTTGAGTCTGCAACGGCGCGTGTAAGGCCGGCATGATTCAGTCCTATCCCAGACGGGCGAGGGGACTGATCGGCAAGGCTGTTTGTCAAATGAACAGCATGACGGGAGGCGCGACCTTTCATCCGCGCGCTCGGGGCTGGCTGCGACAAAACCTATCCCGAGAGTCAGGAAGGCGCTAGAATGCGCGCCGCTCGCGGCCATGCCGGCGGCGGCAGTGGGTTCCCTAACCCCACTCCATGAAAAAGGACACAGACATGACCCTGATTCCCGCGTCGGTCAGTCGGCCCGTGCTGGCCGGCCTGATCGCCTTCCACATCCTCATCATCATCGCCAGCAACTACCTGGTGCAGCTGCCGATTACCCTGTTCGGCTGGCACACCACCTGGGGCGCGTTCAGCTTCCCGTTCATCTTCCTGGCCACCGATCTGACCGTACGCTTGATCGGTAAGCATGCGGCGCGCGTGGTCATCGCCCGGGTGATGCTGCCGGCGCTGGTCGCCTCTTACGTGGTGTCGGTGCTGTTCCATGAAGGCGCCTTCGGCGGCCTGATGGCGCTGGGCGAGTTCAACCTGTTCGTCTTCCGTATCGCCGTGGCCAGCTTCCTTGCCTACGCCTTCGGCCAGTTGCTGGACATCCAGGTGTTCGACCGTCTGCGCCAGATGCGCCAGTGGTGGATCGCGCCAACCGCTTCGACCATCTTCGGCAACCTGCTCGATACCTTCCTGTTCTTCTCGGTGGCCTTCTGGCACAGCGATGACCCGTTCATGGCTGCCAACTGGGTGGAGATCGCCACGGTGGACTACGTGATCAAGTTGGCTATCAGCCTGATCCTGTTCGTACCGTTGTACGGCATGCTGCTCAGCGCCATCGTGCGCGCCTTGCCGCAGCGTACTGCCACGGCCTGAGTCGGCTGCAAAGAGCTCGCCGCTGAAGCGCCTCCCACGGTGTTGAGTGTGTGGGAGGGGCTTCAGCGGCGATTGCTCCCCTGCTTGTCCAGCTTGCGCAGGAACACGCTCATTTCCTTCTCGGCCTGCTTGTCGCCCTTGGCCTGGGCAGCGGCAATGCCTTGCTGCCAGGCCTGGCGCGCTGCCTCAGCATTGCCCTCGGCCAGCAGCGCCTTGCCCAGCAGTTTCCAGGCAGCGGAATAGCCAGGGTCGAACTCCACGCAGTGTTGCAGGTGCTCGGCCGCCATTGCTGCGTTACCACCATCCAGATGGGCCTTGCCCAGGCCGAAGCGCAGCAGGGCGTTGTCCATGCCCTTGGCCAACATCTTTTCCAGTGCCTCTGTGCTCATGGGGCCTCCTTCGTCGGCCGCGCTCGCTCCTACGAAATTTGTCTTCTCTGGCTTCAGAAGAACGTCAGGCCGGCCTGGAACAGGCGCTCGACGTCGCGGATGTACTTCTTGTCGACCAGGAACAGGATGACGTGGTCGCCGGACTCGATCACCGTATTGTCATGGGCGATCAGCACCTGTTCGTCGCGGATGATGGCGCCGATGGTGGTGCTCGGTGGCAGGGCGATGTCTTCGATGGCGCGGCCGATCACCTTGCTCGACTTGGCATCACCATGGGCGATCACTTCCAGCGCTTCCGCTGCGCCACGACGCAGGCTGTGCACGCTTTCGATGTCGCCGCGGCGCACGTGGGTCAGCAGGGTGCCGATGGTGGCCAGCTGCGGGCTGATGGCGATGTCGATCTCGCCGCCCTGCACCAGGTCGACGTAGGCCGGGTTGTTGATGATGGTCATCACCTTGCGCGCGCCGAGGCGCTTGGCCAGCAGCGAGGACATGATGTTGGCCTCGTCATCGTTGGTCAGGGCGAGGAAGATGTCGGCGTCGTTGATGTTCTCTTCCACTAGCAGGTCGCGATCCGAGGCGCTGCCCTGCAGGACGATAGTGCTGTCGAGACTTTCCGACAGGTAGCGGCAGCGCGCCGGGTTCATCTCGATGATCTTCACCTGGTAGCGACTCTCGATGGCCTCGGCCAGGCGCTCGCCGATATTGCCGCCACCGGCGATCACCACACGTTTGTAACTGTCTTCCAGGCGGCGCATTTCGCTCATCACCGCGCGGATGTGGGCCTTGGCGGCGATGAAGAACACTTCGTCATCGGCCTCAATCACCGTGTCACCTTGCGGCATGATCGGTCGGTTGCGGCGGAAGATCGCAGCGACGCGCGTGTCGACGTTGGGCATGTGCTGACGCAGCTGGCGCAGTTGCTGGCCCACCAGCGGGCCACCGTAATAGGCCTTGACCGCCACCAGCTGCGCCTTGCCTTCGGCGAAGTCGATCACCTGCAGGGCGCCGGGGTATTCGATCAGGCGCTTGATGTAGTTGGTCACTACCTGTTCGGGGCTGATCAGCACATCGACCGGAATCGCCTCGTTGTCGAACAGCGCCTCGCGGGTCAGGTAGGCCGCCTCGCGCACCCGGGCGATCTTGGTCGGCGTGTGGAACAGGGTGTAGGCCACCTGACAGGCCATCATGTTGACTTCGTCGCTGTTGGTCACTGCCACCAGCATGTCGGCATCGTCAGCGCCGGCCTGGCGCAGCACGGTGGGGAAGGAGCCCTTGCCCTGTACGGTGCGGATGTCCAGGCGATCGCCCAGATCACGCAGGCGGTCGCCGTCGGTGTCGACCACGGTGATGTCGTTGGCCTCGCTGGCAAGGTGTTCGGCCAGAGTGCCGCCCACTTGGCCGGCGCCGAGAATGATGATTTTCACTGATCGCTCCGTTAGCTGTGGCTGGTCACAGCGGTCTTTATCAGCTTGGCATAGTAGAAGCCGTCGTGGCCGTCCAGCTGCGGCAGCAACTGGCGACCGTGCGCAGGTTGCAGGCCGAACTCGCCGGCGATGGCGACTTCCTGAGCATCGCCGGTGCGGGCCAGGAAGGCGGCGATGGTTTCGCTGTTTTCCGTCGGCAGCACCGAGCAGGTGGCGTAGAGCAGGATGCCGCCGGGGGCCAGGGTTGGCCACAGGGCATCGAGCAGCTCGCCCTGCAGCTGGGCCAGGGCCGGGATGTCCTCGGGCTTGCGGGTCAGCTTGATGTCCGGGTGGCGGCGAATCACGCCGGTGGCCGAGCAGGGCGCATCGAGCAGGATGCGTTGGAACGGCTGGCCGTCCCACCAGGCGGCCGTATCACGGCCGTCGGCGGCGATCAGGGTGGCGTCGAGTTGCAGGCGCTCGAGGTTCTCGCGTACGCGCGCCAGGCGTTTGGCTTCCAGATCCACGGCGACCACTTCACTGAGTTCCGGCTCGACTTCCAGCAGGTGGCAGGTCTTGCCGCCCGGTGCGGCGCAGGCATCCAGCACGCGTTGGCCGGGCGCCGGCTCGAGCAGGTCGGCGGCCAGTTGCGCGGCTTCGTCCTGCACGCTGACGCGGCCTTCCTTGAATCCGGGCAAGGTGGTCACATCGCAGGGCTGCAGCAGGCGCACGCCGTCGCGGCTGAAGGTGCTGGGTTCGGCAGCAAAGCCTGCGCTGCGCAGCTCTTCGAGATAGGCGTCGCGGCTGCCGTGACGGCGATTGACCCGCAGGATCAGCGGCGGATGTGCGTTATTGGCGGCGCAGATGGCCTGCCAGTGCTGCGGCCAGTGCGCCTTGAGTGCCTTCTGCAGCCAGCGCGGGTGGGCGCTGTGCAGCACCGGGTCGCGATCCAGCTCGGCGAAAAGCGCCTCATGCTCGCGCTGGGCGCGGCGTAGTACGGCATTGAGCAGCCCCTTGGCCCAGGGCTTTTTCAGCGCGCCGGCGCAGCCGACGGTCTCGCCGATCGCCGCGTGCTCCGGGATGCGACTGTGCAGCAGCTGGTAGAGGCCGATCAGCAGCAGTGCCTCGACGTCTTTGTCGGCGGCCTTGAAGGGCTTCTCCAGCAGTTTCTCGGCCAGCAATTGCAGGCGCGGCTGCCAGCGTGCGGCGCCGAAGGCCAGGTCCTGCGCCAGGGCGCGGTCATGGTGTTCGACCTTGTCCAGCTGCGGCGGCAGGCTGCTGCCCAGCGAGGCCTTGCCGGATAGCACGGCGGTCAGGGCGCGGGCGGCGGCCAGGCGTGGGTTCATTGACCGAGCACCAAGCCGGGCGTGAATTGCTCGCGACGGCTGTTGTACAGATCGCTGAAGGCCAGCGGCTTGCCGCCGGGCAACTGCAGACGAGTCAGGCTTAGCGCGCCGTCGCCGCAGGCCACGATCAGGCCATTCTTGTCTGCCGCGAGGATGGTGCCTGGCGTGCCCTTGCCTTCTCCGATCTCGGCGGCATGCACTTTCAACGCCTCGCCGTTCAGCGTGGTGTGGCAGATCGGCCAGGGATGGAAGGCGCGTACCAGGCGCTCCAGTTCGACGGCCGGTCGGCTGAAGTCGAGTCGCGCCTCGTCCTTGTTCAGCTTGTGCGCGTAGTTGGCCAGGGCATCGTCCTGCACTTCGCCTTTCAGCGTGCCGGCGGCCAGACCGTCGATGGCCTGCAGCACGGCCTGCGGGCCGAGCTGGGCGAGGCGGTCATGCAGGCTGCCGCCCGTGTCAGTGGCGTTGATCGGGGTGGTCACCTTGAGCAGCATCGGCCCGGTGTCCAGGCCGGCCTCCATCTGCATCACGGTGACGCCACTCTCGGCGTCGCCGGCCTGCACCGCGCGCTGGATCGGCGCGGCGCCGCGCCAGCGCGGCAGCAGCGAGGCGTGGCTGTTGATGCAGCCCAGGCGTGGGGTGTCGAGCACGACTTGCGGCAGAATCAGGCCATAGGCGACCACCACCATCAAGTCTGGCTTGAGCGCTGCCAGCTCGGCCTGCGCCTCTTCATTGCGCAGGCTGGCCGGCTGGTAGACGGGAATACCGTGCTCGACGGCGAGCTGCTTGACCGGGCTCGGCATCAGCTTCTGGCCACGCCCGGCCGGGCGATCCGGTTGGGTGTAGACGGCAACGATCTCGTGCGGGCTGGCCAGCAGGGCCTTGAGGTGCTCGGCGGCAAATTCCGGGGTGCCGGCAAAGACGATACGCAGTGAGTCAGGCATGGGGGCTCGCTAAAAGAAAAGGCTTGCCGTAGCAAGCCTTCTGGATGGGGCGTCAGGCGCGTTGACGATGCTGTTTTTCCAGCTTCTTCTTGATGCGGTCGCGCTTGAGGTTGGACAGGTAGTCGACGAACAGCTTGCCGTTGAGATGATCGCACTCGTGCTGAATGCACACGGCGAGCAGGCCTTCGGCGATCAGTTCGTAGGGCTGGCCATCACGATCCAGCGCCTTGATCTTGACCTTTTGCGGGCGGTCGACGTTCTCGTAGAAGCCGGGCACCGACAGGCAGCCTTCCTGATATTGGTCCATCTCGTCGGTCAGTGACTCGAACTCGGGGTTGATGAACACCCGTGGCTCGGACTTGTCCTCGGACAGGTCCATGACCACCACACGCTTGTGCACGTTGACCTGCGTTGCGGCCAGGCCGATACCCGGAGCGTCATACATGGTCTCGAACATGTCGTCGACCAGCTGGCGGATGGAGTCGTCCACGACGTCCACCGGTTTGGCGATGGTACGCAAGCGTGGATCAGGAAATTCGAGGATATTCAGGATCGCCATATGCGTTTGTGATGCACTTGTAGAATAAAGTCAAAATCCGCTGCTAAGATGATGAACAGCATTGAAAAACGGCTTCACGCCGCGTAATCAGCGGGTTTGGTACGCGGCGCTAGGGCGCTTCACGTGAAGGCACATAATAAAGGGATTCACCGTATGAGGAAATCACTACTCGCCCTGCTCTTTGCAGCTGGCGGACTGGCCCTGACCAGCTTGGCTCAGGCCGAAGTGCAACTCAAGGACGGTCACCCGGACCGCTACACAGTGGTCAAGGGCGATACCCTCTGGGACATTTCCGGCAAGTTCCTGCGCCAGCCGTGGAAATGGCCAGAAATCTGGCATGCCAACCCGCAGGTGGCTAACCCGCACCTGATCTATCCCGGGGACACACTCAACCTGGTCTACGTTGACGGTCAGCCGCGGCTGATGCTCAACCGCGGCGAATCGCGCGGCACCATCAAGCTGTCGCCGCAGGTACGCAGCACGCCGATGGCCGAGGCGATTCCGACCATCCCGCTGGAGGCGATCAACAGCTTCCTGCTGAGTAACCGTATCGTCGACACGCCGGAAGAGTTCAACGGCAAGCCGTATATCGTCGCTGGCAACGCCGAGCGCGTGATCAGTGGTGCCGGCGATCGTGTCTACGCCCGTGGCCAGTTCGACGAAGAGCATCCGATTTACGGCATCTTCCGTCAGGGCAAGACCTACGTGGACCCGGAAACCAAGGAATTCCTCGGCATCAACGCCGATGACGTCGGCTCTGGCGAGATTGTGGCCGAAGAGGGTGATGTCGGTACGCTGGTGCTCAAGCGCTCGACTCAGGAAGTGCGCCTGGGTGATCGCCTGTTCCCCACCGAAGAGCGTGCGATCAACTCCACCTTCATGCCCAGCGAGCCGATAACCGACATCAATGGCCTGATCCTCGACGTTCCGCGAGGTGTGACCCAGATTGGCCAGTTCGATGTGGTCACTCTGAGCAAGGGGCTGCGTGACGGTCTGGAAGTCGGCAACGTGCTGGCGGTTTACAAGACTGGTGAGACCGTACGTGATCGTGTCACTGGAGAAAGTGTGAAGATTCCGGATGAACGCTCCGGCCTGCTGATGGTGTTCCGTGTCTATGACAAACTCAGCTACGGCCTGGTGCTGCAGGCCACACGCCAACTGGCGGTGATGGACAAGATCCGCAACCCGTAATGCCCAACGAGCCCCGCGAATGCGGGGCTCGTGCTTTCAGGCCGCCAGGATGGCGGTGCAACTGCTCAGGGACGAATCGCCATGCCTGCATCCTCCTCGTTTTCCCCCGCTGTCTCTCCTGCCGAGCTCGAAGCCCGTCTGCGCCTGCATCTGCTGCCAGAGTTGGGGCCGCGCCGCTTTCGCAAACTCCTGAGTGCTTTCGATAGCGCCTCGGCGGCGCTCAGTGCGCCGGCCAGTGCCTGGCGTGCGCTGGGGTTGCCGGCAGCCTGCGCCGAGCCCCGCCGCAGTGCGGAAATTCGCGAGCGAGCGTCTGCCGCCCTGCACTGGCTGGATGAGTCTGATCAGCATGTGTTGATGTGGGACGATCCAGGCTATCCCGCGCTGCTCGGCGAGCTGACGGATGCGCCGCCGCTGTTGTTCGTGGCGGGCGATCCGGGTGTGCTGGAGGCGCCGCAACTGGCCATGGTCGGCAGTCGACGCGCCTCGCAGCCCGGCCTGGATAACGCGCGGGCCTTTGCCCGCAGTCTTGCTGGTGGTGGTTTCGTCATCACCAGTGGTCTGGCGTTGGGCATCGACGGTGCTGCGCATCAGGGTGCGCTGGACAGCGGCGGCAAAACGGTGGCCGTGCTGGGCACCGGCTTGCAGTGCCTGTATCCACGCCGGCATGTGCGGCTGGCGGCGCAGATCATCGAGCAAGGCGGTGCGCTGGTCTCCGAGCTGCCGCTGGACTGTCCGCCGCAGGCGAGCAACTTCCCTCGGCGCAACAGGATCATCAGCGGCTTGTCATTGGGTGTGCTGGTGGTCGAGGCCAGTCCCTCCAGTGGCTCACTGATAACCGCACGCCTGGCCGCCGAACAGGGGCGCGAGGTCTATGCCATTCCTGGCTCCATCCACCATCCCGGAGCGCGTGGCTGCCATCAACTGATTCGGGATGGCGCTACCCTGGTGGAAAGCATCGAACATATCCTCGAAGCCTTGCGTGGCTGGCAGACACCGGCCGTCGAATCCATATCGACGCCGCTCGCCAGCGCAGAGCATCCATTACTGGCCTTGCTGCATGCCGCGCCGCACAGCACCGAGGCGCTGGTACAGGCCAGCGGTTGGCCGCTTTCGCAGGTGTTGGCGGCTTTGACCGAGTTGGAGCTCGATGGTCTGGTGTGCAACGAGGCCGGTCGTTGGCTGGCGCGCAGCCGTTAACAGGCCGTTGAAAAACGTAGGCGACGACTGCATGGATGCAGGAGGTAGAGCGACGCAGGAAGCCAAAGCCGAGGTAGTTTTTCAACAGCCTGTTAAGGCCCGTGGCAGGTCGCGATTGGCTTGGATAGACTGCCGCCCATTGATTCAGTGGGAGACAGGCGATGGCCAGCAACTGGCAGATACAGCAAACGGCGCGAGTGGTGCGTGAGGGGGGCGTGATCGCCTATCCGACCGAGGCGGTCTGGGGGTTGGGCTGCGATCCCTGGAACGAAGAAGCGGTGTATCGCCTGCTGGCGCTCAAGGAGCGGCCGGTGCACAAGGGGCTGATCCTGGTGGCCGACGACATCGAACAGTTCGACTTCTTGCTCGATGATCTGCCCGAAATCTGGCAGGAGCGCCTGGCCGGCAGCTGGCCAGGGCCGAATACCTGGCTGGTGCCGCATCAGAATCGCCTGCCCGAGTGGGTCACGGGCCAACACGATACCGTTGCCCTGCGCGTCAGTGATCATCCGCTGGTGCGTGCGCTGTGCCGCCATACGGGCCCTTTGATCTCCACTTCGGCCAACCCGGCGGGACGCCCTTCGGCGCGCTCGCGCCTGCGTGTCGAGCAGTACTTCCCGGGCGAACTGGACAAGGTGCTCTGCGGCGCCCTGGGTGGACGCAAGAATCCCAGCCTGATCCGCGACCTGCGTACGGGCGATGTGATTCGTCCGTCCTGACTGGCCAATGCTCGCGGCTAAAGCCCCTCCCACAGCCGCCACAATCGTGGGAGGGGCTTTAGCCGCGACTGTTTTACGGCATCAAAATGGTCGAGCCTGTGGTTTGCCGTGAGCTCAGCGCATCCTGTGCAGCGGCGGCGTCCTTCAGCGCGTAGCGGTTGCTGATTTCCACCTGCAGCTTGCCGTTGGCGATCATGCCGAACAGCTCGTCGGCCATGGTCTGCAGGCGTTGCGCGCCGGTGGCGTAGCCGGCCAGGGTTGGGCGGGTGACGTACAGCGAGCCCTTCTGCGCGAGGATGCCCAGATTGACCCCGGTCACGGCTCCGGAGGCATTGCCGAAGCTGACCAGCAGGCCGCGTGGTGCCACGCAGTCCAGCGAGGTTTCCCAGGTGTCCTTGCCGACGCCGTCGTAGACCACCGGGCATTTGGCGCCGTCGGTCAGTTCCAGTACGCGCTGCACGACGTTCTCATGGCTGTAGTCGATGGTCGCCCAGGCGCCCTGCTCCTTGGCCCGCGCTGCTTTTTCGGCCGAGCTTACGGTGCCGATCAGGTTCACACCCAGCGCCTTGGCCCACTGGCAGGCGAAGGAGCCAACACCGCCGGCTGCAGCGTGGAACAGAATGGTTTCGCCGCCCTTGAGCTCATAGGTCTGGCGCAACAGGTACTGCACCGTCAGCCCCTTGAGCATCACCGCAGCGGCCTGCTCGAAGCTGATGCTGTCCGGCAGTTTCACCAGCTTGTCGGCGGGCAACACATGCAGCTCGCTGTAGGCGCCGAGCGGTCCGGTGGCGTAGGCGACGCGATCACCCACGGCAAAGCCTTCGACCTCGCTGCCAATCGCCTCGACCACGCCGGCACCTTCGGTACCCAGGCTCGAAGGCAGCGCGGGCGGAACATACAGGCCGCTGCGGAAGTAGGTGTCGATGAAGTTCAGGCCGATGGCCCGGTTGGCCACACGGACTTCGCGCGGGCCTGGCGCCGCCGGCTGGTAGTCACGGTATTGCAGCACGTCGCTGCCGCCGTGCTGGCTGAACTCGATACGCTTGGCCATCTCGGAATCCTTGTCTGCTCAAGCCGCTGCAAGCGGCTAAAGAGCCTATCCAATCGTCCCGATGGACCGACGTCAACTGCGGATGTGCCTGGCTGGATGCTATGCTGCCCGCCGATTTCGACCCGCCCCCTGTTCAAGGTGCCGCCGTGACTGACCGTACCGAGGCCGTGAAGGCCTACCTGCTCGACCTGCAAGATCGCATCTGCTCCGCCCTGCAAGCCGAGGACGGCCAGGCCGTGTTCGCCGAAGACGCCTGGCAGCGCCCGGCTGGTGGTGGCGGGCGCACGCGAGTGATCGAGAACGGCGCGCTGATCGAGAAAGGCGGGGTGAATTTCTCCCATGTATTCGGCGACAGCCTGCCGCCCTCGGCCAGTGCCCATCGCCCGGAACTGGCCGGGCGCGGCTTTCAGGCGCTCGGCGTGTCGTTGGTGATCCACCCGGAAAATCCCTACGTACCTACCTCGCACGCCAACGTGCGCTTCTTCAGCGCCGAGAAGGAAGGCGAGGAGCCAGTGTGGTGGTTTGGCGGCGGTTTCGACCTGACGCCCTACTACGCCAATGAAGAAGACTGCGTGCACTGGCACCAGGTCGCCCGTGACGCCTGCGCGCCGTTCGGCTCTGAGGTCTACCCCAAGTTCAAGGCCTGGTGCGACCGCTACTTCCACCTCAAGCACCGTGGCGAGCCGCGCGGCATCGGTGGTCTGTTCTTCGACGACCTCAACGAGTGGGATTTCGACACCAGCTTCGCCTTCATGCGCGCCATTGGCGATGCCTACATCCAGGCCTACCTGCCCATCGTCCAGCGTCGCAAGCTCACCCCCTTCGGTGAGCGCGAGCGCGAGTTCCAGGCCTTCCGCCGCGGCCGCTATGTTGAGTTCAATCTGGTCTTCGACCGTGGCACCCTGTTCGGCCTGCAATCGGGTGGGCGCACCGAGTCGATCCTTATGTCGCTGCCGCCGCACGTGCGCTGGGGCTATGACTGGAAGCCGGAGCCGGGCAGCGAGGAAGCGCGCCTGACCGAGTATTTCCTGACTGATCGCGATTGGCTGGCATAAGCTTTTTCGCGTAGCCCGGATGCAATCCGGGGCACTTATCGACCGCTCCCGGATTTCATCCGGGCTACGAACTGCGCCCCGCAGCGAATGAAGGCGGCGTGTGCTACCGAGGCAAAGCAAAGGCTTCGCCCCGAGGCGGGGCTCCTACAGGACGGCGTCAGTTCCTTAGATTTCTACCGTTACAGGACTTTCCATGGACCGCTACTGTGTCTTCGGCAATCCCATCGGCCACAGCAAATCGCCGCTGATCCATCGTCTGTTCGCCGAGCAGACCGGCCAGGCGTTGAGCTACGACGCGCGTCTGGCGCCGCTGGATGACTTCGTCGGCGATGCCCGCGCCTTCTTCGCCGAAGGCCAAGGCGGCAATGTCACCGTACCGTTCAAGGAAGAGGCCTTTCGCCTGGCCGACGAGCTGACCGAGCGTGCGCGTCGTGCCGGGGCGGTAAATACCCTGAAGAAACTGGCCGACGGCCGCCTGCTTGGCGATAACACCGACGGTGCCGGCCTGACCCGCGACCTGCAGGACAACGCCGGTTTCAGCCTGGCGGGCAAGCGCATCCTCGTGCTCGGCGCCGGTGGTGCCGTGCGTGGTGTGCTCGAACCCTTCCTGGCGCAGAAACCGGCTGTGCTGGTGATCGCCAACCGCACAGTGGCCAAGGCCGAACAACTGGTACGCGAATTCGCCGATCTCGGCCCGCTGGTCGCTGCCGGCTTCGACTGGATCGATGCGCCGGTGGACCTGATCGTCAACGGCACCTCGGCCAGCCTCGGCGGCGAGCTGCCCGCGATTGCGCCAAGCCTGATCGAGCCTGGTCATACCCTTTGCTACGACATGATGTACGGCCGCGAGGCCACCGCCTTCAACCGCTGGGCTGCCGAGCAGGGCGCAGCGCGTTGCCTGGACGGCCTGGGCATGCTGGTCGAGCAGGCTGCCGAAGCTTTCGAACTGTGGCGTGGCATACGTCCGCATACCGCGTCGGTGCTGACCGAGCTGCGCCGTCAACTGGCAGGCTGAGCGGGCATGGACGAGCAAGCGCTGCCGAGGATCAGGGGTTACCACGCCCACGTCTACTTCGACGCCAGCACCCTCGATCAGGCCCGTGCACTGTGCGAAGAAGCCGCGCGGCGTTTCCCGCTGAAGATGGGCCGGATGCATGAGCGCCCGGTCGGGCCGCACCCCGATTGGAGCTGTCAGCTGGCTTTTCGTCCCGAGCTGTTCGGTGAGCTGGTGCCCTGGCTGATGCAGCGCCGTAATGGCCTCAACGTGCTGGTGCATCCGATCACTGACAACGAGCTGCGCGACCACCGCGACTGGCCTCTATGGCTCGGTCAGGTGCGCCCGCTGGATCTGAGCACACTCGCAGAGGAATGATGGCCGGGGCGAGCTGCCTCGCTCAATCCTCGAACAGTACCGGGCAGCGCTCGGCGCCTTCGAGCTTGAGGATTTCCTCCACCACCTGCGGCCGCGCCTGGCGCAGCACCAGGCTGCGCTTCAGCGCCTGCAGGCGGCGCGCCTCCTGATGCAGCATCTCCACCCCGGCGTAGTCGATGAAGTTGATATGCCGCGCGTCGATCACCAGGCGCTGACCACGGCTGCGCTGCAGCAATTGCTGGATGTACTGGCAGGCGCCGAAGAAGATCGAGCCCTCAATGCGCAGCACCTCATCGTCGCCGTCCTGCCACAGGCGCACGCGTGGTTGCGAGGTGCGCTTGAGGTAGAAGAACAACGACGCCAACACGCCGGCGTAGATCGCCGTCTGCAACTCCAGCACCAGGGTGGCGGCGAAGGTCAGTAGCATCACCATGAACTCGGCGCGACTGACTCGACGCAGTGCACGGATCGCCGGCAGATCCACCAGGCCCCAGCAGATCAGCAGGATGCCGGCCGCCATCACCGGCAGCGGGATATGCGTCAGCAGCGCCGCGCCGAACACCGCGAACAGCGCCACCAGCAGCGCCGAGAACACCCCGGCCAGCGGTGTGCGTGCGCCGGCCTGCAGGTTCAGCGCCGAGCGGGTGAAGGAGCCGGCCGACAGCGAGGCGGAGAACCATGGCCCGAGCATGTTCGACAGGCCCTGGGCGCGAACTTCCTGATTGGCATCGAGGAACTGGTGCGATTTCACCGCCAGCGCCCGGGCGATGGACAGGCTGGTGACCAGCCCGAGCATGCCGCAGGCCACCGCTGCCGGCAGCAGACGCAGCACGTCGTCGAGGTCGAAGCTCAGCATAGTCAGCGGTGGCAGGCCGCCGGCGAACGGCGCCACCAGGGCGATTTCATCGACCAAAGGTGCAGGTAGCAGCCAGGCCAGCAGGCTGCCGCAGACCAGGCCGATCAGCAGTGCAGGCGCCTTGGGCCAGAGCTTGCGCACGGCCACGCAGAGCAGCAGGGTGAAGGCCGCCAGTGCCAGACTCGGCCAGTGCGCCTCGGGCAGGTGCTGACCGATCTGCAGCAGGCTGGTCAGCGCCGTGGGTTGGCTGGCGACTTCCACGCCGAGAAGATTGGGCATCTGCCCGATGGCGATCACCAGCGCCGCGCCGAGGGTGAAACCAAGCACCACCGACTGCGAGACGAAGTTCACCAGGGCGCCAAAGCGCAGCAGACCGAGCAGCCATTGGAACAGACCGGCGAGAAAGGTCAGCAGCAGGATAAGAGCGATGAATTCGTCGCTGCCCAGGCGCGCCATGGGGCTGACGCTGGTGAACAGGACGATGGAGATGGCCGCCGTCGGCCCGCAGATCAGGTGCCAGGACGAGCCCCACAGGCAGGCGATGATCACCGGCACGATGGCGGCGTACAGGCCGTATTCGGCCGGCAGCCCTGCGATCAGCGCGTAGGCCAGCGATTGCGGCAGGGCCAGGATGGCGCCGGTCAGGCCCACCAGCAGGTCGTTGCCGAGGGTCTTGCGGCTGGTGCCAGGCAACCAGCGTAGAAACGGCAGCAGGGTCTGTCGGTCAGGTAGGCGCATGATCAGGGTCGAGGGTGGGCCGCAGGCGACTCCACCCTACTCACTTGCGGCGGTTAATTCAAAGCCGCGCCTTCACAGCTGCCAGGCCGTCGCCACCGTCGCGGGTGCTGACGCCCTGCAGCCAGCCATCGAGCACCTGCGGGTTGGCTCTGAGCCAGGCCTTGATCGCGGCGTCGTTGCTGGCCTGCTTGCTCAGCACCTGATCCATGATGCTGTTCTCCATCTCCTGGGTGAAAGTCAGGTTGCTCAGCAGCTTGCCGACGTTCGGGCACTGCGCGGCGTAGCCCTTGCGCGCCAGGGTGTTGACCTGGCCGCTGTCGCCGAAATACTTCTCGCCGCCTTTCAGGTACTTCATGTCGTACTGCACGTTCATCGGGTGCGGCGTCCAGCCGAGGAACACCACGAACTGATCGCGTTTCACCGCGCGACCCACCTGCACCAGCATCGCCTGCTCGCTGGACTCCACCAGCGTCCAGTCGCCGAGGCCGAATTCATCGGCGGCGATCATCTGCTTGATCGACTCGTTGGCTGGCGAGCCGGAGGCGATGCCATAGAGCTTCTTGCCGAACTTGTCGGCGTGCCTGTCCAGATCGGCGAAGGTCTTCACTCCGGCCTCATAGGCGTAGGTCGGCACGGCCAGGGTGTATTCGGTGCCTTCGAGGTTCTGCGCCAGCTTGTCCACCTCGCCGCTGGCGACGAACTTGTCGTAGTTGCTCTGTTGCGCCGGCATCCAGTTGCCGAGGAAGACGTCGACCTGGCCCTTCTGCAGGCCGGCGAAGATGATCGGTACGGCCAGGGTCTGGGTTTGCGCCTTGTAGCCCAGGCCGTCGAGCAGGAAGCTGGCGATGCCGTTGGTCACGGCGATATCGCTCCAGCCCGGATCACCGAGCTTGACCGTGGCACAGGCTGCGTCTTCGGCCCATACGTTGCCGGCACTGGTGAACGCTGCCGCGAGTAACAGCACACTGAATCGGTTCATGGCGTCTCTCCTTTTTTCTTCTGGTTTGGGGTCGGCAGTGGGTAAAGGTTCATACCTGTGGAAAACGGGCGCGGCGTTCCAGGTCGTCGAGGTCGATATGGTTGCGCATGTACTGTTGGCTGGCGTCGACCCAGGGCTGGTGATCCCAACTGGTCAGCTTGCCCTGGCTCAGTGCTTCGGCCACCAGACGGCGGCGGCGCTGGCTGGCCAGGGTGGCAGCGTGGATCGCCGGGATATCCCAGCGCTCGCGGGCCTCGGCCAGGAAGCCGGTGAGGATGCCCTTGTGTTCGCTGCAGTCGGCCAGGTTCTGACGCTCGAGCGGGTCATTGTCCAGGTTGAACAGCAGCAGCGGGTCCTGCTCGGAATAGACGAATTTCCACGGTCCACGGCGAATCATCATCAACGGGCTGGTGCTGCCCTCGGCCATGTATTCGCCGAGCACCTCGTCGTGGCCGCCCTGGCCTTGCAGATGCGGCAGCAGTGAATGGCCCTCCAGCTCCAGGTCGTCGTCGACCCGGCCGCCGGCCAGTTCCACCAAGGTCGGCAGCAGATCGAGAGTGGAGACGGACTGGCTGACCCGCTGCGCGGCAAACCGCTTGGGCGCATGCACCAGCAGCGGTACGCGGGCGGACATCTCGAACCAGTGCATCTTGTACCAGAGGCCACGCTCGCCCAGCATGTCGCCGTGGTCGCCGGAGAAGACGATCAGGGTGTCCTCGGCCAGGCCGCACTCTTCCAGGGTGTTCAACAGCTTGCCAATATTGTCGTCGATATAGCTGCAGGCGCCGAAGTAGGCGCGGCGGGCGTCGCGGATCTTGGTCTCGGGCAGCGGCTTGTCCCACAGGTCGATGACCTTGAGCAGACGCTGCGAGTGCGGGTCCTGCTCGTTCTGCTCGAGGTGTTGGCGCGGCATGGGAATATCCACGCCCTCATAGCGATCCCAGTATTCGCGCGGGATGGTGTAGGGGTCGTGCGGGTGGGTCATCGATACGGTCAGGCAGAACGGCTGATCCGGGGTCATGCGCACATGGTTGTAGAGGTACTGGCGGGCCTTGAACACCACTTCTTCGTCGAAATCCAGCTGGTTGCTGCGCACGCAGGGGCCGGCCTGCAGCACCGAGGACATGTTGTGGTACCAGCTGGCGCGTACGTCCGGCTCGTCCCAGTTCACCGCCCAGCCGTAGTCGGCCGGGTAGATGTCGCTGGTCAGGCGCTCCTCATAGCCGTGCAACTGGTCCGGGCCGCAGAAGTGCATCTTGCCCGACAGCGCGGTGCGGTAGCCGAGGCGGCGCAGGTAATGGGCGTAGGTCGGCACGTCGGCCGGGAAATCGGCGGCGTTGTCATAGGCACCGATCTTCGATGGTAGCCGGCCGCTGACCAGGGTGAAGCGCGACGGCGCGCAGAGCGGGCTGTTGCAGTAGGCCGAATCGAACACCACGGCCTGCTCGGCCAGCTTCATCAGGTTGGGCATCTGCACCGGCGAGGCGGCGTCGTGCAGCGGCAGGATCGGGGCGGCCATCTGGTCGGCCATGATGAAGAGGATGTTCGGGCGCTTCATGGTGGCGGGTATTCCATACTGTTGGTTTATGCGACAGTGCTGGCTCCATGATTCCGGTAGAACGGCGGCGGGGTAAACCCGGCTGCGAAACATGCCTCGGATAAGCAGAGCTTATGTTTAAAGCCATCGATGGGCTGTCGCTCGACGCGCTGCGGGTGTTCGAGTCGGCGGCGCGCCAGCTCAGTTTCACCGCCGCCGCCAGTGAATTGGGCAGCAGCCAGCCGGCCATCAGCCAGCAGATCAAGCGCCTGGAGCAGCAGCTCGCTACGCGCCTGTTCGATCGCGTCTACCGGGGCATCGTGCTGACCGAGGCCGGCGAGCTGCTGCTGGCCCACGTGCAGGAGGGGCTGGCCAGCCTCGATGCCGGGCTCGTCGCCGTCACCGCAAGGCAGCAGCATGAAGTGTTGCAGGTGGCCACCGACTTCGCCTTTGCCGCCTATTGGCTGATGCCGCGCCTGCAGCGTTTCAATCGCCTGTACCCGGAGGTGGACGTCAGCCTGATCACCAGCGAGCGCGACCCGGCCACGGTGCCGAGCGATATCGACGTGGCGATCCGTTTTGGCGACGGTCGCTTCAAGCATGGCGAAGCGCACCTGCTGTTTCGTGAAGAGGTGTTTCCGGTGTGCAGTCCGCGTCTGCTCGGCGAGCGTCAGCCGCCTCTGCCGGTTGCGGCGCTTGCCGACCTGCCGCTGCTGCACCTGCGCCCGGAGCATCGTTCGCGCTGGTTTGACTGGGAGGGCTTGTTCCGCGCCCTCGGCATCGCCAGCCTGCCAACGCCCGGCGCGCTGCGCTTCGACAACTACACCCTGCTGATCCAGGCGGCGATTGCCGGGCAGGGCGTGGCCATTGGCTGGCGTCACCTGGTGGATGAACTTCTGGCGCAGGGGCTGCTCTGTCGTCTGGGTGAGGCCGAAGCGCAGTCGGCGTTGGGCTATTACCTGGTGCTGCCCGAGCGCAAGCGTCGCCAACGCCTCACCGCGCGTTTCGTCGACTGGTTGCAGGCTGAGCTGGATTCGCCAGCAGCAACCGTTTGACCGGGCCATACTGCAATAGCAAGCGCTGAGTCCCTATACTGAGCACCGCCGCACGCCGCCACTGCGCGAAATGTGCTGCGGTCCCACACTCCAACCGGTGAGCTGAACCGTGAAACTCCGTCATTCGATTTTGGGCCTGCTGCTGTGCGGTAGCCTTGTTGTTTCGAACCTCCAGGCCGCGCCGGCCCAGCCCAAGCAGGAGCTGGCCGCCGGTAGCGCATTGCTGATCGACCTGAAGACCGGCCAGGAGCTTTACTCCAGTAACCCCGACCTGCGCCTGCCGGTCGCCTCGGTCACCAAGCTGATGACCGCCATGGTAGTGCTCGACGCCAAGCTGCCGCTGGATGAGGTATTGCCCATCACCATCCGCGACACCCAGGAAATGCAGGGCGTGTTCTCCCGCGTGCGTATCGGTAGCGAGATCAGCCGGCGCGACATGCTGCACCTGGCGCTGATGGCTTCGGAAAACCGCGCCGCCGCCAGTCTCGCGCACCATTATCCGGGTGGTCACGCAGCCTTCGTCGCAGCAATGAACGCCAAGGCCAAGGCGCTGGGCATGCACAACAGCCATTTCGTCGAGCCCACCGGCCTGTCCGAGCTTAACGTCGCCACGGCCCGTGACCTGGCGCTGATGGTCAAGGCCGCCAACCAGTATCCGCTGATCCACCAGTTCAGCACCGACTCCGAAGCCACCGTGGCGTTCCGCAAGCCCAACTACACCCTGGGCTTTCGCAATACCAATGCGCTGGTGCGCAAGGCGGACTGGAACATCGACCTGAGCAAGACCGGCTTCACCAACGCCGCCGGACGCTGCCTGGTGATGGCCACTACCATCGCCAACCGCCCGGTGGCCTTCGTGGTACTCGGCGCGTTCGGCAAGTACACCCACATGGCCGACGCCAACCGCCTCAAGCGCTGGATGGAGACCGGCAAGGTCACTCCGGTGCCGGCTGCCGCGCTCAGCTACAAGCAGCAGAAGCTGGCCGAGTGGAGCTTGCAGGCTGCGCAGTGATGCTGCGGTGACAGAAAGGGCGACTCATTGAGTCGCCCTTTCTCGTTGTGCCTCAGCCGTGTAGCCCGGATGCAATCCGGGGCCTTTCAACTGTTTCCCCGGATTGCATCCGGGCTACGGTCGAACTTCCTCAGTCGTGGTGCGTCAGCTCGGACAGCCCAGCCGCTCGCTGAGAAAATCGAGAAAGCAGGTGATGCGCGACGCCAGCGCGGTGTTGCGGTAGTACACCGCGTTGATCGGCTGGCGTACCTCCACGCGTTGCTCGGCCAGCACTTCCACCAGCGCGCCGCTGGCGCGGGTGGCATCGGTCATGAAGTCCGACAGACACACCAGGCCTTCACCGGCCAGGGCCAGTTCGAGAATGGTGTCGCCGCTGGAGGCGCGCAGGCTCGGGGTGATGCGCCAGCGCTCGCCGAGGGCGTGGCGTAGCGGCCATTCGTTGAGGCTGTCCGGTTCGGTGAAGCCGATCAGGCTGTGTCCGGCCAGATCTTCGGTACGCGTCGGCGTGCCATGGCGAGCCAGGTACTCGGGGCTGGCCAGTACGCGGCGGCGGCTGTGGCACAACGGCCTGGCGTGCAGGCTGGAGTCCGGCAGGTTGCCGATGCGGATGGCCAGGTCGGTGCGGCGCTCCAGCAGGTCGATGATGCGGTCGTCGCTGTGCAGTTCCAGTTCGATCTGTGGATAAAGCGCACGAAATTCGCCGATCAGCGGCACGATCACGTGCAGCATGAAGGGCGAGGCGGTGTTGATTCTCAGACGCCCGGCCGGTGCCTGGCGGCGCAGGGTCATCTGCTCCTCCGCTTCCTCGACGCTGGCGAGGATACGCCGCGCCTGGGCCAGGAATACCTCGCCCTCCTCGGTCAGCTCCAGGCGCCGCGTGGTGCGGCGTAGCAAGGTGACGGCGAGTTTTTCCTCCAGCCGACTCAGCGCCCGGCTGACCCCGGATGCGGTTTGCTCGAGCTGCTCGGCGGCGGCGCTGATCGAGCCGCAGTCGACCACGCTGACGAAGGCGAGCATTTCTTCCAGGCTGGTCTTCATTGTTGATCTTCAGTCAAAGGTGTTTGCTGGGTTGTCGGTTTTTCCGCATGAGTCTGGCGTGGATACTGTCTCGCCTCAACCCCCGCTTGCCGTGCTTCAGGCGGCCGCCTTGGCAAGGCCCTGCAACTTTTGCGCAATTCGTGGGGCCGAACCTTTCTGTCCCCGTTGCGGCCTGATGGTTGGCCAGCGATTCGCAATCCATGAGGAGATTTTTCATGAAATTCATTCCGCCCTTCGGTCTCGGCACCTTCCGCCTCAAGGATCAGGTCGCCATCGACTCGGTTCGCACCGGTCTGGAGCTGGGCTACCGGCATATCGACACGGCGCAGATCTACGGCAACGAGGCGGCGGTCGGCCAGGCCATCGCCGACAGCGATGTGGCGCGCGACGAGCTGTTCGTCACCACCAAGGTCTGGACCGAGAACCTCGGCAGCGGCAGGGTGATCGCCAGCCTGCAGGAGAGCCTGCAGCGCCTGGGCCTGGAGCGGGTCGACCTGACCCTTATCCACTGGCCGTCGCCGAAGGATGAGATTCCCGTGGCGCAGTACCTGGGCGAGCTGCTGGAAGCCAAGCGTCAGGGGCTGACCGCTGCCATCGGCGTGTCCAACTTCACCATCACTCATCTGCGCCAGGCCATCGATGCCGTGGGTGTGGATGAGATCGCCACCAACCAGGTGGAAATCCATCCGCTGTTGCAGAATCGCAAGCTGGTCGCATTCGCCCGGCAGCAGGGTATCCATCTGACGGCCTACATGCCGCTGGCTTACGGCAAGGTGCTGACCGAGCCGGAGATCCAGCGCATCGCCGCTGCCCATGGCGCCAGCCCGGCGCAGGTCGCCCTGGCCTGGTCGCTGCAGCAGGGCCATACGGTGATACCGTCCTCGACCAAGCGCGAGAACCTGGCGGCCAATCTAGCCGCCGCCGAGTTGCGTTTGAGTACCGAAGACATGGCTGTCATCGAGGCTCTGGATCGTGGCGAACGTGTCGCCAACCCGGGCTTCGCGCCACGCTGGGATTGAGCCCGGCGCTGATCACGAACACCCGGCAGGTCCGGGCCTGTGACGACGTGACCGCTGCTGCTCAGAATCTCGCGCTCAGGGTCAGTTGCAGGTTGCGCGGCTCGCCATACCAGAGCTGGCTGTAGAAACCGATCTGCTCCAGGTACTTCTTGTCGAAGGCGTTGTTGAGGTTGGCGGTCGCCGCGATATTTTCGCTGATCTGGTACTTGGCCATCAGGTCGACCAGGGCGTAGCTGCCGGCGCTTACGTCCACCGGGCCGTTGGGGCTGCCGGTGTTGGCGCGTGAGATACCGCTGCGCCAGGTGGTGCCTGCGCCCAGGGTCAGGTCTCTCCATGCACCGTCCAGCCGGTAAGTGGTGAACAGCTTGAACTGTGTGCGCGGGTGGGTGGTGTTGATCGCCTTGCCTTCGGCATTGCGGGCAATGAAGTGGGTGTAGCTGGTGGAAAGGTTCCAGGCGTCACTCAACGCGCCGCTCAGCTCCAGGTCGAAGCCATCGACCACCGCGCCCTTGCCCGACTTGTAAGCCTGCTGGCTGGGGTCGGCTATCAGGAAGGTATCGGGAATGGCTTCGGCCAGGCCTTCCTGTTTGGTGCGATAGACCGACAGAGCGGCATTGAGCTGACCGTCCAGATAGCCGGCTTTGATCCCGGCCTCGTAGCTGTCGCCGGTGACCGGGTCGAGGAAGCTGCCATCCGGCGCCCTTTGCGTCTGGTTCTTGAAGATGCTGGTGTAGCTTGTGTACAGGCTGTAGGTCTGATCGAGGTCGTAGACCAGGCCGGCATAGGGCGTGACCTCATCGCTGTAGCGATAATTGCGCTGGGTGCCGAAGTAGTTCTGTTCGATTTTCCAGGTGCTGACGCGAGCACCCAGAATCAGATGCAGCGGGTCGGCCAGCGACAGGCGTGTCACTGCGTAGCCGCCAGTCTGGCGAATATCGGTTCGGTCCCCGTTGGCTCGAACGTTCGACCAGACGGGTTCGGCGATGTCGCCGTTGGTCCAGTCCAGTCTCGAGTCGGCAATCGGCGCGGTGCCTGGCACCGGCAGGTACTGGTCCATCTGCAGATCGTCGTCGATGCTCATCCAGCCGAACGCGGCTTCGTGAGTGCGCCCCAGCAGCTCGAACGGTCCGCTGCTGGTCAGGTGCCAGTCGTCGCGGGTGCGCTCACCGTCATACTTGAGGAAGCTGGCGCTCATACCGGCGTTGTCCCGGTCCGGATAACCGCCGCGGAACAGGTAGCGCATGGCGTAATCGGCCTCGGTGCGACTGTAGGCCGCGCGCAGCTTCCAGTCGTTGTCCAACTGGTGCTCGAGATCGACGAAGGCGGTGTTCGACTCGGTGCCGAAGTAGGACCACTTGGTGTTGTTGGCCGTGGAGCGACCAAAGTTGCTGCGCGACCCGTCGGCGTAGAACATTGGAACGCCGGCGCCCATGCCGTCGGTATCGTTCTTCTGGTGTTCGAGGCTCAAGGTCAGCTGCGTGCTTGGGGTCAGCTCCGCGCTGATCACGCCGTACAGCGTTTCACTGTCGTAACTCTGATGGTCGATGAAGGTATCGCGCTCGGAGTAGGCCGCCACCACCCGGGCAGCGATTCGACCGTCAGCGCTGAGCGGGGTGGAGATATCGATATCGCCACGGCGTTGGTGCCAGCGCCCGATACCGAGCGAGCCGCCGATGGCGAACTCCGGCAATGGGCGCTTGCGGATGAAGTTGACCGCAGCCGAGGGGTTGCCGGCGCCTGTCAGTAACCCGGTCGAGCCGCGTACCACCTCGACGCGATCATAGATCGCCGAATCGATATCAGTGGCGCCGAAGTTCCAGAAGTTGTTGATCGGCGAAGCCAATCCATCGAACTGGAAGTTATCGATGTCGAACCCGCGCGCGGAAAACGACACCCGATTGCTGTCGCTGCGGCTCATCGAGATACCCGGAGCGCTGGCGAGGACCGCCGCCGTGTCACGCAGGCCGCGATCTTCGATCTGTTGGCGGGTAACGACGCTCACCGATTGTGGCGTCTCGCGTATCGACAGCGGCAGGCCTACGGCTGTGGACATGCTGCCGGTGGTGTAGCTGCCCGTGCCCTCGGTTCCCGACTGCGGCAGCTGCTTGCCATGCACATTCATCGTCGGCAGCGTCAGGCTGGTGTCGCTCGCGCCGTTGTCATCGAAATCCCCTTGTGACGTTGCCCCGGCTGTCAGGGGTGCCATTGCGCTGGCCAGCAATGCGCTGCACATCACCGAGGCTAACGGCGTGAGGGGGAAGATCGAACACTTCGACATTGCAGGGACCTCTTGGGAATAATTTCTTCATGCGAATTATTCACATTTGCTTGAGGGTCCACTTTTGCCGGATGCCAGTTTTCCTATGCTGGATGCCAGGGCGGGAACGACGGTGTTGGGGTGATGTCCTGCTAGATCGACTCGCGGGGAGAAACACCGAAATGGTGCCGGTACGCGGTGGCGAAATTGCTGGCGTGGCGATAGCCAACGTAGTGGGCGGCGTCCTGAACGCGCCAACCCTGTTCGAGGTATTGCCTGGCCAGCTCCATGCGGCGCTGGCGCAGGTAGCCCATGACGCTGACGCCATAGGCTTGCTGGAACTTCTGGCGTAGAGAGCTGGGGCTCATGCACGCCAGTTGTGCCAGCTGGTGCAGGCTGTGCTCGGCGCCAGGCTCTTGATGCAGGTAATCGCGAACCCGTTCCAGCAGGGCCCGATCACGTGGATTGAGCGAGGGAGCGTCGCGCTCATGGGTGCCAATGGCGCTCAAGCCGTGCGCCAACAGTTGCAGGGCCAGGCCCTCTCTCAAGAGCCGTTGCAGGCAGCCTTGCGATTGTTCGCAGGCCAGGGCCTGCAAACCCTGTTGCAGGCGTGCCGGGATGGTCCAGCGTTGTGCGTAGGCGCTGCGGCGTTGCAGGTTGCCACGTAGCTGATCCGCCAGGTGCTCGTCTGCCAGGTCATCGATGTTGCCGATGGACAGGTTGAGGCCGCGCAAGTTGTGATGAGCGTGATGCCGAGCCGTCTGGCCGGGCCCTTCCTGGCTGAGCAGGATGGCGCCATGGCCGGGTGTGAGGGTGATGGAGGCGGGGCCGGCGAGCTGGGCCTGTCCCTCCAGCAGGACGATCATGGTCAGGCTGGGAGAGGTGAATGACTGAGCCTGGTAACCCTGGAAGGTCTGTACCTGAGAGCTGACCAGCGTCATGCCCAAGCTGGTTTCCTGCTCGTTGATGTAGCCCTGCATCACGCACGGATTGTCTTCGTGCTGCGCGCCAATCAGGCTGTAATGCACATGATGACGCCGGCCCAACTGGCGGAGGTCCTCCAGCGAATACCGGCATGGGGCAGGTTGGGGCTGAGCCAAGAGAGGCACCTGATTGTTCAAAATGCAGATAATAGCATTGCTTCTCATTTGCGTATTGGTGCTGGTTGGCGGATCTCCTGGCAGATGTTCTCCCGCTATGAGGGGCGCGACAGGGGGATGTTCCGACCTCGCTCGACGTCCCTTCGTTAAGAGCTAGCGCCCGCCTGCGATATCGATCAGCGCGCCGGTGGTATAGCTGGCCTTGTCATCGAGCAGCCAGACGATGGCTTCGGCGACTTCCTCGGCACGCCCGGCGCGGCCCAGCGGTGTCGCCTTGCCCAGGCGCTCGGCGCGGTCCGGCTGGCCGCCGCTGGCGTGGATCTCGGTATCGATCAGGCCTGGGCGCACGGCGTTGACCCGTACGCCCTCGCCGCCCAATTCCTTGGCCAGGCCGCGGGTCAGCACGTCCATCGCGCCCTTGGCGCCGGCGTAGTCGACGTACTCGAAGGGCGCGCCCAGGCTGGCGGCCACCGACGACACCAGCACCATCGAACCACCTTCGCCGCCGCGACTGCGGGCCATGCGCCGTGCGCCCTCGCGTGCGGTGAGGTAGCTGCCCAGCACATTGACGTCGAACATCCGCTGCAGGCGCTCGCCGCTCATCTCCAGCAGCGGCATGGGTGGGGCGACGATGCCGGCATTGACCACCAGGCCGTGCAGCGGACCGAACTTGTCCATGGCCTCGAACAGGCGCTGTACATCCTCCTCATTGGCTACATCGCCAGGCAGGGCCATGGCTTTGCCGCCCATGGCTGCGATCTGCGCCACCACCTCATCGGCGGCGGCGCGATCACTGCGGTAGTTCACGCCCACCGCCCAGCCGCCAGCGGCAGCCAGCAGGGCGGTGGCGCGACCGATGCCGCGGCTGGCACCGGTGATCAGCAGGTTCTTGTTCATGACTGGGCTCCTTGTTGTTCTGGTGTTCAGAATAGGTGCCGGGCTGTCGAAGTGTGGCGCCCTTCGTGTCCGGCTTTGCCGGATGCAGGTAGCATCGGCGCCGCGCATGTCCGCCTGTGGACGTGTCTCATCATCCGATAAGGAAATCCCATGAAGAAACTGCTGTGTGCTCCCCTGTTCGCCCTGTTGTCGAGCGCAGCCAGCGCCGCCACGATCGAAAGCCAGGACCAATTGCTCGGCATCTGGGCCATGACGCCGCTGAAAAACGGTATCGCCAACGTCGTCGAGTTCAAGGCCGACGGCAAGAGCGACCTGCATCCGTTCAACTGCGCAGCGCCGAGCGAGCAGGAGGTGGAGGTCTCCGACTATCGCCTCAGTGAGGATGGCCAGACGATCCACATCACCTCGCCCTACCAAAGCTTCGATCTGCAGGTGCAGAAGTTCAATGCCAAGACCATGGAGCTGAGCATGGAAATCGAAGGCTACACGCTGACCTTCTCTTACCTCAAAGGCAACAAGATCGAGCCGCTCTGCGCCCTGTATCGTTGATTCAGGCCTGAGCGCTGGCCTGCCGTGCAATATTCCGCGCGGCAGGCCCAGGTGCCTCAGTGGGTGCATGACGACGAATGCCGCAGGCGCTACCATGCGCGCCCCTTTCGTTCCGCCACCATCACCCGGCCCCGCCGGCTTGCCGAGACGCCATGAAACTCGCCTCCCTACGCGCCGACCTGCTGGCCGGCCTGACTTCGTCCTTCGCCCTGGTGCCCGAGTGCATCGCCTTCGCCCTGGTGGCCCAGGTCAACCCGCTGATGGGCCTGTACGGCGCCTTCATCATCTGCACCCTTACCGCCCTGTTCGGTGGCAGGCCGGGGATGATCTCCGGCGCGGCCGGTTCGATGGCGGTGGTGATCGTCGCCCTGGTGGTGCAGCACGGCGTGCAATACCTGCTGGCCACGGTGTTGCTGGGCGGCCTGATCATGCTGGCGTTCGGCCTGTTGCGCCTGGGCAAGCTGATCCGCATGGTGCCGCACCCGGTGATGCTCGGTTTCGTCAACGGTCTGGCGATCATCATCGCCCTGGCCCAGTTCGAGCACTTCCAGCACGACGGTCACTGGCTGCAGGGCAACACGCTGTACCTGATGCTCGGCCTGGTGGCGCTGACCATGCTGATCGTCTACCTGCTGCCGCGCCTGACTCGCGCCGTGCCGCCGGCGCTGGTCGCAATTCTCGGCATCGGCGCGCTGGTCTACCTGTTCGACCTGCCCACGCACACCCTGGGCGATATGGCGCAGATCGCCGGTGGTCTGCCCAGCCTGGTACTGCCGGACATTCCCTGGAACCTGGAAACCCTTGGCATCATCGCCCCCTACGCGGTGCTGATGGCCCTGGTCGGTCTGCTGGAAACCCTGCTGACGCTGAACCTGACCGACGAGATCACCGCCACTCGCGGCCATCCGGATCGCGAGTGCGTGGCGCTCGGCGTGGCCAACATGACCTCCGGCCTGTTCGGTGGCATGGGCGGCTGCGCGATGATCGGCCAGACCATGATCAACCTTGGCTCCGGCGGTCGCGGCCGGCTGTCCGGGGTGGTCGCCGGGGTGATGATCCTGCTCTTCGTGCTGTTCCTCTCGCCGCTGATCGAGCGCATCCCGCTGGCGGCGCTGGTGGGCGTGATGTTCGTGGTGGCGCAGCAGACCTTCGCCTGGGGTTCGCTGCGCGTGGCCGGCAAGGTGCCGGCCAACGACGTGCTGGTGATCGTCGCGGTGACCGCCATCACCGTCGCCACCGACCTGGCCACGGCCGTGCTCTGCGGCATCGTCATCGCCGCGCTCAACTTCGCCTGGCAGCACGCCCGCGAACTCTACGCCGACAGCGATATGCAGGCCGATGGCAGCAAGCTGTATCGTGCGCACGGCACGCTGTTCTTCGCCTCCTGCACCACCTTCCTTGCGCAGTTCGAGCCGGCCGAGGACCCGCAGCAGGTGACCCTGGACTGCCGCCACCTGAGCTTCGTCGACTATTCGGCCATCGCCGCGCTGAAGACCCTGCGCGAACGCTACGAACGCGCCGGCAAGCATCTGCGCGTGGTGCACCTGTCCGAACGCTGCAAGCAGTTGCTCAAGCGCGCCGGCTCGGAGCACGGAGTTCACTGAACGCCTGTGCGCGGCTGCAATTTCGATAGTCTGGCGACAATTGCTGCCAACTGTGATAGGCGTCACCCCGCCCTGTGGAGTGGTGGCAATGCGCCTGCTAAGATCCGCCGCCCAACGCAAATCGGTCGACTGGATGCGCCCGTACGGCCACGCACGCAAGGACTCAGCATGAACAAGACCACCCTGGCCATCGCCATTCCCCTCGCCATCGTCGGTGCCTCCGTTGCCGGTGCCTGGTACACCGGCACTCTGGTCGAACAGCAACTGCAGGACGCCATCAGCCAGGCCAACGCCTCGCTGACGCAGGAGGCCCCGCACCTCAATGCCCAGATGCAACTGGTCGAGCTCGAGCAGGGCATCTTCTCCAGCCGTGCTCGCTACACCCTCAGTTTCTCTCTCGAAGCCGATGCGGCGCCGCTGACCCTGGCCTTCAGTGACAACCTCGAGCACGGCCCGTTTCCGCCCTCGCGACTGGCAGCCGGCAAGCTCGCTCCGGTCATGGCGCAGAGCCACTTCAGCCTGGAACACAATGAGCTGACCGCGCCGCTGTTCGACGCGGCCGGCGGCAAATCGCCGCTCACCGGCGAAGTCGCGCTGAACTACGACCAGAGCCAGAATGGCCGCATCGACCTAGCTGCGCTGCAGCACACTCACGCCGCAGGCACCCTGCGTACGTCCCCGTTCAGCATGGACTTCAGCGGCTCCAGCGACAGGAAGCACATCAGCGCCAGCGGACAGATGGCCGAGATGGATTTCCACTTCGCCGAGAGCAACCGCGGTGGGCCGATCAGTGTGCAGCTGCGTGACCTGAGCCTGCAGGCCGACAAACAGGAAAACGCCAACGGCTTTGCTCTGGGCCCCAGCTCGGCCACGATCAAGCGCGTGATGATCCAGTCTTCGCAGGATCTGCAGATCGAACTGCAGGACGCGGTGATCGAGGAAGCCCTGACCCAGAACGGCACGAGCCTGGACCAGAGCGTTGCCTATCGCGTCGGCCAGGTACGGGTGCAGGAGCAGAACGTCGGCGGCGTGAAGCTGGCCATCAGCGCCCGTCACATCGACGAGGCCGCGTTCAAGGCGCTCAAGGACGCCTATAACCAGCTGTTGCTGAGCAGCTTGGAAGGTCAGGAGCCTGGCAGCGACATCGAGGAAGAATTCAAAGGCCTCGCCCTGGCCCTGCTGGAAGGCGCCCCGGTGCTGGCTCTGGACGAGTTCTCGCTGAACACCGCCAACGGCCAGGGTAAGGCCGCGCTGTCGCTCAACCTGCGCAAGCCGGCAGAAGACGCCAGTAGCCCGGAGGAAATGGCACAGAGCGCACTGGCTGCGCTGCAGGCCGATTTCAAGCTGGACAAGGCGGTGATCGGCGACCTGGTCACGGTTCAGGGCACCCTGCAGGGCGCAGCCAGTGACGGTGCCGACCCGCAAGCTATCGCCCAGCAGGCAGAAATGATGACCGAGATGTTCAGCGGCATGGCGCTGGCGTCGCAATGGGTAGTGGAAGATGGCAACGCCCTGCGCGGCTCGCTGGCCTACGCGGATGACAAGGTGACCTTCAACGGCAAGGCCATGAGCGTGGCCGAGTTTATGGCTTTCGCCACGGGCGGTGGCATGGGTATGAGCGGTCTGGGCGACGACGACAGCGACTTGGAGCGATACGGCCTGGAATAACCCCGGCCCACCTACAAACGCCCGCCTGATGCGGGCGTTTGTGTTTTTGCTTGCATCAGACAATTCCCGGGTATCGCTGCGCTCAACCCAGGCCACCGATTCATCGGCGCGAGACGCGTACGAAAAAGCCGCTGGCGGAGCAATCCGCCAGCGGCTTTTTCACGTGCCGGAGAGGGCTCAGCGGCGTGCGCCGCGCACCCCTTCGGCCAGTTCACGGCACAGGCCGAGCACGCCATCGATGGCTTGCTGCGGGCTTTGCGCCTCGGCGATCTTGTCGATCAGTGCCGAGCCGACCACTGCGCCCTCGGCGCGCCTGGCCACCTCGGCGGCGTGCTCCGGGGTACGGATGCCGAAGCCGATGCACAGCGGCAGGTCGGTGTGACGACGCAGGCGCGCCACGGCTTCCTCGACATGATCCATGGTCGCCGCACCGGCGCCGGTGACGCCAGCCACCGACACGTAGTAGACGAAGCCGGAGCTGCCAGCCAGCACGGTGGGCAGACGGTCGTCGTCGGTGGTCGGCGTGGTCAGGCGGATGAAGTCGATGCCTGCACTTTGCGCGGGCTCGCATAGCTCGTCGTTATGCTCCGGCGGCAGGTCGACCACGATCAGACCGTCGACCCCAGCGGCCTTGGCATCGGCGATGAAGCGCTCCACGCCATAGACGAAGATCGGGTTGTAGTAGCCCATCAGTACCAGCGGTGTGCTCTGGTTGCCCTCACGGAATTCGCGAACCATCTGCAGCGTCTGCTGCATGCCCTGCTTGCCGGCCAGCGCGCGGATATTGGCGAGCTGGATGGCCGGGCCGTCGGCCATCGGGTCGGTGAACGGCATGCCCAGCTCGATCACGTCGGCGCCGGCGTCCGGCAGGCCCTTGAGGATGCTCAGCGAGGTGGCGTAGTCGGGGTCACCGGCAGTGATGAAGGTGACCAGCGCGGCGCGGTTTTCCTGCTTGAGTTCGGCGAAACGGTTCTGCAGGCGGCTCATGCGTGCTTCTCCTGGTTGTCCTGCATGTGGTGCATCACGGTCTGCATGTCCTTGTCGCCACGACCGGACAGGTTGATCACCATCAGATGATCCTTGGGCAGCTTGGGTGCGCGCTTGAAGGCTTCGGCCAGCGCGTGGGCGCTTTCCAGGGCCGGGATGATGCCTTCCAGGCGGCAGCAGTGGTGGAAGGCTTCGAGGGCTTCGTCATCGCTGATCGGCACGTATTCGACGCGCTTGATCTCGTGCAACCAGGCGTGTTCCGGGCCGACGCCGGGGTAGTCGAGGCCGGCGGAAATCGAGTGGGCATCGGTGATCTGACCGTCGTCGTCCTGCAGCAGGAAGGTGCGGTTGCCGTGCAGCACGCCTGGCGCGCCACCGGCCATGCTCGCCGCATGCTTGCCGGTGTCGATGCCGTGGCCGGCCGCCTCGACGCCGACGATCTGCACGCCGGCATCGTCGAGGAAGGGGTGGAACAGGCCGATGGCGTTGGAGCCGCCGCCGATGCAGGCCACCAGCGAGTCGGGCAGGCGCCCTTCCTTCTCGAGGATCTGCTCGCGTACTTCGTTGCCGATCACCGACTGGAAGTCGCGCACCATGGCCGGGTACGGATGCGGGCCGGCGGCGGTGCCGATTAGGTAGAAGGTGTTGTGAACGTTGGTCACCCAGTCGCGCAGGGCCTCGTTCATCGCGTCCTTGAGGGTGCCGGTGCCGGCGGTGACGGGGATCACCTCGGCGCCGAGCAGCTTCATGCGGAAGACGTTGGCTTGCTGGCGGTCGATATCGGTGGTGCCCATGTACACCACGCACTGCATGCCGAAGCGCGCCGCCACGGTGGCGGTAGCCACGCCGTGCATGCCGGCGCCGGTCTCGGCGATGATGCGCTGCTTGCCCATGCGCTTGGCCAGCAGGATCTGGCCGATGCAGTTGTTGATCTTGTGCGCGCCGGTGTGATTGAGGTCTTCGCGCTTGAGGTAGATCTTCGCCCCGCCGAAGTGCTGGCTCAGGCGCTCAGCGTAATAAAGCGGGCTGGCGCGGCCGATGTAGTCACGCTGGAAGTAGGCCAGCTCTTCGAGGAAGGCCGGATCGCTCTTGGCCTTTTCGTATTCGGCGGCCAGCGAGTTGATCAGCGGCATCAGGGTTTCGGCGACGAACTGACCACCGAAGCGGCCGAACAGGCCGCGAGCGTCGGGGCCGGTGCGAAATGAGGTCATGGCGTGCTCCTTGTCGACAGCGCTTGGCTGGCAGGGCGAGTGAGTAATGGGGCCATTCTAGCCCCACGAGGCCCGGCGAAAAGCGAATTGATTGAGCCTATTCGTTAGAAAAACTCACGAATAGGAAAGCCTGCTGGAGTGATGCGCCGCACATGGCCGTCAACCAGGCAGAACTCGGCACGGCGAAATAAGTCCCAAGCGCAGGCGGCATGGGCGCCGCCCCACAGGGAGATACACGCATGCACAAGGTAATGGCTGTAAGCGCGCTCTGCGCGGCGCTGGCAACGACGGCCCAGGCCGAGACTCTGGAACTCGATGGCATCGGTAATGCACGCGATGTGGCGTGCAAGGGCCAGGATGTCAGCATCACCGGTAACGCCAACCACTTTCGCTTGAGTGGTGACTGCGGGCGGGTCGAGGTGCACGGTTCCGAACATGTGATCAGTATGGGCAAGGTCGCCAGCCTGGAGGTGACCGGCGGTGAGAATCAGATCGAAGCCGAGCGAGTCGCAGGCCTGGATGTGAGCGGTGCCGATCACCGGATTACGGCCCGGGTGCAGGGCGACGGAGAGCAACCCGCGCCAGTCGTGCTGCATGGCGGCGGCAACGTACTGACGCTCGATCTGCAGGGGCCGGTGCGGCTGGAGGTCAACGGTATCGGCCAGCAGGTGACCTGGCGCGGCGACGATCCGACTGTCGAAACCAGCGGCGGCGAGCACCGCATCCAGCGCCAGTGAGCATCTGGCTGGTTGGCGCCCCAGTTGGAACGTGATTAGATGCGCCTGACCTGTCAGGAAAAATCACCTCTCCCATGAGCCGAGACCTGCCCCCACTCAATGCCCTGCGTGCCTTCGAGGCGGCGGCGCGCCTGCAGAGCGTCAGCCGCGCCGCCGAGGAGCTGCACGTCACCCACGGGGCGGTCAGCCGGCAGATTCGCGTACTCGAAGAGCAGCTGGGCCTTGGCCTGTTCGACAAGGATGGTCGTGGCGTCAAGCTCACTGCCGCCGGCGTACGCCTGCGCGATGCCGCCTCGGAAGCCTTCGAGCGCCTGCGCGACACCTGCGCCACGCTGCGCCGCGAAACCGAGGAGCGTCCATTCGTGCTCGGCTGCCCCGGCAGCCTGCTGGCGCGCTGGTTCATCCCGCGCCTGGATCGCCTGCAGCGCGAACTGCCCGAGCTGCGCCTGCAGCTGTCGGCTAGCCAGGGCGAGCTGGACCCGCGCAGCGCCGAGGTGGATGCCACCCTGCTGTTCGCCGAGCCGCCCTGGCCGGCTGACATGCAGGTGTTCGAGCTGGCGCCAGAGCGCATCGGCCCGGTGCTCAGCCCGCGCTACGCCAATCACGCGCAACTGGCCGCGAACACTGCCGATGCGCTGTATGCCGAGCCGCTACTGCATACCACTTCGCGCCCGCAGGCCTGGCCACAGTGGGCGCAGGCCCAGGGGCTGGCGCCAGAGCGGCTGCAACAGGGCCAGGGTTTCGAGCATCTCTACTACCTGCTGGAGGCGGCGGCGGCCGGGCTGGGCGTGGCCATCGCGCCAGAAACGCTGGTGGCCGACGACCTGCGCGCCGGTCGCCTGGTGGCGCCCTGGGGTTTCGTCGAGACCAGCGGCTGCCTGGCGCTGTGGACGCGCCGCACCGACCCACGCAGCGAGCGCCTGGCGCACTGGTTGAGGCGTGAGCTGGTGTAACGCCGACGATGTTGCCAAGTCGGCCCGGCAAAGATGACAATGCAATTCATTGTCATTTGAGATGAAATTCGCTCCATGTCCGCCGACGCTCAGGTGCTGCACACCCTCTACCGTGACCATCACAACTGGCTGCAAGGCTGGCTGCGACGGCGCCTGGGCAATGGCTGCGATGCCGCCGACCTGGCGCAGGACACCTTCGTGCGTCTGCTGCGTGCCGGCAATGTCGCGAGCATCCGTGAGCCACGCGACTACCTGGCCACCGTGGCGCGCGGGCTGATGGTCGACTTCCTGCGGCGGCGCTCGCTGGAGCAGGCGTATCTGGAAGCGCTGGCCAGCCAGCCCGAAGCCGAGCAACCCAGCGCCGAACAGCAAGCCCTGCTGCTGGAAGCGCTGATGGAGGTCGACCGCATGCTAGCCGGCCTTGGCCGCACGGTTCGCGAGGTGTTCATCCTGTCCCAGCTCGACGGCCTCACCTACGTGCAGATCGCTGCCCGCCTGGGTATTTCCCTGCGTAGCGTGAACAACTACATGGCCCGCGCGGTAGAGCATTGCTGCCTGCTGCAGGCCGGCTGGCAGTCGTGAACGAGGCCCAGCGCGCCGCCCTCAAGGCTGCCAGTGGCTGGTATGCGCGGCTCTGTTCCGGCGCTAGCGATGCCAGCGAGCAGCAGGCCTGGCAACATTGGTACGACGCCGACGAGGAGCATCGTCAGGCCTGGCAACAGGTCGAGATGCTGCGTGAACAAATGGGCCTGCTGCCCGGCCCCATCGCATCGTCGACCCTGCGTGGCGTCGACCACGGCCGTCGCCGCTTGCTCGGCAGCCTGGCAGTGGTCGGCCTGGCATTGCCGCTGGGCTGCTTCGCCTGGCACAGCGATACCCGCCGTTACTGGCTGGCCGACTACCGCAGCGATGTGGGCGAGCGCCGCCAGTGGCAACTCAGTGACGGCAGCCAACTGATGCTGGGCACGGCCAGTGCTGCGCAGTGGCATACCGACGGGCAGCGCCGGCTGCTGCGTCTGGTCAGTGGCGAGGCGATGATCGACAGTCCGAACGAGACGCGGCCACTGCTGGTGGAAACCCGACATGGCTTGGTGCGCTGCCAGGGCGCACGTTTCTGTGTGCGCAGCGATGAGCAAGGCAGCCAGGTCGCGGTGCTGGAACAGCGCGTGGAGGTCGCGCCATTGCACGATCTGCAGGCCATGCAGCCTCTCGCTGCCGGGCAGCAGCTACGCTTCGATGCCGCGCGCCTGGGGTCGCAGCGGCCCAACGATGCCGCTACGGCGGCCTGGACCCAGGGCAGCCTGATCGCCCTCGACCAGCCGCTGGGTGAAGTGATTAGTGAACTGGCGCGCTATCGTCATGGCGTGCTGCGCCTCGACCCGGCGCTGGCCAACCTGAAGGTATCCGGCAGTTTCCCCCTGGCCGACACCGATCGTGCCCTGGCTGCGCTGGAGCACAGCTTCCCGTTGCGCGTGGTGAGGCGCAGCGACTATTGGGTGACACTGGTGCCGCGCGGCGTCTGAGATCAGCGCAGAGCGGAAAATGATGACCCTGTTAGGGGCGGGCACTCTGTCGCACTACTGCGAGGAAAATTTTCCAGCGTTTGCACTTTTTGCCGCGCTGTTTCGACCCTTCTTGCAGACAATCACTTCGCAGTCTGCTGCCAGGGAATCTGCATGCCGTCATATCGCTCCGTTTGCCCTCCACTTCGTACCGCCATCCGTCACGCCCTTTTATGCTCCAGTCTGGCGCTGGGCGGCGCTCTGCCGGTGCTAAGCCTCGCTGACACGTCGGCGCCGCATGCTTATCAGATCGCCAGCGGCCCGCTGGCCGAGGTGCTCAACCGTTACGCCAGCGCGGCCGGCGTCGCCCTGTCGTTCGATTCGGCAGCATTACAGGGCCAGAGCAGCCCGGGCCTGCAGGGCACCTACGCGGTGGAGGATGGCTTTGCGCGTCTGTTGCAGGGCAGCGGCCTGCGCGCGGTACGCCAGGGTGAGGGTGTCTATGGGCTTGAGCGCCAGCCACAGCAACGTTCGGGGAACGGCGATGTGCTGCAGCTGGACTCCGTTACGGTCAGCACCCTGCGCAGCGACACCGCCGTTGGCCAGACCAGCCAGCGCGTGACAGTGATCGACCGCCAGCAGATCGAGCAACAACTGGCGCTGAGCAGCGACCCGGGCCAGGTGCTGAGCAACCTGATCCCGTCCTACTCACCGAGCCGGCAGAAGATGTCCAACGCCGGCGAAACGCTGCGTGGTCGCACCCCGCAGTTTCTCGTCGACGGTGTGCCGCAGGCCAGCTCCATACGCAACGACGGGCGCAGCAGCTACACCATCGACCTGGCGCAGATCGAGCGCATCGAGGTGATCCATGGCGCCTCGGCCGAACATGGCGGTGGCGCCACCGGCGGCATCGTCAACTTCATCAGTCGGCGTCCCGAGGGCAATGGCGTCAACCAACACGCCGGGGTCAGCCTGGAAAGCGACGACCGCTTCAGCAAGGACGGCCTGGGCTACAAGATGAACTACCGGGTCAGCGCCCAGCAGGGCGACTGGGAAACCCTGTTCGGCGCCACCTGGCAGGCGCGCGGCGCATTTTATGATGCCAACGACGAGCTGATCGGCGTGGCCTACCCCGGCGAGATCCAGGACACCCGCGATCACGATCTGATGTTCAAGCTCGGCTACTGGTTCGACGAGGTACAGCACCTGCAGTTCAGCGCCAACCATTACGAGCTCAAGGGCAACAACGACTACGTACCGGTGCTCGGCAACCGCGCTGCTGGCATTCCCACCAGCGCGCGCAAGGGTGACCCCGAGGGCGACCCGGCCTTCAACGAGAATCGACAGTACAGCTTGAGCTACAGCAACCAGGATCTGTACGGCAACGTGCTCGACGTACAGCTCTACCACCAGCGTTATCGCGGCCAGTTCGGCGCGCTGCTGTCGGGCTCCTTCCAGGACCCCGACATCGCCCCAGTCGGCACGTTATGGGAGCAGAGCCGCAGTGACTCGGAGAAATGGGGTGGCAAGCTGACCCTGCGCCGCAGCGGCCTGTTCGACGGTCTGCTCGACCTCACTGGCGGTCTCGACCTGATGCGCGACAAGGGCGAACAGGTGCTGGTGCAGACCAACCGCAGCTACGTGCCGCCGTCCACCTACGACAACCAGGCCGGTTTCCTTCAGGGCGATTTGCACCTGACCGATAAGCTGACCCTGATGGCCGGCGTGCGCCGCGAGCATTCCGAGCTGGACGTGGATGATTTCCGCACCGTCTGGGGCACCAACAACGCCGGCGGCGTCAGCGTCACTGGCGGCAAGGTGTCGTTCGGCAAGACCCTGAGCAATTATGGCTTCACCTACCAGGCCACTGACTGGGCGCAGCTCTACGGTGGTTATTCCGAAGGCTTCGGCATGCCCGATATCGGCCGCGTGCTGCGTGGGCTCGACGAGCCTGGGCAGGACGTGGAAAGCCTGCTGGAGCTGGAGCCGATCATCACCCGTTCGCGCGAAGTGGGCCTGCGCCTGAATTTCGAGCGGGTGGACATGGAGCTGAGCTACTACGAGTCCTTCTCCAACCTCGGCGAGCGCCTGTCGGTGAACGCCGACGGCAACTACATCGCCAACCGCGAGCGGGTCGAGATCAAAGGCTACGAGCTGACCGGCAACTGGCACCTCGACGACCGCCACAGCCTGCGCGGTAGCTACGCCCACAGCCAGGGCAAGTCCGACACCGATGGCGACGGCAAGGTGGATACGCGCCTGACCGGCCTGAACATCGCGCCGGATCAGTACAGCCTGGGCTGGCAAGCCAACTGGAACGACGACTGGTCGAGCTACCTGCAGTACAACTACTACGTCAGCCGCAACTTCGACGACCCACGTCTGGACTTCGACGGCTATGCCCTGCTCTCGGCGACAGTCAGCCGTCGTTTGCCGCTGGGCAGCCTGTCACTGGGCATCGACAACCTGCTCGACGAGGACTACTTCACCTACTACTCGCAGTCGGCGCGCATCGCCGACGACTACAACTTCAAGGGGCGTGGCCGCACCTTTACCCTGGGTTATCAGGTGGAGTTCTGAGGCGCGAGCGGACAGATGCGTGGTGGCGGTAGATGACACTTATGCGTGGCGGGCTAGTCTCAAGGAGAACCTACACGCCACAGGAGATCCCACATGACCGACCACCACACCTACAAGAAGATCGAGATCGTCGGCTCGTCTCGTACCAGCATCGAGGATGCCATCGAAAACGCCCTGGCCGAGTGCGCCAAGAGCGTGCGCAACATGGACTGGTTCGAGGTGGTGGACACCCGTGGCCATATCGAGAACGGCAAGGTGGGACACTACCAGGTCACGCTCAAGATCGGTTTTCGCCTGAGCGGTAGCTGACAGAGGCGCCTAACGGGGCTGTCGGCCAGCCGTTGCATCGACAGGAGCGATATGTGGTGCCGCGCACAGCGACGCTGGCTTTCGCTGGCGAGGCGCTGCGGGTTCGGGCAAGCTGCCAGGGCTGATTTCAGGGAGGAAATGTCATGTTCAGGATGATGCTGGTGTTGTTCGTCGCACTGTCGCTCGGCGGCTGCATCGACAACCAACCGCCAGTCACCGAGGAGCGTCGGCTGCTGCTCAGCGGTGAGGATTTCGCCGCTTATGAGGCGCCTGACGATGGGCGCTATGAGAAGCTGGTGACCTATGCCACGCGCACTATCGACCTCAGTTTCGAAAGCCGGGGCAGCGACTGGTTCTACCTCTACACTGGCGTTTCGCTGTATCCACGCGCCAGCGATGCACTGATGACCAGCTACGCCGAGACGTTCGGTGCGTCATTCGGCCTGCGTGACAGCGGGCTGGTGCAGCAGGATCTGCCACTGGAAACCAAGCTGGCCAGTCGCGCCAGTCTCAAGTTGCTGACCCAGGACGGTGAGCCGGTGGGCAACCTGTTCTATGCCACGGTCGGTAACAAGTCGATGTTCACCATCTTCACCGGGGTGTACTTCGAGCAACCCGAGGATTTCGAAGTGTTCATCGCGCCCAAGTTGCTGGCATTGAGTGAATACCAGCACAGCGATCCCATACTGACCTGGGCGGGCAAAACCCTCGGTTTTGGCGAGTGACAGACGATCAGCCGAAGAACCAGTAGCACACGCCGATGGCGGCGATGATGCCGGCCGTATCGGCGACCAGCGCGCAGCCCACCGCATGGCGGGCGCGTTGCAGACCGACTGCACCGAAGTACACCGCAAGCACGTAGAACGTGGTCTCGGTACTGCCTTGCACCGTGGCGGCGATCAGTGCCGGAAAGCTGTCGACGCCGAAGTTCTCCATGGTCTCGATCAGCATGGCGCGCGCGGCACCACCGGAGAAGGGTTTCATCAGCGCGGTGGGCAGGGCGTCGACGAAGCGGGTATCCCAGCCCAGCGCCTCGGTAAGCCAGCGGATGCCGTCGAGGCCGAAATCCAGTGCGCCAGATGCGCGCAGCACGCCGATGGCGCAGAGCATGGCGACCAGATAGGGCAACAGGCTCTTGGCCACATCGAACCCTTCCTTGGCGCCTTCGATGAAGCTCTCGTAAACCGCCACCTTGCACAGTGCACCGACTACCAGAAACAGCAGGATCAGGCCGAACAGGGTGAGGTTGCCGAGCAGCGAGGACAGCGCCGCCAGGGCCGTGGCGCTCATGCCGGCGAGCAGGGCCATGAAGCCGCCGAGCAGCAGCGCGGAAGGAATCAGGTAGGCCAGCACCACCGGGTCCCACAGGCGCAGACGCTGCATCACCGACACCGCCAGCAGGCCGGCCAGGGTCGAGGCACTGGTCGCCAGGAGGATCGGCAGGAACACCAGCGTAGGATCCTCGGCACCTTGCTGCACGCGGTACATGAATATCGATACCGGCAGCAGGGTCAGCGAGGACGTGTTGAGCACCAGGAAGAGGATCTGCGCGTTGCTCGCCGTGGTGGCGCTGGGGTTGAGGTCCTGCAGGGCGCGCATGGCCTTGAGGCCTATGGGCGTGGCGGCGTTGTCCAGGCCCAGGCCGTTGGCAGCGAAGTTCATGCTGATCAGTCCCAGCGCGGGATGGCCGCGCGGTACTTCCGGCATCAGGCGGGCGAACAGCGGGCCCAGCATGCGGGCGAGCAGGTCGACCAACCCCGCTTTCTCGGCGATGCGCAACAGCCCCAGCCACAGCGTCAGGGTGCCGAACAGCACCACCATCAGCTCCACCGAGAGCTTGGCCATGGCGAACAGGCTCTCGACCATGGCGCCGAACACGGCAGCGTCGCCGCCGATCAGCCAGCGCGCCAAGGCGGCGATGGCCCCCAGCAGAAAAAAGCTCAGCCACAGGCCATTGAGCATTGCGATCCCCCTTAGCTCGAAGTCGCGAGCGACGCCTTCCTTGGTGTCCTTCTCCCTGGGGAGAAGGTGGCGCGAAGCGCCGGATGAGGGAGGGCATGCCGTTATGGCGGGGGATGATAACGTGCCTGCGGCGTCTATGGGACAGCCGGCAAACTGCCGTCACTCAATACCAGTTCGGGTCGCTGCGCAGCTGTTCCATCAGCATCTGCTGGATTTCCTCGTCGGGGTCGCCCAGCCAGCGCAGGCTGGCGTGTTCACTGGGCGCACGGTCTTCCGGCAGGCCATCCGGTACCTGCACGTAAAGCGCATAGGCATCGTCGTCTTCCCATTCGAAGGCGACATAGGCGCGCTGGCTGAAGCACCTGTGCGCTTCGCAGATCTGGCCAACCAGGTAGCGATCGCTATCGGCCTCCACGGCCTGCATGGGTGTGGACAGGCCGCTGAGATTGATCAGCCAGTCCGGCAAGCGTTCTTCGTTCTTCACCAAATCCTGCCAGGCTTCGCGGTACTCGGCGTTGCTGGTCAGCAACTCGCCTGGATGGAAGCTGGCGTCTCGGTCGGCGGCCTGAGCCACCAGGGCGCCGCCCATCAGCAGGGCGGCGGCAATGGCGTGAATCGACTGCATCTATGTCTCCCTAAGGACGCGGGCGGCGGCCCATGACGAACGAGACGATGAACAGCACCAGGAACACCACGAATAGAATCTTGGCGATACCTGCAGCGGTGCCGGCGATACCACCGAAACCCAGTACAGCGGCGATGATGGCGATGATCAGGAAAGTAACTGCCCAGCTAAGCATGGTGTTTCTCCTCGATGTATCAGTGGGTAATGGCCCAGGCAGGCCAGGGGTCTTGCGCGTTGCTCGGGGCCAAAGGCTGGGGTGCAGCACCCGTGGGCAGCTCCAGCTCGGCGGTATTGCGGCTTGCGCACAGGGTCTGGCCAATCAGCACAACGCTGGCGAGCGTCAAGCTGAGCAGAAGCAGCAAGGTGGCGAGCACCAGAGCAACTATCCACATGGCGATTCTCCTGTTGCGTTGGAGGCGGATGGTTCGGGTTCGTGGCCTATCCGCCTCTTCCTTGTTCTGCATTGCAACCGGTGCATGGCCGGTCACCCACTGGGAACATTGCAGCACCCGTGCCAGACTTTTTCTTCATATAAAATTCTTTAAAATCATTCACTTACGTTTTAATGGTGGCCTTGGGTGGCAGGCATACTGCCCGAACGAGGCTTGGCCGGTCGTGCGTTTTGCCCGACCCAGCATGGGCTGGGGCGTTCTGCTCCCTGCCAGAGTGGTCGCTCGCCGACTGCACAGTCGGTATACTCGTTGCGCCCGTGTGCCATGCGGGTTCCGCGCCCAGAACAACAACCGCGCCGCGAGTCTCGAGCCGATGAACGACTACGAACAGGAAGACCCGATTCCCCAGGGTGATCTCGCCCTGCAGATCACCGCGTTGCCGCGCGAGACCAATGGTTTCGGTGATATCTACGGTGGCTGGCTGGTATCGCAGATGGATCTCGCTGGCACCGCGATGGCGAGCAAGGTCGCGGGGGGACGCGTGGCGACCGTGGCCATCGATCGAATGGCCTTTCTGGTACCGGTCTCGGTGGGTGCCCAGCTCTCGTTCTATACCCAGGCGCTGGAGATCGGCCGCAGCTCGATTCAGATGATGGTCGAGGTATGGAGCGACGACCCGCTGTCCAACGAGTGGCGCAAGGTCACCGAAGCGGTGTTCGTGTTTGTTGCCATCGACGGCAGTGGCCGTACTCGTCCGGTGCCGCCGCGTCGCGGTTGACGTTCATCCAGCGCAAACGCGAATTGCAGTAACGAAAACGCCGGCTAGAAGCCGGCGTTTTGTTTTGCGCTGAGCGATCAGCCGCGGATGTTGTAGATGTCCTTCTCGTTGCTTTCCGCGTATTCGTACAGGCGCTTGAGGTAGGCCTTCTGGTGTTCCCACACCTTGCTCGCTGCCGGGTCGGCCGCTGCGCTGGCATCGACCACCTCGGCAGCCACTTCCTTCAGGCGTGCCAGGACTTCGTCCGGCAGGCGGCGAACGTCCACACCGTCGGACTTGAGCTGTTCCATGGCCTCCATGTTCTTGGCGTTGTAGTCGTCGAGCATGTCGCCGTTGACGTCGCGAGCAGCGGCGCGAACGATGGCTTGCAGATCTGCAGGCAGGGTTTCCCAGGCCTTGATGTTGACGTCCAGCTCGAACAACACGCTCGGCTCCTGCCAGCCCGGGGTGTAGTAGTACTTGGCGGCTTTGTGCAGGCCGAGGGCCAGGTCGTTGTATGGGCCGATCCACTCGGTGGCGTCGATGGCGCCAGTCTGCATGGCGGTGAAGATTTCACCGGCCGGCATGTTGACTACGGTGCCGCCCATCTTGGTCAGCACTTCGCCACCCAGGCCCGGGGTGCGCATCTTCAGACCTTTGAAGTCGTCAACCGAGTTGATTTCCTTGTTGAACCAGCCTGCGGTCTGCACGCCGGTATTGCCGCAGGCCATCGGCAGCACGCCGAACGGCTTGTAGACCTCTTCCCACAGCTGCTGACCACCACCACGGTGCAGCCAGGCGTTCATTTCCTGGGCATTGGGGCCGAATGGCGAGGCGCAGAAGAACTGCGCAGCCGGGACTTTGCCTTTCCAGTAGTACGGCGCGCCGTGACCCATCTCGGCGGTGCCACGGGAGACTGCATCGAACACTTCCAGAGCCGGCACCAGTTCACCGGCTGCGTACACCTTGACCTTCAGGCGGCCGTTGCTCATTTCATCGACCAGCTTGGCGAAGCGCTCGGCCCCCACACCGACGCCCGGGAAGTTCTTCGGCCAGGAGGTGACCATCTTCCAGTTGAAGGTTTGGGAACTCGAGCCCTCTTGGGGTGCTGCGGCGCTCTTGGCATCTTCTTTACAGCCAGCCAGTGCGGTTGCTGCAAGGCCTACGCCCGCTGCGGCGAGTATGTCGCGACGTTTCATGCAATGCTCCTTCTTGTTGTATTGGTCTGACCACGGGATCGCCGAAGGCCGAAGGTAGACCGGGCGTGAATAACATAGGGTGTCGTGACCTACAAGCCTAGCTACTACGACTAAAGTTGTACGGGCATTGCTGCATGACAGGTAGCCTGCCTAGAATCGCCGGCCTGCGGCCCACAAGGACGCGGGCGGCGTGACGTGCGGCCAATCGGTTTGCTGTCCTGTCTCCTACACTCATAACGATAAAGGACTCACTATGTCCGACAAGCCTTCATTTCCCCTCGCTCTTGCATATCTGATCGATGCGCTCAACAGCTGGTTCGGCAAGGCCTGCGCCTGGCTGACGGTATTTCTGGTGATCGGTACCGCCATCGTCGTGGTGCTGCGTTACGGTTTCGGTATCGGCGCGACAGCCCTGCAGGAGGCAGTGCTCTACGCTCACGCATTGGTGTTCATGGGCGCAGCGGCCTGGGTGCTGCAACGCAATGGTCATGTGCGCGTGGACATCTTCTACCAGAAATTCAGCGGCCGCCGTCAGGCGCTGGTGGAAGTGCTCGGCAACCTGCTGTTCCTGCTGCCGGTGGCGCTGTTCCTCGGCTGGGCCAGCTGGGATTACGTCAGCAACTCCTGGTCGACGTTCGAAGGGTCCAGCGAGTCTGGTGGCCTCAAGTTCGTCTATCTGCAGAAAAGCATCATCCTGGTACTGGTCGTCAGCCTGGTACTGCAAGGTATTTCCAATCTGATCAAGGCGCTCTACGTCCTCAGCGGTCGCCTGCCGGCTCCGGAGGTGAAGCATGGCTGAGTTGATGGCGATTCTGCTGTTCGTCAGCATTTGCGTGGCCTTGATGGCCGGCTTCCCGGTGGCCTTCACCCTGGCTGGTGTTTCCCTGCTGTTCGCCGCTATCGGCGTCGTCACGGGCACCTTCGATCCCGGATACCTCAGTGCCCTGCCGAACCGTCTGTTCGGCATCATGAACAACCAGACCATGCTCGCCGTGCCGCTGTTCGTGTTCATGGGGGTGATGCTGGAACGCTCACGGGTGGCCGAGGATTTGCTCGAGTCCATGTCGCGCCTGTTTGGCACCCTGCGTGGTGGTCTGGCCATTTCCGTGTGCGTGGTTGGCGCCCTGCTGGCGGCTTCCACCGGCATCGTTGGCGCTACCGTGGTGACCATGGGCCTGCTGGCGCTGCCGACCATGCTGCGTCGCGGCTATGATCCGGCCATTGCCACCGGTACTCTGGCTGCCACCGGCACTCTGGGTCAGATCATCCCGCCATCCATCGTGCTGGTGCTGCTGGGTGACGTGATGTCCAGCGCCTATCAGCAGGCGCAACTGAAGATGGGCATCTTCTCGCCGAAGACCGTCTCGGTGGGCGACCTGTTCGTCGGTGCCCTGCTGCCGGGCCTGTTGCTGGTCGGCCTGTACATCGCCTACATCATCGCCGTCGCCATCTTCCAGCCAAAGAAACTGCCGGCGCTGCCGCAGGAAGAACTGGGTCCGATCGAATGGGGCAAGCTGATCAAGGCGCTGGTGCCGCCGCTGATCCTGATCGGCGCGGTGCTCGGCTCGATCCTCGCCGGCTACGCCACGCCGACCGAGGCTGCGGCCCTTGGCGCCGTTGGCGCCATGCTGCTGGCGTTGAGCAAGAACAAGCTGAACTTCGGCCAACTGCGCGAAGTGGCCTACGGTACCACCAGCATCAGCGCCATGGTCTTCATGATCCTGATCGGTGCGTCGCTGTTCTCCCTGGTGTTCCGTGGCTTCGGTGGCGAGGCACTGATCGAGGACGTGTTCGCCCAGCTGCCTGGCGGCGTGCTCGGCGCGTTCTTCCTGGTGATGGTGGTGATCTTCCTGCTCGGCTTCATTCTCGACTTCATCGAGATCACCTTTGTGGTGGTGCCGATCGTCGGACCGGTGCTGCTGGCCATGGGGCTTGACCCGATCTGGCTGGGCGTGATGATCGCGCTGAACCTGCAGACCTCGTTCCTTACCCCGCCGTTCGGCTTCGCGCTGTTCTATCTGCGTGGGGTCACGCCGAAGTCGGTAGCCACCAGCACCATCTACAAGGGTGTGCTGCCGTTCATCCTCATCCAGATCATGCTGCTGGTAATCGCCTATATGTTCCCGGGACTGATCACCTGGCTGCCGGAACAGGTCTACGGCAAGTAAGCGTCGCTGGCCTGATTGAGCAAAACGCCCGTCTTCGTGATGGGCGTTTTGCTTTTTGCGTTGTCACACTATCCATCATCTATCTCAGCGAGAGGTCGTCATGAGCACCGCCCAAGTCGAACGCGTGGAACTGGATCAACTGACCTGCTGGCGCATCCGTGCCGCCGGCAGCGAATTGCTGGTGGCTCAGCAGGGCGCGCAGATTCTCAGTTACCAGCAGGGCGAGCAGCCGCCGCTGATCTGGCTAAGCCCGGACGCGGCCTACCAGCGCGGGCAAAGCGTGCGTGGTGGTGTGCCGGTGTGCTGGCCCTGGTTCGGTGACCTGCGGCGCAATCCGCAGGCCGTGCAGGCGCACTATCATCAGGAGCAGGCGCCGGCCCATGGCCTGGTGCGAGCGCTGGACTGGGAGTTGCTGGGCATCGACGAGGAAGACGGCGCTGTTACCCTGCGCTTCGCCTATGACACGCGCAATCAGCCGCTGGAAGGCTGGCCCAGGGATGCCGGCCTGACCTTCATCGTGCGCCTGGCGCATGAGCTCAGCATGAGCCTGGAGACCCATAATCGCGGCGACACGCCGCTGACCCTGAGCCAGGCGTTGCACAGCTATTTCGCCGTCAGCGACGTGCGCCAGGTCCACGTGGAGGGGCTGCAGGGCTGTCGCTACATCGACACCCTGCAGGACTGGCAAGAGTTGCGTCAGCAGAACGAACTGGGGTTCGGCTCCGAGACGGATCGCATCTACCTCGATACCCCCGCGCGGCTGAGCATCGTCGACCCGGGCTGGGGCCGGCGCATCCATCTCGATGCACGTGGCTCACGCTCGGCCGTGCTGTGGAATCCCTGGATCGACAAGGCCAAGCGCCTCTCGCAATTTCCCGACGACGCCTGGCAGGACATGCTGTGCATCGAAACGGCCAACCTGCTGGACGACGTCGTGCAGCTGAAACCTGATGAAAGGCATCGGCTGGAACTGCATATTTCGAGTGAGCGGACTGACTAGCGCCATGTGCCGATACAGCGAACCTGGAGCCGCGCCCCGCGGCGAATCGCAAGCACACCGCAGAAGCAGAAGCTTCGCCCCGGGGCGGGGCTCCTACGCAAGGCCGTGAGCGGCCTGCCAGTTCTTCATGGACGCTCGGTGCTCGCCTGTGCCTCCAGGGCTTGCAGCAGATCGTCAGCGCGGGTGAAAACCTGCTGCGAGACGATCTGCAGGCCATCGAGCTGCAACCACAGCACCTCGCCCTCGCCAGCTGGATAGCGCGGGGCGATGCGCGCATCGCGGTCGAGGAGGATGCGGTAGCTGTAATCGCGCATCTTCGGCAGGGCGAAGAGACTGGCGATGACCCTGGGCATGCGGCTGATATCGGCGAGGAATACCGTCTGGCGCTGTTCCAGATAGCCCTTGGCTTTGCCTTCCAGGGCGGCGTTGACCAGCTTGGCGCCGTCCATGTCACGCGCCACCAGCAGCACGCGGGCCTGATCGTTGAGGGTGTAGGGAACGTCATGCTGATCCAGCAGGGTCCAGGGCGCCAGGCGCTCGCCCGGCTCCACAGCCAGCGCAGCGGTGGACAGCAGGCTCAGCAGCAGGAGCGTGATGATTTTCATGTGCGGCGGCTCAATAGAGGTCTTCGTCGGTCACCAGGCGTACTTCGCCCGCTTCCATGGCATAGGCGGCGTCGGCCAGGTCGTTGCTGACCTGCTCCACCTTCAGTTCGCCGCTGACCCACAGTGGGGCGTAGATATCGTCGAGCGCTATGCCCTTGGGATAGCGCACCAGCACCAATTGGTTGGGCGGCGGTGGCGGAACATGGATGCAGGCACCCGGGTAGGGCACCAGGAAGAACAGGGTGCTGTTGCCTTTCTCGTCGTTCTCCAGCGGCACCGGGTAGCCGCCCAGACGAATGGCTTTGCCATCGAGCTCGGCGACGGTCTTGGTGGAATACATCACGGCCGGCAGGTCCTGGTCCTGCTGGCGCAGGCCATCCGCGTTGTAGAAAGTGCTGTCGCCTTCGGGGCCGTCGTGACTGATGTCCGGCATTTCCTCGAGCGCTTTGCGATCTTCGGGCGGCATCAGGTCGAGCCAGTCGGTTTCCGGCAGCTCGGCGTGAGCCAGGCCAGTAAAAAGCAGGAGGGCGAGCAGCAGGTGGCGCATGGGGGTATGGCATCTCGTGGCGGCATTAAAGAGGAGCCGACAGGTCGGCTCCCGAGCGGGGCTTGTCAGCCCTTCTTGATCGCGCCGTAGATTACCAGCAGAACGATGGCGCCGATCACTGCGCCGATAAAACCGGCAGCCTGTCCGGCTTCATAGATGCCCAGCGCCTGGCCGCCATAGGTGGCGGCGATGGAGCCGCCGATGCCGAGCAGGATGGTCATGATCCAGCCCATGCTGTCATCGCCGGGTTTGAGAAAACGTGCGATCAACCCGACGATCAGGCCGATGAAGATGGTGCCGATAATGCCCATTGGCGTGTCTCCTTGATGAGTGCCGCTTGTGCGGCAGGCTCGGCATGGGACAAGTCAATGAGGCTGTCAGTTCGCCTCATCTGGCGGCAGAACGCCATAACGACGGTAGATCAGGGCAACCTCTCCCTCCTCGCGCATGCGTTCGAGCTCAGCGCCCAGGCGGTCGTAGAGTTCGCGCCGGTCGCTCTGGTAGCGCTTGAGCGATGCGCCGAAGTGGTTGCCCAGTACCTGCTGGTGGGCGTAGTGCGCGTAGCTGAAGGCGCGAAAGTTCATGGCCTGGAATTGCGCTTCCATCGGTACCACGTCGAGCACTGCGATGGTGTCCAGGCGCCCAGCGCGGAACATCGCCGCCAACTGCGCATCGTCGCTGGCGTAGGCGCGACCGAGCAGGTCATCACTGTCGAAGGGTTCGAAATAGGCCGTACCGCGTTTGACCCCCAGAGACAGCTCGTACAGATCCTCGTAGCGGCTCAGTCTGGCTTCTTCCCCCGGTCGCACGACGAAGCGAATGTTCAGTTGCTGATTGCCGATGCTGGGCAGGAAATGAATGTACTCGCGGCGCTGTTGTGTGAGTAGTACACGTGGCACCAGGTCGACTCGCCCGGTGCGCAGGTCTTCGAGGCTGCGCAGGAAAGGTGCTTCACGCCACCGTAGATCTATTCCGACGCGGTGTGCGGCGGTTTCCAGCACGCTGATCAGCGGGCCGCTGGGTATCCCGTCGACGGCGCGCATCTCCGGCGGTCGTTCGCGGAAGTCGACGCGCAGCACATCTTCCGCGCCAACGCAGGTCAACGCGAAGAGCAGAGGCAGTAAGGAAAGGAGACGTTTCATGGAGGGGCTCTTGAACGACCACCGTCGTTCAAGAGCTTAGCTGCGATTCGCCCTTTCAGCTTTTACCGATCAGCGCCTGAACCGCCGCGATGCCGGTATCCAGGCCGGCGCGATCAGCACTGCGAACCGTGGCATGCCCGACCTTGCGCCCGGCCTTGAAGGCCTTGCCGTAGTGATGCAGATGGCAGTCGGCGATGCTGATCACCTTGTCTACCGGCGGCACTTCGCCAATGAAGTTGAGCATGGCGCTCTCGCCCAGCTTGGCAGTGGAGCCCAGCGGCAGGCCGGCAACGGCGCGCAGGTGGTTCTCGAACTGGCTGCACTCGGCACCTTCGATGGTCCAGTGCCCGGAGTTGTGCACGCGCGGGGCGATCTCGTTGGCCTTGAGGCCGCCGTCCACCTCGAAGAACTCGAAGGCCAGCACGCCGACGTAGTCGAGCTTGTCCAGCACGCGGCTGACGTAGTCCTCGGCCAGTGCCTGCAACGGGTGCGCGCTGCTGGCGACGGACAGGGCGAGGATGCCGCTGTCGTGGGTGTTGTGTACCAGGGGGTAGAAGCGCGTCTCGCCATCGCGGGCGCGCACGGCGATCAGCGATACCTCGCCGGTGAAGGACACAAAGCCTTCGAGGATGCACGGCACGCTGCCCAGTTCGGCGAAGGCGCCGGTGACGTCTTCGGGCTTGCGCAGGACTTTCTGGCCCTTGCCGTCATAACCCAGGGTGCGGGTCTTCATCACCGCTGGCAGGCCGATGCTGGCCGCGGCAGCGTCGAGGTCAGCCTGCGACTGGATGTCGGCGAACTCGGGGGTGGGAATGCCCAGCTCGCGGAACATCGACTTCTCGAACCAGCGATCACGGGCGATGCGCAGAGCTTCTGCACCTGGATAGACCGGCACGAACTGCGAGAGGAAGGCGACGGTTTCCGCCGGCACGCTTTCGAACTCGAAGGTGACCAGATCGACCTCGTCGGCTAACTGGCGCAGGTGGTCCTGATCGCCATAGTCGGCACGGATATGCTCGCCGAGCGCCTGGGCGCAGGCGTCCGGCGCCGGGTCGAGGAAGGCGAACTGCATGCCCAGCGGGGTGCCCGCCAGGGCCATCATGCGGCCTAGCTGGCCGCCACCGATCACACCGATTTTCATAACAAAGCCCCTTTTCAGCAGGTGGCGAGACCAAGCAGTTGAACGCTGCCCGCAGCGCAGGAAGCGGAGTTTACGCCGGTAAATGAGCATTCCGAGCAGCGGACAGCACGTGTCGCTGCCCCTGATGGAATGGCTTCAGGCCTCGCGCGGGTCCGGGTTGCTCAGCACGGTCTCGGTCTGCTCCTGACGGAACTGCTTGAGCGCCGCGTGAAACTGCGGGTGCTGGTGGCCGAGGATGCTGGCGGCGAGCAGCGCGGCGTTGACCGCGCCGGCCTTGCCGATGGCCAGAGTAGCGACCGGAATGCCGGCTGGCATCTGCACGATCGACAGCAACGAGTCGACACCCGAGAGCATGGACGACTGCACCGGCACGCCGAGTACCGGCAGGTGGGTCTTGGCGGCGCACATACCCGGCAGGTGCGCGGCGCCGCCGGCACCGGCGATGATCACCTGGATACCACGGGCCTCGGCCTCTTCGGCGTACTGGAACAGCAGGTCCGGGGTGCGGTGGGCAGAAACCACCTTGACCTCGTGGGGAATGCCCAGCTTGTCCAGCATCTCAGCGGTGTGGCTAAGGGTGGACCAATCGGACTTGGAGCCCATGATCACGCCAACCAGTGCGCTCATCAAAATGCCTCTTCTCTCGGGCGCCTCGCGGCGCGTCAAAAACCAACAAGCCACGCGGGCGGGCCAGCGTGGCTTGTCATGATTCGTTGGCCGGGTGCAGCCGGCCGAAGGCCGCGCAGTATAACGCAAAGCCACGGCAGGCGAGCACTGCGCATGACCGTTTGTCATGCAAGGTGTGACTGGTGGGAAAAACCGCCTAAACCTTGCTCTGGAGCAATGCCGGGGTGGGCTGCGCGTCCACACTGGCCAGACACTCGCATGGAAGAGGAACAGCATATGAACCAGACCATGAAAGCCGCCGTCGTCCACGCCTTTGGCGAGCCGTTGCGTCTTGAGGAGGTAAAAGTCCCGCTGCCCGGCCCCGGCCAGATTCTGGTGAAGATCGAAGCTTCGGGCGTCTGTCACACCGACCTGCACGCCGCCGAAGGCGACTGGCCGGTGAAACCCAGTCTGCCGTTCATTCCTGGCCACGAAGGCGTCGGCTACGTGGCTGCGGTCGGCAGCGGCGTCACCCGCGTCAAGGAAGGCGACCGCGTCGGCGTGCCCTGGCTGTACACCGCCTGTGGCTGCTGCGAACACTGTCTGACCGGCTGGGAAACCCTCTGCGAAGGCCAGCAGAACACCGGTTATTCGATCAACGGCGGCTATGCCGAATACGTGCTGGCCGACCCGAACTATGTCGGAATCCTACCGAAAAACGTCGATTTCCTGGAAATTGCGCCGATCCTTTGCGCGGGCGTAACAGTCTACAAGGGGCTCAAGGAAACCAAGGCACGCCCCGGCCAGTGGGTGGCGATTTCCGGCATCGGCGGCCTCGGCCACGTTGCCGTGCAATACGCCCGTGCCATGGGCCTGCACGTCATCGCGGTGGACGTCGACGATGCCAAGCTGGAGCTGGCACGCAAGCTTGGCGCCAGCCTGACCATCAATGCGCGCAAGGAAAACCCTGCCGAAGTGGTGCAACGCGACATCGGCGGCGCCCATGGCGTGCTGGTCACCGCCGTGTCCAACGCTGCCTTCGGCCAGGCCATCGGCATGGCGCGCCGGCACGGTACGGTGGCCCTGGTCGGCTTGCCGCCGGGTGACTTCCCGACGCCGATCTTCGACGTGGTGCTCAAGGCCATCACGATAACCGGCTCCATCGTCGGTACCCGCGCCGATCTGCAAGAGGCGCTGGATTTTGCCGGCGAGGGGCTGGTCAAGGCGACGGTGCACAGCGACAAGCTCGACAATATCAATGGCATCTTCGAGCAGATGCGCGCTGGGCAGATCGAGGGGCGGGTCGTGTTGCAGTTCTGAGACGGGAAATGACCACGGATAGGCGATTTTCCTACAGAGCGGACGCGGAAGAGCGCACAGATTGCCGCCAGATGGCTGGCTATACTGTGCGCTCACCATCCGAACAAGGACGTCTCGTCATGAAACAGTACGTTTCGCTAGTAGCCCTCTCCCTGCTTTCCCTTCAAGCCGCTGCGCTGGAATTGGCCAAGCATCCGCAGGTATTCGATGCCGGCCAGGGTGTGAGCCTGGCGCTGGCCCCTTCCGCCGATGGCAAGCAGGCGCTGGTACAGGTTCGCGGCATCAATCACCCGCTCGATGAAGTGGTGTTTCTCACCGACGTGCGCGAGCTGGGCAACGAGCAGCGCGACTACGGCATCCGCCTCGATGGCCGCGACTACAACCTGCTGAACAAGCGCCGCGCCTGGAGCGGCGAGAGCTACCAGCTCAACCTGCCGAACACCCAGGGCTTCGAGCTCAGCTACAACGAGGACAAGACCAAAGCGCTGAAATCGAAGGACCTCCTGGCGATTTATCAGAAGCAGGAGAAGGACGGCTTGCAGGCACGCCTCGCCGCCTTCGACCGCAAGCAGCGCGTTGCCGATTACAGCGCTCGCCTGCAGGAGATCGACGGCGAAGCCTCCAAGGCCTGCGCCACCCCGCTGAGCACCAAGGTGGATTGGAGCGCGATTTCCGACGAGCAATTGATCGGCGTCAGCGTGCCGAGCTTCTGCGGTGAAGTGGTCAACCAGATGGCCAACCTGTGTGGCAAGGATGAGCGCTACAAGGCTGAGGCCAAGACCTTCAAAGGCGTCGACTGCCGCTTCGGCGAGCACATGAAGTTGCGCGAGCAAGACGGGCAACTGCAGTTCACCACCCTCAAGGACGAACCGAATCAGGCCGACTTCATCAACGCCATCCTGCGTAACCGCTGACAGCGATCCCCGCCTTCGGGCGGGGCATCAGCCTTCGTTGTCGAGCAGCTCGAACGACGTCAGGCGGTCGAGTCCCTGGCCCATGAACAGGTTGAAGGGACGGCCAACCTCTACCGCAAGGTCGGCGCAGCGCTCGTGATAGCCGTCGCCCAGTAGCGTGCGCTGCCCGATCAGGACGTGCTTGCCCATGCTGCCGATCTCGAACACCAGTTTCTTGATGGGGCTTGTCAGGTAGTCTTTGTTGTCGATGATCACCTCTACCTGGCGTTCGTCCACGGCCTTTTGCAACTCCGGATCGCTGAAGCTCAGCCTGGCCGGTATGCGTACGTTTTTCCGGTCCAGAGCAAGCTCGCCGATGCTGCCCGGCTGGTCTTCGTCGCCCCAGTTTCGGGCTCGTTGAAAACTCAGCGGGGGCAGTTGTTCATTCAGCTTCACCTCGATACGGCAGAACACTTCTTCCAATGACGAAGGCCGGTTGAACGCGCCGAGGTTCTCTTGCTTGACCATGAACGGTCGGCCATGGGCCGTGAACGAGGTGCGTAGCGGCATGGGCAGCTCGTTCTCAATGCCGGTGATCTCGAGGGTGGCCGGCCAGTGTTCTCTGGCCTGCACGATCGGCGTGAAACGCGCTGTCAGGGCTTCGCGCTGCACAGGCTCCAGTGGCTCGGATTGCAGCCTGACCATGAGCGCCTGCTCATCACCGTCGACCAGGCTGTAACGCAGATGGCCCGGGCGATAGCCCAGCTCCAGGAAGAGCCGTTGCAGGCTATCGATATAGAGGCTTTTTATGCCGGCGCCCTCACGAATGGATTCGTCGAATCGCAGTTTGACTTGAGGTTCCTGCCCGCAGGCAGCGAGTAGCAGGCATACAGGTAAAAAGGCGGTACGGAGCAAGGTTCGCATGAGATTCATCCTTGAAAACGGCAGCGGACTTTAGCACGCCCAACCTTTGCCTGACCTTGCGCGAGTGCGCCTGATCGCATTCAGTTGTGAAAAGTGCAAGGCATGCTTTTTGCGTTCTTTTGCCCATTTGCACCGACGGAACGCATCATGCTGCACGCCCCACTGACCACCCTGCATGTGGTTTCCCTGATCCTGCAGCGCTTCGCCGAGCGGCCTGAGCTACGCCCGCAATTACTGGCCGGGAGCGGCATTGGTGCGGCCGATCTGGACAATCCCGATGCACGCATCACACGGGTGCAGGAGCAGCAGGTGTGCGCCAATGCTCTGACCCTGCGTGCCGACATGGGGTTGGAGTTGGGGCGCAGTCTGCATGTGTCCTCCTATGGGCTGCTTGGTTACGCCGCGTTATCGGCTGATACCCTTGGTGACGCCCTGCGCCTGCTGCTGCACTACCCGGCGTTGCTCGGCACATACTTCCGCCTGGAATTGTTGGTGCACGAGGAGCAGGCCTGGTTACGCGCGAGTAATTATCGCGACCGTGCGGCGCTGGAGGCTTTCAATGTGGAGATGTGCCTGGCTTCGATGAAGCTCACCTGCGATGAATTGCTTGGCCAGCCGGTGTCGGTCAGCCAGGCGTGCTTTCGCCATGCGCGACCAGGCTATGCCGAGCGCTACGGCGAGAGCTTTCCCTGTGCGCTGAGTTTCGCCGCCAGTGACAATGCCTTCGCTTTTCCCGCTGCATTGCTGGAGCGCCCCCTGCCGCTGGCTGACAGTGTCACCCACGGCGGCATGGTGGAGCGTTGCCGCCGCCTGAACGCCGAGTTCAGCAGCCGTCAGGCCTGGCTGGAGCGGGTGCGTCAGCTACTTGCCGCGCAACTGGCCGAGCCGCCGGGGCTGGAGAACCTGGCGCAGCAGATGTACTGCTCACCGCGTACCTTGCGTCGCCACCTGCAGGAGCTGGGCACCAGCTACCAGGGTTTGCTCGACGAGCTGCGCTTCGCGCGTGCCAAGGCGTTGCTCAGCGAGGCGCAATGGCCGGTGTACCGTATCGCCGAAGTGCTCGGTTTCAGCGAGACCGCTAGCTTCCGCCACGCCTTCCAGCGTTGGAGCGGCGTGCCGCCAAGTCGCTTTCGCACGTAGCCCGGATGTAATCCGGGAATGCCTGGCACCTTATTCCCCGGATTGCATCCGGGCTACAGCGGCACTCATCGAAACTGTGGGAGCGGCTTCAGCCGCGATAAAGGCTCGCCGCTGAAGCGCCTCCCACAGGCGTCGCTCATTCTTCCGTCTGCACGTTGCGGTATATCTGCAACCGCGACGCTTCATGCAGGCCACGGCTCAGCGCCAGCAGGCGCTGGAATTCCTCCGGGTGACGCTCGGCGACGTTGTCGCGCGGCGTGGGTGAGCGCAGGTCGTGCAGGGTCGGCGAGCTGCCGTCGTGCTGCATCTGCACGAGAAAATCTCGGGTCACCGCGCCGATCACCGGGAAGCTGCCTTCCTGCAGCACCAGTGGCACCACGCGCTCGCCTTCCGGCGCCGGCAGTTGCAGGTCGCGACCGAGGCCGCCGTTGTCGAAAGGCACGCCCACCAGCCCGGCCACGGTCGGCAGCAGGTCGGCCAGGCCCACGGCCGCGTCGAACTCACGCGGCGCCAGCCATTTCGGCGCGTGGATCAGCAATGGCACGTTGTTGCTCTCCAGCCCCAGTTGCTCGAAGGCCGGCGCCATGTGCGGGATCTGGCTGATGCGGGTGTTGTGGTCGCCGAAGAAGACGAAAATGCTGTCGTCGTAGAAGCCCTGTTCCTTGGCCAGCTCCATCAGGCGACCGATATTGAAGTCCAGCAGGCGCACGGCGTTGTACTGCTCGACGCTGCGCGAGCCGGCCTGCTGCACCTGTTCCAGCGGCAGGTCGAGTGGCTCGAAACCGTCGTTGTCCTTGGGGATGGTGAAGGGGCGGTGGTTGCCTGAGGTCTGCAGGTAGGCGAAGAAGGGTTTGTCCTTGGGCTGGGCGCCGAGGATGCGCGAGCTCTCCTTGAAGAAATCCAGGTCGGAAATGCCCCACACGTCCACCTGCGGCGACTGCCAGTGACGCTCTTCATAGAGCTGCACATCGTCGATGCTCTGGCGGATCAGCGCGTTGATGTTGGCCCAGCCGGCGTTGCCACCGATCATGTAGAACTTCTCATAACCCTCGAGCGCGTTGATCAGCGTGCGTTGGCGGGCGATCAGCGGGTTGCGCGTGGCGGTCTCCTGGCGCGATACATCGGGGATGCCGGTGATGCTCGCCCACACGGTCTTGGCGGTGCCGGTCACCGGCACGTAGAAGTGGCGGAAGAACCAGCTTTGCTGGGCCAGACGATCCAGATTCGGCGTCGGGTTCAGTGGGTTGCCATAGGCGCCCACGGCGCTGGTGCCGAGGGATTCGAGCATGACGAAGACCACGTTGGGCTGGCGCTCGGTCTGGACGCGGTGGGGCTGTACAGGCTGGTGGCGGAAGAAGTTCAGCCCCTGCGCATCGCGCTCGCTGACGCTCAGGTAATCGGCCACCACCTCGTAATGCTCGCGCGTGGCCGTCTCGTCGAAGGCGGCGGGTTCGAGATTGAGGGTGTCGAAGAGAAACAGCGCTGGGTTGATCCCGAGCGCGCCCACCTGACTGTTGCCGCTGTAGAAGGCGTCACTCCAGCGCAGCGGCACCGGGTTCTCCAGGTTCAGTGCGCTGGCGCGGCCGAGCAGGCCGAAGAACACCAGCATGCCCACCACCGCCGCACCGCCGATTGTCGGCAACACGCCGACCCGTTGTGCTTGCGGTCGATCCAGGGTGGCGCGCTCCAGGCGCAACAGCGCCCAAGCCCACAGCGCCACGCCCGTCAGCCAGGCCAGGGTTATCCACAGCACCGGATAGGTCTGCCAGAGCATGCCGGCGGAGATCTGTGCATCACCGGCAAAGCGCAGCACCGTGGCGTTGAGGCGCACGCCCAGGTAGGCGTAGTGGCCGAAGTCGATGATGTAGAGCAGGCCCAGCGCGGCCACGGCCAGCAGCAGGTAGCCGCGCAGCAGCCAGCGCACGGCGCGAAAACGCGCCAGGCGCAGCCTGGGCAGCGCCAGCAGGATGCCCACCGGCAACATCAGCAGCAGAGCCAGGCGCAGGTCGAAGCGCAGGCCGATGCCGAGGGTGGGTAGCACGTCCGGGTCGCTGAGGCTGTCGACGGCGGAGAAGCCCAGCAGAAACAGCCCGCGCAGGGCGGCGAAGAGCACGAACAGCAGCGCCGTCAGGCCTGCCAGGTAATGCAGGCGGCGTGATTTCAGCCAGCTCATGCGAGTTTCCTTGTCGGTCGGGCCAGCAGCCAGCGCACAGCGGCGCTCAGCAGCGCGCCCAGGCTGTAGAGGGCCAGGTAGGGGTCGATCAGGTAGTCCCAATAGTTTTCCGAGGCGCCCAGGCGCAGGGCGAAGGCCAGGGTCGCCAACACCAGCGCCAGGGCGCCGAGCCAGCTGCGCTGGACGATCAGCATCGCGCACAGCACGCCGAGCACCAGCAGCATCGGCCGCGGCTCGAAGCCGAGCTGGTACGGGTCGGCATAACTCAGGCCCAGTGTCGCCGGATAGAGCAGCACAGCCAGACCGGCGAACAGCGCCAGGCTGGCCAGACGATCACGTGCGCTGGCAGGCGCCAGGCCGAAGCGGCTCAAGGTCGCCCAGCCCAGCAGCACCAAGCTGGCCACCGACAGGTCGCCGACGTAGGTGCGCAACTGCAGCGCCAGGCTGATGCCCTGCACCGGCACCAGGCTGAGCAGCAGGCAGCTGGTCAGCAGGATGCCGCGCTGCGTCGCAGTGCGCGTCAGGCGCGCGCAGAGCAGGAAAACCAGCAGGGTGAAGGCCAGATGCGGCAGCCAGAAATCAGTCATGTGGGCGGCGCTCCGAGAGCCAGGCCTCGTTGAAGCTCAGGTGCTTGATGAACATGTCGTTCCACGAATACACCAGGTGGTAGGCGCCTTCGCGGTCACGAGTGAAGTAGGGGTATTCGTAGTCGAAGGTGCAGCCCTTGGCGCTGCACATGCGCGCGCTCACTCGTTCGAGGAACTGCGCCTGCTGCTCCGGCTTGCCGCCGCTGGCGCGGTACTTCTCACTGGCCACGGTGGGAAATTCGTCCTGCGCGATCGGCTCGCCCCAGGGGTTGGGGCTCTCGTCGAGCTCACCGAGGGTGCGCCAGTTGCCCAGGTTGGCGTCGGTGGCATAAAGGGTCAGGCGAAAGCGGCCGTCTTCGAGGTCATTCATCGCCACCAGCAGGCTGCCGTCAGGGCGGCCGACCGCCGCTAGCGACGAGTTGGGGTTGCTTGGCTCCACCGGCTCAGGCCGGCTCCAGTTGCGCCCGGCGTCCTCGCTGTAGCTGGCCAGTACGCGGTGATGCTCCTCACCGGCATAACGCAGCAAAGCCACGGCGCGCTTTTCGTCCAGCGGCACAACGGTGGGCTGCAACGAATAGCGACCCTTGCCGATGCGGTACTTGCCCAGCACTTCACCGTTCGCGCTCAGGTGCAGGTACTCGGGAAACTTGCCAAGGAACTCGTGGTACACCGGCAGGCCGATGCTGCCATCGGCATGGAACACCGGCGCGGCGCGCACCAGGGTGCTGATGTTGAGGAAGGGGCTGGTGACCAGTTGCCGGGGCGCCGACCAGGTTTCACCGAGGTCGTCGGACACCATGGCGTTGACCGCGCTGCCGGCCCAGCCGCCGAGCGACACCGAGACGTAGAACAGCCACAGGCGATTGTCCGGCGCCAGGCTGATTACCGGGTTGCCCAGCTTGCGGATGTGCTTGCCGACCGCACGCTGGGTGGCTTCACGGCTGGCCAGCACGCGTTCGGCGCTCCACTGGCCACTGGCGGCATCGAAGCGTGCAGCGCGGATCTGCACATCGGCGGCGCCTTCACGGCTGCCGGCAAACCAGGCGGCCATCAGGTCACCGCCGGGCAGGCCGGTAATGGAGGCGGAATGGACGAAGTCCTCAAGGTCGGAGGAGGCGAAGTGTGCGGCCATGGCCGGCTGCTCGGCAGAGGGCGCTGGCGCCTGGCTGGCGAAGGGCGCCAGTGCATGCGGGGCAGCACCGACCCAGGCCCAGGCGAACACCGTGGCAGCGCCCAGCAGCAGGGCGCAGGTCTTGAAGGTCGAGGTCATGTTTGGTGGTTCAGGGATGTCTGGGCGACGTCAGTTGCGAGCTGACGACTTCTTCTACCGGGCGGGCGTCGACCGGGTCGTAGTAGATCTCCAGCTTGCGGCCGTTGGCATCGAAGCCGTAGATCTCGTAGCAATTTCCGGGGGTGATGCGGAATTTGGTGATCTGTACGCCCTGGCGCTTCATCTGCTCGCGAAACTGCGACTCGGGCATCCAGGCGCTGCGGTCTTGCCGCGCGCAGTCGGCATCGGCAAGTGCCGCGCCGGATAGTGCAAGCAGCGCGAGCAGCGTCAGGGCGCGGGCTGGGCGTTGGGCCGGGGTCGACATGCTCGGCATCCTTTTGCGTGGCGAATGGAACGGGGCTTGGCCCCAGGCAGGTCGCCACCATCGGCCGACAGGCTTAAGGAAAGCTTAAGCATCACGGGTTGTTACATTTGCCTGCTGTGGATAGCTCGGGGATTTTTGGCCATTTCGATCCCCTTTTGGCCATTGCCAGCGTTCTCGATTCGCTGCCAACGGGCGAACAATGCAGGGACAACAACGAGCCTGGAGCGCTTTGCATGCTCACCTACTACAGCGACGACCATCATCTGCACCACGGCAAATGCGAGCTGATCGACGGGCAACTGATGCCCTGTTTCGAGAAGCCGCAGCGCGCCGACCACATTCTGGCCCGCGTCAAGCAGCGCCAGCTCGGCGACGTTCGCGCACCCAAGGACTTCGGCCTGGCGCCCATCGAGCGCATCCACAGCAAGGCCTACCTGGAGTTCTTCAAGGACGCCTGGGCGCGCTGGCAGGCGCAGGGCGGCAAGGGCGACCTGCTGCCGTTCACCTGGCCAGCGCGCACCCTGCGCCGGATGATCCCCAACGACCTGCACGGCCAGCTCGGCTACTACAGTTTCGATGGTGGCGCGCCGATCACTGCCGGCACCTGGCAGGCCGCCTACAGCGCCGCGCAGGTCGCGCTTAGCGCCCAGCAGGAGATCGCCAACGGCGCCCATAGCGCCTTCGCCCTGTGCCGCCCGCCAGGCCACCACGCCGCTGGCGACGTGATGGGCGGCTACTGCTATCTGAACAACGCCGCTATCGCCGCCCAGGCCTTCCTCGACCAGGGCCGCAAGAAGGTGGCCATCCTCGATGTCGATTACCACCACGGCAACGGCACTCAGGACATCTTCTATCAGCGCAGCGACGTGCTGTTCGCCTCGATCCACGGCGATCCAGCCGAGGAGTTCCCGTTCTTCCTCGGTTACGCCGACGAACTGGGCGAGGGTGCCGGCGAGGGCTACACCTTCAACTACCCGTTGCCCATGGGCAGCTCCTGGGAAGCCTGGAGCGCGGCGCTGGAGCAGGCCTGTCAGCGCATCTCCGACTACGGCGCCGAGGTGCTGGTGGTGTCGCTAGGCGTGGACACCTACATGGAAGACCCGATTTCGCAGTTCAAACTCGACAGCCCGGACTACCTGGCCATGGGCCGGCGCATCGCCGCGCTGGGCTTGCCGACCCTGTTCATCATGGAAGGCGGCTACGCGGTGGAGGCCATCGGCGTCAACGCGGTCAACGTGCTGGAAGGCTTCGAAGGCGCCTGAGCGGCGCCTCGTCAGCGATTAGGAAACTGCCAAACAAGAGCAACATTTCAGGGGTGAGAAACGATGAAAGCCATCAAACAGATGCTCGGCGTTGCCCTGTGCGGCGCCACCCTGCTCAGCGGCGCGGTGCAGGCCAAGGAGCTACGCGTGTACAACTGGGCCGACTACATCCTCCCGGAGGTGCCCAGAGACTTCCAGAAGGAGTCCGGCATCCGGCTCACCTGGGACACCTTCGAGACCAACGAGGCGCTGGAAGCCAAGTTGCTTACCGGCAACTCCGGCTACGACCTGGTGATCCCCTCCAACCAGTTCCTCGAAACCCAGATCAAAGCCGGTGTATTCGCCCCGCTGGACAAGTCCAAGCTACCCAACTGGAAGAACCTCGACCCGGTGCTGCTCGGCCTGCTGGAGAAGAACGACCCGGGCAATCAGTACGGCGTGCCCTACATGTACGGCACCGTGCTGATCGGCTACAACCCGGACAAGGTCAAGGCCGCGCTCGGTGACGATGCGCCAGTCAACAGCTGGGACCTGGTGTTCAAACCCGAGTACATGGAGAAGCTGAAATCCTGCGGCGTGGCCATGCTCGACTCGCCTACCGAGATTATCCCCATCGCCCTGCACTATCTGGGCCTGGACCCCAACAGCGCCAACCCGGCCGACTATGACAAGGTCACCGAACTGCTGCTGAAAGTGCGCCCCTATGTTGCCTATTTCCACTCCGCCAAGTACATGACCGATATAGCCAACGGCGACATCTGCGTGGCCATCGGCTACTCGGGCAGCTTCTACCAGTTCGCCAACCGCGCCAAGGAAGCGGGCAACGGCGTGGTGATCAACTGGCGCCTGCCGAAAGAAGGCGCGCCGATCTGGTTCGACACCTGGGCCATCCCCAAGAGCGCACAGAACGTCGATGAGGCGCACGCCTTTATCAACCATCTGCTCGAACCCAAGGTGATTGCCCCGATCAGCGATTTCCTCGGCTACCCCAACCCCAACGTGCCGGGCATGGAGTTGGTGGGCGCAGAAATCGCCGACGACCACGACCTGACCCCGACGCCGGAGCTGCAGAAGTCGCTGTACGTGGTGCAACCGCTGCCGCAGAAGATCGAGCGCGTGCGTACCCGCGCCTGGACTTCGATCAAGTCGGGTAAGTGATCTACTAAAAGCTCGCGGCTGAAGCCCCTCCCTCAGAGTGCGTCGCTTTTGTGGGAGGGGCTTTACCGAGGTGCCCACGTCTAAGTGGGCACCTGCGTTTGCGCCGCTCCGCGTCACACCTGGTGACGCTGGCGCCTGTGAAGATCGTGATGGACGCAGAGCGTCCTGGGTTGCATTCCCACTCAGGGCATGGGGACGATCAATTATCCAACATCGTTGGATGGGTAGAGCAATGCGAAACCCAGGCTACGTACTATTTATTTGCCAGATTTATTGCACGGCATTGAGATATGCCAATCTTAGAGAAAGCTGTATTGCGTTTAATGCATCAGGATTAAGTTGAACAAGGTCTTTGCGCAGTAGTTCCTGACCTGAGCCTTTGATTTTTACCATGGCTTTGCCGTGATATTTTTGGTTGTTGATATAGACTGAAATCTCAGACTGGCATGCATAGTATTGTGGGTTCTGCCATGTTTTAAGAAAAACTCTATGTATTTCAATTCTGGCTGTTGTACTTGAGTCTGCTGGAGATCTCAGAGAATATCTGACGAAATCACCCCAGTCACTTATCGGGATTCTGGAGAACCCCTCATACAAAAGGCCATTGTAATTCGCTGCATGCCAAACCATTTTGCTTGATTCTCTGCATTTTGTGCAGTCTTCAGCTCCTGATACCTCTATTGCGTCAATGTCAATGCTGGCGTTTTTGATTCTAGATAGCTCTTCCTCTGAAGTGTAGCCTGCGAAATGGAGTTGATTTGTCGTGCAGCCACTTAATACAATGATTATTGTAAAAAATAAAATTCTGATCATTGTTGTCTTCTAGGTATTAGCTATCATTCAATTATGATGGGCTTCAGCGCGTTTCAGTAATCATAGAGAACGGTTTGAGCTTGTTGATATAGCACGTAGCGTTGCGGAAAGTATGAATACCACGGAGGGTCGCATTTTTGGTGACTTCAATTTTGCTGGCAGACGACTTAGCCAATGCCGATTCGGGCCTGGGCTCGCCTCGCGTAGCATTGATAGGCGACGAGTTGTTGGCAGGGGATTGAAAGACAAGACTCTGATGCACTCAGAAATTTGCTCGGAAGAAGAGAATTGCAATACCACACCCTGTATCTGAACGCATATGATTGCAAAACCCTTGTGAGGTATGGCTTTCGGCGCCTCAGGTAAAAAATTATTGGAATTGAACCATGGCTCGCCGTCTTGCTCAATGTGTACCCAGAAAGCAAGTGGTGTATTTCGCCACGAGTCGGCGTATTCAATCCAATACTCAGGAGCTGGCATGATAATACCTGGAATTTTATTTGGAGGCGGTTTTTAGCTTGCTTCAGCGAGCAAAAACTTCTGATCCACTGCTGAAAAACTCAGGCCCCGGAAGCCAGTCCGGTTATTACCATAGCAAAAACAAGCCACGCTACAAAGGCGCCAGCCCCAGCCAGTAAGCTCTGAACTATTTTAGCCTTAAGGGATAATTCAGACCTATACAAGGACAGATTGAAGTAATAAGCAGCAACGCCAAGGACGCCACCTACCGCACCACCAATGAAGATCAAAAGTATCGGCCAGCCACATATTACATGAGCCTTAAGCGGTAATTTGTTTTTTTGTCCGGCATCATCAGTCATATGACTATCCTCTTGCGTGTGATTAAGAGTGGGGGTTGGCTGGCTCTGACCGGCTTGGTGAGTAATTATAAATACTATTTGGCTAGGTGGGTAGTTTTGGAAGAATCATGCGTCGTGTTTCTGTTTTACCTGGCGCATAAGTAAATACAATCTCCACAGAATTATAGGGGTCACTGTTATCTGTGCAATAATTGTTATGCCTTCCTGATAACCATAGATTGATGCGTACTCATAAAATGGTGCTTGTGTTCTCCATAATGTCGCTTGATAAATTGCAGTGGCGAACGAAGTAAAATGTCTAAGCCCAAAGGAAATCAAAAAAGCAATGATGAAAAATAGAAAGCGACTCTTTATGCGCCTCCAGGTGATGATGCTGGCGCCGAGCGCGATTAGGATTGGAATAAGGCCGAATGCAACGGATGACAGAGGCAGCATAAATAGAACCTGGTGGTAATTAAGTGAATGTCTTGTGGAGTTGTAGTGGGGCGTCCGTATGGTTTGTGCTATCCCTCATAAGTGCCATGAGAGAATTTTGTCTAAATATAACATTGCCAGCTTGGCTCTAGTGTCTGCGGAGCTCTACTTTATTTTAGTTTTGCATTTGTTTTAGCTTCTTTGCTGAAATTATAACTTGTGTTTCTGCATGTGGGTGCTGGCTTGTGGTTAATGTAAGTAATGTTTTGTTCTTGGGCGCGTCAGGATGCCATGAGTAAATGATGGTATAAATCTCACCGGCAGTGCTTGTCTGAGTGTGCGAATCAAAAATTTTTCTTGCGGAATTAGGTGGTGTTACTGATGAAACAAAATCTAAGAAAAGTTTTTTCGATAGCTTGGTGTTAGCGTGTTTTGCAGTGACAGCGCATATGCTTTCTTCTTCAGAAACAGACAAAATAAAAAGCTCATGAGCATCTTGCAGCTTCCAAGCGTTACCAGTGGTGCCCCCTAGAAAATTGCCAGCTTCTTTTTGGGTGAGGGGTGAGATACTCTTGAGTGTGTTTTTCAAATGGCTCAAGTCGCCTATATGCTCAATACAATACGATGCGTACATTTCTTGCAGCAGTCGCGATTGCTGGTCAAGGTTTTCAGTTGAGGCAATTGCAGGTAAAAGCATCATTGAAATCGTGTTGAGAGCACGCACTATTTCCCCTCGGTGTTAATGCAGTCAGTGCGCTAGGCTTTGTAGTAAAGGCTAAGATGCAACGGAAGAATCATCGCCGCGCGCGGTCTCGTGAGTTCGATTATCGAGCCAATATAAAATCATCTCACATTATATACTTGGTGGTATGTGCTTGATGTCCTCTTTTGGTTCCACGGTTACGAGGGTACCAAGTACATTCAGGCCACCTGCTGACTGACTCCCCTAGCCTGGATTAGTCGCAGGCACAATCCGGGACAGCGTCGCCTCCCCCGTGAGCTAGCACTTGGAGCTGTCCGGTTTTCATCGCGCTCGCCACTTGGCCTTAAGCGGTGCGTCTACAACCAACCGACGAATAGCACTACAGAAATACAGCAAGCGTCACACCAGGCACTGGACGGGTCGTATCTGGCCGGTCAAAATTTCGTCCAGCAATACCCCTGTGCAATGGACGCCCTTGAAAGCTGAGAAGGCTTCGAGAAGAGGACACGATATGGACGATCTCTATCCCGCCGGGCCCAGCGATGTGCCCGCAACGCTGACCCGCCCCAGCCCCATCTACAAACGCCAAGCCTGGCTCGCCGTCGGCAGTCTGGCCTTGTTCGTCGCGCTGTATTTCGCCTTGGCCGGCTGGTTCGGCTGGACCGCCTGGCGCTTGATCAGCAGCGCGCTGGCTGGCAGCGAAGACGCGATTGTGCATGTTCTGGTTGGCGGCTGCTCCGCCTTTCTCTGCGTGTTCATGCTCAAGGCGCTGTTGTTCATGGAGCGCGGTGGTGCGCCGGATAACGTCGAGTTGCGCCCTGAAGAGCAGCCACAGCTCTTTGCCTTTCTCTACCGGCTGGCCGACGAAGCCGGCGCGCCACGGCCTCATCGCGTGTATCTCTCGGCGCGGGTCAATGCGGCGGTGTTCTATGACCTGTCGGTGCTCAATCTGCTGTTTCCCTCGCGCAAGAATCTTGAGATTGGCCTGCCCCTGGTCAACATCCTCACCTTGAGCGAATTCAAGGCGGTACTGGCCCACGAGTTCGGTCACTTCGCCCAACGCTCCATGGCCATCGGCAGTTGGGTCTATATCGCCCAGCAGATCGCTTCCCACATCATCAGCAAACGTGACGCGCTGGATAAGCTGCTGCGTGTGCTGTCGAAGTTCGATCTGCGCGTTGCCTGGATCGGCTGGTTGCTGTCATTGATCGTCTGGTCGATTCGCTCGCTGCTCGATACCGTGTTCCGCCTGGTGGTCTTGGCGCAACGCGCCCTGTCGCGGCAGATGGAGTTCCAGGCCGACCTGGTGGCGGTTTCCCTGACCGGCAGCGACGAACTGGTGCATGCCCTGCACAAGCTGCAAGCCGCCGACGAGGCCTGGGATCGTACCCTGGCCTTCGCCAACAGCGAATACCAGCAAGGGCGTTCGGTGCAGGATCTGTTCAGCATCCAGACCCAGGTGCTGGAAAGGGTCACGCAGATTCTCAACGACCCCTGCTATGGCAAGGTTCCGCCGCGTCGTAGCGATGCCCCCGAGCAGCACCGGGTGTTCGTCTCCGGCTTCGCCCAGCCGCCACAGATGTGGTCGACTCACCCGGCCAACAGCGACCGTGAAGAAAATGCCAAGCGTCTGTATCTGCCCGCCCCGCACGACGCGCGCAGCGCCTGGCTGTTGTTCGATGAGCCGGAGGCCCTGCGCCAACGCCTGACCAGTGACTTCTTCCAGGGGGCGCAGCTCGAGCCCGTCGCATTGGAGCAGTCGCTGCGCAACCTGGCCGACCGTTATGACATGCTGCAATACGCCCCCGACTACCAAGGCGCTTACCTGGGGCGCAGCCTGACCCGTCACGCCGAACAAGCGGTCGAGCTCTATCAGAACGCTTCCCCGGCTACCGATCTGCACGGCGCGCTGCAGGCGCTGTATCCGCTCAGCCTCAGCCAGCAGCTCAACCAGCTGCGCGCCCTGGAGGAAGAGCGCGGCATGCTGCAGGCGTTGCGGGACAAGGTTTACAAAGCCTCCGGCGGCTCCATCGTGTTCCGTGGCAACAGCGTGTCACGTCGCGATTTGCCGCGCCTTATCGAGCAGGTCACTGACGAAGCCGAAGCGCTGCGGCAGGAGATCCTCGGCCATGACCGGCGCTGCCGGGCCACTCACCTGGCCATCGCCGAGCAGTTCGGCAATGGTTGGCCGGCCTACCTGACCGGTCTGATCGAAGTGCTGCACTATGCCGAACACAGCCTGGCCGACCTGCGCGATGCGCAGGGTTTGCTCGCCAATGTCACCGCGGTGGTGCTGGCCGACGGCAAGGTCAGCTCGCGCGAACTCAAGCGCCTGTTGCAGACGGCCAACGAGCTGCATCGAGTGATGGCGGGTATCCATCAGGACAAACAGCTATTGGTGTTGGATCAGCCTCTGCTGACACGTCTGGGGATCGAGTCCTGGGCGGCCTCGCTGGAAGATTTCACCCTGCCTCAAGCGACCAATGACAACGTCAATGAGTGGATGCAGGTGATCGATGGTTGGGGCAATGGACTCGCCGCCCAACTGTCGGGCCTGTGCAGCGCCACTCTGGAGCAGTTGCTGCACAGCGAAGCCGAGCTGGCGCGCCACCTGCGTCAACACGGTCAGCCCGATGTCGCCCCGGCACCCACTCAGGTCCCGCAACACTACACCACGCTCTTGCCAGGGAAGGAACGCAAGCGGCAGTTGAAGCTGGACTGGTGGGATCGCTTCCAGATCGCCGATGGCGCCTTGGCTACCTCTATGCGTCTGCTGGTCGCAGCGCTGATCGTCGGTGCCGTACTGGGCTTCGGCAGCCTGACGGGGGTGGATACCAAAGTTGCGGTCTACAACGGCCTGGGTACGGCCGTGCTGGTGCGAGTCGGCGACCAGGCGGCGGTGGTCGGGCCCTATTCCTCTGCCGAGATCAACGCCGAGTTCGCCAGCAACACCGAGGTGAGTGCCCGCACCCTTACTGGCGAGTTGATCGAAACCTTTACCCCCAGCGTGAGCAACACGGGGCTGCATTACGTCTACAACGTCGCAGGCGCCAGCCCTCTGGTGGCATGGACGGCCTCATACGGCAATGCTGCGGAGGAAGAGCCTCGCTTTCTCGGCGCGCCGCGCTGGCTCGACGCCCGTGCCGATTTCTTCTTCACCGACCCTCCCGAGTCCATCAGCACCAAGAGCGGTGGTGCCAAGCGCCATATCCTCAGTGGCATGGGCGATGGCACGCCCGAGGAGATCCTGAAGCTCGCCGGTAATGAAGCGCAAGCGCAGCAGATCATCCAGGCGCATGCTCGCTGGGATGAACCCAATACGGCCAATGCCGGCTTGTGGAAAACCCATGCTCAAGGGTTGCAAGTACCCAGCGAGTGACCGGTACGATCTTGAAGAATGGGCGCCTGTTCAGGCGCCCGCGTGACTGGGAATGGCAGCGCGCGCCGTCTGTGACGGCAATTCCGCGAACAACTCGAAGTACTCGGCGGCGAAATGACTGAGGTGATAGAAGCCCCATTGCGCGGCGGCATCGCCTATCGATAGTTGCGTCGCCTGGGTGGACATCAAGGCTCGACGCACACCATTGAGCCGCACCGAACGCAGGTAGTTCAGCGGTGTGGTCTCGGCGACCGCGTGAAAGCTGTTCTGCAAGGTACGCCGACTTACCTGCAGCCGCTCGCACAAGTCGATGACACTGGGGGCGCGGGTCATTTCCGCAGCCACCAACCGATGGCATTTCTCGACGATGAAACTGCGTGTCGAGCTCGGCGTACGCTGCTGCTTGTCGCAAGCCGGGTCGATCATCAACTGCAGCATTTCATCGAGCATCGCCTGCTCCAGCGCCAGCTCCAGGGGCTTGTCCCAGGTGTCGGAAAATTCTTCGCTGGCCAGCGCCTGAGCGAACATGGACAGCAGGCGATGACGGGTATCGGCGAAGCGCTGCTTGGAAACCCTGATTACCGGCTGGCGCAGCAGTGAGCTGATTTCCTTCGCCGAGGCTGTCTGTGCCAGGGCCTGCTCGAAGAGTTCTCGCTCGAAGGTGACCGAGAGCAACTGCATGCCCGTCGGCATGTGGAACATGAACTCTTCGCCACCGTGGAGGAAGAACAGACTGCTGTCATCCACGTCCCGACCTTGCATGCGTACCGAACCCGGTACATTGATCGGCAAGGCGAAGCACATCTTGCTGCGCGGCGCCACGCCGTTCTGTACGACTCGCTGGTTGATATGCTCGAGGAAAACGTGGCAGCGCTCGGTGGTCAGCTGCATGAGCGAGCTTTCGCTCGAGCCGGCGGTCAACTGGCTATAGTCTTGACTCCACTGCTGAATGGTGGCGGCGTGTACATGTATGTCTCTGAAATAGCTAATATTTTTGCTTTTCATGGACTGTAAAGACCTCACCCATTTTCTTGTTTTCAGGCAGTCCTCGGCGCTGATGCTCGCACATGACATCAATCCTGCCCACCGTTTGAAAAAGACAAGGCCTGTGCGTCGAATGATCCAAGTGCCAATTTGGGATACCGACTACTGACGCATAACGACAATGATCGGTCCACCTGAACCGACATCCCGTAGAGGCCGTCATGAGCGAAACCCAACTCGAATCCCTGCACTTTGCGGATGCCCCGCATATCGTTTCCAGCACACTGCCCGGCCCGAAAACCAGCGAGGCCCTGGCGCTGTCGGCGCAGACCGAGTCGATGGCGCGTGGTGGCGGCCGCATGCCCATCGCCATGGATCGCGCCTTCGGTGCGACCTTCAAGGACCCGGATGGCAACACCTACATCGACCTTTCCGCTGGCGTAGGCGTCAGCAGCGTTGGCCGTTGCCACCCGAAAGTGGTACAGGCCATCCGAGAACAATCGGAAGTGCTGATGCACGCGCTGGAGATCAACAGCACTCGGCGCACCGAGTTGGCAGCCAAAATGTCTGAGATCGCCCCCGATGGCCTGCGTGGCGACTGCATCACCTTCTTCACTCAGGGCGGCAGCGATGCCCTGGAAGCCGCGATCAAGTTCGCCAAGCGCATCACCGGCCGGCACCAGATCATCGCCTTCCACGGCGGCTACCATGGCGTGTGGAACGCCTCGGGCGCACTGACCACCGGTACCGCCTACCGTAAGGGCTATGGCGCGCAGATGGGCGGCGTGATCCACGCCCCCTATCCCTATACGTACCGCTTCCCTTTCGACACCACCCATAAGAGCGCCGAGCAGATAGCTGGCGAGTACGTGGACTACCTGCTCAACACGCCCTACACCGCTGCCGACGACGTGGCGGCAGTGATCGTCGAACCCGTACAGGGTGAAGGGGGCTATGTGCCGCCCTCACCCGAATTCCTGCAATTGCTGCGCAAGGCATGTGACCGCAGCGGTGCGCTGCTGATCGTCGACGAAGTGCAGTCCGGTGCCGGGCGTACCGGCAAGATGTGGGCCGTCGAGCACTCGGGCGTGAAGCCGGACATGTTGACCTTCGGCAAGGGCATCGGCAGCGACCTGCCCATGGCGGGGGTGATGATGCGCTCGGACCTGGCAGCCGCGATTCCCGACGGCTCCATGCCCAATACCTTCGCCGCCAACTCGCTGTCTGCCGCTGTGGCGCTGACCAACATCGCCATTCTCCAGGATCCGCAGCTCGATCTGCTCAGCCGCGCCCATGCGCTGGGGCTGGAGGCGCAGGAGCGCATCCGTGGTTTCAACAGTCCCTGGGTCGGTGAAGTGCGTGGACGTGGCCTGATGATCGGCATCGAACTGGTCGAGGATCAGGTCACCAAGGCGCCGCTGGAGCGCGACAAGATCGGCCAGCTGATGGGCTACCTGATGAACCACGGCGTGCTGATGATCCCCTGCGGCCGATACAGCAACGTCATGCGCATCATGCCGTCGCTGACCATCTCGCGGACGCTGTTCTTCAAGGGCCTGGACATCTTCGGCGACGCGCTGGCCTCCCTCGAGGTTTGACCGATGGCCTACCTCATGGATACGCATATGAATCAGCACCTGAAGCACTTCATCGCCGGCAATGCCGTCGAAGCCTCCGACGGCCGCCGCATCGACCTTATCGACCCGGTGACCGAACAGGTCTACGGCAGCTCCGCGCGGGGCACCGCCGACGACGTCAACCGCGCCGTGGCGGCGGCACACGGCCAACTCGAGGGTGGCGCCTGGAGCCAGCTCGATGGCGCCCAGCGTGGCCGGCTGCTGATCAAGCTGGCCAATCTGGTGGAGCGTGACAGCGAATTGCTGGCCGACCTGGACGCCAACGCCATCGGCCGCTCGCCCATGGAACCACGGCGGATGGATCTGCCCAACACCATCGCCAACCTGCGGGCTGCTGCCGGCTGGGCCAACCAGCTGGAGGGCCGCACCATCCCCACCGGCGGCTACTTCGGCAGCAAGACCCTGTCCTACACGGTGCGCGAACCGGTCGGTGTGGTCGGCGCCATAGTGCCCTGGAACTCACCGCTGATGATTACCGTATGGAAGCTCGCCGCCCTGCTGGCCGCCGGCTGCACGGTGGTGATCAAACCCTCGGAGGAAACCCCGCAATCGGCCCTGCACCTGGCTGCCCTGGCCCAGGAGGCGGGCTTTCCCGATGGCGTGATCAACGTCGTCACCGGCTATGGTGTCGAGGTGGGTCGCGCCCTGTGCGAACACCCGGACATCGCCAAGATCAGCTTCACCGGCAGCCCGGAAGCCGGCCGCGAGATTCAGCGTACCGCCGGCGTGCTGTTCAAGCGCGTGGCATTGGAGCTGGGTGGTAAGAGCCCGCAGATCGTCTTCGACGATGCCTCGTTCGAGGATGCTCTGTTCGGCTGCTCGCTTGGCCTGTTCGCCAACCAGGGTCAGATCTGTGCGGCGGGTTCACGCATCCTGGTGCAGCGCAGCATCGCCGAACGTTTCGCAGCAGCGCTGGCCAAGGCCGCCAGTGCGGTCAAGGTCGGCGACCCGCGCCAAGCCGATACCCAGATGGGGCCGCTGGCCAAGAAAGCTCAGTTCGATCGCGTCAACCGCTACATCCAGCTCGGCATCGATCAAGGTGCGACGCTGCTGGCCGGTGGCGTGTCGGACCCCGAGCAAGGCTTCTTCGTGCGCCCGACCATTTTCGCCAATGCCCGTAATGATATGGCCATCGCCCGCGACGAGATCTTCGGCCCGGTCGGCACGGTGATCACCTTCGACAGCGAAGAAGAAGCCATCGCGCTGGCCAACGACTCCACCTACGGTCTGGCGGCCACCGTATGGACCGGCAACCTGGCGCGCGCCCACCGCGTGGCCGCTGCACTGAAGACCGGCGCCGTGGGCATCAACTGCTGGAGCCCACTGGACGCCAACCTGCCGTGGGGCGGTGTGAAGACCAGCGGCATCGGGCGCGAAGGCGGCTTTAGCGGTGCACTCGCTTACACCGAGGAGAAGGTCGTCACCGTATTGCTACCCAGTTGAAAGCACCGCCACAGGGCGAGCCACCCTTGACGCCAAGGGCGGCCGTTCATCCGTGCTGCCGAAGTCTTCATGACCCATAGAGGGATCGCGATGAATACGATAGAGCAAGACCCCATCAACCATTACCCACGATCTCTGCTGGTACTGCATTGGCTCCGCGCGGTGCTGATACTCGGCCTGCTGTGGTCGGGTTGGCACATGACCGGGATGAGTGACGATGAGGAGAGCAAGTTCGTACTCTATTACCCTTGGCACAAATCCTTCGGCGTACTGGCCTTCATTCTGGTGATGCTACAGGTCGCCATACGCATGAAGACCCCAGCCTTGCCGAAACCACCACAAACCCTGGCTGCGCATGAGCGCGTCCTTGCGCAAGTGGTGCAAGGCTCCATGTACGTGCTGCTGGTGCTGGTGCCGTTGATGGGGTACTCGATGTCCAGCACCTTCACCATGAGCGACGGCGTGTACTTCTTCGGTGTGAACCTCCCTGAGTTGCTGGCCAAGAACGACGACTGGTTCGTGGTCTTTCAATGGCTGCACAAGGTACTGGCCTACACCCTCCTCGGGCTGATCGTCCTGCACCTGACAGGCACCCTGAAACACCGCTTGCTCGACAAGGATCCACGCAACGACGTCATGCGCCGGATGTTATGAACAGAGGTGCGGTGGTGGCTGCTTCGAGCCCGAGCAAGGGGGGCTTTTGTAAGTCCCCGATGAGAAGTTGGTGCGCACTCACCCCCCCACTTCACCCGTCTCCAACTTGCGCCACAGCAAACGCACCGCTGCCTTGCGCACCAGGGCGCAACGGTACAGGCGGATTTCCAGCGGGATCTGCCAGTGCTCGCCGCCGCAGATGGCCAGTTCGCCACGGGCCAGTTCGGCGGTGACCGATAGCCGTGGTACCCAGGCCACGCCCATACCTTGTAGCGCCATGCTCTTGAGGCTGTCGGCCATGGCGGTTTCGTACACCGTGGTGGAACGCAGCACTCGTTGACGCAGCAGCAGGTTGACCGAGCGACCGAGGAAGGCGCCCGCCGTGTAGGCCAGCAGCGGGATGGCCTGGCCGCTGTCGAGGTCGAACAGGGGTGCGCCTGCGTTGTCGGTGGCGCATACCGGCAGCATGGCGGTGGTGCCCAGGTGCAGGGAGGGGAAGATCTTCGGGTCCATCTGCAGGGCGGCATCAGGATCGTAGTAGGCGAGGATCAGGTCGCAGGCGCCTTCTCGCAGCGAATGCACCGCTTCGCCGACGTTGGTCGCCACCAGGCGGGTGTTGAGCGGCAGGCCGTCGCGACGCAGGTCGGCGATCCATTGCGGGAAGAAGCCCAGGGTCAGCGAGTGGGCGGCGGCGATTTGCAGCACTTCGCCCTGCTGGCCTTCGAGGTTATGCAGGTGACGGACCACTTCGCCGAGCTGTTCGACCAGGCTGCGCGCAGTGACCAGAAACAGCCGGCCAGCCTCGGTCAGTTCGACGGGGGTGCAGGAGCGGTCGACCAGGGTCAGACCGAGCATGGCTTCCAGGCTGCGAATGCGCCGGCTGAATGCCGGCTGGGTGACGAAGCGCTTTTCGGCGGCTTGGGAGAAGCTGCGGGTGCCAGCCAGGGCGACGAAGTCTTCCAGCCATTTGGTTTCCAGGTTCATCGCAGGCTCCGCGTCGTAATCCGGTTTGCGCCTGTGTAGGAGCCCCGCCTCGGGGCGAAGCATTTCTGGCGCCTCGCCAAAGCATTCGCCGCGAGGTGCGGCTCCCACAGAAACGTCAGAGGGGCGACCGTGTTGCGCCAGTGGTGGGTTACGCCGCAGCGCTATCGGCGTGGCATTTGACGCCGGTGGCATGCGGCTAACCCACCCTACGTTTGTCGCTACTGCGCGGTCACATCAACATTATGCCGATTGTGCATAGGGCAGCAAGCAACGGCATTGGTCAGCAAAACGAGCGAAGGCCTAATCTATGGGCATCGCGGCACTTGCCGTATCTCCCAGAGAGCCTGTCTCATCATGTCCGCTGCTGCATCCTTCCGCGTCGAAAAAGACCTGCTCGGCACCCTCGAAGTCCCCGCTGATGCCTACTACGGCATCCAGACCCTGCGCGCCGTGCAGAACTTCCGCCTGTCCGGCGTGCCGCTGTCGCATTACCCGAAACTGGTGATCGGCCTGGCCATGGTCAAGCAGGCCTCGGCCGACGCCAACCGCGAGCTGGGCCACCTGTCCGCGGCCAAGCACACGGCGATCAGCACTGCCTGTGCACGCATCATCCAGGGCGAGTTCCACGAGCAGTTCGTGGTCGACATGATCCAGGGCGGCGCCGGCACCTCGACCAATATGAACGCGAATGAAGTCATCGCGAACATTGCGCTGGAGGCCATGGGCTTTGAGAAGGGCCAGTACCAGCACCTGCACCCGAACAACGACGTGAACATGGCGCAGTCGACCAACGACGCCTACCCGACCGCCATTCGCCTCGGTCTGTTGCTCGGTCACGACAGCCTGCTGAGCGCGCTGGACAAGCTGATTCAGTCGTTCGCTTCCAAAGGTCTGGAGTTCGGCCATGTGCTGAAGATGGGCCGCACCCAGTTGCAGGATGCCGTGCCGATGACCCTCGGTCAGGAATTCCACGCCTTCGCCACCACCCTGGGCGAAGACCTGCAGCACCTGAAGATGCTCGCCCCGGCGCTGCTCACCGAAGTCAACCTGGGCGGCACTGCCATCGGCACCGGCATCAACGCTGACCCGAAATACCAGGCGCTGGCGGTCAAGCGCCTGAGCGTGATCAGCGGTCACCCGCTCAAGCCGGCTGCCGACCTGATCGAAGCCACCAGCGACATGGGCGCCTTCGTGCTGTTCTCCGGCATGCTCAAGCGCACCGCAGTCAAGCTGTCGAAGATCTGCAACGACCTGCGCCTGCTGTCCAGCGGCCCGCGTACCGGCATCAACGAGATCAACCTGCCGGCGCGTCAGCCGGGCAGCTCGATCATGCCGGGCAAGGTCAACCCGGTGATCCCCGAGGCGGTCAACCAGGTGGCATTCGAGGTGATCGGCAACGACCTGGCGCTGACCATGGCGGCCGAAGGTGGCCAGCTGCAGCTGAACGTGATGGAGCCGCTGATCGCCTACAAGATCTTCGACTCGATCCGCCTGCTCACCCGCGCCATGGATATGCTGCGCGAGCTGTGCATCGACGGTATCACCGCCAACGAGGCGCGCTGCCGTGAACTGATGGAAAACTCCATCGGTCTGATCACCGCGCTCAACCCCTACATCGGCTACGAAAACGCCACCCGTATCGCCAAGGTCGCCCTGGACAGTGGGCGCGGCGTGCTGGAGCTGGTGCGCGAGGAGCAGTTGCTGGACGAGGCCACGCTGGCCGACATCCTGCGACCCGAGAACATGATCGCTCCGCGCCTGGTTCCATTGCAGGGTTGATTCAGTAAACGACGCACGCCGCCCCCTTGGGCGGCGTGCTCATTTCCGCCCTCGAGCCTGTTCATGGGGCGGCACCGCTCAAGGCCGCGCAGACGGCCCCACAAAAACGACAATTCGGGTGATAACCAACATGAGTCAGAGCAACACCACTTATCTCCTTGCGCGCGTGCCGTTGTGGCAGCAGATTCTCGTCGGCCTGGTGCTCGGCGTGGTCGTCGGCATGCTGTTCAAGAGCCTCGCGCAGGGGCTGGCGCCGGTCGGCGCGCTGTTCCTCAATGCGATCAAGATGCTGATCGTGCCGCTGGTGTTCGTCTCCCTGGTGGCGGGTATCACCGCCATGAGCGACAGCGCCAAGCTCGGTCGTATCAGCGTCAAAACCATCGCCATCTACCTGATCAGCACCGCTTTCGCAGTGAGCATCGGCCTGGCGTTCGGCACCCTGTTCAGCCCGGGTGAGGGCATGAACATGGTCGCCAGTGGCAGTGCAGAAGCCAAGCAGGCGCCGTCGCTGGTGCAGATCCTGGTGGGCCTGGTGCCGACCAACCCGGTGATGGCCTTCGCCGAAGGCAACATTCTGCAGATCATCGTCTTTGCCATCGCTCTGGGTGTGAGCATGAACCTGATCGGCGAGAAGGCTGCGCCGGTGGTCAAGCTGTTCGACAGCCTGGCCGAGGTGTTCTACAAGCTCACCGACCTGGTGATGCGCTTCGCTCCCATCGGCGTGTTCGCGCTGATCGCCGGTGTGGTCGCCTCCCACGGCATCGAAGTGTTGCTGCCGCTGGCCGGGGTGATCGGGGTGATCTACCTGGCCAGCATTGCTCATATGGTACTGGTCTACGGCGGCCTGATCGGCGGCCTGGCACGCCTCAGCCCGCTGCGCTTCTTCCGTGGTATCGCCCCTGCGCTGGCAGTAGCCTTCAGTACCTCGAGCAGCTCCGGCACCCTGCCGGTATCCATCGAGTGCGCACGCAAGAACCTCGGCGTGTCGCAGGGCGTAGCCGGCTTCGTGTTGCCGGTGGGCGCCACCATCAACATGGACGGCACCGCCATCTATCAGGGCGTACTGGCACTGTTCATCGCCCAGGCCTTCGGCATCGACCTGAATGCCGGCCAGTATCTGATGATCATCCTCACTGCCACCCTGGCCTCGGTCGGCACTGCTGGCGTACCCGGCGCCGGTCTGATCATGCTCGGCCTGGTGCTGACCTCGGTCGGCCTGCCGCTGGAAGGCGTGGCGCTGATCGCCGGTATTGACCGCATCCTCGACATGGCGCGCACCACGGTGAACGTCGCTGGTGACCTGATGACCACCACCCTGGTGGGCAGCAGCGAGAAGGAGCTGGATCGCGACGTCTACAACAGCGACAACGCTGCCTGAGCAAACGCTTTCATAGGAGGCCTTCACCAGCCTCAACCTTCAGGGATGGCCTCGGCCATCCCTTTTTTTGTGGCCTGCCGTCCCTGGCAGCCACCCTTGGGCGCCTCCAAAAACTACCTGCGTTGTCATCGCTGCGTTGAAAACAGGCTCGCGTGCGAGCCCAGTCAAAATGCTCATTTACAACACGTAAAGTCGAGCGCGACTCCGACCGTTTTTCGCCTGTTTCTGCGGGGCCGCCATCGGTATTGCGCTGACTGCCTCGCCAACGTTTTTAGAGGCGCCCCCTTCGGGCTGTCGCAAGCGACGTCAAAAACTGCTCCCGGCAGTTTTTTGCCTGCCATTCAAGAGTGGCTGCCGTAGGGTGCGCCGCGCGCACCGCCGGTTGGCCTGCGTTACAGCCTCCAGGCCTGGCGTAGCGTCTGCACCGCCTCGACGATCTGCGCCTCGGGCACTGCAGCAAAACCCAGCACCAGCCCGGCGCGGGCGTCCTCAGCCGTTTCGCTGCCGGGCAGCCAGTAGTCGCTCAAGGGGTTCATCTCGATGCCGGCTGCGCGTGCCGCGCCGATCAGCTCACGCTCACGGGCCAGGCTCGCGACCTTGATGCTCAGGTGCAGGCCGGCCTCAACCGTCGGCAGCGGCGAGCATCCGGGAATCGCCTGCGGCCAGGCTTCGATCAGGGCGTCGCGGCGGCTGCGCGCGGCCTGGCGCATGCGCCGTACATGACGCTGGAAATGCCCAGCGGCGATGAACTCGGCCATCACCGCCTGGGTACCCACTTCCGAATGGCGCATTTCAAGCGCCTGGCGCCTCGCGAAGCTTTCGGCCAGCGCGGGCGGCAGCACCAGATAACCCAGGCGCAGCGCCGGGAAGGCGAGCTTGCCGAAGGTGCCGATGTAGATCACCCGCTGCTGCTCGTCCAACGCTGCCAGCGGTGCGAGTGGGGTGCCGCTGTAGCGGTACTCGCCGTCGTAGTCGTCCTCGATGATCCAGCCGTTCACCCGCTTGGCCCACTCCAGCAAGGCCAGGCGCCGTGGCAGTGACAGGGTCACTCCGGTGGGGTACTGGTGCGCGGGCGTGGCATAGACCAGCCGGCAGCTATCCAGGCGCTGCAGGGCGGCAACGTCCAGGCCGTCGCTGTCCACCGCTACGCCGCACAGCTGCGCGCCCGCTACTGCGAAGGCATGGCCGGCAGCGCGGTAACCGGGATTTTCCAGCGCCACTCGATCGCCCGGTTGCACCAGCAACTGGGCGCACAGGCTGATGGCTTGCTGCGAGCCGCAGGTGATCAGCACCTGCTGCGCTTCGCAGCTCAGGCCGCGACTGTTGCGCAGATAGGCGGCGATCAGCTCGCGCAGCTGCAGATCGCCGGCGGGGTCACCGTAACCCAGGCGCGCCAGCGAGGGTTTGCGCCAGAAGCGTGCCTGCAGGCGCGCCCAGGTCTCGAAGGGGAACAGGTCGAAGGCCGGTACGCCGATGCGAAAGGCGCGCGGCGCGCCTTTGGCCGGCATTGGCAGGTGATGCTTCTGCAGCAACTGCAACGCCGCGCTGGATGCCGTCGGCGTGACGGCGGCAGAAGCACTGGGCCGGTTGTGCGTCAGCTCGGCGACGTATGTGCCGTCGCCGACCCGCCCGGCCACGTAGCCCTCGGCATACAGCTGGTCCAGCGCACGGGTCACGGTGTTGCGCGAGATGCCCAGCAGCGACGCCAGCTCGCGGCTGGCCGGCAGGCGCGTACCGCCGCTCAGGCGACCGTCGAGAATGCGCTCGCGCAATGCCTGGTAGAGCTGGCGCGCCAGACCCTGGCCGGGCTGCAGGCGAATGCCGGAAAGATCGAATGGCAGGGCAGGCGTGCGGTTCATGGTTGGGAAATTGGCTCTATTGAAGTCGACCGAAATGGATCTTACATCAGGCCAATATTCTGCCTAGCATGGCTCCATCACGCCAGGAGATGCCGCCATGTATTGCCCCGCCGCCTTTCGCCAAGGCGATCTGCCCACCCTGCATGCGCAGATTCAGGCCTGTGGCCTGGCCATGCTCACCAGCAGCGGCGCGCAGGGCCTGCAGGCCAGCCATCTACCGCTGTTGCTGGAGCCGGGCGAGGGTGAGTTCGGCACCCTGTACGGCCACTTTGCCCGCGCCAACCCGCACTGGCGCGACCTGGCCGATGGCACCGAGGCCCTGGTGGTGTTCAACGGCCCCGATGCTTACGTGCATCCGGGTTGGTACCCGGTCAAGGCAGAGCACGGCAAGGTGGTGCCGACCTGGAACTACATCGCCGTGCATGCCTGGGGTCAGGCCGAGCTGTTCGACGACCCCGAGCGCCTGCTGCAACTGGTCAGCCGCCTTAGCGACCGCCATGAACAGGGACGCGCGCAACCCTGGGCGGTCAGCGATGCGCCGCGCGAATACATCGACGCCATGCTGCGCGCCATCGTCGGTTTCGCCCTGCCGATCCGCCGACTCGAGGGCAAGTGGAAGCTCAGCCAGAACCGTTCCGAGGCAGATCAGGCCGGTGTACGTGCCGGCCTGGCGACGTCCGCCAACCCGCGCGATTGTGAGCTGGCAACGCAGATGAAGATCACCGACTGACCACCAAAGGAATGCCCTCATGCTCGACATCCGCCCTGTCACCGTTGCTGATCACGCCGTCTGGCTGCCGCTTTGGCAGGCTTACCAGCGCTTCTACCAGACCGAGATCCCGGCAGAGACCAGCGCGGTGACCTGGCAGCGTTTTCTCGACCCGTCCGAGCCGATGCATGCGGCGCTGGCCTGGCAGGACGGCGAGGCGGTCGGCCTGGTGCACTTCATCTATCACCGCAGTTGCTGGACCACGGGCGACTACTGCTACCTTCAGGATCTCTTCGTCGCCGAGCACATTCGCGGTGGCGGCATCGGCCGTGCGCTGATCGAGCATGTCTACGCAGAGGCACGCGCAGCCGGTGCCAGTCGCGTGCATTGGCTGACCCAGGAAAACAACTATCAGGGGCGTATGCTTTACGACCGCATCGGCGACCGCTCCGGTTTCATCCAGTACAGGAAACTCTTCTGATGACTCGTGATCTCGCTCACTGGCAACCCCGCCCAACACCGGACCAGCGCGTGCTGCAAGGCCGCTACGTACGCCTGGAAGCACTCGATGTCGCGCGTCATGGCGAAGATCTGTGGCACGCGCTGCAGGGGCCGGACCCGGCGCTGTGGGATTACCTACCCTATGGTCCGTTCATCGAGCGCGGCAGCTTCGACGCCTGGCTGAGCGGCAACGCCGACAGTAGCGACCCGCTGTTCTACGCGGTGGTCGAGCTGGCCAGTGGTCGTGCCCTGGGGGTGTTCAGCTACCTGCGCATCACGCCGGAGGATGGCTGCATCGAGATCGGCCACGTCGCCTTCGGCGCGCCCATGCAACGCACCGCGGGCGCGACCGAGGCGGTCTATCTGCTGGCGCGACACGCCTTCGACGATCTCGGCTACCGCCGCCTGGAGTGGAAGTGCGACGTCGCCAACGCTCGTTCGCTGCACGCCGCCGAGCGCTTCGGTTTCACCCGGGAAGGCCTGTTTCGTCAGCACATGGTGCGCAAGGGGCGTAACCGTGACACTGCCTGGTTTTCCATCATCGATGGGGAATGGCCGCGTTGCCGGGAAGCGTTCCAGCGCTGGCTGGCTGTGGAGAACTTCGATGATCAGGGCCAGCAGAAGCAGCGCCTGGAGGCGCTGCGCGAGTGATTCGAGGTTATGCCGGCTCGGTTGTGTGCCTGAGCTTGCTCTCAGGTTTCGGTCCGGCAGCGCCTGTGCCTGGTGACTGATGAAAAGAATCAGTTCTTCCAGCAGTCGGCAAAGCGCTCGCACACGGCATAGCGTTTGTCCAGGTCGGCCATGCGTGTCAGATGATTGCTGAGATTTTCCCTCAGCACCTCGCTGCTTGCCGTGCGGTAGTACCGCAGCATTCGGATCTTTACCGTGAGTACTCGGTTTTGATCTGTGGACGCGCTATTGGGGACCAGTTTGCGTAGTTCGTCCGTATCCAGTTGCCTGAGGTATTTGCGGTATTCGTCTTCGTAGCGTTTGAGCGTTCTCTGATTGCTGGTCGAGAGTTCTTGCGCGGCGATGTCAATGTTCTGCTGGTATTCGTTCCAGTACTCCTTTGGCAAGGTAAAACCCATGCGCTGGGTGCGCTCGTCGATCCGCTTGTCGAAGCGCTCGTCGAGTAGTGCCTTGTCCAATTGTGGCTGCTCGGCTTTCATCGATTCTGTGAGGCTCTCGGCGATGATCTGTTCGATCATGCTCACACGCTCTTGCGTATCGGGCTGCGCTACAGGTGCTTTGGGAAATAGGGCATTACTACCAGCGCATGCAGGTAGGCCATTGTTGAGCAACGGTACTGGTGAGCGCGATACCTGATCGCCGACCTGATGTAGACGGTTGAGTAGTGCGCGACACATCTTGCCTGAATAGTCGAAGGTCAGTTCATACTCAGCCCCGCTCTGTGGCGTGTAGCTGAACATGCTTCCACAAACGCTGCTCCTGCCTTGAGTGTTCACCTGTAGCACGACTTCACTTTCCGGTTTCAGGCGAATTTCCAGATACGTCTTGGCGTCGGGAGGCGGTGCGATGGACATGTCTGCCCGGCGTGAGGTGTTGGCTAGGAACAGATTATTGAGTATGCCCGTGGTGCGCCCCCCACAGTGCTCCGCGTCGAATACCGCGAGTGTGGCGCTGTCCAGATCGCTTATGAAACGCAACTTCGCCGCGTCGGTCTCGGTGGCGTCCGGGTACGAGCCGTGAATACTGCATCCACTCAGCAAAAGCATGAGCATGGTTGTAGCAACGGGCGTGCGAAGGGTGGGTAGATCGAGCATGGGCGAATCGTCCTTGATGCTTAAAGGCGTGGGGTCGCATGCTAATAAAGGGGTGGTAGGTCAGTCCAGCAAGTAAGCCCAAGGCAGTCTTTCGTAGGAGCCGCGCTCTTGGGGGATGCTTTGAGAGTCTGCACCGCCTTTGTTCGCGGCGGGGCGCCGCTCCTACCTATAGGTACTGAGTCAGACGCCTTTTGTGTGCATCCGAACATTCTTTAATACGCTCGCATTCATCGCTACTCCATCTCGAACAACCCACCCCGCAGCTGCGCGCCGCCCAGGCGCTGGCGGATGTCGTCGTCGATGCGTGCATCGTCCGGCGCGTAGAGCATCAGTTGGCGATAGGCGTTGACCCGGTTGATCTCGTCGCCCAGGTATTGCCAGACCACGCGGGTGCAGGCCGGCGTGCGGCGGTCGCCGCTGGAGACGCCGGTCTTGATGCCGTTGAGGCGGATGATGCGACTCTTGAAGCTGGGAATCAGGATGGTCTGGCTCATCTCGTTGCCGGTGAGCGATTCGTAGTCCACCAGAAACAGCCGGTCCTGCAGGAAGAACGCCGTGCCCAGGTAGCGACAGCGTACCCAGTCTTCGCTGCCGCCGCGCGTGGGTTCCTGACGCTCCTGGCGTTCCTGGCGCTCGAACAGGTAGTTACCGCGCTCCTCGCGCAGGTGCACCAGTGACAGCAGCACGTGCCCTGGCACCGACATGCAGTTGGAGTACTCGAAGTAGTAGCCGCAGTAGCGCTCCATCGGGCTGGCCTGTCGGCGCAGCGGGGCGAACAGTTCCAGCAGCGGGTCGCTGCCGTTGTGCTGTTGCGCGGTGCCGCTGCGTGCGCCGATCAGGCGGGTGAACTGCTCGGCCGGCATGGCCAGCTCGAAGGGTTCGACACCAAAGAAATCACAGATACGTTTGAGGTTGTGCGTGGTCGGTCGGCTCTGCCCGGCCAGGTAGCGGTTGAACTGCGCGCGGTTGATCGACAGCTTGCGGCATACCTCGGCAATCGAGCGGTAATGGCTGCAAAGCAGTTTCAGGTTGGCGCCGAGGGAATCGGACATATGACCGCTCCAGATGATGCGAATGACGCGATTCTAGCATCAACTAGCGTCAGGTCGCCGCGACCTGCGAAATTGCCCAGTGAGGCCTGTATCACGAACCATTCCGCAGTCCGCCCGCAGAGGCGTATTCCCATTCAGAACAACAAGAGAGAAAGCCTCCATGCTCGATCTTCTCAATGACCTCATCTGGAGCAAGCTGCTGATCGTGATGCTGATCGGCCTTGGTCTGTTCTTCACCATCGCCTCTCGCTTCGTTCAGTTCCGCTACTTCGGCAGCATGTTCCGCATTTTCAGCGAGGCCTTTCAGCGCCAGCCGGGCCAGCTCAGCTCGTTCCAGGCGCTGATGCTGTCGGTGGCCGGCCGCGTTGGCGCCGGCAACATAGCCGGTGTATCGGTGGCGATCATGCTCGGTGGCCCGGGCGCGATCTTCTGGATGTGGGTCGTGGCGCTGGTCGGCATGGCCACGAGCTACTTCGAGTGCTCCCTGGCGCAGTTGTACAAGCGTCGCGAGGCCGATGGCGGCTACCGTGGTGGCCCGGCTTTCTACATCCAGCACGGCCTTGGCCAACGCTGGCTGGGTATCGTCGTGTCGATTCTGCTGCTGGTGACCTTCGGCTTCGGCTTCAACGCCGTGCAGTCCTTCACCGTCGCCAGCTCGCTGCACGACACCTTCGGCATCCCGACCCTGGCCAGTGGCATCGCCCTGACTGTGGTGATCGGTCTGATCATCTTCGGTGGCATCAAGCGCATCGCCAAGTTCGCCGACGTATTGGTACCGGTGATGGCGTTCTCCTACCTGGCCATGGCGCTGCTGGTGATCGGTCTGAACATCAGCGAAGTGCCGGCCACCTTCGCCCTTATCTTCAAGAGCGCTTTCGGCCTTGAGCCGGCCTTTGCCGGTGGTATTGGCGCGGCCATCATCATGGGCGTCAAGCGTGGCCTGTTCTCCAACGAGGCTGGCCTGGGCAGTGCGCCGAACGTAGCCGCTGTCGCCGAGGTCAAGCACCCGGCCGCACAGGGCATCGTGCAGTCGCTCAGCGTGTTCATCGACACCCTGATCCTGTGCAGCTGCACCGCGCTGATCATCCTGCTGTCCGGCGTGTATCAGCCGGGCATGGAACAGGCCGGTGTGGTGCTGACCCAGAGCGCTGTCGCCGCTGTAGTCGGTGAGTGGGGCCGGGTATTCATCAGTCTGGCGCTGCTGCTGTTCGTCTTCACCACCCTGATCTACAACTACTACCTGGGTGAGAACGCCCTGGGCTTCTTCAGCCAGAAGCGCGGCCCGGTGATGATCTACCGCGTGCTGGTGGTCGGCCTGGTGCTGTGGGGTTCGGTGCAGGATCTGGGCACCGTGTTCGCCTTCGCCGATGTGACCATGGGGCTGCTGGCGATCTGCAACCTCATCGCCCTGGCGCTGCTGTTCAAGGTGGGTCTGCGCCTGATGCGCGACTACGATAGCCAGATCAAGGCTGGCGTTGCGTCGCCGGTGCTGGATGCCAAGCAGTTCGCCGATCTGGACCTCGACCCCGCCGTGTGGGGCAACCAGCCGAGCAACGCCGCTGATCCGGCGGAGATCGGTGATCGCGCCTACCAGCGTTGATCTGACTGGGATGGGAAAAGGGGGCGCGGCCCCCTTTTTCTTGCCTGCCAGCTTTGGCAGCCATTGTTCGGGCAGTCGTGAGCGATCTCGCGCAGGCCCATGATTTGTGAGGAGAGCGCATGGCGACCCCAGAAAAACTACTGGTGCTGTACACCGGCGGCACCATCGGCATGCAGATGAGCGCAGACGGCCTGGCGCCGGCCTCGGGTTTCGAGGCACGTATGCGTACCCAGCAAGCCAGCGAGAACACCAGCGAACTGCCGCAGTGGAGCTTTCGCGAGCTGCTGCCGCTGATCGACAGCGCCAACATGAACACCGGCCACTGGCTGACGCTGCGCGACGAGATCGTCACCGCTGTGCAGACCCATGGCCACGACGCCGTGCTGGTGCTGCATGGCACCGATACCCTGGCCTACAGCGCTGCGGCGCTGAGCTTTTTGCTGCTTGGTCTGCAGGTGCCGGTGGTGCTGACCGGCGCCATGCAGCCGGCCGGTGTCGATGGCGGCGATGCCTGGCCCAATCTGTTCGGCGCCATGCGCGCGCTGTATCGCGGTGTGGCACCGGGCGTGCACCTGTACTTCAATGGCCACCTGCTGCATGGTGCGCGCTGCTCGAAGCTACGCAGCGATGCTTTCGATGCCTTCCAGGTGCTGCCGCGTCAGCGCCAGGCCGAGCGGGCCACGGTCGACGCACGTATCGACTTCCGCCAGCCGCGTCAGGCCGTGAACCTTGCCGTGCTGCCGCTGCATCCGGCTGTGCAGGCGGATCACCTGCGAGCTCTGCTGGCCAGCGGCGTGCAGGGGCTGCTGCTGGAGTGTTACGGCAGTGGCACCGGCCCGGCCGGTGATGAACAACTGATGAGCGTGCTGCGAGAAGCGCATCAGCGCGGCGTGGTGCTGGCGGCGATCAGCCAGTGTGCGCAGGGGCACGTGCAGTTCGGTGTATACGCCGCCGGCAGCCGTCTGGCCGAAGTGGGCCTGGTGTCCTGCGGCGGCATGACCCGCGAGGCGGCACTGGGCAAACTGTTCGCCCTGCTCGGCGCCGGTTTGCCACAAGCCGAGGTGGAGCACTGGCTGGCACGCGATCTCTGTGGTGAGATGAGCGACTGATCCACCTGCCCAAACAGAGGAAGGACGATGAGCATCGAAATTCGCCCTGTAGTCGCTGCCGATCACCAAGCCTGGTTGCCCTTGTGGCAGGGTTACCAGCGCTTCTATATGACTGAAATACCCGCCGAGACCAGCGCCGTTACCTGGCAGCGCTTTCTCGACCCTGCCGAGCCCATGGGCGCTGCGCTGGCCTGGCAAGGTGAGCAGGCCATCGGCCTGGTGCACTGGGTCATCCATCGCTCGACCTGGACCACCGGCGATTACTGCTACCTGCAGGACCTGTTCGTCGCCAAGGGCCAGCGCAGTGGCGGCGTTGGTCGCAAGCTGATCCAGCACGTCTTTGAGCAGGCCCGCGCCGCTGGCTGCTCACGGGTGCACTGGCTGACGCATGAAAGCAACAGCCAGGCCAAACTGCTGTACGAGCGCATCGGTGAGCGCTCGGGCTTCGTGCAGTACCGCAAGCTGCTGTAGGGCTGTGCCCCTCTCCCTACCCCGAATGCAAAGGGGGCGGCGCACCTTTCCCGGATCTCATCCGGGCTACGGCAGCCTCAGGGTCGGCGCGCAATAAAGTCGATCTCCACCAGCGCATACCGCGCCAGCCCGGTGGTGCCGATGCAGGTGCGTGCGGGGCGTTTGCCTTCGGGGAAGTAGCTGGCGTAGACCGCGTTGAAGCGCTCGTAGTCGCCATGGAAATCGGTGAGAAACGCCCGCGCCGAGACCACGTTTTCCAAACCCAGGCCCAGGCCTTTCAAGACCACCAGCAGGTTGTCGAAAGTCTTGTGGGTTTGCGCCTCGATGCCTTCGGGCAGCGGCGCCGATTCGTTGCCCGGATCGATGGGCAACTGCCCAGTGACGAACACCCAGCCGTCGGCTTCGCAGGCGTGGGAAAAGGGCGCAACCGGCGCCGGGGCACCAGCGAACATGTGGTATTCAGGCATCGACATAAGCACTCCAGGGCTGATCAACGGGCACCCGCGCAGCGTTGCGCCGGCTCCCGTGAACATACCTCAGAATACCGACCAGCCGATGCGCTCGCTGAGCAGCTCCAGCGCTTTGATCCCGGCCAGGGAGTTACCCGCTGCATTGAGCTCCGGTGACCACACGCACACACTGAACTGCCCTGGGACGACCGCGACGATACCGCCGCCGACGCCGCTCTTGCCCGGCAGGCCGACGCGGTAGGCAAAGTTACCGGCTTCGTCGTACAGCCCGCTGGTGGCCATGATGGCGTTGATCTGTTTGGTCTGGCGGGGCGACAGTACCTGTTCGCCGCTGTGTTGGCAGAAGCCTTCATTGGCCAGGAAGCCGAAGGCACGCGCCAGGTCGACGCAGCTCATGCGCAACGCGCAGCAACTGAAGTAGCTGCGCAGCACCGCCTCGACTTCATTGTGGAAATTGCCGAACGACTGCATCAGGTACGCTGCTGCAGCGTTGCGCGCGCGGTGCTGGTATTCCGAGTCGGCGACATGGTTGTCCACCGTCACTTCGGGATTACCCGACAGGCGCCGGACGAAGTCGCGCATCGACAGCGCCGGTACAGCGTAGCGCGACTGGTTGATGTCGCAGATCACCAGGGCGCCAGCGTTGATGAACGGATTGCGCGGCTTGCCGCGTTCGAACTCGAGCTGCACCAGCGAGTTGAACGGCTGCCCGGACGGCTCGTGGCCGAGGCGCTGCCAGATCGCCTCGCCACTGTGGCCGATGGCCTGGACCAGGCTGAACACCTTGGAAATGCTCTGGATCGAGAAGGGCGTACGGGCATCGCCGGCGACATGCACCTGACCGTCGTTGCCATATACGGCGATGCCCAGTTGATCAGGTACCACGTTGGCCAGCGCCGGGATGTAATTGGCCACCTTGCCCTGGCCAATCAGCGGGCGGACTTCATCGAGAATTTCGTTCAACAGCGCTTGCATGTTCGGGCTCGCGAGTAGGCCGGGCCAGGTAGCGTTCCGGCAGGTCAGTCCTAGACGCGCTTCGCCCGGCCCGGATCACAGGTAGATGCTTGCCCTGGGCGGCGCGGCCACCTAGTCTCGGCCCTTCCCTGTCGCTGGCGTAGTTCGATGTCCACCGTTCTCAATGTGCTGCTGCCGATCTTCGGCCTGATCCTGGTTGGATTCATCTGTCGGCGAACCAATCGCCTGGGGCCGACTGCAGCATCGGAGATGAACCGCTTCGTGGTCTGGCTCGGCCTGCCGGCCTTGTTGTTCAGCCTCACGGCTAAGGCCGATTGGGCGCAGATCTGGCAGCCTGGTTTCTTGCTCGCTTTCACCGGCGGCATGCTGGCGGTTTTCCTGATCACCCTGGCGTATCGCTGGAAAACCACTGGCAGCCTGGTCGACGCCAGCATCGACGGGCTCAGCGCCGGTTACGCCAACACGGGCTATATCGGCATTCCGCTGTGCGTGCTGGTGCTGGGTGAGGACGGCATGGCCCCCGCGCTGATTGCCTCGCTGCTGGTGGTCTGCGTGCTGTTCGGCCTGGCGGTGGTGTGCATCGAGGTGGGCCTGCAAAACAAGAAGGGGCTGGGCGGCGCCATCATTCAGGTAGTCATGGCGCTGCTGAAGAATCCGCTGGTGGTCGCGCCTCTGCTCGGTGCGGCGTGGGCGTTGGGCGGAGTACAGATGCCTGCGGCACTGGACGAGTTCCTGCGCCTGCTCGGCGCAGCCACCGTGCCTTGTGCGCTGGTGTCGCTGGGCTTGTTCCTGGCGCAGCGGCAGAGTGGGCCGAGCGAGGGTGCCTGGCCGCTGGTGGCGTTGAAGCTGGTGCTGCAGCCACTGGTGACCTGGTTCATCGCCTTCGTGTTGCTCGACCTGCCGCCGTTCTGGGCGCACGCCGCATTGCTGCTCAGCGCGCTGCCCACCGGCACCGGGCCATTCATGCTTGCCGAGTACTACCAGCGCCAAGCGGCGCTGGTTTCGCGGGCGATCCTGTTCTCTACCCTCGGCTCGTTGCTGACCTTGACCCTGATCCTGCTGGCGATCACGCCTTGAGTTGCAGCTCCACACCCAGTTGCTGCGACAGGCAGGGCCAGCGTTGCCAGGCCGAGGCGGTGTCCGGCGCGGCCAGGCGTTCGCGGTAGGCCTGCACCGAGGGCTGATCGAAGCTGGCATCGTCGAGCATGCCGGTCAGGGCGTGATGCACCGCTTCGTCGAGCTGATTGGCGAAGGGCTCGCCGATCAACTGGTGGGCGATCAGGTTGGCGCGCGTGGTATCCAGCGGGATCAGCGGCTGGCCCAGGTGGGTGATGTAGCGGTCGTTGACCTCTTCCACCAGGCGATGAGCCAGGTAGGCCTCGTCGAGCAGGCCTTCGAGCCCGTCGTGGCCGTCGATCAGTGCCGGCGGCTGCAGGAAGAAATGCTCGGCAATCTTCAGCACGGGTTTGACCGCATCCTCGATCCCCGCCTCCCGCGCGACCTCGACTGCGGCGTCGAGCACGTCGGGAACCTGCTCGATATAGGCGCTGACGAATCTGGCCAGGGCGCCCGTTGCATCCTCTTCAGGCAGGCGAATGGACGGATGCAGGCGTTCGAGCTGGGCCTGCAGGAGTCCGGCGAGGGCCTGGCTGCTTGCTTCGTGTTGTTGCGCTTGGGTAATGGATTGGCGAACGGCTGCGGTGTTCATGACTGCTCCCACGATTCAGGACATGGACGTGAACCTTAGCCGGCTCCTGCGGTCGGCTAAGACGCGATTGTCATAACTTTTTCATACTTATGCGAACTCGCTATATGCGCCAATTTCGATCTTGCGCCAGCCCGCGCCGGCCGGGGCGTTTAGCACAAGGCTTGCGAGCCTTCGGCGATTTTCACGCGCACGTTGCGAGGTGAAGTTCGCCGTCTATACTCGAGTTCGAAAGGCAGTACCTGATGGAACCGGACGGGCCAAGGCACGGAGAGGTTTCGACAGCAGTCGCCAGCAGTTGAGCGTGATCGCGTGGGCAGTAAGCCGGGCGTGGTCAGGCCGTACGGCAGTCGATCCCTTAGCCGCAGGCTCAGCCGGCGGGATAACAAGAACAATCAAGGGGAACCCGCAATGATGCGACATCCACGAGTCTGGATGGGCCTCCTGCTGTGGCTGGCATTAGGCTCGGCGCACGCGCAGTGGACGGTCAATATGGCGCCCGGTGTAACCGAGGTCAGCCGCTCCGTCTTCGATTTGCACATGACCATCTTCTGGATCTGCGTCGTGATCGGCGTGATCGTCTTCGGCGCCATGTTCTGGTCGATGATCATGCACCGCCGCTCCACCGGGCAGGAGCCCGCGCACTTCCACGAAAGCACCACCGTCGAGATTCTCTGGACCGTGGTGCCGTTGGCCATCCTGGTGGTGATGGCGATCCCGGCGACCAAGACGCTGATCGAGATCTACGACACCTCCGAGTCCGAGCTGGATATCCAGGTCACCGGCTACCAATGGAAGTGGCACTACAAGTACCTGGGTCAGGACGTCGAGTTCTTCAGCAACCTGACCACGCCGCGTTCGCAGATCAACAACCGCGAAGCCAAGGGCGAACACTACCTGCTGGAAGTCGATGAGCCGCTGGTGGTGCCGGTGGGCACCAAGGTGCGCTTCCTGATCACCGCTGCCGACGTTATCCACTCCTGGTGGGTGCCGGCACTGGCGGTGAAGAAGGACGCCATCCCCGGCTTCATCAACGAATCCTGGACGCGCATCGAGGAGCCTGGCATCTACCGCGGTCAGTGCACCGAGCTGTGCGGCAAGGACCACGGTTTCATGCCGGTGGTGGTCGAGGCCAAGTCCAAGGAAGACTTCGAGGTCTGGCTGGCTGAGCGCAAGGAGGCTGCCGCCGCCGAGCGTGAGCTGACGAGCAAGGAGTGGACCATGGAAGAGCTGATGGCGCGTGGCGAGAAAGCCTATGTCACCGCCTGCGCCGCCTGCCACCAGCCTGGTGGCGAAGGCCTGCCGCCGATGTTCCCGGCGCTCAAGGGCTCGGCCCTCGCCAAGGGGCCTGCCGAGGGGCATATCGACATCGTCTACAACGGCAAACCGGGCACCTCCATGGCCGCCTTCGGCAAGCAGCTGTCACCGGTCGATCTGGCCGCCATCATCACCTACGAGCGCAATGCCTGGGGCAACAATGTCGGTGACATGGTCACGCCCAAGGACATTCTCGATTTCTCGAAGGCTCAGGAGTAAGGACATGAGTGCAGTGATCGACCACGGTCATACTGACCACCACCATGGCCCGGCCAAGGGCCTGATGCGCTGGGTGCTGACCACCAATCACAAGGACATCGGCACGATGTACCTGTGGTTCAGCTTCTGCATGTTCCTGCTGGGCGGCTCGATGGCCATGGTCATCCGCGCCGAGCTGTTCCAGCCGGGGCTGCAGATCGTGCAGCCGGAATTCTTCAACCAGATGACCACCATGCACGGCCTGATCATGGTCTTCGGCGCGGTGATGCCTGCCTTCGTCGGCCTGGCCAACTGGATGATCCCGCTGATGATCGGCGCGCCAGACATGGCCCTGCCTCGGATGAACAACTTCAGCTTCTGGTTGCTGCCGGCGGCCTTCGGTCTGTTGATCTCGACGTTGTTCATGGAAGGTGGCGGGCCCAACTTCGGCTGGACCTTCTACGCACCGTTGTCCACCACCTACGGGCCTGAAAGCACCACCTTCTTCATCTTCGCTGTGCACCTGATGGGCATCAGTTCGATCATGGGGGCGATCAACGTGGTTGCCACCATCCTCAACCTGCGCGCCCCCGGCATGACCCTGATGAAGATGCCGCTGTTCGTCTGGACCTGGCTGATCACCGCCTTCCTGCTGATCGCGGTGATGCCGGTGCTGGCGGGCTGCGTGACCATGATGCTGATGGACATCCACTTCGGCACCAGCTTCTTCAACGCCGCTGGTGGTGGCGACCCGGTCCTGTTCCAGCACGTGTTCTGGTTCTTCGGCCACCCCGAGGTGTACATCATGATCCTGCCCGCCTTCGGCGCGGTCAGCTCGATCATTCCGGCCTTCGCACGCAAGCCCCTGTTCGGCTACACCTCGATGGTCTACGCCACGGCGGCGATCGCCTTCCTGTCGTTCATCGTCTGGGCGCACCACATGTTCACCGTCGGCATTCCGCTGACCGGCGAGCTGTTCTTCATGTACGCCACCATGCTGATCGCCGTGCCCACCGGGGTGAAGGTGTTCAACTGGGCCAGCACCATGTGGCAGGGCTCGATGACCTTCGAGGCACCGATGCTGTTCTCGGTGGCCTTCGTCATCCTGTTCACCATCGGTGGCTTCTCCGGGCTGATGCTGGCCATCGCCCCGGCGGACTTCCAGTACCACGACACCTACTTCGTGGTGGCGCACTTCCACTACGTGCTGGTGCCCGGTGCGATCTTCGGCATCTTCGCCTCGGCCTACTACTGGCTGCCGAAATGGACCGGCCACATGTATGACGAAACCCTGGCCAAGCTGCATTTCTGGATGAGCTTCGTCGGCATGAACCTGGCGTTCTTCCCGATGCACTTCGTTGGCCTGGCCGGCATGCCGCGACGCATCCCCGACTACAACATGATGTTCGCCAACTTCAACATGGTCTCCAGCATCGGCGCCTTCATGTTCGGGGCGACCCAGTTGCTGTTCTTGTTCATCGTCATCAAGTGCATCCGTGGTGGCAAACCGGCTCCGGCGAAACCCTGGGACGGTGCCGAAGGCCTGGAGTGGACGGTGCCGTCACCGGCGCCCTACCACACCTTCAGTACGCCGCCGGAAGTGAAATAGGAGGTCTGCCGTGAGCGAGGTCATCGCGACTCGTCGCCTGGTTACCCGTCTGCTGCTCGTGGTGGTGGTGATGTTCTGCTTCGGCATCTTCATCCTGCCGCCGTTCTACGACGCCATGTGTCGGGTGTTCGGCATCAATGGCAAGACAGCCGGTGCCTACCAGGGCGAGCAGATGGTGGATGAAGGGCGGCAGGTGCGCGTGCAGTTCCTCGCCACCAACGCCGCCGGCATGGTCTGGGAGTTCGGCCCGCAAGCCGACGAGATCCTGGTTCACCCGGGCGAGGCGCGCGACATGCTGTTCGTCGCCTACAACCCCAGCGATCAGCCGATGAGCGCGCAGGCGATTCCCAGCGTATCGCCTTCGAAGGCGGCGGCCTTCTTTCACAAGACCGAGTGTTTCTGCTTTACCCAGCAGGTGTTGCAACCGGGCGAGCGCATCGAAATGCCGGTGCGCTTCATCGTCGACAGAGACTTGCCCAAGGACGTGAAGCACCTGACCTTGGGTTACACCCTGTTCGATATCACCGCGCGCAAACCGCCAGTGGCACAGGCTCCATAAGGAGAACAACAATGTCGAGTCACGAAAGTCACGAGAACTATTACGTACCGGCGCAGAGCAAGTGGCCTATCGTCGCCACCATCGGTCTGCTGGTCAGCTTCTACGGTGTTGGCACCTGGTTCAACGATCTGTCGGCAGGCCGCGACGGCTCCAACGGGCCGCTGATCTTCTTCGTCGGCGGGCTGATCCTGGCCTGGATGCTGTTCGGCTGGTTCGGTAACGTCATCAAGGAAAGCCGCAGCGGTCTGTACAGCGCGCAGATGGACCGTTCCTTTCGCTGGGGCATGAGCTGGTTCATCTTCTCCGAGGTGATGTTCTTCGCCGCCTTCTTCGGCGCCCTGTTCTATATCCGCATGTGGGCCGGCCCCTGGCTTGGCGGTGAGGGTGACAAGGGTGTGTCCAACATGCTCTGGGAAGGCTTCGAATATACCTGGCCGCTGCTGCAGAACCCCGACTCCAAGCTGTTCCCGCCGCCCAGCGCCGTGATCGACCCGTGGCATCTGCCGCTGGTCAACACCATCTTGCTGGTGTCCTCCAGCTTTACCATCACCTTCGCCCACCATGCGCTGAAGAAGAACCACCGTGGCCCGCTCAAGGCCTGGCTGGCGGCGACCATCGTACTGGCCCTGGCGTTCCTGTTCTTTCAGGTCGAGGAATACATCGAGGCCTACACCGAGCTGGGGCTGACCCTGGGGTCGGGCATCTATGGCGCGACCTTCTTCATGCTCACCGGCTTCCACGGTGCGCATGTGACGCTCGGCACCATCATCCTGATCGTGATGCTGGTGCGCATCATGCGTGGGCATTTCAGTGCCGATCAGCACTTCGGCTTCGAGGCGGCCGCCTGGTACTGGCACTTCGTCGATGTGGTCTGGCTGGGTTTGTTCGTCTTCGTCTACGTACTGTAGCGGGGGCTACCACGTAACGTGGGACACCAATTGCCCTGAGTAGAAGCCCCAGGCGACCAGGGCAACGGTAATGGCGGTCAAGCCGACACGGACAGTCAGCGCGCCAACCACGCGGGAACCATGGCCCTCGTCCTTGACCAGGAAGAACAGGCCGCTGAACAGGCTGGCAATGGTTGCCAGCAGCATGAGGATGATCGCGGCCTTGAGCATGTGAGACTCCGGGGGGATTCGAGTGATGCAGTGCAGTATAGCCAGCAACCCCGATCGTAACGGCAGGGCGCAATGAGCGCCTTCCGTCCCGGTTGGCTGCCCAGCCTGCTGGTTGCCCTGTTGCTGCCGGGTTTGCTCTGGCTGGGCTTCTGGCAACTGCAGCGTGGCGAGGAGAAGCGTCAGCTGCTGGCCAGCTTCGAGGCCCGGCGTCAGGCCGAGCCGATCAGCCTCGAGCAGCTCGAACCCATGCGTGATCCCGCCTACCGCCGCGTCCACCTGCGCGGACACTTCGATACCGAGCACAGCCTGCTGCTGGACAGTCGCATCCGTGATGGTCACGCCGGTGTCGAGTTGCTGCAGCCTTTTTACGATCAGTCCAGCGGTCTCTGGGTGCTGCTCAATCGCGGCTGGCTGCCCTGGCCGGAGCGGCGTACAACGCCGCGGTTCGATACGCCCGACGGCATGCTGCAGCTAACCGCCTGGATCTACGTGGCGCCCTCTGGCGGTCTGAACCTGCGATCCGGCGCGGCGACCGAGGGCTGGCCGCGACTGATCACTCAGGTCGAGGCCGACGGCCTCTGGCGCCAGCTGGGCCGTGGCGGCCTGCCGTTCGAGGCGCGGTTGGAAGCGGGGCCTGCCAGCTACCGCGTCGACTGGCCGATCGTGGCCATGAGCCCCAGCAAGCATCTGGGCTATGCAGTGCAGTGGTTCTCCTTGGCTGCCGCGCTGCTTGGTCTGTTCATCTATCTCGGAATTCACAATGCACGGGAGCGTCGTCATGAACCCAGCCATCGCCATGCCTGAGGCACCGCGCAAGGGGCGAGGTCGCCTGCAGTTGTTGTTGATCCTGGCCATTGCCATCGGCCCGATGTTCCTGGCCAGCGCCATGTACCAGTGGCGCTTCTGGGTACCCGAGACGCGCAGCTACCACGGCGTGCTGATCGGCGATGGCCGCACCCTGGCCGATCTCGGCGTGCAGGGTGAGGTGCAGCCACTGTGGCAGATACTGGTGACGGCGCCGGGGGCATGTGAGGCTGACTGTCAGCAGCTGGTGTACCTGGCGCGGCAGATCCAGATTGGCCTCAATCGTGAAACTGCCCGCGCCAGTCACGGCCTGGCGCTGGCCGAACCATTGCCGGCCGAGTACGACGCCACGCTCAAGCGTGAGTACCCGCAGCTTGGCCGCTATCAGCTGGATCTGCAGGCCTACGACAAGGCCGCCGAGGCGGTGCCAGGTGCACAGCTGTGGCTGGTCGATCCACACGGCAATCTGGTGCTGCGCTATCCGGCCGGCAGCAAGGGCAAGGCCATTCTCGATGATCTGCGCTATCTGCTGAAAATTTCCCTGATCGGTTGACGCCGCGCTCTGTCCATATCGACAGAGCGTCAGGCCCAGTGCCCAAGGAGTAGACATGCACAAGCCCGGTTACCGTCTAGCGTTGTTCGCTACCCTCCTGACCGTGGTGGTGGTGCTGCTAGGTGCCTACACCCGACTGACCCATGCCGGCCTGGGCTGCCCGGACTGGCCGGGCTGTTACGGCTTTCTCGGCGTGCCGATGAGCGAGCACAAGCAGGCCATCGCCGAGGCGCGTTTCCCCGAGGCGCCGGTGGAGGTCGCCAAGGGCTGGTACGAGATGATCCATCGCTACTTCGCCGGTGCGCTGGGGTTGGTCATCCTCGTCATTGCGGCCCAGGCCGTGCGCCGCCGCGCGGAACCAACCCAGCCGCTCAAGTTGCCGCTGGCGATTCTGGCGCTGGTGATCCTGCAGGGCGCCTTCGGCATGTGGACGGTCACCCTGCAGCTATGGCCGCAGGTGGTCACCGCTCATCTGCTCGGCGGCTTCGCCACGCTGAGCCTTCTGACCTTGCTCACCCTGCGTCTGTCTGGACGCTTCGCGCCGCTGCAGTTACCTGGGCGCCTGCGTGCACTGGCAGCAGCCTGCCTGCTGCTGGTGATCGGGCAGATCACCCTCGGCGGCTGGGTCAGCTCCAACTACGCCGCTGTGGCCTGCGTCGACCTGCCGACCTGCCACGGCGAGTGGTGGCCGGCGATGGACTTCGGCAAGGGTTTTCACCTGACTCAGCACATCGGCCCCAACTACCTGGGCGGGCAACTCGACAGTGATGCGCGCACCGCCATTCACATGAGCCACCGTATCGGTGCGCTGCTGGTAACGCTCGCGCTGCTGTTGCTGGCCTGGCGGCTGCATGCGGCCAGGCTGCCGCGTTTGGCCGGTTTGCTGGTGTTGGCGCTGGCCCTGCAGGTCGGTCTGGGCATCAGCAATGTGATCTTCCATCTGCCGCTGCTGGTGGCGGTGGCGCACAACGCAGGTGGCGCGGCTCTACTACTGGTGATGGTGCTGATCAACTATCGCCTGAGGGCTGTTTCTGCGGCGACTCGCGAGGCATCCGCTCTTGCGGGCGGGCGCACGACTCTGGTTTCCAACGGTCTGGTTCAAGGCCGGTAAATAACGAATCAAGGAGAAATGCCATGGCGACAATGCTGCGAGCTCACTCCGAACACGCCACCTGGCGCGACTATCTGGAGCTGACCAAACCGCGGGTGGTGATGCTGATGCTGATCACCTCGCTGGTCGGTATGTTCCTCGCTACTCGTGCCGGTGTGCCCTGGACCGTGCTGCTGTTCGGCAACCTCGGCATCGGCCTGTGTGCCGGCGCGGCGGCGGCGGTCAACCACGTGGTGGATCGACGTATCGACTCGATCATGGCGCGCACGCACAGGCGTCCGGTTACCGCCGGGCGGGTCTCGCCGGTCGCGGCGCTGACCTTCGCGTTGCTGCTGGCCATCGCCGGCATGAGCCTGCTGATGGTGTTCACCAACGCGCTGGCCGCCTGGCTGACCCTTGCCTCGTTGCTCGGTTATGCGGTGATCTACACCGGCTTTCTCAAACGCGCCACGCCGCAGAACATCGTCATCGGCGGTCTGGCTGGCGCTGCACCGCCGCTGCTCGGCTGGGTCGCCGTCACCGGCCACCTGAGTGCCGAGCCGCTGCTGCTGGTACTGATCATCTTCGCCTGGACGCCGCCGCATTTCTGGGCCCTGGCCATCCACCGCAAGGCCGAATACGCCAAGGCCGACATCCCCATGCTGCCGGTGACCCATGGCGAGCACTACACCAAGGTGCATATCCTGCTCTACACCCTGGTGATGTTCGCGGTAACCCTGCTGCCCTACGCCATCCATATGAGCGGGCCGCTGTATCTGGTCTGCGCCCTGCTGCTGGGCGCGCGCTTCCTGCACTGGGCCTGGGTGCTGTACCGTGACAGCAAACCGCACGCGGCGATCAACACCTTCAAGTACAGTATCTGGTACCTGTTCCTGCTGTTTATCGCGCTGCTGGCGGATCACTATCTGCTGCTGAATATCTAAGGTTTTTCATGACGCGTACCCACACAACGGTTTTCGTTCTTGTCGCTATCGTGGCCCTGGTGCTGGGGCTTACCGTCAACAAGGTACTCAACAGCAAGAGCCAGGGTGACCCGGCCGCGTTGCTCGACGCCGGTATCGTGCTGCTGCCGCAGAACCGCAGCCTGCCAGCGCTGAGCCTGATCGATCAGGACGGCAAGGAAGTCGCGGTTGATCAGCTCAAGGGTGACTGGAAGCTGCTGTTCTTCGGCTACACCTACTGCCCGGACATCTGCCCGGCGACCCTCGCCCAACTGCGCCAATTGCAGACACAGCTACCCGAAGAAACCCGCGCGCGACTCGAGGTTGTAATGGTCAGCGTTGATCCGCATCGCGATACACCGGAGCAACTGAGCAAGTACCTGGGCTTCTTCAATGCCGGCTTCAAAGGCCTGACCGGCGAAGAGGAAACCCTGCAGAAATTCGCCAACTCGGTAAGCATTCCCTACATTCCAGCTGACACCAGCAAGGAAAACTACACCGTCGACCACAGCGGCAACCTGGTGATCATCGGCCCGGATGGCACCCAGCGCGGCTTCATCCGCGCGCCAATCAACAACGCCAAGCTGGCGGCGCAACTGCCGGGGCTGGTTTCGGGTAGCTGATCCGTCGGGGTGCGCCTGTGCACCACCATCGCCCAGGCGGCATGGCACAGCATTTCCCGGATTTCATCCGGGCTACGGCCACGACGCGTAGGGTGGGTTAGCGGCGCAATGCCACGGACGCGTATACGCAGCTGTACTTGGCGCGCCGCGTAACCCACCAGGCGATGGATGGCGTTGCGCCGACGGTGGGTTACGCCGCCGCAGGAACAGAGGGTGATTCAGCAGTCTTCCACAGGCGGCTAACCCACCCTACGAAACGCGTCGATCCCACTACAGCGCGAACGGCAGCGGCAGATTGACCTGCTGGCGCTGCGCCAGGCGGCGCTGGAATTCGGCCGGATCATGAATCAGCACCTCCTGCCCGGCGAATGACTCGGCGGCGATCAGGCGCGACAGCCAGAAACGCACGCAAGCCACGCGCAGCATGGCCGGCCACAGTTCCGCCTCGGCCGCCGTGAAGGGCCTTAGCGCTGCATAAGCGCCGAGCAGCGCACGGGCACGAGCGCCATCGAGGCTGCCGTCTTCGTGTGAGCACCAGTCGTTGAGGGTGATGGCCAGGTCGTAGAGCATCGGCCCGGAGCAGGCGTTGTAGAAATCGATCACCCCAGCCAGATGGTTGCCGTCGAACAGCACGTTGTCGCGGAACAGGTCTGCATGCAGGTTCGCCCGTGGCAGGGCTAGGATGCGCGGCTTCAGCTCGGCGATCTCGGCCAGTGCATCACGCAGCAGCGGTAGTGCCTCGTCATCGAGCTTCAGCGCCTGGCTCGGGCCTTCGGCCAGCATCCAGTCCAGACCACGGTCGCTGCGCCGCTCGATGGGCGCATCACGGGTAGCCAGATGAATGCGCGCCAGCAGGCTGCCCACTTCCTGGCAGTGATGGGCGTTGGCTTCGCGCACATGCTTGCCGGAAAGTCGCGGCTGCAGCAGCGCCGGTTTCTCCGCCAGGCTGCGCAGCGCCTCGTCATCCCGCGTACGCAGGGCGTAGGGCACAGGCAGGCCGGCATCGTGCAGCACATCGAGCAATTCGATGAAGAAAGGCAGGTCGGCCACCGGGCCGCGCTCGACCAGGGTCAGAACGTACTCGCCCTGCTCCAGGCTGATGAAGAAGTTGCTGTTTTCGCTGCCCGCAGCAATGCCCTGGAAGTCACGCAACCGGCCAAGCCCGTAGGGCGCCAGGAAGACTTCGAGCTCATGACGCTCCAGGGGGGTGAATACCGACATATCAGACCTTAATTGCCTTACCAGCTAAAGATTTCCCAGGACGGGATCAGCATGTCCGGATCGTCCGAACGTACGAAGTTGCCGTCGCTGCCATCGGCGCGAACGAGGAAGTAGGGTTTACCTTTTTTCGGGATCACCTTGATGGCGTAGAGAAAGCCATTGACCCGGTATTCCTGAATGGTGCGGTCGCCGTCCTGGCGGATGGTCACGTCCGGGTCGCCCGATACGGGGTCCTCGGCATGAGCGGCAAGTGGGAGACAGGCCAGCAGGCCCACCAGCAAAAGGCGTTTGGCTATACCCATGGTAATCTTGCTCCTTAATATTCACCGATGCAGCCATTCTAACAGGCTGCTGAAAAACTACCTGCGTTGCCATTGCTGCGTTAAAAGCAGGCTCGGAATGCTCATTTACAGCTCGTAAACTGCGCTTCCTCGCCTGCTATTGCCTTGCACTGGCCGCCTCGCCTACGTTTTTCAACTACCTGTTAGCTGCACCCGCCGAAAAGGTTGATCCCGCGTATGAGCCAAGCTCCCCTCGTTCTGGTCGACGGTTCCTCGTACCTGTACCGCGCCTTTCACGCCCTGCCGCCGCTGACCACTTCCAAGGGCATGCCCACCGGAGCGGTGAAGGGCGTGCTGAACATGCTCAAGAGCCTGCGCAAGCAGTATCCGAACAGCCCCTTCGCTGTGGTCTTCGACGCCAAGGGCGGTACCTTCCGCGACGAGCTGTTCGCCGAGTACAAGGCCAATCGCCCATCCATGCCGGACGAGCTGCGTGTCCAGGTCGAGCCGCTGCATGCCAGCGTGCGCGCCCTGGGTCTGCCGCTGCTGTGCGTCGAAGGCGTTGAAGCTGACGACGTGATTGGCACCCTGGCGCGTCAGGCGGCCGGGGAAAAGCGCGACGTGGTGATCTCCACCGGCGACAAGGACATGGCGCAGCTGGTCTGCCCGCACGTTACGCTGGTCAACACCATGACCGGAAGCGTCTACGACGCCGATGGCGTGAAAGAGAAATTCGGTGTCGGCCCTGAGCTGATCATCGACTATCTGGCCCTGATGGGCGACAAGGTCGACAACATTCCGGGCGTGCCCGGCGTCGGCGAGAAGACCGCCCTCGGCCTGCTGGTCGGCATCGGCGGTGGCCTCGACATGCTCTATGCCAACCTCGACAAGGTACCCGAGCTGCCGATTCGCGGCGCCAAGGGCTTGCCGGCCAAGCTCGAAGAACACCGCGAGATGGCCTACCTTTCGTATCAGCTGGCGACCATCAAGACCGACGTGCCGCTGAATATCGAGATCGAGTCGCTGCATCCCGGCGAGCCGGATCAGGCCGCTCTGGTGCAGCTCTACGGTGAACTGGAATTCAAGAACTGGCTGGACGACCTGCTGCGGCAGAACAAGTCGCTGGCGGCCAAGACTGCCGCACCGGCTGGCGATCTGTTCGCCGAACCGACTGGCGAAGCCGCCGCAGAGGCCGCAGAACCCGCACCAGCAAGCACCGGTGATTACCAGCTGGTGCTGGAACAGGCGCAGTTCGACGCCTGGCTGCAGAAGCTGGAGCAGGCCGAACTGATCGCCTTCGACAGTGAGACCACCAGCATCGACGCCCAGCAGGCGCAGCTGGTCGGCCTGTCCTTCGCGGTCAAGGCCGGCGAGGCCGCCTACGTGCCGCTGGCCCACAGCTATATGGGCGTGCCGCAGCAGCTCGATCGTGATGCGGTGCTCAAGGCGCTCAAACCGATCCTCGAAGACCCGGCCAAGGCCAAGGTCGGCCAGCACGCCAAGTACGACATCAACGTCCTGGCCAACGCCAGTACGCCAATTGCCGTGCAGGGCGTGGCCTTTGACACCATGCTCGAATCCTATGTGCTGGACTCGACCGCCACCCGCCACGACATGGACAGCCTGGCGTTGAAGTACCTGAACCACAGCACCATCCGCTTCGAGGACATCGCCGGCAAGGGGGCCAAACAGCTGACCTTCGACCAGATCGCCCTGGAGCAGGCCGGCCCCTACGCCGCCGAGGATGCCGACGTCACCCTGCGCCTGCACCAGGAACTCTGGGGCCGGCTCGAGGCGGTGCCATCGCTGGCCAAGGTGCTGCGCGAAATCGAGATTCCGCTGGTGCCGGTGCTGGCGCGCATCGAGCGCAACGGCGCGCTGGTCGACGCCAAGCTGCTCGGTGAGCAGAGCGTCGAGCTGGGCGAAAAACTGGTGGAGCTGGAGCGCAAGGCGTTCGAGATCGCTGGCGAGGAATTCAACCTGGCCTCGCCCAAGCAGCTTGGCGTGATCCTCTACGAAAAACTCGCTTACCCGGTGATCAGCAAGACCGCCAAGGGCCAGCCTTCCACCGCCGAGGCGGTGCTCGCCGAGCTGGCCGAGCAGGACTTCGAGCTGCCCAAGGTGCTGATGCAGTACCGCTCCCTGAGCAAGCTCAAGAGCACCTACACCGACAAGTTGCCGGAACAGATCAACCCGCGCACCGGGCGCATCCACACCAGCTATCACCAGGCAGTGGCGGCCACTGGACGCCTGTCGTCGAGCGACCCGAACCTGCAGAACATCCCGATTCGTACCGCCGAAGGGCGGCGTATCCGCCAGGCGTTCGTCGCGCCGAAGGGCTACAAGCTGATGGCGGCGGACTACTCACAGATCGAACTGCGCATCATGGCCCACCTGGCCAAGGATGAAGGCCTGCTGGATGCCTTCCGCCATGACCTGGATGTACACAAGGCCACTGCCGCCGAGGTGTTTGGCGTGGCCCTGGAGGAGGTGACCAGCGACCAGCGGCGCAAGGCCAAGGCCATCAACTTCGGCCTGATCTACGGCATGAGCGCCTTCGGTTTGGCCAAGCAGATCGACGTCGAACGCAAGGAAGCGCAGGCCTACATCGACCGTTACTTCGCCCGCTACCCCGGCGTGCTGACCTATATGGAGCGCACCCGCGCGCAGGCTGCCGAGCAGGGTTATGTGGAGACGGTCTACGGTCGTCGCCTGTACCTGCCGGAGATCCACGCGCAGAATCAGGCCATGCGCAAGGGCGCCGAGCGCGCTGCGATCAACGCGCCGATGCAGGGTACCGCGGCAGACATAATCAAGCGCGCCATGATCGCCGTGGACAGCTGGCTGCAGGGCAGCGGCATCGATGCGCGCATCATCCTGCAGGTGCACGACGAACTGGTGCTTGAGGTGCGCGAGGAACTGATCGATGAGGTCAGCGCCAAACTCAAGAGCCTGATGAGTGCTGCCGCCGATCTGGACGTGCCGCTGCTGGTGGAAGTGGGTGTCGGCGCCAACTGGGACGAAGCGCATTGAAACCCGTCGCCGCGGCGCAAAGCCGCGGCCGCTCTAGCTTTGGGGCTTCGGGGAATCAAAAGAAACTTTCTTATTGCAAATGGTTTTTAAGGACGCGATGAACTTTCCCCGAAGCCGCCCGGTCAGAGTTCATGAATGGCCGCAAAGCCCTTCAATGCTCCTTTGTTGTGTTAAGTGTTGGCAGACATCTGAACCCCGCCCTAGCGGTTCAGACCTTGAACCCCGAACTTCTCCCTCCCCATACGAAGCTCGGGGTTTTTTTTGCCCGGAGAAAAGTGCCGCTAGCGGCTAATGCCGATTAAATAAGGCTACCAAAGCGGCCTTTCGTAGGAGCCCCGCCCCGGGGCGAAGCTTTTCAATTGCGCATCGCCCTGGTTCGCGGCGGGGCGGGGCTCCTACGTATTGGCAGCGTCGACGCTTAACTGACTGGCATTAGCCGCCAGCGGTCATCTGATGACCCTCTCCCTCTGGGAGAGGGTGCTTGCGCGCCCATTACGAGCCGTCTTCCGTTGCGCACGCCCACCCCACGCTTCACTCTCCCTCAACGCTTTCCTCTGCCTCTTCCGGCAACAGATCCAGCCAGCCGGCCAGCACCATCTGTGCTTCTTCCACACCCATGCGCTTGGGTGCCGAGAACAGCTGAATGCTGATAGCTTCGCCCCACTGCTTGCGGATTTCCTGGCGCACCTTGAGCAGCGCGGTCTTCGCCGCGCCGAAGGCCAGCTTGTCGGCCTTGGTCAGCAAGATATGCAGCGGCATGCCGCTGGCCACCGACCAGTCCAGCATCATGCAGTCGAACTCGGTCAGCGGATGACGGATATCCATCATCAACACCAGGCCACTCAAGCTCTCGCGGCTGCCCAGATACGCTTCCAGATGTTTCTGCCAGTGCAATTTGAGCGGGATCGGTACCTTGGCATAACCGTAGCCGGGCAGGTCGACCAGGCGACGCTCGTCATCCAGGCGGAAGAAGTTGAGCAGTTGGGTACGCCCCGGTGTCTTCGAGGTTCGCGCCAGGCTGGCATGGGTCAGGGTATTGAGCGCGCTCGACTTGCCTGCGTTGGAGCGGCCGGCGAAGGCGACTTCCAGGCCGCTGTCCTCGGGGCACTGATCGACCTTGGCGGCACTGATGAGGAAGCTGGCCTGCTGGCACAGGCCGATGATGGGGTTTTTCGGGAGCATGGGGTATCCGGTGGTTACCTCAATCCGCAGAGAGGGTGTCTACAAATGGCTGCGCGCGGACATGCTGCGTTGGAATCAACCTCAAAATGCTCATGTACTACTCGTACACTCCGCTTTTTCGGCTGATTGATTCGCTGGCGCTCACCCTTCGGGCCAGCCTACGGCTGTTACTCCCGTTGGTCGTTGCGCCTTGCCTGACCTTTGCTCGCTGCTTTGTAGACACCCTCTTGACCGTTCGAGGGATTGCGACATTTCCGCGCACCTACTGCACTCCAGAGAGCGCGGCAGGGGGCGTCGTTTCCGTTTCAGTGTTGCCAGTATATAATGCCGCAGATTTTGTGTGCGCTTTGTCCCACCCGCAGGAACACAATTGCCGGGAGCGATTAAATCTCTGCTCGATAGAAAGCAGGCCGCTCCCAACCCTGATGAGGTTGATTTGATGAAGAAAATGCTGCTAGCTGCTGCCGTTATGATGTTGTCGTTCAACGGCTATGCTGCTCAGGATCCGCAAGCTGTGTATGACCGTTCCTGTGGTGTATGCCACAACGGCCAGATTCCCACGGCGCCCCTGAAGGGTGACAAGGCCGCATGGGAGCCGCGTCTGGCCAAGGGCATGGATACACTGGTGCAGAGCGTCACCAATGGTTTGAATGCCATGCCGCCGCGCGGCCTGTGCATGGACTGCTCGGCCGAGGATTACCAGGCGGTCATCAAGCTGATGACCGAGTGAGTAAGCCCGCTCGATAACCCTTTCTCTCTTAGCCGTAATTGGATTAGCTGATGAACAAAGTACTCGTGAGTCTGCTGTTGACCCTGGGCCTCACTGGCGTGGCTCAGGCTGCTGGCGATGCCGAAGCCGGTCAGGGCAAAGTCGCTGTCTGTGGTGCCTGCCATGGCGCCGATGGCAACAGCCCTGCGCCAAACTTCCCCAAGCTGGCCGGTCAGGGCGAGCGTTACTTGCTCAAGCAGCTGCACGACATCAAGTCCGGTGCGCGCCCGGTGGTCGAGATGACCGGCATGCTGGACAACCTCAGCGATCAGGACATGGCTGACATCTCCGCCTACTTCGCTAGCCAGAAGATGAGCGTTGGTGCTGCCGATCCCAAGCTGGTCGAGCGTGGTGAAGCACTGTTCCGCGGTGGCAAGCTGGAAGAAGGCATGCCGGCCTGCACCGGTTGCCACTCGCCTGACGGTGCTGGTCTGGCTGCTGCCGGCTTCCCGCACTTGGGCGGCCAGCACGCCCAGTATGTGGCCAAGCAACTGACCGACTTCCGCGAGGGTGACCGCACCAACGACGGTGACGCGATGATCATGCGTGCCATCGCTGCCAAGCTGAGCAACAAGGATATCGAAGCCGTATCCAGCTTCATCCAGGGTCTGCACTGATAATTTGCTGCGCGTCGGCCCTGCGGCGTCAGAAACAGGATCGGAATGCTCATGTACAAAAGTACACTCCGCTTCCTCTCCTGTTTCTTCCTTGCAAGACTCTAGCTCGCGAAATTCTCAAAAGGCTGAGGGGTTGTTGCAGTTGGTAAGACAAAGGGTGGCCACGGCCACCCTTTTTCATTTGCGCCGCGGCTACAATGACCGGAACCTGCCTCGTATCGCCCGGTCTTACTAGCGATTCGCCACGAGGCGATGCCTACTACCAAGGAGTACCCCATGCGTAACCTGATTCTCGGCGCGGCGCTAGCCATCAGCAGCCTGTTCGGTATCACCGCTCACGCCGAGCCGGTGGCTGGCCAGCAGTACGTTGAGCTGAAGAGCCCGGTGCCGGTTTCCAAGCCTGGCCAGATCGAGGTGGTGGAGCTGTTCTGGTACGGCTGCCCGCACTGCTATCAGTTCGAAGCGACCCTCAACCCCTGGGTCGAGAATCTGCCGGAAGACGTTAATTTCGTACGCGTGCCGGCGCTGTTCGGTGGCATCTGGAACGTGCATGGTCAGGCGTTCATCACCCTGGAAAGCATGAAGGTCGAGCACAAGGTGCATGACGCCGTGTTCACCGCCATCCACCAGGAGAAGAAGAAACTGGCTTCGGTTGAAGAATTCGCCGACTTCGTTGCCACGCAGGGCGTTGATCGCGATGCCTTCCTCAAGACCTTCAATTCCTTCGCCGTCAAAGGTCAGATGGAAAAGGCCAAGAAACTGGCCATGGCTTACCAGGTCACTGGTGTACCGGTAATGATCGTGGGCGGCAAATACCGCTTTGATCTGGGCTCGACCGGTGGTCCGCAGCAGACCCTCCAGGTCGCTGACCACTTGATCGCCAAGGAACGCGAGGCGCTCTAAGCGCGGCCGCAGGCGCGAAGCATGCTGCGCCGCTGGCGAAAGACACGTGCGGTTGGTCTGTGCGATCCACAGATCAACCCGCACTGCTCGCCCGAGGCCGATTGGCCAGCTGACGGCCTCCTGCGTCTGCTCAGTTTCAATGTCCAGGTCGGCATCAATACCCAGCGTTACCACCACTACCTGACCCGCAGTTGGCAGCACCTGTTGCCCCATGCCGGGCGTGCCGGCAACCTGCAGCGCATCGGTGATCTGCTCGCCGACTTCGATCTGGTGGCGTTGCAGGAGGTCGATGGTGGCAGCCTGCGCTCGGGTTACATCAATCAGGTCGAATACCTGGCCCAGCAGGGCGCCTTCCCCTACTGGTATCAACAGCTCAATCGCAATCTCGGGCGCTTCGCCCAGCACAGCAACGGCGTGCTCAGCCGCTTGCGTCCCACCCTGCTGGAAGATCATCCGCTGCCTGGTCCGCCTGGCCGTGGTGCGATTTTCCTGCGTCTCGGTGAGGGCGAGCACGCTTTGGGCGTGGTGATGATGCATCTGGCGCTGGGCGCACGCACACGAACGCGGCAACTGGCCTACATTCGTGAGCGCGTCAGTGAATTTCGCCACCTGGTGCTGATGGGCGACATGAACACCCATGCTGTCGATCTGTTGGAGAACTCCCCGCTGCGCGACCTTGGCCTGATTGCGCCGCAGGTCGAGGCGACCTTCCCCAGTTGGCGACCGCAGCGCTGTCTCGATCATATTCTGCTCAGTTCCGAGCTTGAACTGGGGCGCGTCGATGTACTCAGTCAGCCGATTTCCGATCACCTTCCCGTGGCCGTGGAAATCCGCTTGCCGGAAGCACAGAATGGCGCGCAAATGCCTATGCTGAAGACGCCATCTCCCGAGTAAGCCGTATGAGCGATGACGCGCAACGCTGGAAAGACAAATACCTGAGCAGCCTGGAGCAGCAGGAAAAGCTCGACCGCCGTTGGGAGTTGCGCCTGGATCTGCTGCGCCGTGGTCTGGTGCGCAGCAGCCTGGCCGCCGAGGGCGCGGATAAGGCGGTCGATCAATGCATGCAGGAAATGCGTGAGATCCTTCGTCGCGACGATATGGACGCGGCATTGGGTGGCCTTATTCCGCGTCTGGAAAAGGCCGTGCTGGATTCCGAGCAGCGCCGCCAGCAGCGTGCCGGCGAGGCTGCGGCTGCGTTGGCTGGCTTGATCGAGCAACTGCAGCGTCTGCAGCCGCCCCGTGAGGTGCGCAAGGCGCTCAAATCGCTGGGCAAACAGCTAGAGGATGCCACCACTCATCAGTATCTGCTGCCGGCGTTGCTCAGCCAGCTGAGCAACCTGCAGGGCCAGGCGCTGACCGTTTTGCAGGCGCCGGTGCAGGAACAACCTGGCCTGCTCCAGCGTCTGTTCGGTTCTCGCGGCGAGACTGGCGAAAGCAGCGAAAGCAATGCGGAGGCGCCGGGCAGTGTCACCGAGGCTATTGGTGTTGCCGAGGAGTCCGCAGCAGAATTGGCGCCAACGCCAACGCCAACGCCAACGCCAACGCCAACGCCAACGGCTGTAGCGGTGGCGGTGGCAAGCGAGCCGCCTCCCAGCGTTTCCGGCGTGCCGGCCCGGCACCAGGCTCACGACGCCTCGCCTGTGCTCGATAGCCTGCCGCTGCCGCCCGGGCTGGTACGCCAGGAGGATGCCGGTGACAGCCCATTCTCATTGCCCAGCAGCGAACCCGGATACAGCGCGGTGGCGCCGCATATCGCCAGCAGTCTGCGAAATCTGCTCGACGAGCTCGAACTGCCGGCGCGCCATCTGCCGCAAGGCGAAGCGCTGCGCCTGCGACTGGAGGGCAATCTCAACTGGTACGAGCTGGTGCCGGTGCTGGATGACCTGGCAGTGCTGGTGCTTGCCGTCACCGATAGCGGCCAGCGTGAGTTCGCCGGCTATCTCAAGCAACTCAACGAGCGCCTGGCTGCCTTCATCGAAACCCTCAGCGAGGCGCACGAGGGCTACAGCGCTTCAGTGGAGAGTGCGCGCAGTTTCAACCAGCAACTGCGTGATCAGGTCAGCGATCTGCGGAGCAGCGTGCAGGAAGCTGCCGATCTGGAATCGCTCAAGCAAGCCCTGGAGCAGCGCCTGGAAGGGCTCTTGCAAAGTGTCAGCAGCCATCAGCGCCAGCGCGACAGCGGTGGCGATGAAGTGGCCGAGCGGCTACAGGGCCTGGTCAAGCGTGTCGCCGAGATGGAGCAGGAAGCGCAGCAGTTTCGCGAGCATATCGAGGAGCAGCGACAGAAATCCCTGCTGGACCCCCTGACCGGGCTGCCCAACCGTGCTGCCTGGAGTGAGCGCCTCGATCTGGAGGTCGCCCGCTGTCAGCGTTATGGCGGCCAGTTGTTGTTAGCGGTGCTGGACGTCGATCACTTCAAGCGGATCAACGATGGCTACGGCCACCTGGCGGGTGATCGGGTGCTGAAGATCATCGCCAGCGAGCTCAACAAGCGTTTGCGCAAGACCGACTTCATCGCCCGTTTTGGTGGCGAGGAGTTCGTTCTGCTGATCCCTGCAACGCCGCTGGAGGGCGGTGTCCAGCTTCTGGAAACCCTGCGCGCGGCGATCGAGGCCTGCCCATTTCACTTCAAGGGTGAGCCGGTGACTATCACCTTCTCCGCCGGTATCGCCGAATTTCGCAGTGGCGAGGCGACCGAGGTCACCTTCGAACGTGCCGATCAGGCGCTGTATCGGGCCAAGGACGCCGGGCGTAACCGCATCGAACAGACCTGAACACCAGCATCGCAATGCGCCCACTGGCTGCGTAGCCGCCCCTGCTAGACTATGCGCTCCTTTTCGCGGAGACGCCCATGGACATCTTCAGCATCGCCGTGCTGATCTTTTTGGTCACCGACCCTTTCGGCAATATCGCCATCTACATTGCCGCGCTGAAGAACGTCGAGCCGCGCAGACGGTTGTGGATCGCCGCGCGTGAGCTGTTGTTCGCCCTTGCCCTGCTGCTGCTGTTTCTCACCTTTGGTGACAAATTCCTCACCAGCCTCGGGCTGTCACGCGAGGCAACCGCGATTGCCGGCGCTATCATCCTGTTCGTCATTGCCATGCGCCTGATCTTCCCCAGCCCGCAAGGCCTGCTCGGCGACGTGCCGGATGGCGAGCCGATGCTGGTGCCGCTGGCCACTCCGGCAGTCGCCGGGCCTTCGGCTCTCGCGGTGCTGATGACCCTGCGCAACACCCACACCGGGCCGCTCTGGGAGCTCTACCTCGCAGTGATCCTGGCCTGGGCGGCGACGGCATTCATTCTGTTGCAGGCTTCGTTCCTGCAGCGTTTTCTCGGTAATCGCGGGTTGATGGCGGTAGAACGATTGATGGGCATGCTGTTGATCATGCTCAGTGTCGACATGCTGCTGGATAACCTGCAGAGCGTATTCGGTCACGCATGAAGTCTCTTTGCCTTGCCCTCGTCCTTGTTCTGCTCGCCGGTTGCACCGGTGGTCTGCGTATTGATGACAGCCACACCGCGACCGGCCAGAACAGCCGTGTGCAGTACGTCGTGCTGCACTACACCTCCGCTGACCTGCAACGCTCGCTCGATCTGCTGACGCAGACCGAGGTGAGCAGCCACTACCTGATTGGCGATGCGCCGCCGACCGTCTACCGCCTGGTGGACGAGAATCGCCGTGCCTGGCACGTCGGCGTCAGCGAATGGAAGGGCCGTACCTGGCTCAACAGCACCACGATCGGCATCGAGCTGGTCAACCAGGGTTACTACCAGACGCCGGCCGGCCGTTACTGGCAGCCTTTCGCGCCGCAGCAGATCGAGACCCTGATCGTGCTGCTCAAGGACATCGTCGAACGTCATCAGTTACCGCTGGGCTCGATCATCGCGCACAGCGATGTGGCGCCGCAGCGCAAGGTCGATCCGGGCCCGCTGTTCCCCTGGAAGCGTCTGGCCGACGAGGGCCTGGTGCCCTGGCCGAACGAGGACGCCGTGGCGCGCCAACAGGCGCTGTTCAGCACCAGCCTGCCCAGCGTGCAGTGGTTCCAGGAGCAGTTGGCGCAAAACGGTTACACGGTGCCGCAGCATGGCGAGCTGGATGAAGCGACGCGCAACGTCATCGCCGCCTTCCAGATGAAATATCGCCCGGCCAACTACGACGGTCAGCCCGACGCCGAAACTGCAGCGCGGTTGCTGGTGCTCAATCTGCAGACGGCAGGCTGATCCGCGCAGACCTGGGGGTCAGCCCGCCAGTTCGCTCAATCGTTGAGCAAGAAGCTTGAAGTCATAGGGCTTCACGATGCTGTCGGTGGCCGCCGCGCTGTCGCGGGCGCGCACCTCTTCGAGCAGTTCGCGTTCGTAATAGCCGCTGGCGAACAGCACCGGCAGGGTAGGTCGCAACTGGCGTGCGGCCTCCACCAGTTCGCGCCCGTCCATCCCGGGCAGGCCGATGTCGCTCATCAGCAGGTCGAAGTGCTGCTCGCTGCGCAGCTGTTCCAGTGCGTTGTGCCCGTCGCGCAGGGCAACGACGCGATAGCCGAATTCGCCTAGTACCTCCGCGGTGAGTTGGCGCACGACATCGTCATCCTCGACCAGCAGGATGGTCTTGGCACTGGCGCAGTCGATTTCGGTCATGGGGCTCTCTGTTTCAGCGCGCAGAATGCGCGAATGTTTGGCAAACTTCGGGGTCGGCGCGCGGTCAGTTTGCCATACGCCTTCCCCGGACAGCTAAGAACAAGCGAGACAGTCATCGAATGGACGTCCCAATGTCGAATGAGTCCGCAATGGACGAAAAAGGGTTTCGCCGAATACTCAACCGTAACGTCAGCTTGCCGCTCGGCCTGGGTCTGGTCGGCGCGCTGTTCTTTGCGTTGCTGATTGGTTACCTGCTCAATGTGATCCGCTGGGTCGAGCACACTGACCAGGTCCTCAACCGGGCCAGCGAGCTGTACAAACTGACCCTGGATATGGAGACCGGCATGCGCGGCTTCCTGCTCAGCGGTGACGAGGAGTACCTGGCCCCCTATGAACAGGCGCGTGGCAAGTATCGCCCGCTGACCGAGCAGATCATTGGCATGGTCAGCGACAACCCGCCACAGATGCAGCGGCTCGAGCGCCTGCTGGCGTTGCAGGATCAGTGGGATCTGTTCGCCCAGGAGGTCATAGGCAGCCGTCGTGACGGCGGCAATTACCTGGCCGAAGTTGGGCGCGGGCGTGGCAAGAACCTCACCGATGGCATGCGCCGCGAGCTCGATACATTCATCAATAGCGAACGCGATCTGCGGCGGCAGCGCAATGCCGAAGTCAGCAGCAGCACCATCTGGGGGGCCGGTACCTACCTGGTGATCAGCATTCTGTTCAGCGCTCTGTTGGCGCTGTTCGGTCGTCGTGAGCTGATGAATCTGTCGCAGACCTACTCCCACGCCCTGGCCAGGCAGTCCGAATACGGCGAGGAGCAACGGCGTCGCGCCTGGCTGGGCGGTGGCCAGACGCTATTGTCGGAGCGCCTGCTTGGTCAGCCCCAGGTGCAGGATCTGGCCGACCGTTCCCTGGAGTTTCTCGCCGAGTATCTCAACTGTGTGGTGGCAGCCTTGTACCTGCGTGATGCTCAAAGCGGCGATCTGAAACGGGTTGCCGGCTATGGCTTCAGCAAAGACGCCAGCCTCAAGGAGCAGTTCTATAAAGGTGAGGGGCTGGTCGGGCAGGCCGCGCGCGGTCGCCGCCTGGTTTGTCTGGACGAATTGCCGGCGGATTACATCAAGGTCGCTTCGAGTCTCGGCGAAGGCCAGCCAGTCAGTGTGGCCCTGGTGCCGCTGCAGTCCGAAGACAGTGTCAACGGCGTGATCGAGCTGGCCTTCATGCACAGGCTCGGGCCGCGCGAGCGCGAGTTCCTTGAGGCCATTGCCGTCAGCGTTGGCACTGCGCTGGAGGCTGCGCGTTATCGCCAGCGTCTGCAGGAGGTGCTCGGTCATACCCAGCAGCTCAACGAAGAACTGCAGACCCAGCAGGAAGAGCTGCGCGCCGCCAACGAGGAGTTGGAGCAGCAGGCGCGGGTGCTCAAGGAGTCCCAGGCGCATCTGGAGATTCAGCAGGCCGAGCTGGAGCAGACCAACGAGAAGCTCTCCGAGCAGGCGCAGACCCTGGCCGACCAGCGCGATGAGCTGGACCAGCGCAATACCACCCTCGGTCGCATCCAGGCCCAGCTCGAGGAGCGCGCCGAAGAGTTGCAACGCGCCAGCCGCTACAAGTCCGAGTTCCTTGCCAACATGAGCCACGAGCTGCGCACGCCGCTCAATAGCTCGCTGATCCTGGCCAAACTGCTGGCGGAAAACGGCAACGGCAATCTCAACGACGAACAGGTCAAGTTCGCCGAGTCGATATACTCGGCCGGCAATGATCTGCTCAACCTGATCAACGACATTCTCGACATCGCCAAGGTCGAGGCCGGAAAGCTCGAGATACGCCCCGAGCGTACGCCGCTGGCGAGCGTGCTTGACGGTTTGCGCGATGTATTCGTACCGCTGGCGGGCGAGCGCGGTCTGAGTTTCGAGATCGAACAGCAGGGCGAGCTGCCGCAGGTGCTGTTCACTGACCGCCAGCGCGCCGAGCAGATCCTGCGCAACCTGTTGTCCAACGCCTTCAAGTTCACTGACCGCGGCGGCGTTACCCTCAGCGTCTCGCGGCAGGATGACCAGTACCTGGCCTTCGCCGTGCGTGATACCGGCATCGGTATCGCAGCGGACCAGCAGCAGGCGATCTTCGAGGCCTTCCTCCAGGCCGATGGCACCACCAACCGCCGCTATGGCGGCACTGGTCTGGGGTTGTCCATCTCGCGTGATCTGGCCGGGTTGCTCGGTGGCTCGATCACTGTCAGCAGCGTGCCGGGCGAGGGCAGTACCTTCACCCTGTTGCTGCCTGAGCGCTTGGTCGAAGAAGGTGTTGCTCCGAGCCAGCCGATTGCCGCGCCTCGGGTGGCGGCTGTGCCTGTGCCGCCGCCAGTTACCGTGGTGCCTGCTGCCCCGGCGATGCCGCGAGCGCCAGCGCCTTTCGCCGATGATCGCGAGCACCTCGACGAACGTGGAGGACGCCGCGTGCTGGTGGTCGAGGACGAAGTGCGCTTCGCCCGCATCCTTTTCGATCTGGCTCACGAACTGGGCTACGCCTGTCTGGTTGCTACCAGCGCCGACGAAGGCCTGGAACTGGCGCGGCAGTACCGACCGGACGCCATCCTGCTCGACATGCGCCTGCCCGATGGCTCCGGCCTCGGCGTGCTGCAACATCTGAAGGACGACCCGCACACCCGTCATATCCCGGTTCATGTGGTCTCGGTGGAGGATCAGAGCGAGGCAGCGCTGCACCTGGGAGCGGTTGGCTATGCGCTCAAGCCCACCAGTCGCGACCAGCTCAAGGAGGTGTTCGGCAAGCTCGAGGCCAAGCTCAATCAGCAGGTCAAACGTGTGCTACTGGTCGAGGACGACCCGCTACAGCGCGACAGCGTAGCGCGCCTGATCAGTGACGAAGACATCGAGATCACCGCCGTCGCCCTGGCCGGCGAAGCGCTGGAGAAACTGCGCGACACGGTGTTCGACTGCATGGTCATCGATCTCAAGCTGCCCGATATGCTCGGCAACGAATTGCTGCAGCGCATGGCCGAGGAGGACATCTGCTCCTTCCCACCCGTGATCGTCTACACCGGGCGCAACCTGACCCGCGACGAGGAAGCCGAGCTGCTCAAGTACTCGCGCTCGATCATCATCAAGGGCGCTCGCTCGCCGGAACGCCTGCTGGATGAGGTCACCCTGTTCCTGCACAAGGTCGAGGCCGAGCTGTCCAGCGAACATCAGCGCATGCTCAAGACCGCGCGCAGCCGCGACAAGCTGTTCGAGGGCCGGCGCCTGCTGCTGGTGGACGATGACGTGCGCAACATCTTCGCCCTCTCCAGCGCGCTGGAGCAGAAGGGCGCCACGGTCGAAGTCGCGCGCAACGGCTTCGAAGCGTTGGCCAAGCTGAGGGAGCGTGAAGACATCGACCTGGTGTTGATGGACGTGATGATGCCGGAGATGGACGGCTACGAAGCCACCCGGCAGATACGCCTGGAGCCGCGCTGGAAGAACCTGCCGATCATTGCGGTGACGGCCAAGGCGATGAAGGATGATCAGGAGCGTTGCCGCGAGGTCGGCGCCAACGACTACCTGGCCAAACCCATCGACCTGGATCGTTTGTTCTCCCTGATCCGCGTGTGGATGCCCAAGCTGGAGCGCCTGTAATGCCTGATGAAATCGAGCTGCGTCTGCTGATCGAGGCAATCTACCTGCGCTACAGCTATGACTTTCGCGATTACTCGAAAGCCTCGCTCAAGCGCCGTGTGCGCCAGGCGCAGACTCAGCTCGATTGCCCGACCATCTCGGCGTTGCAGGAGCGCATCCTGCACGAGCCGCAGGCGTTCATGCAGTTGCTGCAGTACCTCACCATCCCGGTCAGCGAGATGTTCCGCGACCCTGAGTACTTTCTCGCTCTGCGCGAGCAGGTGGTGCCGCTGCTGCACACCTATCCCTCGCTGAAGGTCTGGGTGGCGGGCTGCAGCACCGGCGAGGAGGTGTATTCCCTGGCCATCCTGCTGCACGAAGAAGGCCTGCTGGAACGCACGATGATTTACGCCACCGACATCAACCCGCATTCGCTGGAAAAGGCCGAGCAGGGCATCTTCGCCCTCGACAACCTGCGCACTTACACCCAGAACTACCAGCTGTCCGGCGGCAAGCGGGCGTTCTCCGACTACTACTCGGCGGCCTACGATCGGGTGCTGTTCGACAAGTCGCTGCGTGCCAACGTGACCTTCGCCGACCACAGCCTGGCCACCGACAGCGTGTTCGCCGAGACCCATCTGGTGTCGTGCCGCAATGTGCTGATCTACTTCAACCGCGACCTGCAGGACCGCGCCCTCGGCCTGTTTCACGAGTCCCTGTGCCACCGCGGGTTTCTCGGCCTGGGCAGCAAGGAGAGCCTGGATTTCTCCGCCTATGCCCGGCAGTTCGAAGCGGTGTCGCGGCCCGAGCGGATTTTCCGCAAGCGATGAGCAGCCAACGGATCAACCTCCGCGGCCAGGTGCGTGCGCCGCTGCAGGCGCTGCTGATCGGGGCCTCAGCCGGTGGCGTGGAGGCCTTGCTCAGCCTGCTCGAAGACCTGCCAGCGGACTACCGGCTGCCGGTGGTGTGCCTGCTGCATCAACCTGATCGCAATGACAGCCTGCTCGCCGATCTGCTCGCGCGGCGTCTGCAACTGCCTGTCAAGGAAGCCGAGGACAAGGAATACCTGAGCGGCGCTACGGTTTACGTGGCGCCCGCGGGTTACCACCTGTCCATCGAAACCGAGCGCAGCTTTTCCCTTAGTCGTGAGGAACCGCGGCATTTCTCTCGGCCCTCGATCGACATCCTCTTCGAGTCTGCGGCCGATGCCTACGGCGAGCAGCTGGCAGCCGCGTTGCTCACCGGCGCCAACGAGGATGGCGCTGCCGGGCTGCTGGCGATTCAGCAGGCCGGCGGCCTGACCCTGGTGCAGGAGCCGGCTGACGCGCTGGTGCCGACCATGCCGAATGCCGCGCTGGCGCTGCTGAAACCGGATTTTCTCCTGTCTATCAATGCCATGCGTCTGCTGCTGGCTGAACTGGATGCCCTGTCATGCTGAGTAAGATTGAAGCCAAGGTGCTGATCGTCGACGACCTGCCGGAAAACCTGCTGGCGTTGCGTTCGTTGATTCAGAGCGAGGACCGCACCGTATTCCAGGCCAGCAGCGCCGACGAGGCACTGTCGCTGCTGCTCGAGCACGAGTTCGCCCTGGCCATTCTCGACGTGAAGATGCCGGGCATGAACGGCTTCGAACTGGCCGAGCTGATGCGCGGCACGGGCAAAACCAAGCACATCCCGATCATCTTCGTCAGCGCGGTCGGCCGCGACATGGACTACGCCTTCCGCGGCTACGAGAGCGGCGCGGTGGATTTCCTGCACAAGCCGCTGTCGCCCTTCGAGGTGCGCAGCAAGGTGGCAATGTTCGTCGAGCTGTACCGCCATCGCAAAGCGTTGAGCCTGCAGCTGGAGGTAGTCGAGGCGGCGCGGATTGAGCAGGAGGCACTGCTCGCCGAGCTGCGCGAGACTCAGGGCGAGTTGCAGAAAGCGGTGCAGATGCGCGACGTGTTCATGTCCATCGCCTCGCACGAGCTGCGCACGCCCCTCAACGGTCTGATCCTTGACGTACAACTGCGCCGGCTGCGCCTGGAGCAGGGGCGCATGGATGCATTCACCCCGGACAAGCTGCAGGAGATGATCAGCCGCGACGAGCGGCAGATCCGCAGCCTGAGCCGGTTGATCGATGACATGCTGGATGTGTCGCGCATTCGCACTGGCAAGCTTTCCGTGCGACCGGAGCCCGGCGACCTGGGTGTGCTGGCTGGCAACGTGGTGGAGAGCCTGGCTGCGCAGTTCACCAATACGGGTAGCCATATCGAGTTGCACGTCGAGGGCCCGGCCCCGGTGATGATGGACGAGTTCCGCATCGAGCAGGTGTTGGCCAACCTGCTGACCAATGCCCTGCGCTACGGTGGCGGTAAACCCGTGTCAGTGCGTGTGCGGGTAGTGGACGGTGTGGCCCGCGCCGAGGTACGCGATCAGGGGCTGGGCATCTCCGAGGCCGATCAACGGCGGGTTTTCGAGCAGTTCGAACGCGTTTCCGACAACAGCGCCGCTCAGGGCCTCGGGCTCGGCTTGTTTATCAGCGAGCAGATCGTCCAGGCCCATAACGGTCGCATCGAGCTCAGCAGTCACCTCGGGGAAGGCTCCTGTTTCAGCATCCTGCTGCCGTTACGCAGCTGATCGTGCAAATTGCACGTGTCGTGATTCGTGCATCTTGCAAAGTGCATGGTCTCGGGTGTTGGTTGTCGTCATAAGTAATTGATATATAAGAATATTTTTACTCTATTGATGTTGGCATGAGCGCTGCAAAGTCAGTCACGTAAGCCCCTTTACTGACCTGCTGATGGAGAAGCGTCATGAACACCGTCCGAGTGAGCCTGTTTTGCGTCGCTGCATTGCTGGTCAACGGGGCTTACGCCAAAGACTTCAGCAGTTCGGCTGGAGCCGTTGCCAAGACGGCCGAGTTGACCCTTTCCAACTCGCCTGTGTGGGAGTCGCGTGTCGCTGCGCAGCAGGAAAGCTCCGCCGAACTGCGCACGCAGCCCACTCGTGCGGTCGGCGCCATCGGTGACGATGCGCAGTGGTTGCGTGTTTCCGACGAGGGCGACACCGATACCGCCAACCGTGAGCCACGCCCTGCCAACAGCACCCCGCGTTGGGTGTTCTGACTGACCGACAAGGAGTCCCGCCATGTCCAGAAGTGCCATCCTGTTATTGATCGTGACCTTGTCGAGCCAGGCATTGCTTTGGCTGAACCCCGCTCTGGACGAGGGTATTGCCCTGCTGCTCAAGGGTGGCAGTGTCGTCTTTGGTGTGGGCTTTCTGGTCGCGCTGATGGCCGGGCGTCGGATCAAGTTCGACCCGGTGCTGCGCTGAACCTGAAGCAACCTGTCGAACTGGCCGCCCGACTCAATAGAAAACGCCGCGAAGACGCGGCGTTTTCTATTGCCCGGAGTGAACAGCTGTTGAGCCGCTACCGACTGTGTCGACGGACCTCATACCGGCAGGCTGAAGTAGAAGTTGGCGCCTTCGCCGGGGCGCGAGTGAACCCTGAGCTGGCCGCCATGCAACTGTACGATCTCCCTTGCCAGCGCCAGACCGAGGCCGACACCGCCCTTGCGCCTGCCGACTTGAACGAAGGGCTCGAAGATGCGCGCCTGCTGTTCGAAGGGAATCCCTTCACCCTCGTCCTGCACGCTGACGATCACCTGTTCGCCATGGCGACGCACCTGTAGCCGCACCTTGTCACCTGGATTGCTGTAGCGCAGGGCGTTGTCGATCAGGTTATCAAGAAGGCGCTCCAGCTGGGCGGCATCGAGGTGGAGCGGCAGAAGCGGTTCATGGACTTCGCAAACCACTGTCACCTCACGCTCGGCGGCTTTCTCGGCGAAGCGATGTGGCGTTTCCTGAATAATCGCCGCCAGGTCGCAGGGGCGGCGTTGAAGGGTCTGTACGCCGTTCTGGTAGCGCGAAAAGTTGAGCAGATCGTCGATCAGCTGCACCAGGCGATGCATCTCTTCGTCGACGGTTCGCATCAGTTCCTGCTCGCGTCCACCTGATGGCAGCGACAGACGCTCGCGCAGCAAGCTAAAGGCCATGTGCATGCCGGTGATCGGCGTACGCAGCTCGTGGGACGCGCGCAGGATGAACTCGCTGCGTACCCGGTCGAAGGCACGTTGTTTGGTGACGTCACGCAGTACCATGACGGCGCCTACGCTACCGCCCTCACGCACCTGTACCGGAGTCAGGGCCCAGGCCAGCAGTCGGGTCTCGCCGTCGCGTTCGATCTGCAGGTCGGCCGGCGGTTCGTGCAACAGTTCTCCCGCCAGCACCTGGCGTAGTGCCTCGTCCACCGCGTGGTTGGGCAAAAGGGGGCCAATGGGCTGACCCACGATCTCGGTTGGCCAGGACAGTTGGCGCAGCGCCACCGGGTTGGCGTGTTCGATGCTGCCTTGGGTGTCGAGAATGACCAGGCCATCATCGATGCTGTCGAGTACCGCCTTCAGTCGGCCCTCGCTGCTGAGCAACTGGTTGAGGTTGCTCGAATGGTACTCGCGCAGCGCCTCGGTCATCAGGCCGAAGCGGCGGCTCAGCACAGCCAGTTCGAGCACCGGTGATACTGGCAGCACCACGTCGTACTTGCCTTGGCCTATCTGGTCGGCGGCTCGCGCCAGCATGTCGATGGGGGCGCCGAAGCGGCGGGCGATGCCGTGTGCAGTGAGTACGCCGATCGCCAGTACCGCCAGGCCGATCAGCACCAGCAGCCCGGCGATCAGACGGGAGCGCTCGGCGGCCTTTTGCTCGGCTGCGATGACCCAGGCGACGACCTGGTCCTGCTGGTCCAGCAAATGGGTGCGCAGGCGATGGAAGGCGTCCATGAAGGGTTTGTGATTGGCCAGGTTGTAGGGTGTCTGATTGGTCGGCACCGCGCTGTTGGCGGCCTGCTCCATCTCCTTGTAAAGCGCCTCGGCCTGCTCCAGACCGTTGAGGTAACTGTTACCGAGGTTGGCCCTGAGGCTTTCGTCGAAGGTCGTGCGGAACGACTGGCGGACAGTCTCCAGACGCTGTGCATCAGGCTCCTGGCCGATCAGGACGGTCAGTTCGTCGCCCAGGTTCTGGCGCAGCTTCTGACCTACGCGCACGGCATCGAAGCCGCGCTGGATCAGGTCGCTCTGGCTGCGCGCCATCTGCGTGACGCTGAACAGGCCGAGTAGCAGGCCCAGCAGCGCAACGGTGATCAGCGCGGAGATGCTAAGGAACAGTCGCGTGCGAAGCTTCATCGACAGCTTCATGGAAATCCCGTGGTCAGAGGTTGTACTGCTTGCGTTTGCGGTAGAGGGTCGAGGTGTCGATACCCAGCGTCTTGGCTGCCATGTCGAGGGTATTGCTGCTGGCCAGCACGGCGGCAATATGCGCCTTTTCCAGCTCTTCGAGGCTCATGGCTGCGCCGACCCGCACCGCGTTGTTTGGCGCTTCGCCGTTGCCGCCCAGGCCGAGATGGCTAACCTCCACCACGTCGCTCTGGCAGATGATGCTGGCGCGCTCGATGACGTTACGCAGTTCGCGGATATTGCCCGGCCAGTGATAGGTCTGCAGGGCGGCGGCAGCCTCGGGGCTGAAGCCGCACGCCGGGCGACCATAATCGCTGACGAAACGGGCGAGAAAGCGCTCGGCCAGGTCCATCACGTCTTCGTGACGTTCGCGTAGCGGCGGCAGCTTGAGGGTGATGACGTTGAGACGGTACAGCAGGTCTTCACGGAAGCGGCCCTCGCGCACCATTTCATCGAGGTCCAGGTTGGTGGCGGCGACGATGCGCACATCGGCGCGGCGGGTCACCGGGTCGCCGACGCGCTCGTACTCCTTGTCCTGAATGAAGCGCAGCAGCTTGGGTTGCAGGGCCAGTGGAAAATCGCCGATCTCGTCGAGGAACAGAGTGCCGCCGTCGGCCTGGCTGACGCGGCCCTGGGTGCTTTCGCTGGCGCCAGTGAAGGAGCCACGGGCGTGACCGAACAACTCGCTCTCCATCAGCTCGGCCGTCAGCGACGGACAGTTGATGGTCACGCAGGTGCGCTTGGCGCGGCGGCTCCAGCCGTGAATGGCGCGGGAGAGCTCGCCCTTGCCAGTGCCGGACTCGCCGAGAATTAGGATATTGGCGTCAGTCGCGGCGACCTGACGCGCGGTTTCCAGAACCGCCATCATCGCCGGGCTGTGCGAGTCGAGACCGTCCTTGGCTTGGCGTACCTCGCCCTCCAGAGCCTCCAGGCGTGCGGCCAACGTACGCACTTCCAGTTGCTTGGCGGCGGCCAGGCGCAGTTGATCGGGGGTGCAGGGTTTGACCAGGTAATCGGCGGCGCCGGCCTGGATGGCATCGACCGCGGTGTCCACGGCTGAGTGGGCGGTGACGATCACCACGCGCATCCAGGGTGCCTGGATGCGCATCTGCGCCAACAGGTCCAGACCGTTGTCCTCGCCCAGGCGCAGGTCGAGAAAGCACAGATCGAACACCTGTCGCTGTAGCAGCGCCTCGGCTTGTGTCGCACTGCTGGCGCCGGCGACGTCATAGCCTTCGTCTTCAAGGCAGTAGCGGAAAGTACGCAGGATTGCCGCTTCGTCGTCCACCAGCAGAATGCGCCCGCTGGTTTGCTCTGCAACTGCCATGTATGTGCTCCGTCTGACTGGTCAATGCAGCTTAGTCAGGTAAAAACCGTGCAAGTTGCACGGCCCGACTATGTCGATGCTGCACCCTGCATGCAGGCAGGGTGCCTTCATGATCAGTAAGTTAATGTTTTTAAAGGGGATTTAATTTTCTAATGGCTGGCACGGGGCTTGCGATATTGCTTATATCGTCTCACGAACAGGAGTGAACTCATGCCCCCGTTCAAGCCCTTGTTACTGGCCGCCGGCACCGCGCTGATGCTCGGTCTGACGCCTGTGGCCAGCCACGCTGCCGAAGGCCAGCTGTCAGCGCAGCTGGATGCTGCACGCCAGGAAGGCTCGATCTGGACAGCCTTCGCGCTCAACCGGCACCTCAATCCGTTCAAGCTCGATATCGACGTGGAGGATGGTTCGGCCACCCTCAGCGGTAAGGTCGAGAACGACGTCCAGAAGGAGTTGGCTGAGCAGGTGGCGCTGAGCATAGATGGCATCGACTCGGTGGACAATCGCATCGAGGTCAGCGGCGATACCGTCGAGGGCGATGCGCCGAGCATGGTGCAGCGCCTGGAGGACGCCAGCCTGGCCGCCACGGTGAAATCCAAGTTGTTGTGGAACAGCAACACCCGCGGTCTGGACATCCAGGTCAAGAGTGAAACCGGCAACATCACTCTCAGTGGCCATGCGCAAACTCCGGCGGCCAAGGAATTGGCAGGCCAGCTGGCAGCCAATACCGATGGCGTGCGCGAGGTGTTCAACCACCTCAGCATCAGTACCGCCGACAGCAGTAGCAGCGAGGTGCAAACGACCCTCGATGAAGCGCGTGAGGACATCAGTGACAGCTGGATCACCAGCAAGGTCAAGGCCAGCTTCCTCTACAGCCGCAATCTGGATGCGCTGAACATTTCGGTGAACACCGACGACGGTCTGGTCAGCCTGCGCGGCAGTGTGCTGAGCAGTGCCGAGAAGCGCCTGGCTGTCGAGATCGCCCGCAACATTCGCGGTGTGCGTGGTGTCGACGCCGACGCCCTGCGTATCAGCAGCTGAATTTAAAGCAATCCCGGCCACTGGAATGGCCATCAACCCGCAAGTCCCATCGCCAAGGAGTGAATCCATGAGCAGCAAGACCGCACAACTCAATGAACTGATCGAAATCACCCGTGACGGCAAGCGCTTCTATGAGCATGCCCACGAAGAGGTCAAGGACATCCGCCTGCAGGCGCTGTTCCGCGACATGGTGCGCGCCAAGACCGAAGTGATCGACGCCTTGAGCGTCAAGGTCGCGGCCAACCAGAGCGAGCCGGCTTCCGGCGGCACCATGCTGGGCAAACTGCGCCAGTTCTACGCGGACACCCGCGCGACCCTGGCCAAGGATGAAGACGCCACCTATGTCGCGCAGCTGGAGGAAGCGGAAGACCGCATTCTGCATGCCTTCGAAGATGCACTGGAAAGTGCGGACAACGATGTCCGTGTGCTGCTGGCCGTGGAGATGCCCAAGGTGCGTGCTTGTCACGACCGCATGCGGGCGCTGAAGCAGAATATGCAGTAATCCCTGCGCGTCATCCGAGCCCCTGCATGTATTGCGTGCGGGGGCTTTTTTATTGGGGCTGGGCAGACCGGGCTGGCAAGTTTGTGTGTTCTTTTTGCGCTATTTATATCCGGGCAAAGATCATTGGCGTGTCGATCTCTCGTCTTGGTTTCGCCCCTCACGGGCGAGTCACTTTCTCTTGCTTGCCCAAGAGAAAGTAACCAAAGAGAAGGGCACCCCGTTCATCCGGCCCCGGCTGCGCCGGGGTTCCCTCGTTCCATCACCGCTCCAGGGGCACGCCACGAAGGGCCGTCCCTGGCCCATCGTGGCTCTCGCGACATCCATGTCGCTCAACCCCTTCCACGGCGACTCCACTCGGCCTCCTGAAGGGGGCTTGGGCGTCGTCTGTGAGATCGCGGTGAAAGAGCAAAAGCCAGACGCCGCTGAGTTTAATTACGTGGAGATTACGCAAGCTCGCGACCTGGTCCCCTTCAGGAGGCCGAGTGGAGGTGTTGCGTAGGGGAGCGAGCCGCATGGATGCGGCGAGATACCGATGGCGGCCCCGCTTAAAGGGCCAGGGATGGCCCTTGTAAGAGCAGCACCGGAGCGAGGAAACGCAGCGAAGCGGAGTAACAGCCGCAGGCTGGCCCACAGGGTGAGCGCAGCGAATCAAGGTGTGGCGCCCGTAAGGGGCGCAACCAAAACGCTCAGTGGACTCGGTAATGGATAGTGCTAAGCCAGTAAGCGATACGCACACAAACTTGCCAGCCCGGTATCCCCCGCACTTCCCCCCCAACTCACGCGAAGCGCTTTATCGGTCACACCCGAAACTCGTCGACGTTCATTTAACTGTCACATTCGTTTCATAGAGTGGTCACGTGGCCTGCAGATACTTGGGCCTGTTCCATCCAACACTATCCTGCTAGGAGCAAGGCATGAAACTGAAGCGTTTGATGGCGGCCCTGACTTTCGCCGCCGCTGGCGTAAGCGCCGTATCTGCTGTAGCCGCCGTCGACCCGGCTCTGCCGACCTATGAAAAGACTTCCGGTGTGTCGGGCAACCTGTCCAGCGTCGGTTCCGACTCGCTGGCCAACCTGATGACCCTGTGGGCCGAAGAGTTCAAAAAGCAGTATCCCAACGTCAACATCCAGATTCAGGCTGCTGGTTCCTCGACTGCACCACCCGCCATGACTGAAGGCACTGCCAACATGGGGCCGATGAGCCGTCCGATGAAGGACAGCGAAATCCAGGCCTTCGAAGAGAAGTACGGCTACAAGCCGACCGCCGTTCCGGTTGCTATCGACGCCCTGGCTGTGTTCGTACACAAGGACAACCCGATCAAGTCGCTGTCCATCGAACAGGTTGACGCGATTTTCTCCAGCACTCGTCTGTGCGGCAACGACAAAGACATCAAGACCTGGGGCGACGTCGGTCTGACCGGCGAGTGGGCGGGCAAGCCAATGCAGCTGTTCGGTCGTAACTCGGTATCCGGTACCTACGGTTACTTCAAGGAAGAAGCCCTGTGCAAAGGCGACTTCAAGTCCAACGTCAACGAGCAGCCGGGTTCGGCTTCCGTTGTGCAGTCGATCTCCAGCACCCTGAACGCCATCGGTTACTCGGGTATCGGCTACAAGACCTCCAGCGTCCGTGCCATACCGCTGTCGAAGAAAGGCGGCGAAGCCTTCGAAGCTTCGGAAGAGAACGCTCTGGCTGGCAAGTTCCCGCTGTCGCGCTTCTTCTACGTCTACGTCAACAAGGCGCCGAACCAGGCTCTGAGCCCGCTGGACGCCGAGTTCATCAAGCTGATGCTGTCCAAGCAGGGTCAGGAAGTGGTGATGAAGGACGGTTACATCCCGCTGCCGGCCAAGGTGGCCGAGAAGACCCTGAAGGAACTGGGTCTGTAAGCCTGGCCTCGCGCTAGACGATGTAATGGATGCGGCCCGCCCTCCCCGGAGTGGCGGGCTTCGTCATGTCAGCAGGCTGTAACTTTTCTGTCATACAAGCCCGTTAGATTGATAAGCCTGGGCAGCCGCATGCGCTGCAATCAAGCCCGCGCAGAGACTTCTCGCATGAACGACTTGGCAAACGAATCCGTGAACCGATCACAGAATCCCCTGGGGATCGACTTCAATACCCCCGCCCTACAGCGCAAGCGCCGCCTGCGTGCGTTGAAAGATCGCCTGGCGCGCTGGTACGTCTCCATCGGCGGCCTGGCGGTGCTCGGTGCCATCACTCTGATTTTCTTCTACCTGGCCCACGTCGTACTGCCGATGTTCCAGGGCGCCGAGATGACGGCGCGCAAGGCCCAGCAACCGGCCTGGTTGGCCGAGGCGCAGGCGCCGCTGATGCTGGCAATGGAAGAGCAGAACCAGGTGGCCATGCGCCTGGACCGCGCAGGCGGCGTACAGTTCTTCGATCTGAAGAACGGCGAAGCGATGAGCCGTGTACAACTGCCGCTGGCCGAAGGCGTCAGCGTCGCCTCGGTCAGCCAGGATCAACCGGGCAGTCGCCGCGTCGCCCTGGGCCTGTCCAACGGCCAGGTGCTGGTGTTGCAACATAACTACAAGGTGACCTACCCGGACAACGTGCGCACCATCGCGCCGCAGATCGACTTCCCCTACGGCGAAGCGCCGATCGAACTGGACCCGCAGGGCCGTCCCCTGGAACATGTGGCGCTCAACCTCAACAGCGGCACCCTGATGCTGGCCGGCTCCACCGGCAGCGAGCTGCACCTGATCGCGCTGAGCCGCGAAGAGAACATGTTCACCGGCGAGGTCACCCTCGGCGAAGATCGCATCAACCTGCCGCAGATCGCCGACCCCATCCAGGAGCTGATCCTCGATCCGCGCCAGCTGTGGCTGTACGTGGTCAATGGCGAGTCTACGGCCGATGTCTTCGACCTGCGCAAGCGTAGCCTCAACGGCCGCTACGAACTGCTCAAGGACGCCTCCAACCGCATCACCAGCGCCACCAGCCTGCTGGGTGGCATCTCCATCATGCTGGGCGACGCCAAGGGTGGCATTCAGCAATGGTTCATGGTGCGCGACGGGGACGGCAAGTCCACCTTCCAGTCGGTGCGCAGCTTCCAGCTGGGCAACAGCCCCATCACCCAGATTATCCCCGAGGAACGTCGCAAGGGCTTCATGGCGCTGGACGCCGACGGCCAGTTGGGCATCTTCCACAGCACCGCGCACCGCACCCTGCTCAAGCAGCCGGTAGCCGAGGGCAGTGCCATTGCCGCCTTGTCGCCACGCGCCACTCGCGTGCTGGTGGAGTCGGATGGCAAGCTGCAGCGCTTCGTGGTCGACAACCCGCACCCGGAAGTATCCTGGAGCGCGCTGTGGGGCAAGGTCTGGTACGAGAGCTACCCGGAGCCGGACTACGTCTGGCAGTCCACCTCGGCCAATACCGATTTCGAATCCAAGCTGAGCCTCTCGCCGCTGGCCTTCGGCACCCTCAAGGCAGCCTTCTACGCCATGCTGCTGGCTGCTCCACTGGCCATCGCTGCCGCGATCTACACCGCCTACTTCATGGCGCCGCGCATGCGTACCAAGGTCAAGCCGGTGATCGAGCTGATGGAGGCCCTGCCGACGGTGATTCTCGGCTTCTTCGCCGGCCTGTTCCTCGCACCGTTCCTGGAAAACCACTTACCCGGCATCTTCAGCCTGTTGTTGCTGACACCCATCGGCATTCTGCTCACTGGCTTCCTGTGGACCAAGCTGCCCGAGAGCATTCGCCATCGCGTGCCGGAAGGCTGGGAGGCAGCGCTGCTGATCCCGGTGGTGATCATCGTGGGCTGGTTCTCCTTCAGCATGAGCGGCCATCTCGAGAACTGGCTGTTCGAGGGCAACATGCGCCTGTGGCTGACCAATGACCTGGGCATTCCCTTCGACCAGCGCAACGCCCTGGTGGTAGGCCTGGCCATGGGTTTCGCGGTGATCCCGAACATCTACTCGATCGCCGAAGATGCCGTGTTCAGCGTACCCAAGAGCCTGACCTTCGGTTCCCTGGCCCTGGGTGCCACGCCCTGGCAGACCCTGACCCGCGTGGTGATCCTCACTGCCAGCCCCGGCATCTTCTCGGCGCTGATGATCGGCATGGGCCGCGCGGTGGGTGAGACCATGATCGTGCTGATGGCCACCGGCAACACGCCGATCATGGACATCAACATCTTCGAGGGCATGCGTACCCTGGCGGCCAACGTGGCGGTGGAAATGCCCGAGTCGGAAGTCGGCGGCACCCACTACCGCGTGCTGTTCCTCGCCGCGTTGGTGCTGCTGATGTTCACCTTCGTGATGAACACCCTGGCCGAGCTGATTCGTCAGCGCCTGCGAGTCAAGTACTCGAGCCTGTAAAACATGCCTGCGCAGCAGGCCAACCGATGACCCTCTCCCATTCATGGGAGAGGGTGCCCGAAGGGCGGGAGAGGGTGGCGTGGTCACCACGAACCCTCACCCCCTCTCCCGCCAGCGGGAGCGGGGAAGAAAGAATGATTTCATTCAAGGTGTGATGCCGTGAAACAGAACAACCTGAAGTCCTGGTACAAGAGCGGCGCCCCGGGCGTGTGGATGAGCGGTGGCGCGGTAGCCATCGCCATCATCATGACCCTGGGCCTGCTGATGGTTATTGCCACCCGTGGCCTGGGCCACTTTTGGCCGGCCGACGTGATCGAGGCTGACTACCAAGTGCCCGGCCAGGAAGCCCGGGTGATGGCCGGTGAGGTCACCCAGATGGAGGAAGTGCCGCGCGCGCGTCTGGCCGCTGCTGGTATGCCGGTAGCCGAGGAAGGCGGCGAGTTCATGACCCGCGAGTTGCTCAAGGTTGGTAACCGCGAGCTGTTCGGCGCCGACTTCGCCTGGGTCATTGGCGAGTGGCTGAGCAATCCGCGCACGCCGGCCGAGCTGACCGTGCTGGAGCGCCGCGAGTGGGGCAACTTCTACGGCTACCTGGTCAACGTCAAGGAAAACGGTCAGGTCATCGCCGAAGGCGAGGCCGCCTGGCCGGTGCTGCGCGAGCGCATCGAGCGGGTCGAGCAACTGCATGCGCAGTTGGTGCGTCTGGAGAAGAAGGATATCGGCCGCATCAACCACGGTCTCGAACGCATCCGTCTGGAAAGCCGCAAGCTGCAGCTGCAGGGCAAGCTGGACGCCGCCGCTCAGGCCCAGTTGGACGCGCGTCGTGCGGTGCTGGATGCCGACTACAAGGTGCTCGAGGCGCAGATGGTCGAGCTGTTCGGCCAGGTCAACCGCGACAGCGTCACCCTGCGCGTTACTGACGGCCGCGAAAGTGAAATTGTCCTGGGCAAGGTGGTGCGGGCGTTCCGCCCGAATGCCATGGGCACCTTCGACAAGCTGGGCTTCTACGCCATGAAGCTGTGGGAGTTTGTCAGCGACGAGCCGCGTGAGGCCAACACCGAAGGCGGTATCTTCCCGGCGATCTTCGGTACCGTGCTGATGGTCATGCTGATGGCGGTGATCGTCACTCCGTTCGGTGTGATCGCTGCGGTCTACCTGCGTGAATACGCGCATCAAGGTGCACTGACCCGGATCATCCGTATCGCGGTGAACAACCTGGCTGGCGTGCCCTCCATCGTTTATGGCGTGTTCGGCCTGGGCTTCTTCGTCTACGTGCTGGGCGGCTCGATCGACAGCCTGTTCTTCCCCGAGTCCGCACCGGCGCCGACCTTCGGCACTCCGGGCCTGATGTGGGCTTCGCTGACCCTGGCGATCCTTACCCTGCCGGTGGTGATCGTCGCCACCGAGGAAGGTCTGGCGCGGATTCCGCGGGCAGTACGCGAAGGTTCGCTGGCGCTCGGCGCGACCAAGGCCGAGACCCTGTGGAAGGTGGTGATCCCGATGGCCAGCCCGGCGATGATGACCGGCCTGATTCTCGCCGTGGCGCGTGCCGCTGGTGAGGTAGCACCGCTGATGCTGGTGGGTGTGGTCAAGCTGGCGCCGAGTCTGCCGCTCAACGGCAACTACCCTTACCTGCACCTGGATCAGAAGATCATGCACCTGGGCTTCCACATCTACGACGTCGGCTTCCAGAGCCCCAACGTCGAGGCCGCGCGCCCGCTGGTATATGCCACCGCGCTGCTGCTGGTGATCGTGATTGCCTCCCTGAACTTTACCGCGGTCTATATCCGTAACCACCTGCGCGAGAAGTACAAGGCGCTGGATCACTAACGCAGCTACGAGTCGCGCACCGCTGGTGCGCAGCTTGCAGCTTGTAGCTACGAACGGAGTGAGTTTATGCAACACGAAATCCATACCCACGGTATCGATATGGCCGCCCTCGGGCGCGACAAGCAGAGCCTCAGCCTGGCCAACGAGACCACGGCTATCGAAGTGCCGGGTCTGAACCTTTACTACGGCGAGAAGCAGGCACTGTTCGACGTCAAGATGGAGATCCCGCGTCAGCGCGTGACCGCCTTCATCGGCCCGTCCGGCTGCGGCAAGTCGACCCTGCTGCGTACCTTCAACCGCATGAACGACCTGGTCGACGGTTGCCGCGTGGAAGGCGAAATCAACATCGACGGTCGCAACATCTACCGCAAGGGCGAGGACGTGGCCGAGCTGCGTCGCCGCGTCGGCATGGTGTTCCAGAAGCCCAACCCCTTCCCCAAGAGCATCTACGAGAACGTGGTGTATGGCCTGCGTATCCAGGGCATCAACAGCAAGCGCGTGCTCGACGAGGCGGTGGAGTGGGCGCTGAAGAGCGCGGCACTGTGGGATGAGGTCAAGGACCGTCTGCACGACTCGGCGCTCGGTCTGTCCGGTGGTCAGCAGCAGCGTCTGGTTATTGCCCGTACCGTGGCCGTGCAGCCGGAAGTGCTGCTGCTCGACGAACCCTGCTCGGCACTCGACCCGATCTCCACGCTGAAGGTCGAAGAGCTGATCTACGAACTCAAGAGCAAGTACACCATCGTTATCGTCACCCACAACATGCAGCAGGCGGCGCGTGTCTCCGACTACACCGCGTTCATGTACATGGGCAAGCTGATCGAGTTCGGCGACACCGATACCCTGTTCACCAACCCGGCCAAGAAGCAGACAGAAGACTACATCACCGGTCGTTACGGCTGATGGTCATGCCAGAGTGCGCTGGACTGCGTCGGCGGAACCGGTACTGCCTGCGTTCCGCCTTCTTGCCCAGCACCCTTTGCCAAAGCCCATCCCTTAACAACCAGTAGGGTGCGCGGTGCGCACCATGGCCATCCAAGCCAGCAGCATTCGCGGAGCGAAACATGATCAACAAAGACAATCTTACCCAGCATATCTCCCAGCAATTCAACGCCGAACTGGAAGAAGTGCGTGGCCACCTGCTGGCGATGGGCGGTCTGGTGGAAAAGCAGGTCAACGACGCCGTCACGGCACTGATCGAGGCTGACTCCGGCCTGGCTCAGCAGGTGCGCGAGATCGACGATCAGATCAACCAGATGGAGCGCAACATCGACGAGGAATGCGTGCGCATCCTCGCCCGTCGCCAGCCGGCGGCCTCCGACCTGCGCCTGATCATCAGCATCTCCAAGTCGGTGATCGACCTCGAGCGCATCGGCGACGAGTCGACCAAGATCGCCAAGCGCGCCATCCAGCTGTGCGAGGAGGGCGAGTCGCCGCGTGGCTACGTCGAGGTGCGTCATATCGGCGATCAGGTACGCAAGATGGTGCAGGAGGCGCTGGACGCCTTCGCCCGTTTCGATGCCGACCTGGCGCTGTCGGTGGCGCAGTACGACAAGACCGTCGATCGCGAATACAAGACCGCGCTGCGTGAACTGGTCACCTACATGATGGAAGATCCGCGTTCGATCTCCCGCGTGCTCAACGTGATCTGGGCGCTGCGCTCGCTGGAACGCATCGGCGATCATGCGCGCAACATCGCCGAACTGGTGATCTACCTGGTGCGTGGCACCGATGTGCGTCACATCGGTCTGACCCGCATGCGTGAAGAGGTCGAGGGCAAGTCCAACGACTGAATGTCGGCTTCCTGCTAACGGCCCGGGACTTCCCGGGCCGTTCCGTTTGCGCGATTTGTTGCGCGTCCGGCGTTTTCCGTTGGCCTTAGGCCACTTGCCATGACTATGCTTACTGCCATTCGTACAGGAGTGGCCGATGAGCAAAGTCAGTGTGCTGGTGGTGGATGACGCGACCTTTATCCGTGATCTGGTCAAGAAAGGGCTGCGCGATAATTTCCCCGGCGTACAGATCGAGGAAGCGGTCAACGGCCGCAAGGCCCAGCAGATGTTGAGCCGTCAGGTCGTCGACCTGATCCTCTGCGACTGGGAGATGCCGGAGATGTCCGGCCTCGAACTGCTGGCCTGGTGCCGCGAGCAGGACAACCTGAAAACCACGCCCTTCATCATGGTAACCAGCCGTGGTGACAAGGAGAACGTGGTGCAGGCGATCCAGGCCGGTGTTTCCGACTTCATCGGCAAGCCATTCTCCAACGAGCAACTGGTTACCAAGGTGAAGAAGGCCTTGCAACGCGCCGGGAAGCTGCAGGCGCTGATGTCCAGTGCGCCGCCGAAGATGCTTAGTACGGGGGGGTTCGCCAACGACTCGCTGGCCGCACTCACCGGCGGCAAGGCCGAGGTCGTAAAACCGAGCGCGCCAACGTCGGCGCCTGCCGCATCTGCTGCGGCGAGTGCCGCACCTGCCCCGGCTGCCGCAAGCAAGTCGCCAGCCGGTCGTGGCCAGGGTCAGCTGCGTTTACCGGCAGGGAGCATGGCCTGTGTGATCAAGGCGCTGAGCCTCAAGGAGGCACTGCTGGTGGTCAAGCGTACCGAGCAGCTGCCGCAGGTACTGGAAAGTGCGGTGCTCGACCTGGAACAGGGCGAAGCAGCGGAAACTGCGCGGCTCAACGGCTATCTGCATGCGGTGGCGGCATTCGAACCCAAACCCGACAGTGAATGGCTGCAACTGACCTTCCGTTTCGTTGACCGCGACCCACAGAAGCTCGACTACCTGTCGCGTCTGATCGCCCGCGGCACCGCGCAGAAGCACTTCAGCCCCGGTGCCTGAATGGCGCGAGTGCTACGGTTGCAGCCGCCCTGTGGGGCGGGGCAGCCTGTCGCAGCGTGGCTCGCGTCGACAGTGGCCACCCGACCGGCGGCGGTGAGCCGGTTCACAGCCTGACGGTCGGTGTCTCGCGCCCCCCTTGCTGCGCTGCTAGTCTTGTTAACCCGGATATCAAAAAGCCATACATTCCGAGTCGTTATGCTAGGGCGTTTAATCATTCTCTGCAGTCTGCTGGCCTTCTGCGGCCAGGCCGCTGCGCTGACCATCTACAAGTACGTCGACAAGAACGGCGTCGTGACCTATAGCGACCAGGCTGCGCCTGGCGCGCAGGTGTTCGTGTTCAACGACCGCATGGTCGAGCGTCTGGACAACCAGGTGAAACTGGAAACCAAGAAGCACGAAGCCGGTGAAACCCTGCTGATTCGCAATGACCTGTACGCCCCGGTGGAGATCGAACTGAGGCTGGAGCAGGTACAGAACGCCGTCGGTGCGCCGGACAAGCCGATTCGCTGGGTGCTGCCACCGCGCAGTAATATTCGCCTGGCCACTCTCGCCCCGCAGGACGCCTCCAAACCGTTGCGCTACACACCCAGGTTGCGCTACGCCCTCGGTGATCCGCGTCTGCAGCCGAGTATCCATCGCTATCCCCTGCCCTGGCGCGGCGGGCCGTTCCGCCAGACGCAAGGCGCCAATGGCACCTACAGCCATTTCACGCCCAAGGGCCGCTATGCGGTGGACATCGCCATGCCCGAAGGCACGCCCATCGTCGCTGCGCGCGGTGGTGTGGTGGTGAAAACCGAGAACCAGCAGAGCGGCCGTGGCAACAATCCGGCCGGCAACTTCGTGCGCATCCTGCATGACGACGGCACCATGGGCGTCTACCTGCACCTGATGAAGGGTTCGGTCAGCGTGCGTGAAGGCCAGCGGGTGGAAACCGGCAGCCTGTTGGCGCGCTCCGGCAACACTGGCAACAGCACTGGCCCGCACCTGCATTTCGTGGTGCAGCGCAACGTCGGTCTGGCCGTCGAATCCATTCCCTTCAACTTCCGTCAGCCGGTCAACAGTCTGCCGAACTTCGCCGTCGGCGGCGAATAGCTCGGCAAGGTTTGCCGGCCGCGCTCTTCCCTCGGATATCCCGCCCCACCGCTTTCGCGCGCCCGCGCATTTCCGGTGTTTCCCCTGCTGCGCACCACGTCACTGCTGATGCTGCGGTTTGCCAGCTCCCCGCGGCGTTTTCCTTAAGTCATCCCCCTGTGCTGTCGCCTTTGTAATCGGTACGTCCGCCATCTGCGCGATGCAGGCGGAAGTTGGCCTTCCGCTCGTCGTTCATCAGTGTTCAAGCGGAAAGGATCTTTCACCTGGCGGAACGCCGAAACCCCTCTAGATCAAGGGTTTCAGCTGTTGGCACCGCTATTGCTACCTCACAGGAAAACGGGTGTCCGACTATGGCTATCGATTCAGATTACGTTCAAAGCATGGCGACCCAGCTGGCCCAATATGAAATTCAGGGCCAGTTGGCCAAGGCCAACCGCAACCAGGCCGCATACAAGGCGCAGCTCAGTGCCCTGACCAGCCTCGATAGCGCATTGAAAACCTTCAAGAGCGCTGCCAGTGGCCTCAAAACGGCCGGCAGCAGCATGCTGGTCAACAGCGCCAGCTTCAGCCAGGAGGGTTATGCCAGCGCGACCGTGGGCACCAAGGCTGTGGCCGGCAGCTACGACTTTTTCGTCCAGCAATTGGCCAGCAAGAGCCAGGTTGCCCTGCAAGGGCTGCAGGACGGCAACCTCGGTAGCGGCAGCCTGACCATCGGCCAGGGCGGTGACGCGTTCAATATCGACCTCGGTGCCGTTGCCACGCTCGACGAACTGGCCGCAGCCATCAACGGTGCGAGCGACAACAATGGCGTCAAGGCGACGCTGGTGCGCAGCAATGGCCAGGTCAACCTGGTGCTGACCAGCGAGAAGACCGGTGCCGATCAGGCCATCAGTCTGAATGCCACTGGCAACGCCGCATTCGAGGGAGCGGTGGCGGGTCGTCAGGAGCTGTCGGTCGCCAAGGATGCCATCGTGCGCCTGGGCGGCGAGAGCGGTATCGAACTGACCAGCACCAGCAACACCTTCGACAATGTCATCGATGGCGTCAGCCTGACCTTCACCAAGGCGCACAGGAGCGGTGACGCACCGCTGACCATGGAGGTTGGCCAGGACCAGAAAGCTACCAAGGAGAAGGCGCAAACCTTCGTCAGCGCCTTCAATGCCCTGATGACCAGTTTCGACTCGCTCACCGCCAGTGGCGGCGAGAGTGGTGGTCGTGGCGCTCTGGCGGGGGATGCCAGCGTGCGCGCTATCGAGACCATGCTCAACCAGTTGGTGCGCACCTCGTTCGGCGGCGTGAGCCTTACCGAGTTCGGTATCGCCGCCGACCGCAACGGCAAGCTGAGCATCGACAACGCCCGCTTCGAGAAGGCCATTGCGGCCAACCCGGAAGGCTTCGAGAAGCTGTTCACCGACAAGGGCAACCTGCTCGACACCCTGGACAAGAACCTGGCGCTCTACACCAGCAGCGCCGGCGGCCTGCTGACCAATCGTAAGGACACCCTCAATACCCAGCTGCGCCGTGTCGATCAGCAGTTCGACACCATCCAGAAGCAGTATGACTCCCACTACGCCCGCTATCTCCGTCAGTACACCGGTCTCATGCAGACCATGGCGGCGATGGAGCAGACCTACGGAATGTTCTGATGAGTGCCTACAACCTCAACGAAAGTTACGACAGCTATCGCACTGTGGACCTAGAGGCGCGCGCCGCTGCGGCCTCTCCCTACGAACTGGTGCTGGTGCTGTTCGACGGTCTGCTCGATGAGCTGGCGCGTGCCCGTGGCCATATCGAAGGCAAGCGTTACCAGCAGAAGGGCCAGTCCCTGGAGAAATGCCTGAACATCCTGGGCGGCCTCAACGGTGCCCTCGATTACGAGAACGGCGGCGAGCTGGTGCAGGGCCTGGCGCGGCTCTATGACTACTGCATCTATCGCCTCTCCGATGTCAGCGTCAGCCTCTCGCTGGAAGGCTTGGACGAAGTCGTCGGCCTGCTCGGTGTGCTGCGCGAAGGCTGGGAAGGCGTGAATGCAACACGCAAGTGAACTGCGCGCGCTGCAGCAACTGCACGCGCAGTTGGCGCAGGCGTTGGAGCAGGCTGACTGGACGCGGATCGGCGAGATCGATGCGGTGATCCGTTCCTGCCTGCAGCTGCTGGCCGGGATGCCCAGCTTGAGCGACGAGGTGCGTGAGGCCAAAGGGCAATTGCAGCAGTTGCACGGACAGGCGCGTATCGCCTGCGCCGAGGAGTGCGAACGGGTGCGTCGGCTACTGCTGACGCACCTGGAATACGCCGAAGGGCGCAGCGCGTACATGCGCGTCGATCTGTATCAAGGTGGGAGATAAAAGGTGCTGCAACTGATCAATGCCAATGCTCAGGTCAACCTGAGTGACTCCGCCGGGCAAAACCTGCCGGCCGGGTTTGCCCAGGCGCGGAGCGCTGGCGGTGAGACTCCGCCGTTCGATCTGCAGATGGCCGTGCAGGCGTTCACCGCCGCCGAGCGGCAGGCGCCACTGGATGAAGACGCTACTGCGGTGAAGTTCACCCTCAGCGAAGCGGATGCCGAGCAGTGGCTGGCCAGCGTACTGGACCAGCAGGCGGTGCGTATCGAGGCACGTGAAGCACCTGAGCAATCGCTGCAGGACGGCCCGGAGCCGCTCGAGCAGCCTGTGGCGTTGCCGGCCGAGTTCCTCAGCCAGGCGCAGCTGCAACCACGCGAGCAGTTCCCAGCCCAGTCGTCGCACAGCGCAAGCACGCCAGCGCTCAGCCAGCAATCGTTGTCGTCCCAGTTCATGCCGCAGGTGGCAGCGGAGATCGCGATACAGACGGCAGCGCCGGCGATGGCGAGTGAAGTCATCGAGACGAACGATCTCGAACGCCTGACCAGTGTCAGCACGGATGCAGATAAAGCGATTCCCGGCACCGCCACTTCCTCCGCCGCCGCGACTGCTACGCCACTGACTGCCGAGCGTCCGCTCAAGCTGCAGGCGCCGCAGACGCAGTGGGGCGAGCAGATGTTGGCCAGCCTGCGCGAGCATGTGGAGCTACAGATCAACCAGCGCATACAGAACGCCACCATCCGCCTCGACCCGCCGGAGCTGGGCAGCCTGGAAATTTTCCTCAGCCATGAATCGGGCCGCCTCAGTGTGCAGCTCTCGGCTGCCAACGCCGATATCGCCCGCCTGTTGCAGCAGACCAGCGAGCGTCTGCGCCAGGAGCTGGTCGGGCAGAACTTCGTGCAGGTCAACGTGCAGGTTTCCGCCGATGCTCAGGGCGGTCGTCAGCAGCAACAGGCGCAGGCTCAGAGCTGGCGCGCCGAGGATGAGGTGGCCGTTGCCGTCGCGCTCCCCGCCAGCGGCGAGCGCAATCACGCGCAATCGACCAGCGACGTGCTGGTCACCGTTTAACCCTTTGCAAGTGGATCGAGAACCAACCATGACCATGCCGCGCATCATCCTGCTGCTGCTTATCTTCAACACCCTGGTGGTGATCGGCGGCACCGTCTTCAACTACGCCACGCTGCGCTCGATGCAATCGGGCCAGCCAGTACTCGGCCTATCTGCCGGTGGCGCTGCGGCGGAAGAGGCGACCAGCGAGTACCGCTTCTTTCCCATCGAGAAGGTCATCGTCAGCCTGAAGGGGGAGAACCGCGAGCATTACTTCGTGCTCGACCTGGTGCTGCAGGCCGACCCGGAAACCGACCCGAAGAAGCTCGAGCAGATCGACCCCATGGTGCGCAATTCGGTGGTTGCCCACCTGTCTGCCATGACCTTCGAGAAGCTGCGCGGCATGCCCATTCCAGAACTGCAGAGCACGCTGGAAAGCGCGCTGTTCGATGACTTCGCCAGCAAGAAGCTGGCGATGCCGTTCGCCAACGTGCTGGTCAGCAAACTGATCGTCCAGTAGGTACCGTCGCCATGAACGCCAACTGCGCCATTGACTACCGCTACGCCGCCGAACAGGGCGGGGCTGCGCTGTTCGCCCCAGGGGCCGAGCAGAAGTGGCTGTTGCAGTACCTGCCGCTGGTCAAGCGCATCGTCAGTCAGCTGGCGTTGCAGGCCAACCAGGTCCTCGACCGCGAGGACATGGAGCAGATCGGCCTGATGGGCTTGCTCGAATGCCTGCGCCGCTATGGCACGCCGGACGAGCAGTTCGGTCGTTTCGCCGCGCTGCGCATACGTGGCGCGATTCTCGATGAGCTGCGCCGCCAGGACTGGCGCCCGCGCCAGGTGCGTCAGCAGACCCACAGGATTCGCGACGCCATTCGCCAGTTGGCGCGACAGCTGGGTCGTGTGCCGCAGGAGGAGGAAATCCTCCAGGCGACCGGGATCAGTAGCAAGGATTACCAGGAGTTTCTTCAGGCCGATGCCTGCGAAGCGATCGAAAGTCTCGATGAGTTGCTGCAGAACGGCCACGAGGGCTTCGCCTGTGGCAGCAGTGCGGTCGAGGACCGCGTGCTCAAGGAGCGCCTGCTGACTCAGGCGCTGAGCCAGCTCAGCGAGCGCGAACGACTGGTGCTGACCCTTTACTACCAACATGAGCTGAGCCTCAAGGAAATCGCCCTGGTGCTGGAGCTGAGCGACGCGCGCGTCTGCCAGCTGAGCAAGCAGGCGATCGCCAAGGCCAGTCGCTACCTGAACGAGAGAGGCTAGGGTGCAGAAGTTATTAGGTGCATTGATCATCGTCGCCTGCGTGCTCGGTGGCTACGTCATGGCCCATGGCGAGCTGGCCATGCTCTGGCAGCCGGCCGAGGTGATCATCATCATCGGCGCGGGCTTTGGCGCCTTGGTGGTGGCCAATCCCAAGGACGTGCTGATCGAGATGCTGCATCAGATCAAAGGCGTGTTCGTCTACAAGAAGCGCGGCGAAGAATTCCAGCGCCAGCTGCTGATGATGCTCTATGAGCTGCTGGAGATGGTCGATGTCGGCGGTCTCAAGGTGCTCGATGCGCATATCGAGGAGCCCGAGCAGAGCGAGCTGTTCGCCAAGTACCCGCTGATCCGTCAGGAGAAGAACCTGATGGCCTTCATCGCCGACAACTTCCGGCTGATGGCCATGGGCAAGATCAGCGCCCACGAACTCGAAGGCTTCCTCGAGCAGGAGCTGGAGGCGATGGAGCATGTACTGATGCAGCCGTCGCGCTCGCTGCACAAGATCGGCGAGGCCATGCCGGGCTTCGGCATCCTCGCGGCGATCCTCGGCATCGTCATCACCATGGGCAATATCGGCGGTTCGGTGGCCGAAATCGGCGCCCACGTGGCGGCCGCGCTGGTGGGCACCTTCCTCGGTATCTTCATGTGCTACTGCGTGATGGATCCGCTTTCCAGCGCCATGGGCCAGTGCATCAAGACCGAGATGTCGGCGCTCGAATGCGTGCGTACCACCCTGGTGGCCCATGTGGCCGGCAAGCCCACGCTGCTGGCGGTGGACGCCGGGCGCAAGCTGATCGAGCAGGACGTCAAACCGGCGTTCAAGCAGCTGGAGATCTGGGTCAACCGTTACGAAGATGAAAGGGACGCGGCATGAAACCGCGTGCCGGCGAAGGCCATGAAATCATCATCAAACGTCGTAGCAAGAAGGGTGGCCACGACGGGCATGGCGGTGCCTGGAAGGTAGCCTTCGCCGATTTCACCATGGCCATGATGGCGCTGTTCATGGTGCTGTGGATCATCCAGCCGCAGACCCAGGAGGCCAGCCGCGCCAATGCCGACATGCTGAACAATCCATTGGTCGATGGCGGTGCCGGCATCTTCGATGGCACCAGCACCACGCCGCTGGACCTCGATGGTGTGCCGGTGCAGGTCAGCCCGCGCCAGGACCGGGAAAATCAGGCGCGCACGCCCGAGGAGGATCCGGGCGCAGAACAGGGCGATGGCCTGCCGGGGCCCGCCCGCCGGCCACACTATGCCGAGTCGCAGCAGATGCAGGATCTGGCCAGGCTGATGGAAGCGCTGGCGCTGCAACTGGATGCCGAGGCCAACATCGAAGTGCAGGTGGTGCCGCAGGGGTTGCGCATCCTGATCAAGGACGATGCTCAGCGCTTCATGTTCAGCCGCGGCAGTGCGCGTCTGGATCCGCATTTCGCCAGGCTGCTCGAGCGCCTGGCCGCGATTCTGGCCAAGGTCGACAATCACCTGATCATCAGCGGCCACACCGATGCCACGCCCTATCGTGGTGTGGTCGGTGGCTATAACAACTGGAACCTGTCCGGCGATCGTGCACTGCGTGCACGTAACGTAATGGTCGAGGCCGGCCTGCCGCCCAGCACCGTACTGCAGGTCACCGCTCAGGCGGATGGCATGCCCTTGTTGCCGAGTGATCCGGAGAACGGTGCCAATCGACGTATAGAACTGCTGCTGCTGACCAGTCAGGCCGAAGGCCTGTACCGCGAGTTGTTCGGCGAGGCCCAGGTGCGCGTGGAGTACCGCGCCGAGGGCGCGCAGCTCAGCGCGCCGGAGTCCTGAGCCGTGACCCGCCTCGCTCTAAAGATTACGCGCCGGGCAGTAGATCTGCCGAGTCTCCAGCGCATAGAGGCAGCCATCGAAGCTGGTCAGGCGAATGGTCGAACCCTTGTGTCGGCCATAGAGCAGGTTGAACACCAGTTCGTCGTCGATTTCGCTGGCCAGCCCGGTGACCTGGCCGTCTTCGACGCGCAGCCGGTAATTACCGAGAAAACCGTACTCCACCACCCCCGAGGTCTCCAGGATGCTGTCGCCCTGACGGGTCATGGCATAGAAACGACCATGGTTGACCTGCAGGCTGTGGCTGATTTCCAGCACCTGACCGTTGCTCAGATGCACCTGGCCGGTGGACTGATAACGACCGTCGAGTTCGGCGCTGGAGATGAAATTCAGCCACAGCATGAGCATGCCCAGCAGCATCGCCAGGGCCGTGGCGAGCATGGTCAGCAACCAGCCACCGCTGATACCGCACTGTTTGCCCTGGCTCATGGCAGGCACCTGCTCAGTTGGGCATCGGCCACCTGACTCAGCTGGCTTTCGTGCAACATCAGCGAGCGTGCGCCACCGTTGGCCTGCAAGCACAGCAGTTCATAGAAACCGCCGCGCAGGCTCAGCACCAGGTTGGCCGGTTGGCTGGCCAGTACCGCAAGCCGGCTGGTCAGACCGTGCGTCTGCAGAATCAGCTGTTGCAGCCTTTGTGGGTCTTGATCGATGTAGCGCACGTGCAGTGAGCCCAGGTTCATTTCGCTGCTGTGCAGATCTTCGGGCTGGCTGATCGTGTATAGCGTCGTGAACAGGGCGATACCGATGATGCAGAACAGGCTCAGCAATATCAGCCAGGATGCCCGCTGACGACTGTGTCGGCGCAGAAAGGCTGGCTGTGGCGCCGGCGTATCGAGCGTTTTGCTGACTGCGCCGATGTCGTCGATGTTCGGTGGGTAGACCAGATGGTTGGGGTTCAGCAGGTAGCCACGGCGCGGCAGGGTCTGGATGATCTCGCGGCTCTTTTCGTCGCCGAGTACCTGGCGCAGGGTGTAGATCTGCTGGTTGAGGCTGCCCTGGCCGACCACCCGGTCGGCCCAGGCGTGACTCATCAGCTCCTCGCGCGAAACCACTTCGCCAGGTTCTTGCAGCAAACGCTCGAGCAGGCGGCTGCCCGAGTAGCCAAGATCGATCTTCTCTTCGATGCCGCTCTTTACCAGGGTCAGCTGATACAGCGCCGGGTAGAAGTGCGCGTAACAATCACTGCGTCCGGTCCTGATGATCAGGCACGCAATGTTGCTTTCCGGCTCGGCTGGCGGCGTTTCGGGGCTGGTGTTCATGCGGTCCTTGAGGCGAGCGGCAATTCCATGCGGGAAATTTTCCGGCGATAGACGGTCGGCATTCTGGCGCCAGGAAAATGCAGTGGCAAGTCTTGTGCCAGTTGTTACCTGAGAGGGCGGGCTGTTTATCGCAGCCGGGATTGATTCAATACTAGCCGTCTTGGGCTGAAACCTGTGCGTTTAGCGAGGCTCATCGAGGCTGCGTCGATCATGCCGGAGCCAGATGACGGTTGCTCATTTGGGCAAGCGAGAGGGCGGGGAATTACGGCGGGGGAAATGAGAACGCCCCGTCGAGACGGGGCGTTTGGGGGGCGGCGCAATCCTTTGCGCCTGGATGACGCGGGATCAGCCCAGCAGGGACATGACCATGCCCGGCATCTGGCCGGCTTGCTTGAGCATGGAGATGCCCGACTGCATCAGCATGGAGTTCTTGCTCATGTTGGCGCTTTCCTTGGCGAAGTCGGCGTCCATGATGCGGCCCTTGGCCATGTCGGTGTTGTCTTTGATGTTGGCCAGGTTGTTGGCGGTGTGGTTCAGGCGGTTGATGTTGGCGCCGAAGTCGGCACGCAGGGAGCCGATGGCGTCCAGAGCGCCAGCCAGGGTGTCGATGGCAGTGTTGGCGTCGGCTTGAGCAGCCAGGCTCAGGGTGGTGATATCGGTGCCCAGCAGGGCGTCGAGCGTGGTGGCCTTGGCGCTTACATCGACTTCAAGCGTTTCGGCGGAGGTGGCGCCAATCTGGAAGGTCACGGCACCCGCGCCGAACTTACCGGCACCGAACAGGGCTTCACCGGCATAAGTGGTGTTGGTGAAGATGTTGGTGATCTCCGAGCTCAGGGCGGTGAACTCGGCTTGCAGTGCGTCACGGTCTTCCTGGCTGTTGGTGCCGTTGGCAGCTTGGCTGGACAGATCCTTCATGCGCTGCACGATATCGGTGATTTCAGTCAGCGCGCCTTCTGCGGTTTGCAGCAGCGATACGGCGTCGCTGGTGTTGCGGATGGCCACGTCCATACCACGCGATTGGGCGCTCAGACGGGTGGCGATCTGCAGGCCGGCGGCGTCGTCGGCTGCGGAGTTGATGCGCAGACCGGTGCCCAGACGCTGCTGGTTGGTGCCCAGGGCGTTGTTGGTCTTGGTCAGGTTGGTCTGGGTGACCAGCGAGGAGTAGTTGGTATGAATCGACAGAGCCATTTGAGTATTCCTTCGTGCGTGAGCGCTTGAGTGAAGCTGGCTGTGATTGCCTGCTGTAAGTGAAGGGCGACCGACTTTTGGCGCTGCTTAAATGGCGAGTACGATTTTTTCGATCCTGGGTCAGGAGCCGCTCTGGCATGCGGGCGTGAAATGAAAAACGGCGACCCTCGGGTCGCCGTTTTTTTGAAAACCAGGCGTGATCAGCCGATTTCGATCATCTCGAAATCCAGCTTGCCGACGCCGCAGTCAGGGCAGAGCCAGTCTTCCGGCACGTCTTCCCAGCGGGTGCCGGGAGCGATGCCGTCATCCGGCCAGCCCTGGCTCTCGTCGTAAATCAGTCCACAGACTACGCATTGCCACTTTTTCATATAAACCTCAGGCCAATCTCACGGTGTTGCGCGACGCAAGCTACCGCAATTGCACTGACGCGCCAAGCCGGCCGGCGGCAATCGCCGCCAGCCAGGGGCCAACCAAAGTCGGGTCGTGCTGCGCACGCCCCGGGAGGTGTCAGCGACTGGTCATCAGCGGATCGGTCAGGGCCATACCGTACATCGCCACCAGCGCGATCACGCCTGCCATGGCGAGGTAGTAGAGCGTCGGCAGGATGGTCTTGCGCAGGGTGATGCCTTCGCGCCCGAGCAGACCCACGGTCGCCGAGGCCGCTACCACGTTGTGGATGGCGATCATGTTGCCCGCGGCTGCGCCCACCGACTGCAGCGCCACCATCATCGCCCCGGACACGCCGAGCAACTGTGCCGCGTTGAACTGGAACTGCGACAGCATCAGGTTGGATACGGTGTTGGAGCCGGCGATAAAGGCACCCAGGCCACCCACGGCCGGCGCGAAGAAGGGATACACGCCGCCGACGCTGTCGGCCACCAGTTGCGCCATGGCCACCGGCATCGACATCAGGTCACTGCCGTTGACGCCCGAGTTGATCAGGATGCGCACCATGGGAATGGTGAAGATCAGCACGAAGCCGGCACCGAGCAGGGTCTTGCTCGACTCGCCTACCGCCGCCTTGAGCTCGGAGAAACGCATGCGGTGCAGGAAGAAGGTCACCAGCACCACCATGCACAGGATGCCCCCTGGCAAATACAGCGGCTCGATGGTGCCGGATACGCCGGTTTCACCGAGGATGTCCTTCCAGCCGAAGCTCAGGCTCATCAGCGCTGCCTTGACCTCCGGGAAAATCCTCGAGATCACCAGGAAAACGGCCAGCAGCAGATAGGGCGCCCAGGCCATGGGCACCGAAATCGGCGCCTTGCCGGCTACTTCGTCGAGCTTCATCTCGATCTTGCCCATCCACTCCGACGGCCAGTCCTTGGGATCCGCGAAGTCCCAGGTCTCTTTCGGCAGCAGGAAGCCGGCCTTGGCCGCCGGAACAACGATGGCCAGGCCGACCAGGGCGCCGATCATCGAGGGAAATTCCGGGCCGAGGAACACGCCGGCGGCCATGTATGGCAGGGAAAAGGCGAAGGCGGTGAAGATGGCGAACGGGGCGATGGCCAGGCCTTCCTTCCAGCTCTGATTCTTGCCGAAGAAGCGCGTCATGATCATCACCATGATCAGCGGCATCAGCAGGCCGATCAGGCCGTGGGTGATGGCCACGCGCGAATAGATCAGATGGAAGAAGGTTTCCCAGCTGCTGCCGTTGGCCACCAGTTGCTCGGTGATGCCGGTTCTGTCCAGACCCGCACCGACACCGACCAGAATCGGCGTACCCACCGCGCCGAAGGAGACTGGCGTGGACTGCACCATCATCCCCAGCACCACCGCGGCCAGGGCCGGGAAGCCCAGCGCCACCAGCAGCGGCGCGGCCACGGCAGCCGGGGTGCCGAAACCGGAGGCACCCTCGATGAAGCAGCCGAACAGCCAGGCGACGATCAGCGCCTGCACGCGGCGATCCGGACTGATATTGGAGAAGCCCCGGCGGATCGCGGCGATGCCTCCGGAGTGCTTGAGGGTGTTGAGCAGCAGGATTGCGCCGAAGATGATCCACAGAATCGAGGCCGTGAGAATCAGCCCCTGCAGGCTGGAGGCGATGACCCGATTGAGGGACATGTCCCAGGCCAGCAGACCGATCAGGGCGGTGAGGACGAACACCAGCGGCATCGCGTACTTGGCCGGCCAGCGAAAGCCGATCAGCAGTACCCCCGCCAGCACCAGCGGCACGAAGGCCAGGATGGACAGCAGCGTTTGACTCATGGGTTGGTTCCTTCTTTTTCTTGTGAACCACAGTTTTCCGGGGCTACCCGGCGCCACGCATCTGGATCGGCCGGGCGCTACGGCACCGACCTTTCCGTGAGCCGCGCTGGCAGGGGTCGCCCACCACCGCGCTCATGCTCGAAAGCCCCGACGGTCAGAAACCGTCAGGGCTTGTTACTACTCAGTGGGAGGGGCTTTAGCCGCGAGCTTGTTTGTCGTTGGTTTGTCGCGGCTAAAGCCCCTCCCACATTACTTAGGCCTCCTGCTTGAAGCGCAAACGCCATGCGTGCAGCAGCGGCTCGGTATAGCCGGACGGCTGCTCGCGGCCCTTGAACACCAAGTCGCAGGCGGCGCGGAAGGCATGGGATTGCTCGAAGTTCGGTGCCATCGGGCGGTAGGCTGCATCGCCGGCGTTCTGCCCGTCCACCACCTTGGCCATACGCTGCAGCGCCTCGCGCACCTGGGCCTGGTCGACCACGCCGTGATGCAGCCAGTTGGCGATATGCTGGGCGGAAATCCGCAACGTGGCGCGGTCTTCCATCAGGCCGACGTTGTGGATATCCGGCACCTTGGAGCAGCCCACGCCCTGTTCGACCCAGCGCACCACGTAACCGAGGATGCCCTGGCAGTTGTTGTCCAGTTCCTGCTGGATGTCGCTGGCGCTCCACGGTCGTTCGGCGCTGACCGGTACGCTGAGCAGGTCATTCAGCAGGCTGTCGCGCTGGCTGGCCAGGTCGATCAGCTCCAGCTCGCTCTGCACCGCCTGCACGTCGATCTGGTGGTAGTGCAGGGCGTGCAGCACGGCGGCGGTCGGCGACGGCACCCAGGCGGTGTTGGCGCCGGCTTTCGGGTGGCCGATCTTCTGCTCGAGCATGGCCGCCATCAGGTCCGGCATGGCCCACATGCCCTTGCCGATCTGCGCCTTGCCACGCAGCCCGCAGGCCAGGCCGACCAGCACGTTGTTGCGTTCGTAGGCCTGGATCCAGGCGCTGGACTTCATGTCGCCCTTGCGCAGCATGGCACCGGCTTCCATGGCCGTGTGCATCTCGTCGCCGGTGCGGTCGAGAAAGCCGGTGTTGATGAAGGCCACCCGAGCGCTGGCCGCCGCGATGCAGGCCTTGAGGTTGACGCTGGTGCGCCGCTCCTCGTCCATGATGCCCATCTTCAGGGTATTGGCCGGCATGCCCAGCAGTTGTTCGACACGGCCGAACAGCTCGTCGGCAAAGGCCACTTCCAGCGGCCCGTGCATCTTCGGTTTGACGATATAGACGCTGCCGGTACGCGAGTTGCCGCGACGCTTGAGGTCGTGCAGGGCGATCAGGCTGGTGACCACCGCATCGAGGATGCCCTCGGGAATCTCGAAGCCTTCGCCGTCGATGATGGCCGGGTTGCTCATCAGGTGGCCGACATTGCGTACGAACAGCAGCGAGCGGCCATGCAGAGTGAGTTCGCTGTCATCGGCGCCGATGTACACGCGATCCGGGTTGAGGCGGCGGGTGATGCGCTTGCCGCCCTTGTCCAGCTCCTCGGCCAGGTCGCCCTTCATCAGGCCCAGCCAGTTGCGGTAGATCACCACCTTGTCAGCGGCGTCGACGGCGGCCACCGAGTCCTCGCAGTCCATGATGGTGGACAGCGCCGCTTCCATCAGCACGTCCTTCACGCCTGCCGCGTCGGTGCGGCCGATGGGGTTATTGGCGTCGATCTGAATCTCGAAATGCAGGCCGTTGTTCTTCAGCAGTACGGCGCTCGGCGTGGTGGCATCGCCCTGGTGGCCGACGAATTTCTCCGGCTGCGCCAGGGACGTCTGCGCGCCGCCGCTCAGGGTTACCTGCAACTGGCCGGCGACCACGGCGTAGGCGCTGGCATCGGCGTGCGAGCCCTTGGCCAGCGGCGCCGCCTGGTCGAGGAAGGCGCGGGCGAAGGCGATGACCTTGGCGCCGCGTACTTCGTTGTAGCCGGGGCCTTTGCTGGCGCCGCCTTCTTCGCTGATCGCATCGGTGCCGTACAGAGCGTCGTACAGCGAGCCCCAACGGGCGTTGGCAGCGTTCAGCGCGTAACGTGCATTCATCACCGGCACCACCAGTTGTGGGCCGGCCTGGCTGGTGATCTCGCTGTCGACGTTGGCAGTGGTCGCCTTGACCTTCTCCGGCTGCGGCAGCAGATAGCCGATGGCGCCGAGGAAGGTGCGGTAAGCGTTCATATCGCGGATCGGGCCGGGGTTGGCGCGATGCCAGGCATCCAGCTCGCTCTGCAGACGGTCGCGCTCGGCCAACAGGGCGCGGTTGCGCGGTGCCAGGTCATGCACCAGCGCGTCGAAACCATTCCAGAAGGCCGCCGCCTCGATACCGCTGCCGGGCAGCACTTCGCTCTCGATGAACTGCTTGAGCTCGGCGGCTACCTGCAGGCGCTGACATTGCACGCGTTCGGTCATTTTCCTGTTCTCCTGTCTGCATCCGCCCATGGTGGTGCGGGTCAATCAATGTGTTGTAGGAGCCCCGCCCCGGGGCGAAAGATTGCGGCCTTACTACGGTTACAGCGGTTTACTCACGATTCGCCGCGAGGCGCGGCTCCTACAGGTATCTCGCCGCACTGCCCTCATCCGGCACTTCGTGCCACCTTCTCCTGGAGGGAGAGGGGCATCGGTTGGCGGCTGCGCCGCATGTTTAAAGGGCTGCTATCCCCGCTTTGGCCACCTGCGCATCTTGCTCGGCCTTGACCCCGGAGACGCCAACGGCGCCAATCACCTGGCCGTCCACCAGCACCGGCACGCCACCTTCCAGCGAGGTGATCAGTGGCGCGCTGAGGAAGGCGCTGCGGCCGCCGTTGATCATGTCCTCGTAACCCTTGGTTTCGCGGCGGCCGATGGCGGCGCTGCGTGCTTTCTCGGTGGCGATGTAGGCGCCTATCGGCGCGCAACCATCGAGGCGCTCCAGGGCCAGCGGGTGGCCGCCGTCGTCGACCACGGCGATGGCCACGGCCCAGCCCTGTTGTTGTGCTTCGCTGCGGGCCGCCTGGAGTATCTGAGCGACTTCGTTCTGGCTGAGTACGGCTTTGTGTTGCATGGCATACCTCGTATTCGTGGTTTCGTAGCCCGGATGCAATCCGGGATTTACGGCGTTCGTTGTCCCGGATTTCATCCGGGCTACGGCGATCAGTGCATGGCCTCTTCGACTATTTCGATCCAGTGCCTGACCGGCGTACGTCCGGCGCCGTCCAGATGGGTCTGGCAGCCGATATTGGCGGTGACGATGGCGTCGGGCTTACCGCTTTCCAGGGCGTTCAACTTGTTGTCGCGCAATTGCCGCGACAGCTCCGGCTGGGTCAGCGAATAGGTGCCGGCCGAGCCGCAGCACAGATGGCTGTCCGGCACGGCAGTGAGGCCGAAACCGAGGCGGCTCAGTACGGCTTCCACCGCGCCACCAAGCTTCTGCGCATGCTGCAGGGTGCAGGGGCAATGGAAGGCCAGGCGCTGCTCGGCGCGGACCTGCAGCTTCTCCAGCGCCTCGCTTTGCAGCACCTCGACCAGATCCTTGGCCAGGGCGCTGACTCGCACCGCCTTGGCCGAGTACGCCGGGTCACTGGCGAGCAGGTGGCCGTAGTCCTTGACGAAGGCGCCGCAGCCGCTGGCGGTCTGCACGACGGCTTCGGCGCCGGCTTCGATGGCCGGCCACCAGGCGTCGATGTTCTGCCGGGCACGTTGCAGCCCCGCTTCCTGCGCGTTGAGGTGATAGTCCACGGCGCCGCAGCAGCCGGCCTCGCGGATCGGCGTGACGCTGATGCCCAGGCGATCCAGTACGCGCGCCGTGGCGGCATTGGTGTTGGGCGACAGCCCCGGCTGCACGCAGCCTTCGAGCATCAGCACGCGGCGCGTGTGCTGCGTGGTCGGGCGCGGCTTGGCCGGGCGCACCTGGCGAGGCAGCTTGGCCTTGAGCGCGGCCGGCAGCAGCGGGCGCAGAGCCAGGCCGGTCTGGGTCAGCGCCTTGAACAGCGCCGGGCGCGGCACCACGGCGCGCAGCCCCTGACGCAGCAGGCGCTCGTTCAGCGGCCGTGGCACCGCCTGCTCGACCACTTCGCGGCCGATATCCAGCAGGTTGTGGTACTGCACGCCGGAGGGGCAGGTGGTTTCGCAGTTGCGGCAGGTCAGGCAGCGATCCAGGTGCTGCTGGGTCTTGGCCGTGACTTCGTTGCCCTCGAGCATCTGCTTGATCAGGTAGATGCGCCCGCGCGGGCCGTCCAGCTCGTCGCCGAGCAACTGATAGGTCGGGCAGGTGGCGTTGCAGAAGCCGCAATGCACGCAGGAGCGCAGGATGCGTTCGGCTTCCTCGGCGCGCGGCAGGCGTTTGGCCTGTTCACTCAAATTGGTCTGCACGTCTTATACCTCGGCGTACATGCGGCCAGGGTTGAAAATACCCTGGGGGTCGAGCTGGTTCTTCAGCTGGCGCTGGTAGCGCAGCAGCGGTGCAGCCAGCGGCTGGAATGGGCTGGCGTGGCCGGCAGCGAAGCAGGTGGCATGGCCGCCGAGCTTGGCCGTCACGCGCTGGATCAGCTCGCCATCGGCGTCGGTCTTGAGCCAGCGCTGCGCGCCGCCCCAGTCGATCATCTGGCGACCGGGCAGGTCGAGCAGGCCACTGTTGGCCGGCAGCGACAGGCGCCAGAGCGTGCCGCTGGCGCTGAAGAACGGCAGACGCTGTTCGCGCAGTTCATGCCAGTAGCCGTTGTCGATCTCCTCGCCACCGAGGCGTTGGCGCGCGGCCTGAACCGAGCCTTCGCCGCCTTCCAGACGCAGGTGCAGCGCCGCACCGTCATGGCTGGCGGCGCTGATCGGCAGCGGCTGCTGGCCCCATTCGGCGAGTTTGTTCAATGCATGCAGGGCGTCCACTTCCAGGCGCAGGCTGAGTACCTGGCGCGGCTTGGGCAGCACCTTGATCGACACCTCGGCGAGCAGGCCGAGGCAGCCGAAGCTGCCGGCCATCAGGCGCGACAGGTCGTAGCCGGCGACGTTCTTCATCACCTCGCCGCCGAAACGCAGCAGCTTGCCCTGACCGGTGATCACGCGGGTGCCGAGCACCTGGTCGCGCACCGAACCGGCCCAGGGCCGGCGCGGGCCGGACAACCCCGCAGCGACCATGCCGCCCAATGTGGCGCCATCGCCCAGGTGCGGCGGCTCGCACGGCAGCATCTGGTTGTTGGTTTCCAGCGCCGCCTCGATCTCGGTGAGTGGTGTGCCGGCGCGGGCTGTGAGCACCAGCTCGGTGGAGTCATAGCTGACGATGCCCCGGTGCAGGCGGGTGTCCAGCACCTCGCCGTGGGTAGCGCGGCCCAGGTGGGCCTTGCTGCCACTGCCCTGGATGCGCAGCGGGGTGGCGCTGTTCAGCGCGTGGTTGACCTGTTCCAGCAACGCGGCGCTGGCGTCGAAATCATGCGACATCAGAAACGCTCCAGTTCCGGGAAGGGCAGTTGGCCGTGGTGCACGTGCATGGCGCCGAACTCGGCGCAGCGGTGCAGGGTGGGAATGTTCTTGCCCGGGTTGAGCAGACCGGACGGGTCGAAGGCCGCCTTCACCGCATGGAACAGGGTGATCTCGTCGCTGTTGAACTGCGCGCACATCTGGTTGATCTTCTCGCGGCCCACGCCGTGCTCGCCGGTGATGCTGCCGCCGACCTTGACGCAGAGTTCGAGGATCTTGCCGCCGATGGCCTCGGCGCGCTCCAGCTCGCCGGGTACGTTGGCATCGAAAAGAATCAGCGGGTGCATGTTGCCGTCGCCGGCATGGAACACATTGGCCACACGCAGGCCGTATTCCTCGGACAGCTCGGCGATGCCACGCAGCACGCCAGGCAGCTCGCGGCGGGGGATGGTGCCGTCCATGCAGTAGTAGTCCGGCGAGATGCGCCCGACGGCGGGGAAGGCGTTCTTGCGCCCGGCCCAGAATTTCACTCGCTCGGCCTCATCGCGGGCCAGGCGCACTTCGGTAGCGCCGGCTTTTTCCAGCACTTCGCGCACGCGCTCGCAGTCGTCGGCGACGTCGGCTTCCACGCCGTCCAGCTCGCAGAGCAGGATGGCTTCGGCCTCCACCGGGTAGCCGGCGTGGATGAAATCTTCGGCGGCGCGAATGGCCAGGTTGTCCATCATCTCCAGGCCGCCGGGGATGATGCCGGCAGCGATGATGTCACCGACCGCGCGCCCGGCCTTTTCCACCGAGTCGAAAGCCGCCAGCAGCACCTTGGCCACCTGCGGCTTGGGCAGCAGCTTGACCGTCACCTCGGTAACGATGCCGAGCATGCCTTCGGAGCCGGTGAACAGCGCCAGCAGGTCGAAGCCGGGGGCGTCCAGGGCGTCACTGCCGAGGGTCATGAACTCGCCCTCGACGGTAAGGATGTCCACCTTGAGCAGGTTGTGCACGGTCAGGCCGTACTTCAGGCAGTGCACGCCGCCGGCGTTTTCGGCGACGTTGCCGCCGATGGAGCAGGCGATCTGCGAAGACGGGTCGGGGGCGTAATACAGATCGAACGGCGCGGCGGCCTGGGAAATCGCCAGGTTGCGCACGCCGGGCTGGACACGGGCGAAGCGGCCTTCACGGTTGATCTCGAGAATCTGGTTGAAGCGCGCCATCACCAGCAGGATGCCCTTTTCCAACGGCAGCGCGCCGCCGGACAGGCCGGTGCCGGCGCCGCGTGCCACCACCGGCACGCTGCGGGCGTGGCAGAGCTTGAGCAATTGCTGCACCTGCTCGATGCGCTCGGGCAGCACCACCAGCATCGGTGTGGTGCGGTAGGCGGACAGGCCATCGCACTCGTAGGGCTTGAGGTCTTCCTGGGTGTGCAGGATGTCGAGGTCGGGCAGGCACTGGCGCAACTCCGCCAGCAGGGCGGCCTTGTCGACCGTGGGTAGCGCGCCGTCGACGCGCTCGTCGTACAGAATGCTCATGGCAGGCTCAATTGGGAACGTTGTTTTTATTGGCGGTCATGCCGAGACCTTGGAACGCATGTTTAGGCGCGCATTGCCCCGGCGTCCACTTTCTCCAGTGCTGGTAGGACCAGTTTATTTCGCCATGCTTTCACGCCAGATTGGGCGGACGTCTCATCCCTGTTGGCTTGTGTCCTGTGGAGGGAGGGGCTAAGGTCAAGCTCGAGAAATTGGTACGACCAGTTAGGCGGAGGTGGCGAATGGATGGGCAGCAGCTGGGCGCGCGGCGCCAGGTCAGCGATGTGGTCGCCGAGCGCATCGAGCGGTTGATCGTCGACGGCGTGCTCAAGGTGGGCCAACCGCTGCCGTCGGAGCGGCGCCTGTGCGAAAAGCTGGGCATCTCCCGTTCGGCCTTGCGCGAAGGGCTCAAGGTGCTGCGCGGGCGCGGCATCATCGACACCGCCCAGGGCCGCGACTCACGGGTGGCCAAGCTCAGCGGCGAGCGCGACGCCAGCCCGCTGATGCACCTGTTCAACTCGCAACCGCGCACCCTGTATGACCTGCTGGAGGTGCGCGGCCTGCTCGAAGGCGAGTCTGCACGCCTGGCGGCGCTGCGTGGCACCGAGGCGGATTTCGTCCTGCTGACCCGGCGTTACGAGGAAATGCTGGCGGCCCATGCACAGGAAAATCCGGTGGACCCGCGCGAGCATGCACGCCTCGACCATGCCTTCCACCTAGCCATCTGCGAGGCCTCGCACAACCCTGTGCTGGTGCACACCCTGCAGTCGCTGACCGACCTGATGCTCAGCACCGTGTTTGCTTCGGTGAACAACCTCTACCACCGCCCGGCGCAGAAGCGGCAGATCGACCGCCAGCACTCACGGCTGTATCACGCGGTGATCGAACGCCTGCCGGAACAGGCTCAGCGCGCCGCTCGTGACCATATCCACAGCATTCGCGACAATCTGCAGGAGATCGAGCAGGAAGAGCAGCGCCTGGTACGCGCGACCATGCGCCTGGAGGGCTGGGCGTAGGGCGGGTGAAACCCGCCGGCCGATAGTGGCGGGTTGTGCTCGCCCTTACATACTTGTGGGAGGGGCTTTAGCCGCGATCTGCCAGACCTGCTCGCCGCTAAAGCGCCTCCCACGTGGCATGACACCCTATCTGAAGGTGCTGGTCACCACCCCTTCTTCCACTACCTGCGCCTCGATCACCTTCTGGCTGCCGAGGTTGCGCACGCGGATCACTTCGCCTTCGCGGCCGTTGGCCAACGCCTCGCCGGTGGCCGACGCGGAGATACCGTCCTGGCTGGCGATGATGGTCACCTGCTGACCACGGCGGATCAGCAGGGGCGCGGCGAGCAGGTTCGGCGCGATCAACTGGCCGGCGCGCACGCGGCGTTTGGCGCCCTGGCCGACCACCTCGTCGAGGCTGTTGTAAAAGCCGCGTGAGGCCCTGCCGACGTTCACTTCCTGCAGTTGCAGCTGTTCGGCGGCGATGGTCTGGCCGCGTTCGATCACGCGTGCGGCATGCACGGCGGGCAGGAACACGCTGGCCTGTACCAGGGCCGTGACGCTCCAGCCGGGTGCGTCTGCGCAGCTCAGGTCCAGGCGTTGACGTGACAGGGGTGAGGGATCGTCGCTGCTGACCGTCACGCTCAGCGCCTGGGCACAGGCCGGCAGGCGTTCGGCGCTATTGAGCAGGGTGATATTGAGGCTGTGGCGCTGCCCTTGCCAGGCCTGGCGCTTGGCTTCCTCGGCCAGCATCTGCTGCATGTGTACCGCCACGGCCTGATCGATCTGGCTGGCGGCATCGGTCTCGCCGCGCGCAGCGTTCAGCGGCAGCAGGGCAAGGAGGAAAAGCATCGACGCGCAGGCGGAAAAAACCTTTCCGCTTTTCCTCTCGCCCCCGCTTCGATGCGGAAGGAAGGCGACGCTGCAGGCGTCTTTCAGACTTGTGAATACCTTGTAAATCAATGCGATACGGCTCTCTTCTGGGTTGGGCACGCTTTGTGCTGAAGGCACCTGGGCACAACCTTGGGTTAAGGGTACCGGTAAATGAGTATACGGATTGATGACGTGGTGGGCGTGCACTCGCGAGCGCTCGAACTGCGCATGCAGCGCAGCGAAATCCTCGCGGCCAACCTGGCCAACGAAGACACGCCTGGCTTTCTCGCCCGCGATATCGATTTCGCTGGCGAGATGCAGCGAGTCGATCCGCAGCAGGCGTTCGCCGCCAGCAGCGCGGATCTCAAGTACCGCGTACCGACCCAGCCGTCGCAGGACGGCAACAGCGTCGAGCTGAGTGTGGAGCAGGCCGCGTTCTCCAAGAACAGCATGGACTTCCAGACCAGCCTGACCTTTCTCAGCATGAAATTCAGGGGCCTGAAACAGGCCATCGAGGGGCGCTGATCATGGCTTTCGATTCCATCTACCGTATCGCCGGCTCGTCGATGAACGCGCAGACCGTGCGCCTGAACACCGTGGCCAGCAACCTGGCCAACGCCGATTCGGCCGCGGCCAACGCCGAGGACGTGTACCAGGCGCGCAAGCCGGTGTTTGCCGCCGTCTACAACAACGACCAGCTGACCCGCAGCGTGGGCATGGGCGGCGCCCATGTGCAGGTGCTCGACGTGGTCACTGCAGGGCGTGAACCGGTGCGCCGCTACGAGCCGGACAATCCCCTGGCCGATGACCAGGGCTACGTGTTCTACGCCGATATCGATCAGATCGAAGAAATGACCGACATGATGTCGGCCACCCGCAGCTTCGAGACCAGCGTCGAAGTGCTCAATCGCCTGAAAAGCATGCAGCAGGGCTTGCTCAAGCTCGGAGAATCCTGATGGCCACGGTCAGCAATAACAGCCAGAACAATCCCGCTTACAGCATCGACGAAGCGGTGAAGCAGTCAGTCAACGTCAGCGACGCGACCCAGCTGGAAAACAACTTCCTCACCCTGATGGTCGCGCAGATCCAGAACCAGGACCCGACCAAACCGGTGGACAGCACCGAGTTCCTCAACCAGTTCGCCGCCATGAGCCAGGTCAAGAGTCTGGAAAACATGGCCTCGCTGAGCAAGAGCAACCTGGTGCTGCTGGACAACCTGCAGACCCTCACCGCGGCTGGCCTGGTCGGCCAGGAAGTGAAGGTGGCGACCGAGCAGCTGGAGCTGGGCACGGACAAGGTCAAGGGTGAGATCAACCTGGAGCATGCCGCCGGCAAGCTGGCCTTGGTGGTGACCGACAGCAATGGCGTGAAGAAGGAAATCGACCTTGGCAGCCAGGCGCCGGGGCGTGTGCCCTTCGAGCTCGACCCCAAGGCCTTGGGCCTGGCGCCGGGCAGCTACAGGGTCGAGGTCAAGAGCGACAGCGGCGAGTATCCCAAGGTCGAAGTGGCCGGCCGCGTCACCCAGGTGCGCGTCAGTGCCCAAGGCCCGGTGCTGGAAGTCATCGGCGTCGGCTCCGTGCCCTTCTACAACATTACCGAATTCGGCCAGACGCAGACCGCCGGTCTGCTCTGAACCCTCCTACTCGTTCAATTCAAAGGTCCAGTCGCCATGAGTTTCAACATCGCCATGACCGGCCTCAGCGCCGTCAACGAACAGCTCAACACCATCAGCCACAACATCGCCAACGCCGGCACCACCGGCTTCAAGTCTTCGCGTACCGAGTTCGGCAGCATCTATGCCGACAGCCAGGCGATGGGCGTGGAGGTGCTGGCCACCACCCAGAGCATCAGCCAGGGTGGCTCCCTGGTGACCACCGGGCGCAGCCTGGACCTGGCTATCTCCGGCGGCGGCTTCTTCGTCACCCGTGATACCAATGGCGACCTGAGCTACACCCGCGCCGGCGTGTTCGGCGCCGACAAGAACAACAACATCGTCAACGCCGCCGGGCAGACCCTGCAGGGTTATCCAGTGGATGCCGCCGGCAACCTGCTGGTCGGTGCCATGGGCGACCTGCAACTGCAGAACGCCAACCTGCCGGCCCGCGCCACCGATACCCTGGCCTTCGTCATGAACCTGGACTCCAACCAGACCGTGCCGGCCACTGCACCCTTCGACCCGGCGGATGTGAACACCTACAACTCCACCTACACCACCAAGGTGTTCGACTCCCAGGGCAAGGAACACACCCTGACCCAGTACTTCGTGAAGACCGGCGACAACACCTGGGATGCCCACTACTACCAGGGCAACACCGCCGTCGGCGGCCCGCAGGCGCTGACCTTCGGCACCAACGGCACGCTCACCGCGCCGGTCGGCCCGGTCAACGTCGGCTTCGCCCTGCCGGGCGTAGACCCGATGGCGATCGCCATCGACTACAGCAACTCCAGCCAGTACGGCTCCGACTTCGTCGTCACCAACAACCGCGCCAGCGGCTATGCGGCGGGCGAGCAGACCGGCCTGTCGGTGGAGAAGGACGGCATGGTCTATGCCAACTACAGCAACGGCCAGCGCATGCTGCAGGGCCAGGTGGCGCTGGCCACCTTCGCCAATGCCGGCGGCCTGAAGAACATCAGTGGCACCGCATGGGTGGAGACCGCCGATTCGGGTGCCGCGCTGATCGGAGTGCCCGGTGTCGGCCCGTTCGGCGCGCTGGTGGCCGGTTCGCTGGAGAACTCCAACGTCGATCTGACCCAGCAACTGGTCGGCCTGATGGAGGGCCAGCGCAACTACCAGGCCAACACCAAGGTGTTGACCACCAACAAGGAACTCACCCAAGTGCTGTTCGGCGCGATCTGAGGCTGACCCATGGACCGTCTCGGTTACACCGCAATGACCGCCGCCAGCCGCACCATGAGCTCGCTCACGGTGCGTGCCAACAACCTGGCCAACGTCAACACCCCCGGCTTTCGCGCCGACCTGGAACAGGCCCAGGCCGTGACCGTGGAAGGTTACGGCTACGACAGTCGGCACCTGGCGCGGGTGAAGAACAACGGCGTCAACCTGGCACCCGGCGCGCTGATGGCCACCGGCCGTGATCTCGATGTGGCGATCCAGGGCCGCGGCCTGTTCACCGTCGAAGGTGATGGTGGTGCCGAGCGCTACACGCGCAACGGCGCGCTGCAGGTCGATGCCGAGCTGCGCCTGACCCTGAACGGCCGTGCCGTGATGGGCGAGGGCGGCCCCATCGTGCTGCCCGAGTACGACAGCCTGCACATTGGTCGTGACGGCACCGTATCGGTGATCCCGCGTGGCGATTTCGTCACCGCCGAGGTCGATCGCATCCGCGTGGTGGATGTCGACGCCGCCGACCTGACCAAGGATGCCAGCGGCCTGCTGGCGCGTATCGACGGCCAGCCGGCCGAGGACATGGAAGCGCCGGTGCTGGTCTCCGGTTATCTGGAGGCGAGCAACGTCAGCGCCATCGATCAACTGGTGGCGACCATGAGCCTGAACCGCCTGTTCGAGACCCAGGTAAAGATGATGAAGGCCGCCGAGGACCTGTCCGAAGCCGGCAACCGGATGATTCGCGGCAGTTGACGATTAGGTAGCCCGGATGCAATCCGGGAACGATTTCCCCGGATTGCATCCGGGCTACAGACAAACGAGGTAACGCACATGAGTTCCGCACTTTGGGTCAGCAAGACCGGCCTGGCCGCCCAGGACAAGGCCATGAGCGCCGTGGCCAACAACCTGGCCAACGTCAACACCAACGGTTTCAAGAGCGACCGCGTGGTGTTCGAGGACCTGTTCTACGCCATCGAGCTGCAGCCGGGCGCGCAGGCGGATCAGGTCAATACCGTCCCATCGGGCATCCAGCTCGGCAGCGGTGTACGCGTGGCCGGTACGCAGAAGGTGTTCACCGAAGGCAGCATCCAGACCACCGGCCAGCCGATGGATCTGGCAATCGTCGGCGCCGGCTTCTTCCAGGTAGAGGCGCCCAATGGCGACATCTACTACACCGAGAACGGCCAGCTGCAGCTCAATGCCGAAGGCATGATCGTCAATTCCCAGGGCTTGCCGCTGACCCCGAACATCGAAGTGCCGGCCGGCAGCAGTCGTTTCACCGTGGGCAGCGACGGCATCGTCACCGCCGTACTGGCCGGCGACAGCCTGCCCAGCGAACTGGGCCAGATCACCCTGGTCAACTTCACCAACCCGGGTGGTCTCGAAGCCCTTGGCGGCAACCTCTATCGCGAAACCGTGGCCAGCGGCGAGCCGGTCGAAGGCGTGCCGGGTGAAGAAGGCCTGGGCAACCTCAAGCAGGGCGTGCTGGAAGGCTCCAACGTGCAGGTGGTCGAGGCCATGGTGGCGATGATCTCCATCCAGCGCGCCTACGAGGCCAACGCCAAGGTGCTCGACGCCGCGTCGGGCATGCAGCAGTTCCTCAACCAGACCGTGTGACCGCCATGAAGCGCCTGATCCCGCTCGCTCTGCTCCTGACCCTGGGTGGTTGTGCCAGTTTCAACGAGATGCTGCCCGACGAAGACTCGAGCCATTACGAACCCCTGCCACTGGACTACAGCCAGCCGCCGACCAGCGGCGGCGGGCTGTTTCGCAGCGGCTACAGCGCCTCGCTGACGGGTGACAGGCGTGCGGTGCGGGTCGGCGACATCCTCACCGTGGTGCTCGACGAATCCACCCAGTCGAGCAAGAGCGCCGGCACCAGCTTCGGCAAGAAGTCCGGGGTTTCCGTCGGTATTCCCACGGTGTTGGGCAAGACCTACGACCGCCTGGAAAGCTCCGCCGAGGCCGAACGTGATTTCAACGGCTCGGCGCGCAGCTCGCAGCAGAACACCCTGCGTGGCTCCATCGCGGTGACCGTGCACCAGGTGCTGCCCAATGGCACGCTGCTGATCAAGGGCGAGAAGGCGCTGCGCCTGAACCAGGGCGACGAGTACATCCGCCTGGTCGGCCTGGTGCGCATGGACGACATCAACCGCGCCAACCAGGTGTCTTCGCAGAACGTGGCCAACGCGCGTATCTCCTACGCCGGCCGCGGCGTACTCAGCGACAGCAACTCGGCCGGTTGGCTGACGCGCTTCTTCACCAGCCCGCTGTTCCCGCTCTGAGGCCCAGACCATGATCAAACGTATTCTCGTCGCCTGTGTCCTCGGTTGGCCGCTGTCGACCAAGGCCGTGCCGCTGATGGACCTGGTGGACATCGAAGGCATCCGCGGCAACCAGCTGATCGGCTATGGCCTGGTGGTCGGTCTCGACGGCACCGGTGACAAGAACCAGGTGCGCTTCACCAGTCAGTCGGTGGCCAACATGATCAAGCAGTTCGGCATCAACCTGCCGCCGAACGTCGACCCCAAGCTGAAGAACGTCGCGGCTGTAACGGTTACCGCAGAAATTCCGCCGTCCTACAGCCCGGGGCAGACCGTGGATGTCACCGTCGCCTCGCTGGGCGACGCCAAGAGCCTGCGCGGCGGCCAGTTGCTGATGACCCCGCTGCAGGGCGTCGACGGTGAAACCTATGCCCTGGCCCAGGGCGCCGTCGTCGTCGGCGGCCTCAATGCCAGCGGGCAGAGCGGCTCCAGCGTGGCGATCAACTCCGCCAACAGCGGCCGCGTGCCTAACGGTGCCACCGTCGAACGTATGATTCCCAGCGACTTCAGCACACGCGAAGAGGTCATGCTCAACCTGCGCCAGCCCAGCTTCCAGACTGCCGCGCGGGTAGTCGAAGCGGTCAACGGCCGCTTCGGCAGCGGCACCGCCAGTGCCCTGAACTCGACCAAGATTTCCATCCGCGCGCCGCTCACCAGCACCCAGCGCATCGGCTTCATGGCCATGCTCGAAGGCCTGGAGGTAGAAGAGGGCCGCGAGCGGCCGCGCGTGGTGTTCAACAGCCGTACCGGCACCGTGGTGGTCGGTCAGGGCGTGCGCGTCAAGGCTGCCGCCGTGGCTCACGGCACGCTGACCGTGACCATCAGCGAGAACCCCCAGGTCAGCCAGCCCAATGCTTTCTCCGGCGGTCAGACTGCCGTGGTGCCGCGCTCTGACGTTGCCGTCAGCCAGGACAAGAACGCCATGTTCAAGTGGCCCGACGGTGCCAGCCTGGACAGCATCATCAACACCGTGAACAGCCTCGGCGCTACCCCGGACGATGTCATGAGCATCCTCCAGGCGCTGGAACAGGCCGGTGCCCTCAACGCTGAACTGATCGTGATCTGAGCCATGAGCATCGTTTCCCTCGCCCAACACATGAACAGCCATCGCGGCAGCGCCGACGGTATCGGCAGCGCCCGTGAGCAGCAGCTGCAGGCCGCCGCCGAGCAGTTCGAGGCGCTGTTTTTGCAGCAGATCCTCAAGCAGATGCGCAAGGCCAGCGACGTGCTCGCCGAAGGCAACCCGATGCGTAGCCGCGAGATGGACACCATGCGCGACTTCTACGACGAGGTGCTGGCCGAAACTCTGGCCGGGCGCAAGCAGACCGGCATCGCCGACATGCTGGTCAAGCAGCTATCCGGCTCGGCGTCCCAGGCACCGGACCTGGAGATGGCCGCAGCCGCTGCTCGTTCGGCGGAACTGCCGCAGCGTTCCTCCAGTAGCCTGCTGGAGCCGCTGCGCGCGACCTGGCAGCGCGGCGTCGATGGTCTGGGCAAGGTCTGGGACAAGGGCTCGGCAGGCTTTGTCGCGCTGGTCGATCGGGTCATCCAGCAGGAGTCGGCCGGTCGTGTCGACGCCGTATCGCCCAAGGGCGCGCGCGGCCTGATGCAACTGATGCCGGACACCGCGCGGGAGATGGCCGCCGAACTCGGCCTGCCGTTCAGTGAAGCACGCCTGACCAGCGACGCCGCGTACAACAAACGCCTGGGCAGCGCCTATCTGGACAAGATGCTGCAGCGCTACGACGGCCATCAGGCGCTGGCGCTGGCGGCCTATAACGCCGGCCCCGGCCGCGTCGACGAGTGGCTGAAGGTCAATGGCGACCCGCGCAGTGGCGAGATCGCCACCGGTGCCTGGATCGAGCGCATCCCCTTCCAGGAAACCCGCGACTACACGCGCAAGATTCTCGGCGATCTGGCCAGCCGTGAAACACCGGCCAAGGACGAAGTGCAGCAGCAGACCTCGCTCAGCGCGCAGACCCGCCAGCAACTGGCCAGTGCCCTGAGTGCCGACAGTGGCCTGCTGCTCGGTGCCGTCGCCGGCAAGCAGGTATTGGCGCGCGAGTCATTTAAGTCCGCCGAGGATTCCGTCGCCCTGTCTTCAGTAACAGCCCAATTCGCTGCCGACGACGCCCGAGCGCCGCGTCTGGCGGCCTTCGCTCAGCCGATGCGCTTCGAGCGTCAGGAGTCCTAAGTCGTGACCATCCTCAACCAGATCGCCTACAGCGGCGTGCGTGCCAGCCAGGGAGCCCTGGCCACCACCGGGCAGAACATTGCCAACGTCAATACGCCCGGTTTCAGTCGCCTGCAGACCATCACCGGCTCGCTGGCCGGGCAGGGTGGCTTGAGCGTTGGTGGCGGTGTCGAGGTGATCAGCATTCGCCGCATGACCAACGAATTCCACAACCAGCAGCTGTGGCGCGCGACCACCGAGCAGAACTTCTACGGCGCCTCGCAGCAGTACCTGACCGCGCTGGAAGCGCTGATGGCCGGCACAGGTTCGAGCATCAGTGCCGGCCTCGACCAGTTCTTCGCCGCGCTCAGTGAAGCCAGCGCCACGCCGGGCTCCATCGCCCTGCGTCAGCAGATCATCAGCGAGGCAGGCAACCTGGCGCAGCGCTTCAACGGCCTGAGCAGCAACATCGACGCACAGGTCAAGGCGCTGCAGGAGCAGCGCACGGCCATGGCCACCGAAATCAACGGCCTGACCGAGAACATCGCGCTGCTCAACAAGAAGATCGTCGAGACCGAGTCGGTCAAGGGTGACAGCACCGCGCTGCGCGATCACCGCGAAAGCATGATCGGCCAGCTCAGCCAGTTCGCCAAGCTGCGCGTCAACGAAACCCCGGACGGCTCGGTCAGCGTTGCCCTGGCCAACGGCCAGCCGCTGGTGGCTGGCCCCACCGCCGGCCAGCTCAAGGTGGCGATGACGGCCACGGGTGAGCAGGAAGTCAGCCTGGCCTTCGCCGGCACCAGCTTCCCGCTGCGCCAGGATGGTTTCGGCGGCGCGTTCGGCGGCCTTTACGATGTCGAATACAACAGCCTGCGGCCAAACCTGGACGCCCTGCACGACATGGCCAGTCAGTTGGCGCAGATGGTCAACGACGTACTCGCCACGGGTTTTGACCTCAATGGCAACCCTGGCCAGCCGCTGTTCGTCTACGACCCCACCAGCACCACTGCCTTGCTGCGTATCGAGCCGCTGACCGCCGAACAGCTGGCGTTCTCCTCGGCGGCGGGGGAGAGCGGCAACAACGGGGTGCTGCTGGACCTGCTCGGCCTGAAGAACCAGACCATTACCCTGGGTGGCAGCCAGGTCACTCTCAACGACGCCTACGCCGGCCTGCTTGGCCAGGTCGCCAGCGACAGCCGGCAGAACCAGGCCGACTTCAAGTCCGCCACCGCCGTGACCCAGCAGGCTCAATCCCAGCGAGACAGCGTCAGCGCGGTTAGCCTGGATGAAGAAGCGGTGAACCTGATGACCTACCAGCAAGCCTACCAGGCCAACATGAAGGTGATCAGTACCGCCAACCAGTTGTTCGACGACATGCTTGCCGCGTTCTGACGCACTTTCCAGAGAGATTCAGCCATGATGCGCATCACCAACTCGCAGATCACCTCGCTGATGCACAACTCGATGAACACCAGTTCTGCCGAGTTGGGCAAGCTGATGCAGCAGATGGCTACCAGCAAGCGCATCCTGCTGCCCTCTGACGACCCCATCGCCAGCGTGCGGGTGCTGCGCGTACAGCGTGAAGAGGCGAGCCTGGAACAGTTCCGCAAGAACATCGCCAACGTCTCCGGCAGCCTGTCGACCCAGGAAGCCAACCTCAAGTCCACCTCCGACGCCATGCTCAGCGTGCGCGACCTGCTGCTGTGGGCGGCCAACGGCTCCAACACCAGCGAAGACCTGGCCGCCATGGCCGGCGAACTGTCGATCATCGAGGACACCATCTTCAGCTTCGCCAACGTGCGTGACGAGGAGGGGCGCTACCTGTTCTCCGGAACCCTCAGCGATACCCCGGCGCTGAGCTTCGATGCGGCGACTCAGACCTACGGCGTCACCGGCAACGACAAGCATCGTCAGGCTGCCGTAGCCAACGGCGTGCTGGTCGACGAGAACGTCACCGCGGCCAGCGTCTTCGGCACCGGGGCGGGCATGCTCAACGAACTGCGCGGCCTGATCAACACCCTGCAGGACCCGGCGCTGGATGCCAGCGACCCAGCGGTGCGCCAGCAGATCGTCGATGCGCTGGCCGCCCTGGACGATACCCATGGCCGCGTACTTGGCTCGATCACCGAACTGGGCGGCCGGCAGAACGCCCTGACCCTGCTCACCGACAGCAACGAAGACGTTTCACTGGTCAACCAGAAGATCGAAGGCGAGCTGTCGCAGCTGGACTATGCCGGCGCCACCATTGCCCTGAACAACTACCAGCTGGCGCTTGGCGCGACGCAGAAGACCTATCTGAAGATCAACCAGATGTCGTTGTTCAGCCTGCTGTAAGGAGTGACATTGGTGATCAAGGTCGATACACAGCTCCCGGTCGTCACCGCGCTCGATCCGCAGGCCCGCCGTCCGGTGCAGGGCGAGCAGCCCCAGCAGCGCCAGCGCAAGCAGCTGCCCGCTGAACCGGCGTCACAGCCGCGTGGCAAGAGTGCCACTTTCAATCTGCAGCTCAACCAGCAGTTGACCTCGATGCAGGCGGCCGACAGTTACCTCGGCGAGCTGGCCGGACGCCTCGGTCAGCTCAAGCTCAGCCTCAGTCGAGAGCTGAGCAATGCCCAGGCCGGTGAGCGCGACGGCATCAAGCGCGAGCTGGACCAGGTACGCAAGCTGCTCGCCGAACGCAGCCAGCGCTCCGGCGAAGCGCTGGATGCCAGCTTCAAGTTGCGCCTCAGCGAGCCGGTGCGTAGCCGCTTCAGTCTGCAAGGGCTGGACTCCATCGCCGCAGTGCAGCAGGCCGGCAAGGAAACCTTGTTGTTCAGCGCCGGGCGCAAGCTGGCCGAGCCGTTGGCGGTGGTGCTCGACGAGGGCCTGAGCGAGCAACAGATTCTCCGGCGTTTCAATGCGGGGCTCGGTCCGGCCGGCATCCGCGCCGAAGTCGATCACGGCGGGGCGCTCAAGTTCAGCGCCCGCGAGAGCGAATGGCAGCAGCTCAAGGGCGAACTGCGCGTGCAGGGCGAAGGCAAGCTGGCGAGTCAGGGCCAGGCGAGCGTGGTCAGCCACGAGGAGCAGATGTTGCGCCTGCCCGACGCGGCGCGGCTGGATGGTGCCCGCGAACTGCGCCGGGCGCTGGACGAAGTGGTGGCGGCGCTGGACAAGATCGGCACGCTGCGTGAGCAACTCAGCCACCGTCAGGAAGAGATTCGCGAGTTTCTCGCCCGTCATGCCGATCACAACGAGCGTGAGTGGGCCAAGGAGTTTGCCGGTGAAGTGTTCAGCCTGATGCGTCGCAGCCCCAGCAGCTACGCGGCGGTGACTCAGACGGTGGTCGCCCAGGCCAATATCAGCCGCTCCAGCGTGGTCAGCCTGCTGTCCTGATCGCTGGTTCCAGGTTCTCCTCTCCTCAGCCGTCGGTCGCCCTCCCCCTTTTTTGGCGACTGACGGCTTTTTTAATCCCCAAGCGGTTGGTCACCGAGCACAGGCATTTAGGCTGCTTGGCTATTGGCCTTCACGAAAAGGACATCAGGGCCTGATGTCAGTCAGCTGATTTGACCATTGGTCCGCTTTTTGACCGATCGCACAGAATGATGGCCTTTTAACAGCTATCATCGCATCCTCTCCGCAGTGTATGGGCCCGACGCCCGTCGTATCTGCCCTCTCGCATTCCAATAAAAACCCCGCATTCAAAGGGTTCAACCCGTTCCGGTGGCTTGTGCTTCCGGTGCATTGCCTCGTTCCCGAATTTTGGAGTACCGACGTGTTGAAGAAGTACCTGACTCTCCTCCTGCTTGCCTGTACCGCGCTGGTCAGCGTGCCCAGCCTGGCGCAGTTGAGCGATTCCGAAGCCATGAACATGACGGGCCTGCAGCGTTCGCTGACCCAGCGCATGGCCAAGAACTACCTGATGATCGGCGCCGATGTTCGCGTCGATGCCGCCCAGCGCCAGTTGCAGGAAACCATCCAGCGTTTTGATGACAGCCACAAAGCGCTGACCGCTTACGCTCCGACTGCCGAGATCAAGGCCGCGCTGGCCCGGATCGACGGCACCTGGGCCACCTACCGTCAGCAGCTGGTCGCCAAGCCGGAGCAGGCCAAGGCCGCCCAGATGCTCGCGACCAGTGAGGAACTGCTGCAGCAGACGCAGACCGTCAGCGATCTGATGGGCAAGCACCTGGGTGCCATGGGCGCATCGGTGCACCGTACCGGCTGGGCGCGCGTACAGACTCAGCGTATCGCCATGCTCTACATGGCCAAGTCCTGGAGTGTTCAGGCGCCAGACCTGGACGCCAAGCTGGACACCGCCGTGAGTGACTTCGAGACCATTCTCAAGGAGCTGGAAGCCCGTGGCGCACCGAACGAGGAGATCGCCGCGACTCAGCGTCGGGTGCGGGCGAACTGGGGCTTCACCCTCAAGGGCATCGACTTGCACGCCAGTCAGGGTTTCGTCGGTACTGCCATTACCATCAGCACCGATTCGTTGTTCCGTCACCTCAACGAACTGACCCGCCTCTACGCGGGCCTGCAGGCCAAAGAGGCCTGAGTGCCTGTCGACCTGCAGCGGGCCCTGTAGCGCCTGTTGCAGGTCATTGGTAGAGGACGGTCAGCGCCGGTTGACCGTTTGCGCCGCGCGCAGCACATCGCTGCCGATCTTGCCTTCATATTCCTGCCACAGTGGTTGCATCGCCGCACGCCAGGCCGCGCGCTGTTCGGCGCTCATGCTGACGACCTGATTACCTTCTGCGATCAGTCGCTGGCGATCACGGGCATTGAGCGCTTCGGCCTCGAGGTTCACCGCCAGGGTGACCTCATCGATGATCACCTCCAGTTGCACCCGCACCTGATAGGGAATGCTGGTCCAGAAGCTGGAGTTGCTCACCAGCATGTAGCTCAGCACGCCGTGGTTGGTTTCGGTGACATAAGGCTGTAGCGCACCGATCTGCTGGCTGACGATGTTGGACCAGGGATTCTCCGCGCCTTGCACCCGGCCCGCCTGCAGCGCTGCCTGGGTCTCTGCAAAGGGCAGGCGCAGGCTGCTGGCGCCGACGCGGGCGAACTGCTGTTCGAGAATTGCCGAGGGCTGGATGCGGAAGGTCAGGCCGGCGGCGTCGGCCGGGGTGTACAGCGCGCGAGTGGCCGAGAGCTGCTTCATGCCGTTGTTCCAGTAGGCCAGGCCGTAGATGTTGTGGCTCGCCATCGAGCGCAGCAGCTCACGGCTCTTCTCGCGCTTCTGGAAGCGCTTGACCGCCTCCAGGTCGTCGAACAGAAACGGCAGGTCGAACACCTGCAGCTGAGTGGTGTATTGCTCGAACTTCGACAGCGACGGCGCCAGCAGCTGCACCTTGTTGTCACGCAGTGCCTGCAGCTCGTCGGGGTCGCCGAACAGCGTGGAGTCCGGGTACACCTCCACCTGCACCTTGCCGGCCAGGCGCTCGTCCACCAGTTTCTTGAACAGCAGGGCGCCCTTGCCCTTGGGGGTGTCCTCGGCCACCACGTGGGAGAACTTGATCAGAATCGGTTCGGCCAGTACCGGCGCGGAACACAGCAGGGCGGCGAAAGCAGCCGCCAGAGAGGTCTTGAACATCGACACACCTTTTTTCGGAAAACGCAGAGCCGAGGCCGGCGCCGAGAGTGGCGGGCCTGGGTACGGATCGGGATGGCTTGCAAGATTCGACCTGACGAAGGATGTCGGCCTAGCCTCGTTGGGGACTACCGGGTCGATGCCCGGTTATTGTTGGCATGCTGCCCGTGACCGTACGGTCAATGGCAGGGGGCGGCATTCTTGCGGATGGGGATTGCCGGCACAAGGCTGGTTTCATGAACCGGCGCGCATTCCGGGGAAGTTCCGCAGGTGGTCCGATCAGCGCATCCTTGCACTTATCGGCTGGTGTATAAGGACATGTCTTCCTCCCGTCATGCTAGGCCACCATGAGCGAAGCCGCAGAAACCGACAGCGCCGTCTACAAGACCCTACTCGAATCCACCAAAGCGATCCCCTGGAAGATCGACTGGAAGAGCATGACCTTCGCCTACATCGGCCCGCAGATCGAGAGTCTGCTGGGTTGGTCGCAGGCCAGTTGGGTCAGCGCCGAGGATTGGGCGGCGCGCATGCACCCGGAGGATCGCGATCGGGTGGTGGGCTTCTGCGTTTCGCAGTCGCAGAACGGGGTCGACCATGAGGCCGACTACCGTGCGCTGACCGCCGCCGGCGATTACGTGTGGATTCGCGACGTGGTGCATGTGGTGCGCGACGACAATGGCGAGGTGGAGTCGCTGATCGGCTTCATGTTCGACATCAGCGAGCGCAAGAAGACCGAGGAGCAGTTGCTGACCCTGCAGAAGCAGCTGGAGGAATATTCCTACCAGGACGGCCTGACCGGGGTGGCCAACCGGCGCATGTTCGACCGCGTGCTGGCCAGCGAATGGGCCAACGCCCAGCGCAGCCAGCAGCCACTGTCGCTGATCCTGCTGGATATCGATCACTTCAAGCAGTACAACGACCATTACGGCCATATCCAGGGCGATGACTGCCTGAAGAGCGTCGGTCAGGCCCTGACCCGCGCTGCCAGCCGTCCGCGGGATTTCGTCGGCCGCTTTGGCGGCGAGGAATTCGTGCTGGTGCTGCCAGAGACCGACGAAGCCGCCGCCCGCCATATCGCCGAGCGCTGCCGGCAGCAGGTGCGCCAGCAGCGCATTCTCCATGAGCGCTCCGCAGTGTCGTCCCTGCTCACCATCAGTCTCGGCGTGGGCACTATGGTGCCGGGCGCAGAGGATCGTGCGCTGGACTTCCTCAACGTCGTCGACAAGCTGCTCTACCAGGCCAAGCAACGCGGTCGTGATCGCCTCGAAATGGCCAGGATGACCACTCAATCGCCAGGCGACGACACTGTCGACGCCCGCGCTTGAGCAATCGTTAACCTGAGCGTAACGATCACGCGGCCTGCTTGATTGATGACCTTCGGGTCACGCTCCTAAGGTGCCTCCACGACAGCGGAACTCGTGGAGTCTTAAATGACAACAACAATATCCCCACCGCCGCAGTGGTCGCGTCGTCGCGCTGAAAAAGCGCGGCGACTCGACCAGGTGCGCAACCTCGCTGATGGCGTGGTCCTGCCCAGCGACAAGATCGTCGCGGCCCTTGAGGCGCTGATCGCCCCCGGTGATCGCGTGGTGCTCGAAGGCAACAACCAGAAGCAGGCGGATTTTCTGTCTCGCTCGCTGGCCCAGGCCGACCCCGGCCGCCTGCACGACCTGCACATGATCATGCCCAGCGTCAGCCGCGCCGAGCACCTCGATCTGTTCGAGCGCGGCATCGCGCGCAAGCTCGACTTCTCCTTCGCCGGGCCGCAGAGCCTGCGCATTGGCCAGTTGCTTGAAGACGGGCAGATGGAAGTCGGCGCCATCCACACCTATATCGAGCTGTACTCGCGCCTGCTGGTGGACCTGATTCCCAACGTCGCGCTGGTCGCCGGCTTCCAGGCTGACCGCCACGGCAACATCTACACCGGCCCCAGCACCGAAGACACCCCGGCGCTGGTCGAGCCCACCGCCTTCTCCGACGGCATCGTGATCTTCCAGGTCAATGAGATCGTCGACGAACTGCCGCGGGTGGACATCCCTGCCTCGTGGGTCGACTTCGTGGTGGTGGCCGACAAGCCTTTCTACATCGAGCCGCTGTTCACCCGCGACCCGCGCCATATCAAGCCGGTGCACGTGCTGATGGCGATGATGGCGATTCGCGGCATCTACGAAAAACACAACGTCCAATCCCTCAACCACGGCATCGGCTTCAACACCGCCGCCATCGAGCTGATCCTGCCCACCTACGGCGAATCGCTGGGGCTGAAGGGCAAGATCTGCCGCAACTGGACCCTCAACCCGCACCCGACGCTGATCCCGGCCATCGAGACCGGTTGGGTGGAGAGCGTGCACTGCTTCGGCACCGAGCTGGGCATGGAGAACTACATCGCCCAGCGCCCGGACGTGTTCTTCACCGGCCGCGACGGCTCGATGCGCTCCAATCGCATGATGTGCCAGCTGGCCGGGCAGTACGCGGTGGACCTGTTTATCGGCGCCACCTTGCAGGTCGATGGCGACGGTCATTCCTCGACGGTTACCCGTGGCCGCCTGGCCGGGTTTGGCGGCGCACCGAACATGGGCCACGACCCGCGCGGTCGTCGGCACCCGACCCCGGCTTGGCTGGACATGGCCATGCCCGGTGGTGAAGCCCCGGTGACCATGCTCGAACGCGGCAAGAAGCTGGTGGTGCAGATGGTCGAGACCTTCCAGGAGGGCGGTAAGCCCACCTTCGTCGAGCAGCTCGATGCGGTGAGCGTGGCGAAGAAGGCCGGCATGCCGCTGGCGCCGATCATGATCTACGGCGACGACGTCACCCACCTGCTCACCGAAGAGGGCATCGCCTACCTGTACAAGGCGCGCTCTCTGGAAGAGCGCCAGGCGATGATCGCCGCAGTGGCCGGCGTCACCGCCATCGGCCTGCGCCACGACCCGAAAGAAACCGCGCGCATGCGCCGCGAAGGGCTGATCGCCCTGCCCGAAGACCTCGGCATCCGCCGCACCGATGCCAGCCGCGAACTGCTGGCGGCCAAGAGCATCGCCGAGCTGGTCGAGTGGTCGGGCGGCTTGTACAACCCGCCCGCCAAGTTCAGGAGCTGGTGATGAATGCACTGACTGCAATTCAGCCGAAGCTTTCTTTAGGGGATTGGCTGGCCGATCTGGCGGTGGACGCACTGATCGACGAGGCCGACCTGTCGCCCAAACCGGGGCTGGTGGACAAGCGTGGCAGCGGCGCCCATACGGATTTGCACCTGGGCCTGATGCACGCTTCGGCGCTGGCCCTGTGGCCGAGTTTCAAGGCCATGGCCGAGGCCGCGCAGCAACGCGGCGAGATCGACCTGCACCTGCGTGAAGCGGTGGGCCGCATCGGCCGCGAAGGCGAGGTGGAGATGCTGCGCGTCACCGGCGGCGTCAACACCCATCGTGGCGCGATCTGGGCGCTGGGCCTGCTCAGCAGTGCTGCAGCGCTGGATGTCAGCGCGCTGGCTCCGGCACAGGTCACCCTGCGCGCGGCGCGCCTGGCCCTGCTCGATGACCGCGCCGCGCCTGTGACCGGCGATAGCCATGGCGCTCAAGTCTGTCGTTTGTACGGCGTGCATGGGGCTCGCGAGGAAGCGCAGCTTGGCTTCCCCGCAGTGATCCAGCAGGCGCTGCCGCAACTGGCACGTAGCCGCGCCGCCGGGGCAGGGGAGCAGAACGCCCGCCTCGATGCGCTGCTGGCGATCATGACCCAGCTGGCTGATACCTGCGTGCTGTACCGCGCCGGTATGGCCGGGCTAGTCAGCATGCAGAGCGGCGCCCGTGCGGTGCTCGCCGCCGGTGGTTGCGCCAGCCTCGATGGTCGTCGCCGTCTGCGTGATCTCGAACGCGACATGCTGCGCCTGCGCGCCTCGCCTGGCGGCGCTGCCGATCTGCTCGCCGCCACCCTGTTCCTCGACCGCCTGCAGCATGGCCTGCCGGCGCAGCTTGGGAGTCTGTGAAATGGAAACTTTGTCTTTTCAATTCCCCGCCGGGCAACCGGCCAAGGGCCGCGCGCTGGTGGGCTGCGTCGGCTCCGGCGACCTGGAAGTGCTGCTCGAACCCGGCCAGGCCGGCACCCTGGCGATCCAGGTGGTCACCTCGGTCAACGGCAGCGCGCCGCGCTGGCAATTGCTGTTCGAGCGCATGTTCCGCGAGCAGCAGCTGCCGGCGCTGAACATTGCCATTCATGATTTCGGCGCCACGCCTGGCGTGGTGCGCCTGCGCCTGGAACAGGGCCTGGAGGAACTCAACCATGGCTGAGCAGAACATTGCGCGCCTGCTGGCGCAGCGCAGCTTTACCGAACTGGGTGCCCGCGAACGCGCTCGCGCGCTGCTCGATGCCGGCAGCTTCCGCGAATTGCTCGACCCCTTTGCCCGGCTGATGTCGCCCTGGCTGCCCAAGCAGGGCATCGTGCCCCAGGCCGATGACGGCGTGGTGGTGGCCAAGGGTCTGATCGACGGCCAGCCTGCGGTGGTCATCGCCATCGAAGGTGCCTTCCAGGGCGGCAGCCTCGGCGAAGTGGGCGGGGCGAAGATTGCCGGCGCCCTGGAGTTGGCCGCCGAAGACAACCGCAAGGGCACGCCGACCCGCGCCGTGCTGCTGCTGGAAACCGGTGGTGTGCGCCTGCAGGAAGCCAACCTGGGCCTGGCGGCCATCGCCGAGATCCAGGCCGCCATCGTCGAGCTGCGTGAATTTCAGCCGGTGATCGGCCTGGTCGCCGGGCCGGTCGGCTGCTTTGGCGGCATGTCCATCGCCGCTGGGCTGTGCAGCTACCTGCTGGTGACCCGCGAAGCGCGCCTGGGGCTCAACGGCCCGCAGGTAATTGAACAGGAAGCCGGGCTGGACGAATACGACTCGCGCGACCGCCCCTTCATCTGGAGCCTGACCGGCGGCGAGCAGCGCCACGCCAGCGGCCTGGTCGATGGCTATGTGAGCGATGACGTCGAAGCGATTCGGGGCGAGTTGCACCGCCTGTTCGCCCAGGGCAAACCCGAGACCGAACGTAGCCGTCGCCACGCCTGGTTCCTCGAGCGTCTGGGCGCCGTCGACACCACCGTCCAGGCTGATGCCGCTGCCGTGCGCAGCGCCTACAAGAGAGCATAAGCATGACAACTGCACAGGAACAACGTGGCCTGCTCTGGTTCCAGGCCCTAGCCGGCGCTGCCCAGCCGCAGCAAGATCTGCCTGCCTCGCTACGCGTGGGCGATGGCGAACTGGCCGGCCAGGCGGTGCGCTACCTCGCCGTGATCGCCGACGCCAACAATCCCTTTCCCCGTGCCCGCAATGGCGAGGTCGGTCTGCTCGAAGGCTGGGGCCTGGCCCAGGCGGTGGACGAAGCCATCGAGGCGGATCGCGACAACCCGCACAAGCGCGCGCTGATCGCCATCGTCGACGTACCGAGCCAGGCCTACGGCCGCCGCGAGGAAGCCTATGGCATTCACCAGGCGCTGGCCGGCGCGGTGGACGCCTATGCCCGTGCCCGCCTGGCCGGCCATGCGGTAATCGGTTTGCTGGTGGGCAAGGCCATGTCCGGCGCCTTTCTCGCCCACGGCTACCAGGCCAACCGCCTGATCGCCCTGCGCGACGCCGGGGTGATGGTGCATGCCATGGGCAAGGCTGCCGCCGCGCGCATCACCCTGCGCAGCGTCGACGAGCTGGAGGCGCTGGCCGCCAGCGTGCCGCCGATGGCCTATGACCTGGATAACTACGCCTCGCTCGGCTTGCTGACGGAGGTGCTCGATGTCGAGCAGGCGGCGCAACCAACGGCGGCTGATCTGACCCATGTGCACGACGCCCTGACTCGCGCCCTGGCCGATATCGCCGCCAGCCCACGTGACCTGCGCAACCGCCTCGGTGCCTCCAACCGCGCGGCCTCCAGCCAGGTGCGAGAGTCCCTGCGCGCGCAGTGGTGAACGGTCACCGTAGGGTGCGCCGTGCGCACCAGAGCTTTCTTCGATAACCCGGTGCGCACGGCGCACCCTACGTCCGAGGATCATTTGATGCGTCACAACCCCCGTCCACATGATCTGCTCTGGGGCCTGCGTCCCGAGCAGCTGCCGCAGGAGGCGCCGGCCTGGGCTCGCGCCGCCCTGAGCGGGCATGTGCCGGTGGTGGTGCGCCGCGCGCTGGCCGAGCCCGGCTGGGTGGCGGTGGGTGTTCGCGGCGCGGCGCGTGAACAGCGCTATGCCACCTGGATGCGCCTGAGCGCTATCAGTCGTCGGGTCAGCCCGCAGGCAGTGGCACGGGCCGGGCGCTGGTGCAATCACGCTCAGCCACATTGGCCGGCGTTGCGGGCCCTGAGCCAACTGGCGCCACGTCTCGATGCTCTGGGCCTGGCCTGGGGCGTGACCGGCAGCCTGGGTTTCGAGCTGGCCAGTGGCATCGCCGCCGCGCACCCGGACAGCGATCTCGATCTGTCGCTACGTGCGCTGCATCAGTTATCCCGAGCCGAGGCGCGGACATTGTGCGCGCTACTGGATGAAGCACCGGGCCGTATCGACCTGCAACTGGAAACCCCTTACGGCGCCGTGGCACTGCGCGAATGGGCCAGTGAGTCGCCGCGCGTGCTGCTGAAAACCCAGAACGGCCCACTGCTGGTCAGCGACCCCTGGCAATCCGGGCAGGTGGCGGCGTGAGCACGCTGTGGGCTTTCCCCGGCCAGGGCGCGCAGCAGCCTGGCATGCTGCAGGCCTTGCCTAATGCGCCGGTGGTACAGGCCTGTATCGAACAGGCCTGTGCCGCGCTGGACGAGGACGTGCGCCTGCTGGATTCGGCCGAAGCGCTGCAAAACACCCGCACCGTGCAGCTCTGCCTGTTGATTGCCGGCGTCGCAGCATCGCGCCTGCTGATCGAACGCGGCCATCGCCCGGACTACGTCGCCGGCCTGTCCATCGGCGCCTATGCCGCTGCCGTGGTAGCCGATGCGCTGGACTTCGCCAATGCCGTGCGCCTGGTCGCCCTGCGCGGCGAGCTGATGCAGCGCGCCTACCCCAGCGGCTATGGCATGACCGCCATCCTTGGCCTCGACCTGGCCAGCATCGAGCGTTTGCTGGTTGAAGCCTATGGCCCGGTGTACCTGGCCAATATCAATGCCGAGACGCAACTGGTGATCGCCGGCAGCGACACCGCCATGGCTGACGTGGCCGAGCGCGCCCGCGCCCTCGGTGCCGCTGCGGCCAAGCGCCTGGCGATGAGCGTGCCGTCGCACTGCGCGCTGCTCGATGGCCCCGCCCGCGAGCTGGCTACCGCCTTTGCCAAAATCGAACTGCGCGAACCGCAATTGCGCTACCTGAGCAGCAGCTCGGCGCGCCTGATCCGTGATCCCGAAACCCTGCGTGACGACCTGGCCTGCAACATGAGCCGCGTCGTCGACTGGCAGGCCACGCTGGTCACCGCCTATGAGCGCGGTGTGCGCCTGCATCTGGAACTGCCGCCCGGTGGCGTGCTCACCGGGCTGGCTCGCCGCGTCTTCGAACCTGGCCAGGCCATCGCCTTTAGCGGTGCTCGCCTGGATACACTCGACGCCATGTTGCGTCAGGAGGTAAGCCGCGACCGCTGAGCCGTAGCGTTTACCGAAGCACAAGAACAACAACTTCGATACGAAACGAGGACAACAACAATGATTATCTACGGTGTCGCCTTCCTGGCGTTCTGCACCCTGGCAGGCATCTTTATCGGTGAACTGCTGGGCAAACTCATCGGCGTACCCGCCAACGTCGGCGGTGTCGGCATCGCCATGCTGCTGCTGATCTTCCTGGGCAGTTACCTGAACAAGCGTGGTCTGTTCACCGGCAAGTCGGAACAGGGCGTGGAGTTCTGGAGTGCCATCTATATCCCCATCGTGGTTGCCATGGCTGCCCAGCAGAACGTCTACGGCGCCCTCAGCGGCGGCCCCATGGCGATTCTTGCCGGTACTGCCGCCGTCGCCGTGGCCTTCGCCCTGGTGCCGGTACTGAGTCGTGTCGGACAGAAGAAGTCCGACGTTGAAGCGGACTCCTCCCTGACCAAAGCGCCACGGTGACTGCCATGTACGAATCTCTGATGAAGGTCATTACTGGTTACGGTCTGCTCAGCGGCTTCGCCATCATCGGCATCACCATGTGGGTGTCGTACTGGATTTCCGACAAGTTCACCAAGGGCCGCCTGCACGGCTCGGCCATTGCCATCCTGCTCGGGCTGCTGTTGTCCTATATCGGCGGCGTCTATACCGGTGGGCAGAAGGGCCTGGTGGACATCCCCCTGTTCGCCGGCATCGGCCTGCTCGGCGGTGCCATGCTGCGCGACTTCGCCATCGTCGCCACCGGCTTCGGCGTCAGTGTCGAGGAGCTCAAGCGCGCCGGTTTCGCTGGGGTGCTGGCGCTGTTCGTCGGCGTATTCGCTTCCTTCGTGGCGGGCGTCGGAGTGGCCATGGCCTTCGGCTACACCGACGTGGTCAGCCTCACCACCATCGGCACCGGCGCGGTGACCTACATCGTCGGCCCGGTGACCGGCGCGGCGATTGGCGCCAGCTCCGACGTGATGGCACTGTCCATCGCAGCCGGCCTGATCAAGGCGATTCTGGTGATGGTGGCCACGCCCTTCATCGCCCCCTACATCGGCTTGAACAACCCGCGTAGTGCGGTGATCTTCGGTGGCCTGATGGGCACTTCCAGCGGCGTGGCCGGTGGCCTGGCGGCGACCGATCCCAAGCTGGTGCCCTACGGCTGCCTGACTGCCGCGTTCTACACCGCCCTGGGCTGCCTGCTCGGCCCATCCTTGCTCTACTTTCTGATGCGCGGCCTTCTGGGCTGACCTTTGCCCGCCGTCATGGCGGGCTTTTTATTCGGGCTGAACGCGCTGCCCTGTGGTAGGCGCTTCAGCGGCGACGCTTGCGACTACGACTGCCTGCTATACATCCGGCATTCGGCGAGCAGCGCCAGCAGGTTCGGGTCGCGCTCCTTGGCCTTGAGAAACACCACGCCGATATGCTGCTGCAGGTGGTACTTGGCCTGCAGCGGGATCAGCTTCACCCGGTTCTCGTACACCGCCGCCACGCGTCCCGGTAGCAGGGCATAACCGACGCTGGAGCTGACCATGCTGAGCAGGGTGAAGATGTCCTTGACCTGCATCGCCACCTTGGGCTCGAAGCCGGCCTGCTGGAACACCCGCTCGCCATCGCGGAAGGTGGCGTAGCCCTGGGTCAGGGTGATGAAGGTGTCGTTGCGCAGATCGGCCAGGTCCACTTCGGCGTGCCCGGCGAAGGGCGAATCATTGGGCGCGGCGAGGAAGATATCGTCAGAGAACAGTGCCAGCTGCTCGCAGTCCGGATCGCTGACGCTGTCGTCGAGGGCGATGAGGATGGCGTCCAGCTCCATGTTCTTCAGCTTGTATAGCAGGTCGACGTTGGAGCCGAGCACCAGGTCGATGTTCAGCTCGCTGCGGCGCAGCTTCAGGCCCATGATCAGCTGCGGCACGGTCTTCACCGTCAGCGAGTAGAGCGAGCCGAGCTTGAAACGCTCGGCACCGAAGCCCGCCGCCTCGCGGGTCAGACGCACCATCTCCTGGGCGTCCTGGATCAGCTTCTGCGCTTTCTCTTCCAGCACGTAGGCGCTTTCCAGCGGGATCAGGTTGCGCCCCTCGTGCTTGAACAGCGGGCAGCGCAGCGCGCTTTCCAGCGAATGGATGGCGCGGTGCACGCTGACGTTGCTGGTCTGCAGCTCGCTGGCGGCACGCGCCAGGTTGCCGCTGCGCATAAAGGCGAGAAAGACCTCCAGCTTTTTCAGGGTCAGTTCTTCATCGATCAGCATCGGCCTGTCCTTTTCCAGCGATGGTCGATTGTGCCGCATATCGAGGAATGAGCGGTGTCGTGGGCCTGCGACTTTGGTGGTGTGTGGGCCGGCTTGGTCAGCAGGCGCGCCGGCTGACCACGGCGCCCGGACTGTGCTTTAGTGCAAGCGACTTCGACTCTCTTCACCCGTTCAAGGAACCTGCCCATGCAACTGATCTACGCCGCTGCCTCACCCTTCGCTCGCAAGGTTCGCGTACTCGCCCATGAAACCGGCCTGCTGTCGCGCATCGAGCTACTCGACACTGCCGTGCTGCCGACCACGCTGAACGAGCGGGTCAACGCGCTCAATCCCCTGGGCAAGATTCCGGTGCTGCTCACCGATAACGATGAGGCGCTGTATGACAGCCGGGTTATCTGTGAGTACCTCGACACCCTGCACGGCGGCCGTCGCCTGCTGCCGCAGGACGACGCCCGCTGGTCGGTGCTGCGTCTGGCAGCGCTGGCCGATGGCCTGATGGACGCAGCACTGCTCGCGCGCTACGAGCGCAGCGTGCGCCCAGCCGAGCTGCAATGGCCAGTTTGGCTGGAGGGCCAGCAGGGCAAGGTGCAGCGTGCACTGACTGAGCTGGAGCGCCAGGCCGGGCAGTTGCAGGGGCCACTCGATTTGGCGCAGATCGGCGTCGCCTGCGCTTTGGGCTACCTTGATTTCCGCTTCGCCGATATCGACTGGCGCGCCGCTTATCCTGGTCTGGCCGACTTCCAGCAGGCCTTCGCCCAGCGCACCTCGATGCAGGCAAGTGCGCCGGTGTGAGAGTCCGACAGTGCTGAGGGAGCGGGTTTCACCTTGGCATTGCATTAGCGAAGCAAGGATTGTCGAGTCTCTGGCGCAAGATTGCTCGGCATGATGCCAAATGGCTATTATTCTGGCATGTAAATTGCTCTGATTTAGTCATTTAATTGACTGTTTTTAAGTTTAAATGCCGTCTATCTGAGCTGTATATCGGAAAATTGACAGTTTGTTGGCCGTGCTGATTCAATGCCGATAGATATAAGCGTCACGATTGTGCTCGAGGTCCAGGGGGCGACTAGAGTTTCAGCAAGTGACGGGGGGACGCCTCGCCAGAGGTTTCTGTGAGATGTAGGCGTGCAAGCGCTTTTCAGTTCAGTGGGTTGATCAGTTGAAATTCTCAAATGGAATAGCCGGGCTTTTCAGCCTGGCCGTTGCGTTTTTCGCTAGTACAGCACTTGCCCAGCCCTCCAGCGTAGCTTTCTGGTACGCCGATGAGCCGCCGCTTCCCGAGCTTTCGCAGTTCGAGTGGGTGGTTGTTGAGCCGGGACATGTCTCCGCTTCCGACCTCGCTTATCTCAAGGCCCAGGGCCGCACGGTGTTCGCTTACCTGTCGGTCGGTGAATACCATGGTGATCTCACGGCGGCCGGCTTGCAGGACGCTGCCAGCAGCATCAGAAACAGTGCCTGGAACAGTCAGGTCATGGATCTTGATGCAGCTGCCTGGCGCGACTATCTCCTTGGCCGAGCCAGCGCTCTGAAAGGGCAGGGTTACGACGGCGTTTTTCTCGATACGCTGGACAGCTTCCATCTTCAACCCAAAGCCGTTCAGGAGCCGCAGCGCCTGGCCCTGAAGAGTCTTCTGCAGCAGATGCATCGTCGCGAGCCCGATCTCAAGCTGTTCTTCAATCGGGGCTTCGATGTTCTGCCTGAGCTGCCGGGCGTAGCGTCTGCCGTAGCCGTAGAGTCCCTTTACGCTGGGTGGGACGCGGCAGGTGGCGGTTATCGCCAGGTGCCGCAGAGTGATCGCGACTGGTTGTTGCCACACCTCGATGCCGCACGGTCAAAAGGCATTCCGGTCGTGGCAATCGAATACCTGCCCCCAGAGCAGCGCAAGGAGTCACGCGAACTTGCCGCTCGCCTGGTTAGTGAGGGCTTCATTCCCTACATCACTTCACCTGCACTGAATGCGCTGGGGATGAGTTCCATCGAGGTCCAGCCACGTCGTATCGGTTTGGTCTACGACCCACGGGAAGGCGAGTTGGAGGACAACCCAGGACATATTTATCTTGGCGGGCTGCTTGAGTACCTGGGCTATCGCGTCGACTACTGGCCTGCCGACGCATCGCTGCCGCAGCGCTCGCTCAAGGGGCTGTATGCCGGTGTCGTGGTATGGATGACCAGTGGCGCCCCGGAAAAGCGCGATATCTTCGAGGATTGGCTGAACAAGCGTCTCGATGAACAGGTTCCGCTGGCGTTCTTTTCCGGTTTGCCACTGGACAACGACAGCCTGCTCAGCCGTCTTGGCATTCGCACCCTGTCGCAGCCAATTACCGACGACGCCGTGCTGGAGTCGCATGATGCGGCGCTGATCGGCGGGTTTGAGGCGCCCATGCGCTTGCGTACCCGAGAGCTGCCAGCGCTGACGGTTACCGACCCGGAAGTCACTCAGGCAGCCGTGGTGCTGCGCGGTGGCGAGAAACGCTATGTGCCGGTTGCGACGGGCAGTTGGGGCGGTTTTGCGCTGACTCCCTATGTGTTCGAAGAGGGAATGGATCACCGTCGCTGGATCGTCGACCCGTTCGCTTTCCTTCAGCGCGCCTTTGCCTTGCCCCCCATACCAAGACCTGACACCACGACTGAAAACGGTCGGCGTATCGCCACCGTGCACCTCGATGGCGACGGTTTCGTTTCGCGGGCTGAGGTGACCGGTACGCCTTACTCCGGCATTCAGGTACTGGACGATTTCATCACCCCCTATCCGTTGCTGACTTCGGTTTCGGTCATCGAAGGCGAGGTCGGTCCCAAGGGCATGTATCCACATCTGGCTCGCGAGCTGGAGCCGATTGCCCGCAAGATCTTTGCCGATCCCAAGGTCGAAGTCGCCAGCCACACCTACAGTCACCCGTTCTTCTGGCAGCCCGAGAAGTCCTCCCAACGTGAGGACTTCGAGGCGCAGTACGGCTACATGATGGCCATTCCGGGCTACAAGACGCTGGACATGCAGCGCGAGGTCGTGGGCGCGCGCGACTACATCAACCAGCGCCTGACCACGCCTGAGAAACCGGTGAAGATGATCTTCTGGTCGGGTGATGCCATGCCCAGTGCCGAGACGCTCAAGCTGGCGTATGACAGCGGTCTGCCCAACGTCAACGGCGGCAACACGGTTCTGACCAATGCCTACCCTTCTCTGACCGGCCTCTATCCATTGATTCGTCCGACCACCGGTGGCCTGCACTTCTACGCGCCCGTGATCAACGAGAACGTCTACACGAACCTGTGGACGGGCCCCTACTACGGCTTCCGTGGTGTGCAGGAAACATTCGCGCTGACGGATAGCCCGCGCCGGCTGCGTGGCTTCCACCTGTATTACCACTTCTATTCGGGGACCAAGCAGGCCTCCATTCGCGTGATGAAGCAGACCTATCAGGCCATGGTCGACAGCCAGCCGCTGTCGCTGTGGATGAGCGATTACATCCAGCGGGTAGAGGGCCTCTACAGGGCGAGTCTGGCCAAGCGTAGCGATGGTGCTTGGTTGGTGAGGGGGCTCGTGGGTATGCGTACGCTGCGTCTCGACCCGGCTTTGGGCTGGCCCGATCTGTCGCGCTCCGAAGGCGTAGCGGGCGTGCGAGACCTGCCTCAGGGCCGGTACGTGCATCTCAGCGGGGCCGAGGCTGTGTTGGTGCTGCGCGAAACGCGTGATCCGCGTCCGTCTCTGGAAGAGGCCAACATCCCGCTGACTGCCTGGCGGTACAGCGATGATGGAAATGTCACGTTTTCGTTCGAGGGAGAGTTCCCACTGACGTTCAGTGTGCGTTCGAACAAGGCGTGTCAGGTACAGGTGGGTGGGAGTCGCTTTCAGGCGAAGACTGACAATGGTATCTGGCACTTCGAGTTGCCAATGAAGCGGGTGAGAGATGGAAAGCTTATCTGCAACCCGTAAACGTGAGCGCCAGACGCGCCTGCTCAACCCATGGATGATCGTGCTGGTCGCGCTCTTCGTGATTGCGCTGCTGGCTCTTTCCTATAAGAGTGAGGATGTATTTCTCCCCTCTGCCGACTCCGCCCCTGACGCTGTGGCCATCAGCTATACCGAGTTGCTGATCAAGGCACACCCTGAAGATGACCAGCTACGGCTGAGATTGATCGATCAGTTGATTCAGGTCGGTGACTTCAAGCGTGCCCGTGAGTACCTCGCACAGCTGCAAGGCCGCCTTTCGACCGTTACGCCATTCTATATCGTGATGCTGGATATCCTCCGGGCCCAGGCCGATCCAGCAGGGATCAGCGAGGTGCAGCGTGCGCAGTTGATCGATGAGTTGCGCACGCTGCACGTTGCTGACCTGGATAACTCCATGCTGGAGCGTACGGCGCGCTACGCACTGGAGATCGGTGGTCTGGATGTTGCCGTTGCGTCCTACAAGGAACTCGCTGAGCGTGATGCTGCACGGCGCACTCACTGGCTTGGCGAGGCCGCCCTGTGGAGTCTGGCGAACAATGACCAAAGTGCGGCTGCGCAACTCTACTTGCAGTTGGCTGAGGCGGAGCCGGATGCGCAAAAGCGTGTCGAGCACTTGCGTGAAGCATTCAACGCATTGCGTGCCGCCAACCACTCCGCACAGGCGGCGGAACTGCTGGCTCAGCATCTAGGTGAGTTGAATGCCGAGCAGGAATCACTGGATTGGCTTGCCGAAGGCGTGGACGCTGCTCAGGCCGCGCAGCGCTTCGACCTCGCCGACACCTTCATTCAGCACTGGTTGAGCCTGAAATCCGATGATCATCGGGCACTCAATGCCGATTTCCGCCTCAGCCTGGCATCCGGTGCCATTGATCGCGCATGGCAGCTCGGACCGCAGCTGCTGGCGCAGGCACCCGATGATTTCGAGTTGATGGCTGAACTGGCACGCCTGGCAGAATGGACCGGGCATACGCAGCAGGCATTGAACTATTGGGTGCAGATGCTGGCTCATCAGGAAGACCCGGCAATGCGTGAGCGTGTCTGGCGCTACGCATTGCAGCTGTTCGATTTCGATCAGGTGGTCAGTACGCTCTCGGCCATCGACCGTCAGCGGCAGATGACGGATCTGGAGGTGGACACGCTGGTATATAGCCATGAAGTCCGCGGCACCCCCGAAGACGCGGAGTCCTGGCTACGCGCTTATCTGCAGCGCTATCCCAATCATCTGTTTGCTCGCAAGCGCCTGCGCATGCTGCTGGAGAACACCCAGCAGCTCGATAAGGAAGCCGAGCTTTGGGCCAGCATGGCTGAGCGCACGAGCCTGACCACCGAAGACCGTATCCGCTGGGCCAAGGTGCATTGGAACCTCTTTCAGCCGGAGCGGGCCTGGGCGGTATTGAGCGCTGCGGATGCGAGCGCGGTGGATGAACCCGAGTACTGGCAATTGCGCGCTGACCTTGCCTGGAAGCTCGAGCGTGATGCCGATGTCCGCGAGGCATACGAGCGCCTGGTCGGTCTCGACGTGCCGCTGGGCAGGGACGATGAAGATCGTCTGATACGGATCTACTGGGACCAGGAGCCGCGTCGCGCCCTGCAGATTCTCGTCGAAAGCTGGCGGCGTACCGGCAGGTTGGCGCGGCTGACCGTTGCATTGCAACTGGCCGAAAACTTGCGTGACTGGGATACGCTCAGAGCGTTGCTGGCTGAGGCGGAGCAGTCCCCGACGGGCCGCGGCAGTTCGCAATACTGGCTAGCTCGTGCTGCACTCGCCGCCCAGGACGGGCAATACGATCAGGCCAACGAATTCTACAAGCAGGCCCTGGCTCAGTTCCCGGAAGACAACCTGGTCCGTCAGCGCATTCTCTGGTTCTACATCGACAATGCTCAGCGTGATGTGCTCGCAGCGCTGCTGCCGCAATGGCGCTCACGGGCTGTCGCTGACAGTCGTTTGTGGCTGCCCTATGCGACCGGCCACATGCTGCTCAACAACACAGGCGAGGCCTTGCTCTGGTTCCGCCAGCACCTCAAGTCCAATCCATCGGATCGGCTGGCGCTGGCCGCCTACGCTGATGCCGCCGAGGCTGCGGGTTATGCCGACCTGGCCTGGCGCCTGCGTCGTCAATTGCTCAAGGACATGGACCGCACGCGGGTCATCGCGACGCCGGAAGGGTATGCCATGTACCCGCGCCTGCTCGCCGGTAGCCAGGGCTCGCTGGTTTCGCTGGCGCAGGCCAGGCAGTTGTGGAACGGCGAGCAGGCGACTCTGCAACTCTGGTTCGAACATTTCCTCGAGCGGCTGGACGCGGGCAACCAGGCGGCGCTCAAGGACGACTGGCTGGCGTGGGGGGCTGCGCGTGGCCTTGAGCCAGGCAACTACGATCAGATTCAGCAGGCGCTACGCAGCGATAACCGCGAGCAGATGCAGCGTCTTCTCCAGCACGGCGGCCTGGACGTGGCGCATCAGGTTGAGGTTCTTGCGCGTCTTGGGCATGACGGCGAGGCATTGGCCACCGCGCTCAGCGCCCAGGGCGACGAGCAGCCCGTGTCCATTCGCCAGCAACTGCTCTATCAGGCCACCGGCATGCTGGAGCGCTCGCCGCAGGGTATCCAGCTGGGTTGGCACAAGATGGACTTCGGCGACCTGGATATCTCCGGGCCTCGTTTGCGCGTTGCGCGCAATCTGGGCGACGACTGGTATGCCGATTTGCAACTCGACCAGATGCGCTATGACAGCGCCAACCTGGACAACGCGGTGATGGGCAATGAGCGCAATTTCAAGCTGCATACCCGTCGAGAGCTGTCCGATGGCGACCTCAGCCTGTATCTCGACAGCAGTCTGCGCAATGACGATGATCGCCATGGCCTGGGCGTTGAACGCACCTGGCGCCTGAGTTCGCGCGACGAGCTGGGTATCGCCGTGGACTGGCACCGGCAAGCCGACGACACCGGGCTGTTGCGCGCCCTGGGTATGCGTGACGGCCTGGGCCTGAGAGGTCAGCACGGCTTTTCCGCGCGTGACCAACTGAGCTGGTCGATCACTCACAGCCGCTACAGCTCGAGAGGCGGCGATGCGCTCGGCACTGGCAATGGCGTATCTGTCGAGTGGGGACACATGCTGTTCTTCGACGATCCCTCCTGGCTGCTGCGCACCGGGCTCGATTACCAGAAGAACAGTGTCGCGAGCGAGGTTCCCAGTGAGCTTCTGAGCGCCAACGGAGGCGCCTACATACCCTTCGATACCACGCCGGGGGCGACGATCCTGGGCGAGGAGCTCATGCAGGATCGCTACGGCCAGGTGTATGTCGCCAGCACCTGGCGCCGAGGCTTTCCCGGCGCACTGAATCGAACCCGTCCACAGTTCACCTGGATGGTCGACACCATTGCCGGCTGGCAGTGGACGGAAAAGCAGTTCAACTACGGCATCAACCTGGGTGTCGGCGTCGAGTTGTTCGGTGATGACGAGTTGGCTGTGACCCTCGGCTATCAATCCGCTCCCCGTGGTGGAGAGGGTGACGCCGGCGGGTCCATGGGTATTACCTACAGCACCCGCTTTGGGCGCTAAGCAAGGATTCTCAAAGGAGGAATGAAGATGCAAATCATCCGTTGCCTGACCCTGGTGGTCATTGCAGCACTCGCGACCGGGTGCTCGAGCTTCACCCGCGAAAGTGGTCAGACGCTGCCGCGTGACGCCTCTTGGGGCGTGGCACCGTTGGTCAACTATGCCCAGGCTCCGCAGGCCGGTGAGCGCGCCGAGCAGATTCTGATCAGCATTCTGGCTGAACAGGGCGTGCGTCCGCTCATGTATCCCCAGCCGCCGCGGCAGGACCTGCTGCTGCAGGACGACCGTGAGCGCCAGATTCAGGCGCTCGACTGGGCCCGTCAACAGCGTCTGGCTTACGTGATCACGGGTAGCGTCGAGGAGTGGCAGTACAAGAATGGCCTCGATGGTGAGCCGGCCGTAGGCGTGAGTCTGCAGGTGCTGGAGCCGGCTACCGGCCGTGTGGTCTGGAGTTCCAGCGGCGCCCGTGCGGGTTGGTCGCGCGAGAGTCTGGCGGGGGCGGCGCAGAAGGTGCTGCGTGAGCTGGTCGGTAACCTCGACTTCGAGTGATGACAATGCAGTCTGCTCACAAGGATTTCATGCTTGCGCCGAGGGCCAGTGGCCGTGTTTCCTGGTGGGAAACCTGTCTGCTGAGCCTCCTCGCCCTAGGTTTCGGCTACTGGCTATCGCCGGACGACCCCCTGCTCGTGGTGGCGTCGTTCCCCTGGATGATTCTCGTACCGATACTGCTCGGCGTTCGTTACGGATTCCTGCAGGGGCTGTTCAGCGCCGCATTGCTGATTGCTGCGCTGTTCGTGTTTCGGCTGTCGGGGTGGGCGCTCTATCTGGACATCCCGGCTTCCTTCATCGTCGGCATGTTGCTTTGCAGCATGCTGGTAGGCGAGTTCCGCGACATCTGGGAGCGCCGTCTCGAGCGGCTCAGTCTGGCTAACGAGTATCGCCAACTGCGGCTCGACGAATTTACCCGTTCTCACCATATCCTGCGCATCTCGCATGACCGTCTGGAGCAACGCGTAGCGGGCAACGACCAGAGTCTGCGTAGCTCACTGCTCAGCTTGCGCGAACAGCTGCGTGCCTTGCCGGGTGATCGCGACGCACTGAAGACCCTGGCGGATACGGTCATCTCCCTGCTTGCTCAATATGGGGCGCTGCGAGTGGCAGGGCTCTATCGGGTCATGGACAACGCACAAGTCGACCCTCGACCGCTGGCTACGCTGGGGGAAATGGGCGAGCTGAACGGCAAGGATGTGCTGCTGCGCCAGTGCCTGCAGCGCGGTGAGCTGGTCAGTGTGCGCTCCGAGGTGCTGGATCGTGGCGAGGGCGCGCGGCATTCCGCGTTGCAGGTCTGTGTGCCGCTGATCGATACCGAAGACCGCATTCTGGCCGTGCTGGCGATTCAGCAGATGCCCTTCTTCATGTTCCATGAACGCAGTTTCAGCCTGCTGGCGATTCTCGCCGGGCACATTGCCGATCTGTTGATGAGCGATGCGCAGGCTCTGCAACTGCCTGATGCCGATGCCCAGCACTACTCGCAATTGCTCAAACGTTCGCTTACCGATGCGCGCGACCACGACCTGCCGGCCAGCCTGTTTGCGTTCGAACTCTCCGAGGAAAATGGAGAAGAGATTCAGCGACTGCTGGAGGCCAGTCAGCGTGGCCTTGATGTACAGCTGAAGGTTATCAACAGCCGTGGTAATCGCCTTGTGCTGGTGCTTTTGCCGCTGACCTCGGGCGAGGGCTCGCTTGGCTATCTGGTGCGTTTGCGGCAGCTTTTCGCCGAGCGCTTTGGCCAGGACCGAGAGCTCGATTCGCTGGGCGTACAGACGCATCAGTTCCTGTTCGAGGGAGGTGATGAGCGTGATGCATTGAGACACTTCCTCTTCAATGAGTGTGCATTGAATGATCAGCAAGTGGCTGTTTAGCGCCGCTGCGCTGCTTGAGGTCGGGAGCTGGGCCAGTGCGGTCAGCGATCTCCCGATGCATCAGGCCGCGTTGCTTTATGCCTCTTCTCATGGCTTGGGAAGCGCCATGCTGGCAGCAGGGATCTGGCTGCTGCTGCCGCGCCGCTATCGCTACCCCTTGCCTTGGAGCCCGCTGTTCATTTTCAGCGTCTCGTTCTTCATTCCCTTGATTGGGATGATCGGCGTAGCGCTGGCGCTGTTTCCGGCCCTCTACTTGCCGCGCAAGCGCAAGGTGCAGTCCTGGGAGGCGACCGCCGTTCCCGAGCTGCCTTTCCGACCGCGCGAGCGCAAGCGTGAGCTGATGTTCAGCGATGGCGGGCTGCAGGATGTGTTACGCCATGCGCGCGACCCCGATCAGCGTCTGACGGCCATCTTCGCGACACGACGCATGCGCAGCAAGGAGGCCATCCCGATTCTCAAGCTGGCGCTGCGCGATCCATCTGATGACGTACGTTTGCTGGCCTACTCGATGCTCGATCAACGTGAAAGTCGAATCAACCAGCGTATCGAGCGTGCGCTGGCAGATATGGAGAGCGCCAGCACGGACCGCCAGTTCGCCCTGCATGGGCAACTGGCGCGCTGGTACTGGGAGCTCGCCTATGTCGGCCTGGCCCAGGGCAGTGTGTTGGAGCATGTGCTGCAGCAGGCCTGGAGCCATGTGATGGCGGCGCTGCGGGGCGACTCGGGTGGTGAGCTGCACTTGCTTGCCGGGCGCATCGCCATGGAGCAGGGCAATCTCGATGAGGCGTTGGCGCAGTTCGACCAGTCGGCGCTGGCTGGGATGGATGCGGTGCAATTAGCGCCGTATCGGGCTGAGATTGCATTCCTGCGTCAACGCTATGAGGAAATTCCAGAAATGCTGGCGACGATGCCGGCCGAACTGTTGCAACGTCCCCCCTTCGCGGCCTTGGCTAGATATTGGTTATGAGTGAGAAATCTGCTGTTCCTGACGTGCAGAGCGTCGACGTCTGCCTGCTGCTCGAGGGAACCTGGCCCTATGTGCGCGGGGGTGTGTCGAGCTGGATCAACCAGCTCATCCTGGGGCTGCCTGAGCTGACCTTCTCGGTATTGTTCATCGGCGGTCAGAAGGAGGCCTACGGCAAGCGCCATTACGCCATCCCGGACAACGTGGTGCACATTCAGGAGCATTTCCTCGAAGATGCCTGGAGTTCGATTCCCACCACCAGTACCCGTGCAAGTGCGGAGCTGGCCGAGCTGATGCTGGACGTGCACCGTTTCCTGCACAACCCGGAGGAGCCCAGCGCTGAGCAGGGCGATGCATTCGTCGACACCCTGGCTGCCGGGCGCATCGGCCGTGAGGCCTTCCTGCAAAGTCGCGCCAGTTGGGAAGCCATCGTCGAGGGTTACAAGCAGCACTGTGCCGATCCGTCGTTCGTCAATTATTTCTGGACGCTGCGCTCCATGCAGGCGCCGCTGTTCATGTTGGCCGAGGTCTCCAGAACGCTACCGCGCGCGCGCATGCTGCATTCCATCTCTACCGGGTATGCGGGCATGTTGGGCAGCGTCCTGCAGCGCCGTTGGGATTGCTACTACCTGCTCAGCGAGCACGGCATCTATACCAAGGAACGCAAGATCGATCTGGCACAGGCGGGCTGGATCGCCGAAAGCCCCGACGAGCGCCTGAGCACCGGCCTCGATGCAGAGGTCAGCTACATCCGCAGATTGTGGATCCGCTTCTTCGAGCGTATTGGGCTGATCACCTATCGATCTGCGCACTCCATCATCGCGCTATACGAGGGCAACCGGCGGCGTCAGGTGCTCGACGGTGCTCCCGAGGAGCGTACTCGGGTCATCCCCAATGGCATCGATCTAGCCAGTTGGGGTCAGGCGCTACTCAGCCGGCCAGAAGGCGTGCCGCCGGTGGCCGGCCTGGTTGGGCGGGTGGTGCCGATCAAGGACGTCAAAACCTTCATCCGCGCCATTCGTGGCGTGGTCAGCGTCATACCCGAAGCCGAGGGCTGGATCGTGGGTCCGGAAGAAGAAGATCCGGACTACGCGGCCGAGTGCCACAGCCTGGTGGCCAGTCTGGGGCTGCAGGACAAGGTGCGTTTTCTCGGCTTCCGCCAGGTGCGTGAAGTCGTGCCGCAACTGGGCGTAATGGTGCTGACCTCGATCAGTGAGGCGCAACCGCTGGTGGTGCTCGAGGCCTGGGCGGCCGGCACGCCGGTGGTGACCAGTGATGTCGGCTCGTGTCGCGAGCTGGTCGAAGGCTCCACGGAGGAAGATCGCCAGCTTGGCTCGGCGGGTGAAGTGGTGGCCATCGCCGACCCTCAGGCCACCTCGCGCGCCATCCTCTCGCTGTTACGCAATCCCGAGCGTTGGAAGGCGGCCCAGGCGGTCGGCCTGGAGCGCGTGCGACGTTACTACACCGAAGAATTGATGCTCGCGCGCTATCGCGAGTTGTATCGCGAAGGCACGGAGAGCGCATAAATGGCGGGTATAGGCTTTGAACTGAGGAAGATCCTGTCCAAGGACTCCTACACATCGACGATGCGCGCCTACCTGTATGCCGGCCTGATCAGTTCCGGTCCTTGGGTGTTGTCGATCATCAGCGTGATGCTCATCGGCGTACTGAGCCTGGGGGCGGTGCTGCCGGAAACGCTGATCGGCCAGTTCCTGGTCACCGTGACATACCTGATGGCCACGTCGCTGATTCTCACCGGCGGACTGCAGCTGTTCTTCACCCGCTTCGTCTCCGACCGGCTGTTCGAACGACGCCTGGACCTGATCCTGCCCAATCTGATTGGGATACTGCTGCTGGTGACGATCTTCTCGGGGCTGCTGGCGGTCTGTGTGCTGGGCCTGCTGTTCGATCAGCCGTTTACCTATCGCCTGCTGGTGATGGCCAACTTCGTGGTGCTGTGCAACCTCTGGCTGGTGATCATCTTCCTGTCGGGAATGAAGGCTTATAACCGCATCTTGGGGGTGATGTTTCTCGGCTACTCGCTGATGGTCGCCTCGGCCTATCTGCTGCGCTTTCTCAATATCGACGGCTTGCTGCTGGGCCTGCTGATCGGTCACTCCAGCCTGCTGTTCATCTTCCTCTTCGACATCCTGCGCGAGTACCCGGCAGAGCGCCTGGTCGCGTTCGATTTTCTCAAGCGTCGTCAGGTGTTCGGTAGCCTGCTGCTGACAGGGCTTTGCTACAACCTGGGTATCTGGATCGACAAGTTCATCTTCTGGTTCAACCCTTCGACCTCCGAGGCGGTGATCGGCCCATTGCGCGCATCGATCCTCTATGACCTGCCGATCTTCCTCGCCTACCTGTCGATCATCCCCGGCATGGCGGTGTTCCTGGTGCGTATCGAAACGGACTTCGCCGAATGGTACGAGCGGGTCTATGAGGCGATCCGTGGCGGGGAAACCCTGCAGCACATCGGCTGGCTCAAGGAGCAGATGATCCTGGCGATTCGCCAGGGCCTGATGGAAATCTGCAAGGTGCAGGGGCTGACCCTGGTTCTGCTGTTTCTGCTCGCGCCGCAGTTGTTGTCCTGGCTGGGCATCTCGCACTACTACCTGCCGTTGTTCTACATCGACGTGATCGGTGTGAGCATTCAGGTGGTGTTCATGGCCTTGCTCAACGTGTTCTTCTATCTGGACAAGCGTGCCATCGTCCTCGAACTCTGCGTTCTCTTCGTCCTGGCAAACGGCGCGTTGACCCTGTTCAGCCAGATGCTTGGCCCGACATTCTTCGGCTATGGCTTCACCCTGTCGCTGCTGCTGTGCGTGCTCCTGGGGTTGTATCGTCTCAACGAGGCGCTGGACGATCTCGAGTTCGAAACCTTCATGCTCAGCCGCTGATGGCGGCTGGGCAAGACCTTCACGTGAGCCGGGGATCCCCAGTTAACCATCGCGCAGTGCGTATTGCTGCTCCTAGTGGTCCGTGAGTCATGCACGTCCTCTGGTGACGGGCGCTGTAGCCGATTGACTGGGTGACCCCTATCCATCCTGATCTGCCGACCGAACAGGTTCGAGCGCTGAGTCAGCGCCTTGCTGGTCGGCCCCGTCGTGTGCTGCACCTGCCGCTCTTCTGCGTGATGAACGCGCTCACCTGTTCTAACTTCCCGCCGCGGATTCCCGAAAAAGATTTTCAACTTAAGCCCGGCTTCTACGTTCGTATGGGAGGACAAAAGGATAAGTTGTCACTTATCATACGTCCTACAACTGCGCAGGCGGTTGTGGATCCCGGCACCGCAGCCGGGTCTCATTCAATGTCCCGGTGGCGCCTTGTTCGCCATCCACTGACAGGAGAACGCCATGCTGAGTCTGACTGGCCACAATTACATCGGCGGTGAGCGCCGCGCCGCCGGCACCGCCCTCCACAAGAGCCTCGACGCCAGCAGCGGTGAAGCGCTGCCGTACACCTTCATCCAGGCCACGCCGGAAGAAGTCGACGCTGCCGCCCAGGCTGCCGCTGCCGCTTATCCGATCTATCGCAACCTGTCGGCCGTGCGCCGCGCCGAGTTCCTCGAGGCCATCGCCGACGAGATCGATGCCCTCGGTGACGACTTCGTTGCCCTGGTCACCCGTGAGACCGCGCTGCCGGCTGCCCGCATCCAGGGTGAGCGTGGTCGTACAAGTGGCCAGATGCGGCTGTTCGCCAAGGTGCTGCGTCGTGGCGACTTCTACGGTGCGCGCATCGACCGCGCCCTGCCGGATCGTCAGCCACTGCCGCGTCCGGATATCCGTCAGTACCAGATTGGTGTTGGCCCAGTCGCCGTGTTCGGTGCCAGCAACTTCCCGCTGGCCTTCTCCACCGCTGGTGGCGACACCGCGTCGGCCCTGGCCGCCGGTTGCCCGGTGGTGTTCAAGGCGCACAGCGGTCACATGGCCACGGCCGAGTGCGTAGCCGATGCGGTTATCCGCGCGGCCGAGAAAACCGGCATGCCCAAGGGCGTGTTCAACATGATCTTTGGCGGCGGTGTCGGCGAGCTTCTGGTCAAGCACCCGGCCATCCAGGCCGTCGGCTTCACTGGTTCGCTGAAAGGCGGTCGTGCCCTGTGCGACATGGCCGCTGCCCGTCCGCAGCCGATCCCGGTGTTCGCCGAGATGTCCAGCGTCAACCCGGTGATCGTCCTGCCGGGCGCCCTGAAGGCGCGTGGCGCCACCGTGGCCAAGGAGCTGGCTGCTTCCGTGGTGCTGGGTTGCGGCCAGTTCTGCACCAACCCGGGCCTGGTCATCGGCATTCGCAGCGCCGAGTTCAGCGACTTCGTCGTCGGCCTGGCCGACGCCATCGGCGCGCAACCGGCACAGACTATGCTCAACGCCGGCACCTTGCGCAGCTACGCGGGTGGCGTGGCGCAGCTCAATGGCCATGCCAAGGTCACTCACCTGGCGGGCAACGAGCAGGCCGGCAATCAGGCGCAGCCGCAGCTGTTCAAGGCCGATGTGAGCATGCTGCTCGAAGGCGACCACCTGCTGCAGGAAGAAGTCTTCGGCCCGACCACCATCGTCGTCGAAGTCGCCGATAGCGCCGAGCTGACCCGCGCCCTGCAGAGCATGCACGGCCAGTTGACCGCGACCCTGATCGCCGAGCGTGAAGATCTCGCTGCCTTCCGCGACCTGCTGCCGCTGCTGGAAGTCAAAGCCGGCCGCGTACTGCTCAACGGTTATCCGACTGGCGTGGAAGTGTGCGACTCCATGGTCCATGGCGGCCCGTATCCGGCGACTTCCGACGCCCGCGGTACTTCAGTCGGCACCCTGGCGATCCACCGCTTCCTGCGCCCGGTCTGCTACCAGAACTACCCGGACGAGGTGCTGCCGGAAGCCCTGCAGAACGCCAACCCGCTGGGCATCCAACGTCTGGTTGATGGCGTGCACAGCCGTGATGCGCTGAGCTGATCGCAGCGCTGCAACGAAAAATGCCGCACCCGTGAGGGTGCGGCATTTTTCATTCAGACGGCTGCGTCTTTATTTGGCGGCGGCCTGAGTTTTCTCCACCGCCTGGATGATCACCTTGGCCACATCGCCTGGGCGCGACTGCTGCGGCACGTGGCTGGCGGCGATTTCGGTGGTCTGCGCGCCGATCTTCTTGGCGAAGTCACGCTGCATCTGCGGCACGATCATGCGGTCATCGCTGGCGACGAGGTACCAGGACGGCTTCTGCTTCCAGGCCGCGACGCTGGTGCGGTCATCGAAGGCCGCCGCGCGGATCGGGCCCTGGGTGGCAGTCATAATCGCCGTCTGCTTGGCAGGCAGATCCTGAGCGAAGTCGGCCGCCATGCCCTGCGACGTCAGATAGAGGAAGCCGTTCTTGTCGGCTGCGATCTGGCTCGAGCCCGGCGCGGTAGGATAGCCGCCGTAGAGCTCGCTGGTGGATTGGCCCGCATTCGGTGCGAAAGCCGCGACATAGACCAGGCTGCGCACCTTGTCGTCGGTACCGGCCTGGCTGATCACCGTACCGCCCCAGGAGTGACCGACCAGCACCACGTCGCCATCCTGATTGTTCAGCACGCGCTGGGTGGCGGCCACGTCATCGGCCAGCGAGGTCAGCGGGTTCTGCACCACGGTGACCTTGATGCCCTTATCCTGCAGCAGCGGCACGACCTTGGCCCAGTCGGAACCGTCGGCGAAGGCGCCGTGAACGATCACCACCGAAGGCTTGGCGTCGGCGGCCTGGCTGCTGACGGCGAAGAAGGGGCTGGCGAAGGCGAGGGCGAGGATCAGCGGCTTGGTATTGAACATGATTGAATCTCCTGTGCTTGGGGGAGTTCAGTGTCGATAATGCGCTGGTGTTCCGGTATCGGTCGTTTATCCGAGGCCTGCAAAAAAGGAGAGCTGCAAGGTGAATGACGCCGTCGCGCTGGAAGACGCCATGCTGGCCCTGGCCATGGTCGGCGACCTGAGCATGGGCCAGCCTATCGACCAGTCGCGCCGTACTGCGCGTCTGGCGCAATGGCTGGTGCAGGCCAGTGGCGGCGATCAGGCGCAGGAAGATGCCGCACGGCAGGTGGCGCTGCTGCGCTGGTCGGGCTGTACGGCCAACGCCGACGGCTTCATGCGTCTGCTCGGTGACGACGTCGGCGGCCGCCGCGCCATGCTGGCGCAAACCCTGGATGCGGCCGGCCAGCGCGCCATGCAACGCACCACGCCGCTGGCCCAGGTGCATTGCGAGATCGCCGGCGATATTGCCCGTACTCTGGCGCTGGGGGCGGAAGTCGAGCGTGGCCTGCGCCATATCTTCGAGTGTTTCGATGGCAGTGGCCGGCCTGTGGGCCTGCGCCATCCCGATGTCCCGGACGTGGTCTATCAGGTCGTGCTGGCCGGTGATCTGGAAATTCTCTCGCGCGTCCACGGCCTGGATGCGGCGCTTGAGTGGATCAGCGCTCAGGGCGATCGTCGTTATCCCGCTGCTCTCGCTGACCTGCTTATGGGCAATGCAGCGGCTTGGCTGGAAGCCCTGCGCACGCCCGAGCTCATGCTGCCCGCTGCCGGATCAGAAGTATCCCTGAGCCTGGTGGGCGACGTGATCGACCTCAAACTGTCCTGGCTGGCCGGCTATTCACGCCAGGCCGCGAGCCTGGTGCGCGACGCCGGCCGGCTATGGGGCTTGCCCGAGGCGCGTGTCGAGCTGCTCGCCAAGGCGGCGCTGATCCATGGCATGGGACGAGCAGCGGTGCCCAATCGGATCTGGAGCACACCTGGCCCGTTGCTCGAGGGCGACCTCGAAGCGGTACGCCTGGTGCCCTACTGGACGCAGCGCGCCTGCAGCCAGATCAATGGCCTGAACGAAGCCGGACAGCTGGCCGCGAATGCTTACGAACGGCTGGATGGCAGCGGCTATTTCCGCTCGCTGAGCGGCGACGCTCTGAGCGCCGAACACCGCCTGCTGAGCGCCGCTCTTGCCTGGCTGGCACTGCGCGGCGAACGCCCGTGGCGCGCCGCCTTCAGTGATGAGCAAGCCGCCCGCGTATTGCTGGATGAAGCCGAGCAGGGCCGCTTCGACCCACGCGCCTGCCAGGCGGTGATCAGCGCCGCGCATGGCGAGCAGGCGCTGCTGGTCAGCAAACCCGGCAACGGCCTGCTCAGCGAACGCGAGACGCAGATCCTCCAGCGCATCAGCAGCGGAGCCAGCAACAAGGAAGTGGCGCGCGACCTGGGCATCAGCCCGAGCACGGTGCGCACCCACGTCGAGAGCGTGTTCCGCAAGCTGCAGTGTTCGACGCGCGCGGCGGCGACCTTGAAGGCGCTGACGTTGGGGGTGATCTGAGTTTCGTCTTACCGGCTGGCAGGGTGAGCAGTGTCCCGTTTCCAGGTTAAGAGGCGATAGTGGAGGTTGTGACCTGGCGTTCGGGTGCGTACTCTGCGTCGCGGCCATGACGGCCTCGAACGGAAAAGGATTTCATGCTCAAACCTATTTCTCGACTCTTCGTGCTGGCCGTTCTGGTGAGCGCACTCGCTGGCTGCGGCACCCTGTTCGGGCGAGCGTCCGGCAGCTATTTCGGGCCCGACTATTATTCCGGCACTGCCTATAACTTTGGCCTGCTGTTTGGCTCCGATGACCTCAATCGCGGTTACTTTCCGGCCACGCTCTGGTGCTGGGCCTCGATAGCCTGCCCGGTGTTGACGGTTTATTCGATGCCCGTGGATTTCGTCGTCGATACCGTCATGCTGCCCCGTGATCTCTACGAGGCAGAACGATGAGCCCTGCCGGTCTGCGAGTATTCAGGGCCGCTCTTCCCGTACTGCTGGTGCTGGGTTTTCACGACCTGGCGCTGGCCAGTTTCGAATATGGCAATCGGCGTCTTGCCGCGAGCGCAACGGAACTGCTGGCCCAATTCGTGTTTGCCTTCGTCGCGCTCACCATCATTGGTGCCGTCGTGATGATCATCGGTGATATTCGCCGCTGGCTGCGTCGCAGGTCTGGCAAGGATCAACGCGAGGATGATCAATCCAGGGAGCTCTAGCCTGCCTGCGAAAGCCTCGACGCTGAAGGGCAACTGATAGTGTCGATAATGCACAGGGCCCGGGTTCGACACCTGGGCTTTGTACCTCGCGGCTTAGTCTCCGCGTGCACTGCCAGCATCACTACCGCCGCCTGAGTTGAAGCCTCCGTCAACGAATCCAGCCCGTACAGACCGCTGCGCCTCCGTTTACCCGCGCGTAACTTGGGCCTCGAGCGTTGCCACGAATAGATGAAGAGCACCACGAGTGCGATAGCGATCAGCGGCAGAATGCCCATGAGCCCCCCTTTGTTACTTGGCTCCAACGCTAAAACTAAGAGCGCACGGAGTAAGCCGTAACGGACGCGGAAACGAAAAAGCCCGCACGGTGGCGGGCTTCTGATATGGCGCACTCGGCGGGATTCGAACCCACGACCCCTGCCTTCGGAGGGCAGTACTCTATCCAGCTGAGCTACGAGTGCGTTGCGGGGCGCAATGATACGCATCTGGGGGCTTAGCGTCCATCGTGCATGAGTGTGCATTATTCAGAACGCGCTTTACACTTTTTGGGGGGGCTGGGTGCCTTCCTGGCAAGTTTTTTATGATTAATCTGCTGTTTTTACCCTGATACCTATTGCCCTTTGCCCTAGCCGCTCCTAGGATTCGTTTGAGATTTCAAACGCAGTGTTCGGTCATTCCGAACCCTTCGCCAATCAGCGGCTCTTAACTTTTTACCAGGCCCATGCCGTGCTTCGCGCGCGGCGTGGTTCGTGTCCACGACTCCACCCCCGACGCCTGGGCGTCGGACATCCAAGGAGACTGCCATGCAACTGAAAGACGCCCAACTGTTCCGCCAGCAGGCCTATATCGATGGCCAGTGGCTGGACGCCGACAGCGGTCAGACCATCGCCGTGAACAACCCGGCGACTGGCGAGATCATCGGCCATGTACCGAAGATGGGCCGTGCGGAAACCCGCCGCGCCGTCGAGGCTGCCGAGAAGGCGCTGCCGGCCTGGCGTGCGCTGACCGCCAAGGAGCGTGCGAACAAGCTGCGTCGCTGGTTCGAGCTGCTGATGGAGAACCAGGATGACCTCGGCCGCCTGATGACCCTGGAGCAGGGCAAGCCGCTGGCCGAGGCCAAGGGCGAGATCGCCTACGCTGCCTCCTTTATCGAGTGGTTCGCCGAAGAAGCCAAGCGCGTCTATGGCGACGTGATCCCCGGCCACCAGCCGGACAAGCGCCTGATCGTGATCAAGCAGCCGATCGGCGTGACTGCGGCCATCACCCCGTGGAACTTCCCGGCGGCGATGATCACCCGCAAGGCCGGCCCGGCGCTGGCCGCCGGTTGCACCATGGTGATCAAGCCGGCTTCGCAGACGCCGTTCTCTGCCCTGGCCCTGGTCGAGTTGGCCGAGCGCGCCGGTATTCCCAAAGGTGTGCTGAGCGTGGTCACCGGTAGCGCCGGCGAAGTAGGTGGCGAGCTGACCAGCAACCCCATCGTGCGCAAGCTCTCCTTCACCGGCTCGACCGAGATCGGTCGCCAACTGATGGCCGAGTGCGCGCAGGACATCAAGAAGGTGTCGCTGGAGCTGGGCGGCAACGCGCCGTTCATCGTCTTCGATGATGCCGATCTGGACGCCGCCGTCGAAGGCGCGCTGATCTCCAAGTACCGCAACAACGGCCAGACCTGCGTCTGCGCCAACCGCATCTACGTGCAGGACGGTGTCTACGATGCCTTCGCCGAGAAGCTGATCGCTGCCGTGGGTAAACTGAAGATCGGTAACGGTCTGGAAGATGGCACCACCACCGGCCCGCTGATCGACAGCAAGGCCGTGGCCAAGGTCCAGGAACATATCGAAGACGCCGTAGGCAAGGGCGCCAAGCTGGCCCTGGGCGGCAAGCCGCACGCACTCGGCGGCACCTTCTTCGAGCCGACCATTCTGCTCGACGTTCCGAGAAGCGCTGCCGTGGCCAAGGAAGAGACCTTCGGCCCGCTGGCGCCGCTGTTCCGCTTCAAGGACGAGGCTGAGGTGATCGCCATGGCCAACGATACCGAGTTCGGCCTGGCCTCCTACTTCTATGCCCGCGACCTGGGCCGCGTGTTCCGCGTGGCCGAGGCGCTGGAGTACGGCATGGTGGGTATCAACACCGGCCTGATCTCCAACGAAGTCGCGCCGTTCGGCGGCGTGAAGGCTTCCGGCCTGGGCCGCGAAGGTTCCAAGTACGGGATCGAGGACTACCTCGAGATCAAGTACATGTGCCTTGGCGGCATCTGATGCCAAGACGGGGCAAGGTGCGAAAGAGCGTGCGGCGCCCCGGTTGTAAGTCGTAACCCTATTGAGTCCCTCGCGGGCTCGGTTCAGTCGATCATCGCATGCTGAGCCGACCTCCCACCGGGGGCGACCATGAGGACACCATGAGCAAGACCAACGAATCCCTGCTGCAACGCCGTGCCGCCGCTGTTCCGCGCGGCGTCGGCCAGATCCACCCGATCGTCGCCGAGCGCGCCGAGAACGCCACCGTGTGGGACGTCGAAGGCCGCGAGTACATCGACTTCGCCGGCGGCATCGCCGTGCTGAACACCGGTCACCTGCACCCGAAGGTGATCGCTGCCGTTCAAGAGCAACTGACCAAGCTGACCCACACCTGCTTCCAGGTGCTGGCCTACGAGCCCTACATCGAGCTGTGCGAAGAGATTGCCAAGCGCGTGCCGGGCGACTTCGCCAAGAAGACCCTGCTGGTGACCTCCGGCTCCGAGGCCGTGGAGAACGCGGTGAAGATCGCCCGCGCTGCCACTGGCCGTGCTGGCGTGATCGCCTTCACCGGCGCCTACCACGGCCGCACCATGATGACCCTGTCGCTGACCGGCAAGGTGGTGCCGTACTCCGCCGGCATGGGCCTGATGCCGGCTGGAGTGTACCGCGCCCAGGCGCCGTGCCCGCTGCATGGCGTGAGCGAGGACGAGTCCATCGCCAGCATCGAGCGCATCTTCAAGAACGACGCGCAGCCGCAGGACATCGCCGCCATCATCATCGAGCCGGTGCAGGGCGAAGGCGGTTTCTACGTCAATTCGCCGGCCTTCATGCAGCGCCTGCGCGCCTTGTGCGATGCGCACGGCATCCTCCTGATCGCTGATGAAGTGCAGACTGGCGCTGGCCGTACCGGCACCTTCTTCGCCTCCGAGCAGTTGGGTGTGGTGCCGGACCTGACCACCTTCGCCAAGTCCGTCGGCGGCGGCTTCCCGATCTCCGGCGTGTGCGGCAAGGCCGAGATCATGGACACCATCGCCCCCGGCGGCCTCGGCGGCACCTACGCCGGCAGCCCGATTGCCTGCGCTGCGGCCCTGGCCGTGCTCAAGGTGTTCGACGAGGAGAAGCTGCTGGAGCGCTCCAACGCCTTGGGCGAGAAGCTCAAGGCGGGCCTCAAAACCATCGCCGAGAAGCACAAGGTGATCGGCGACGTGCGCGGCCTGGGTTCGATGGTCGCCATCGAGCTGTTCGAGGGCGGTGACCACAGCAAGCCGGCTGCCGAGCTGGTGGGCAAAATCGTCGCCCGTGCGCGCGACAAGGGCCTGATCCTGCTGTCGTGCGGCGCCTACTACAACGTCATCCGCTTCCTGATGCCCGTCACCATCCCTGACGCGCAGCTGGAAAAAGGCATCGCCATCGTCGCCGAGTGCTTCGACGAGCTGGCCTGAGCCGATAGCGGGCACGCGCCCTGGCGGGCCCGCTTTGTTCTTCTTTGCAGCCAGCTACGCGTAGCTGGCTGCGTCTTCATTGCTTCGCAGCCACGCGCTGTCTGTCCTCTTTCGCCATCTCTGCACACACCTGCTGCCGCTCGTTCTTCGTCCTGGTCGCGTACGCACTTTTCAGCGGCGATGTGCGGCCGATCTCACCTGTCGTGGAACCGCAGGCGGCTGATTGCCACTCAGCGGCAACAGGCTACCCAGCGAAGGATGACGACGATGCGTGTTTCAGGTTTCTCAAGCTCGATTCCACCCGCGATCGACAGTCATGAGCTATCCCGTGAGTGCGCAAAGCCCCAGGCACCGGTGAACCCACGGCAATCCGCATGTGGCGGCGGTGGCGTTTCCTGGGCGCCGCAAGGCCAGAGTCAGCAGACCACGCCGGGTAGCTCCAATGCCGCAGGCGATACCCTTCGCGGTCAGGGGCTGGCGGCATTGAGAGAGGCGGTGCTGGCGCTGTTCACGCCGAGTGCCACTGAGGTCCAGTCGGCCTCGCAACCGGCCACCCAGCGCAATGTGGCGGCGGAAGCGGCGAAAGAGGGCAGGGATGAGATGCCCTTCGAGGAAGTGATCTCAGTCCTCGGGCGCAACGAGAATCTGCTGAAGAAACCGCGTGATCGCGAAGGCTTGGAAGAGCTGCGTGACGACCCCAACACGCCGACGGATGCGAAAAAGGCACTGGACGCGGTGCTGAAGAACCCCGCGTATTACGAGGCTCTGGATCAGGCGAAGACCGGGAGCACGGACGGCAAGATCAGCGCCAAGGACGTGCAGAAACTGCAGCAGCACCCGTTGATCAGGCAGTACGCCGACGCCAAGGCCGAAACCTATACCCACAACTACGTGCCTTCCGACGCAGCGCCCGGTTCTGCCGCACGGGAAATGACCGAGAACGATGCAATGCGCGAGCTGTATCTGTACTCGGAAAGTCTGCCCAAGAAACTCAATCTGGAGACCCTCGGCAAGATCGCCGATGGTTCCCAGTCGATGGGCAAATGCCCGCCGCAGGTCGCGGCCGCGGCGAAGTTCTTTGTCCAGAACCCGGACAAATGGCAGCAATTCAGCGGCAAGGATGATCCCTCTGCGAAGATCTCCCGCGATCGCCTGTGCGACCTGGCCGCCGAGAACGTCAAGCTCTCACCCCAGGAGAGCAAAGCGCTGGAGACACTCAAGAACAATCAGGACATCTTCTTCAAGGGCGGCGGCATCAAGCCGGACAAGCTGGCCAAGATCGCCAACGACCCGCAACACAGCCAGGAGGTTCGCGATGCCGCCAACCTGCTGAGCCAACCCAATTCGATGCTGTTCTCCATGCTCGACAACGCCAAGCATGGCGCCGGCGGCAATTTCTTCAACAAGGCCAATGACCGCAACATCAGCAAGGGCGACCTGAATGCCTTCCTGCAGAAAGGCAGTAACGAGGTCGCAGCCCCGCCGCAGCTCGCCAAGTCCACGACCGTCGCGGCGCTTGCGGCGCAGAACGATATGCACATGGGGCAGGAAACCCAGCCCGATCAGAAGAAGGAAAAGGGCGGCGGTATCTTCAAGTTCCTGGAAATCTTCAGCTATGTCGCCTCCGGCGTGATGATGCTGATTCCGGGTGCTGGCGCCGCCACTCTCGCCGCGACTGCAGGACGGGTCGCCGCGACTACCGTCGCGAAGGAGGCGGCCAAGCAGGCCGCCCAGCACACCGTGAAGGATGTGGCCAAGGAGACGGTCAAGGAAACCGCGAAACGCGAGTTCAAGGATGCCGCGATTCAGGGCGCCAAGGATGGCTTGAAAGACTACGCCAAAGATCAGGCCAGTGACTTCGCCAAGGATGGCCTGAGCAATACCATGAATCAGAACTCGCCCAGGGTCGCGTCCAATCCGGATGTCAACGCGCCGCGCGTATGGGCGCAAAGCTGAGGGGCGCCGACAGGGAAGTTGTCTTGGTGTGCCGTTAAGCCTTGAGATGATTCCAGGTTGACCAGGTAAAACGATAGTTTTACCTTGTGGCCATGAATATTGATGAAAAGCTGATTTCGACGGCCGAAGCGCTGTTCGACTGCCATGGCTTCAATGCGACCGGCATGGATCGCCTGGCGCAGGCCGCCGGGATGTCCAGCCGCACGCTGTACAAGCATGCCGGCAGCAAGAACGAGCTGATTGCCGCTGTGCTGATGACGCGTGGACAGCGCTTCCTGCAGCGTCTGGAGTTGGACAGCGTCGAGGCGCTGTTCGATGCACTGAGGTGCTGGATGAGCGAGGAGGGGGCACGCGGCTGCCTGTTCCTGCGTGCACAGGGCGAGATCGGCAGCGCGGTGCCGGAAGTTACCGAGGCTGTGACGGCGTACAAGGCGCGCTTCAGCGAGACGGTACGGCGGATTCTCGCTCGGCAGTTTGGCGCCGGCCCCGACGATGAACTGGTCGAACAGGTGGTCATTCTCTTCGAGGGCGCGACGGCCGCTGCCAGCTATCGTGGCGTGGCGGTGGTGGCCACAGCTGGCCGAGCCGCGACCCTGCTTGTCGAGCGAGCGCGGGCGTGAGCCGCGCATTGCGTCTGGGGGCAACGGGCTTTGGCCTGATCGCGGTGTGCTACGGCTTTGCCCGCTTCGCTTTCGGTCTGTTCCTGCCACAGATCGATGCCGATCTCGCCCTGCCGCAAGCCGTTGGCGGCCTGATCGCCGGCGGCTCCTTTCTTGGCTACTGCCTGGCCATTGTCCTCGCCGCGCAATTGACCGAGCGTATCGGCGCTCGGGCGGTCGCGGTGTGCGCTGCACTGGTTGCCGCCCTGGGCATGCTGGGTATCGCCCTGGCGCCTTCTGCTGCGTGGCTCGCCGCTGCAGTGCTGTTGGCGGGGATGAGCACGGGGCTGGCATCGCCGCCCATGGCTGCAGCGGTGGCGGCGGTGATAGCGCCGCGGCGGCAGGACGCCAGCAACACCCTGATCAATGCCGGTACCAGTGCCGGGATCATTCTTTCCGGCCCAGTCGCGTTGTTGCTCGGCGCTGAATGGCGCCTGGCCTATGCCGTGTTCGCCTGCTCGGCACTGGTCCTGGCGCTGTTTGCGAGCTTCTGCGTACCGAGTGCCACGGTCCCGCAAGCTCGGGCTGCCGAGGCTGGGTCGCTGTTCAGCGGGACGCTGAAGCGTCTCGTCGTCGCTTCGTTGCTGATGGGCGCGGCAAGCACGGCGCTGTGGTCGTTCGGCAGTCAGATCGTCGCGCAGCGCCTGGGTTGGGAGAGCGCCGGCGCTGGTTTGCTCTGGGTGGTGATTGGCGCTGCCGGTATCGCCGGTGCGGGCGCCGGTAGCCTGATCGCCCGGCTGGGCATCGACTGGGCGAATCGCCTGTGCCTTGGCGCTCTGGCGGCGGCTATCGCCCTGGTCGGCTTAGGCAGCGCGCCTACCCTGGCGCTGCTGGGTGGGGCGCTGTTCGGCGCGGCCTACATTACCCTCAGCGGCATCTATCTGGTCTGGGGCGTGGCCGCACTTCCCCAGCGACCTGCCACCGGGCTCACCGTTGCCTTTCTCGGCATCGCCATCGGTCAGACGCTGGGAGCGCCGGTCTTCGGTTTGCTGATGAGCTGGCTGAGTATGGATCACGCAGTGGGCCTGTTCGCGCTGCTGGCGCTGGCTGCCGGAACGATGCGCTCGAGCGTCGCTGAAGCGGTGCGTTCGAGCCCCATCGGCTGCCCAGAAAAAGGCCCGCATTAGGCGGGCCAAAGGGTGACAAGCAACAACAGGATTCGGGGTCGCGGGAACCTGCCTGGGGCTTTCCAGTCAAGTGCTTACTTGGACTCGAATATCACATAGACCTTGCGGCAGGCCTCAAGCACTTCCCAGGTACCGGAAAAGCCGGCGGGAATCACGAAGCGGTCACCAGCGCGTACGGTCTTGGCATTGCCGTCGGCGTCACGCAGCACGGAAACGCCCTGGAGAATCTCGCAGTACTCGTGCTCGGTGTAGCTCACCTTCCACTGGCCCACGGCGCCTTCCCAGATGCCGGTGCTGAACTGGCCGCAGGGGCTGCTGTAGTGGTTGCGCACGCTTTGCTCGGGGTCGCCCTTGAGCACTTTTTCCGGCGCTGGGCGATAGTGTTCTGCGGCCGTACCGGCCTGGGCGAAGTCGACGATCTGCTCGATGTTCATCTGGCTGTTCCGTGTTGTCGGTGGCGGCAACCGCGCGACCAGCAGGGCCTTCGCGGGAAAGTCGTAGTAGCAGTCTATGTTTAAAAAAACGAACATGACAAGGGCTTTTGCCGGCCTGTGTCAAAAATATTGAAAAGCCACAGCCCTCTGGTTTAGTGTGGCGGACAGGATTTGGCCTGCGACATGGCCTTGCAGAATTATTGACAGTGCGCGTCCTTGCGGACGCCGCTTCCACCCATTGAGAGGATGCCGGAATGACTAGCCTGACTCGTGCCGATTGGGAACAGCGTGCGAAAACCCTGACCATTGAAACCCGTGCGTTCGTACAGGGTGAGTACCGCGCCGCCGAGTCTGGCGCTACCTTCGAATGCATCAGCCCGGTCGACGGCCGCCTGCTCGGCATGGTGGCCAGCTGTGACCAGGCCGATGCCGACCTGGCGGTCAAGGATGCCCGCGCCGCCTTCGAATCCGGCGTTTGGTCACGGATGGCTCCGGCCAAGCGCAAGAAGGTGATGATCCGCTTCGCCGAGTTGATCGAAGAGCATGGCCAAGAGCTGGCGCTGCTGGAAACCCTCGACATGGGCAAGCCGATCAGCGACTCGCTGAGCATCGACGTCGGTAGCGCCGCCAATGCCATCCGCTGGAGCGGCGAGGCTATCGACAAGGTCTATGACGAAGTCGCCGCCACGCCCCACGACCAGCTCGGACTGGTTACCCGCGAGCCGGTCGGTGTGGTCGCCGCCATCGTGCCGTGGAACTTCCCGCTGCTGATGACCTGCTGGAAGCTTGGCCCGGCGCTGTCCACTGGTAACTCGATCATCCTCAAACCGTCCGAAAAGTCGCCGCTGACCGGCATTCGCATCGCTCAGCTGGCCATCGAGGCCGGTATTCCTGCGGGCGTGTTCAATGTGCTGCCAGGCTTCGGCCACACCGTGGGCAAGGTCCTGGCCCTGCATATGGATGTCGATACCCTGGTGTTCACCGGTTCGACCAAGATCGCCAAGCAGCTGATGATCTATGCCGGCGAGTCGAACATGAAGCGCGTCTGGCTGGAAGCCGGCGGCAAGAGCCCGAACATCGTCTTCGCCGACGCACCGGATCTGCAGGCCGCCGCCGAAGCCGCTGCCAGCGCCATCGCCTTCAACCAGGGCGAAGTCTGCACCGCCGGTTCGCGCCTGCTGGTGGAGAACTCCATCAAGGACACCTTCGTGCCCATGGTGGTCGAGGCCATCAAGGCCTGGAAACCGGGTAACCCGCTGGACCCGGCGACCAACGTCGGCGCGCTGGTCGACACCACGCAGATGAACAACGTGCTGAGCTACATCCAGGCCGGCCATGACGACGGCGCCAAGCTGGTGGCGGGCGGCAAGCGGGTGATGGAGGAAACCGGCGGCACCTACGTCGAGCCGACCATCTTCGACGGTGTGAACAACGCCATGCGCATCGCCAAGGAAGAGATCTTCGGCCCGGTGCTGTCGGTGATCGGTTTCGACGATCAGGACGAAGCCATCGCCATCGCCAACGACACCGTCTATGGTCTGGCCGCCGCGGTATGGACCAGCAACCTGTCGCGCGCCCACCAGGTCGGCAAGGCGCTGCGCGCCGGCAGCGTGTGGATCAACCAGTACGACGGCGGCGACATGACCGCGCCGTTCGGTGGTTTCAAGCAGTCCGGCAACGGCCGCGACAAGTCGCTGCACGCGTTCGACAAGTACACCGAGCTGAAATCCACCTGGATCAAGCTGTAACGATAGCGGGGCGATCTGCTGGTCGTCGGCCAGGTAATCGGCTCCTCTCTCCCATTTATGGGAGAGGGGCTGGGGGAGAGGGCCGAGAACGCAGCGAAACTGCCGGCTACCTCGCTCCTGAGACCTACGGCCGGGCTTCCCTGAGGAGCCCGGCCGTTGTCTTTGCAGCCACTCGTTAACCAAGGAATTCGGCAATGCGTTGGGGCACCTATTTCGCCGTCTGCTCGGCGGTCATCAGCATCGGGCTGGCACTGGGCGTGACCATGCCGCTGGTGTCGTTGCGCCTGGAAAGCTGGGGCTACGATTCCTTCGCCATTGGCGTGATGGCGGCGACTCCGGCTGTCGGCGTGCTGCTCGGTGCGTTGCTGGCCGGGCGTCTGGCGGCGCGCTTCGGCACCACCGTGCTGATGCAACTGTGTCTGCTGCTGGGCGCGTTGTCGGTAGCGGGCCTGGCGCTGGTGCAGAACTACGCCGTCTGGGTGGGTCTGCGCCTGTTCATCGGCGTGGCCCTGACCGTGGTGTTCATCCTCGGAGAAAGCTGGATCAACCAACTGGCGGTGGAGAAATGGCGTGGTCGCCTGGTCGCCCTTTACGGCACTGGCTACGCCCTCAGTCAGCTCAGTGGGCCGTTGCTGCTGACGGCGCTCGGAACGGCCACCGATGCCGGTTTCTGGACGGGGGTGTGCCTGCTGATCGGCGGTTCGCTGATTCTGCTCGGGCGCACCGGTGCCCCCAAGGTGGATGCGCATAGCGCCTCGGGACGCGGCCTGCTGGTGTTCTGTCGCAAGCTGCCGGCGATTGCCTGGGCGGTGATGCTGTTCGCTGCCTTCGAAGCGATGATGCTGACCCTGTTGCCGATCTACGGCCTGCGCCAGGGCTTCACCCAGGAGGTGGCGCTGTTCATGGTCAGCGTGGTGGTGGTTGGCGATGCGGTGCTGCAGCTGCCTATCGGCTGGCTGGCCGACCGCATGTCGCGGCAGTTGCTGTTCCGTGGTTGTGGCATCGTGCTGCTGGTGTCCAGTTTGGCGATTCCGCCGCTGCTGCAGACACCGATGATCTGGCCAGTGCTGGTGGCCTTCGGTGCCAGCGCCGGCGGCCTGTTCACTCTGTCACTGATCATGATCGGCGAGCGTTACCGCGACGACGAACTGGTGCGCGCCAATGCCCATGTCGCCCAGCTGTGGGGGCTGGGCTGCTTGATCGGACCGCTGACCACCGGCGCGGTCAGCCAGTGGCTGAGCGGCCATGCGCTGCCGCTGCTGATGGCCACTGGCGCCTTCGTGTTCATCATCCTGGCCAGTCGGCGTGGCGCCTTCAGCGAGATGGAAGCGGCGAGCGCTGCCCGTTCCTGAAGCCACTCAGCGCCGCTGCCCGAGCTCCTGGGTCAGCTGCAGGTCGGCTTCTTCGATCAGCTCGGCGATGGTCGCGCCGATCTGTTTCACCGCCGCCTCGATCACATCGCTCGGCGGTTCGGCGTAGTTGAGGCGAATGCAGTTACGGTACTTGCCGGCCGCCGAGAAGATGCTGCCCGGCGCGATCTGGATCTTGTGCGGCAGCAGGGCGCGATTGAGCTTCTGGCTGTCGAAGCCCTGGGGCATTTCCACCCAGAGCATGAAGCTGCCCTGCGGGCGGCTGACCCGCGTGCCGGCCGGGAAATAGCGGCTGACCCAGTCCACCATCAGGTCGCGGCTGCGCAGGTACTGTGCGCGCATACGGCGCAGATGGGGTTCGTAGTGGCCGTCCTTGAGGTACTCGGCCAGCGCCAGCTGCGGCAGCTGTGCGGTGCTGCCGGTGCCCAGGTACTTCATGTGCACCACCTGCTCCAGGTATCGCCCAGGAGCGATCCAGCCGACGCGCAGGCCCGGTGCCAGGGTCTTGGAGAAGGAGCTGCAGAACAGCACGCGGCCGTCTTCATCGAAGGACTTGATGCTGCGCGGGCGTGGGTAGCTGTAGGCGAGGTCGGCGTAGACGTCGTCCTCGATGATGGCCACGTCGAAGCGTTGCGCCAGGACAACCAGGGCGCGCTTGTTGGCGTCGGGCATGATGTAACCGAGCGGGTTGTTGCAGTTCGGCGTGAGCTGGATGGCCTTGATCGGCCACTGCTCCAGGGCCATTTCCAGGGCGTCGAGGTTGATCCCGGTGAGCGGGTCGGTGGGCAGCTCCAGCGCCTTCATGCCGAAACCCTTGAGCGCCTGCATCACGCCGTGGAAGCTCGGCGAGTCGACTGCGACGATATCGCCGGGCTGGCAGATGGCGCGCACCGCCGCCGACAGTGCCTCGTGGCAACCGGTGGTGACCACCAGGTCTTCGGCTTCCAACTGGCAGCCGGAGTCGAGCATCAGTCTGGCGATCTGTTCGCGCAGGCGAATGTCGCCGCGAATGCTGCCGTAGGTGAGCACGTCCGGGTCCTGCCGACGCGCCTGGCGCGACAGGTTGCGCAGCAGCGGCTTGAGCGTCGGGCTGCTGATATCCGGGCGGCCGCGGCCGAGCTGCAGCATGTCGTGCTGCGGTGAACTGCTGATCAGCTCCAGCACGTGATCCCACTGCGAAACTTCCACCGGCCTCTGCGCCGCACGGCTGATCTGCGGCAGCGCGGGCATCTGTCGTCCCAGTGGCACGAAGTAGCCGGACTTCGGCCGTGGCGAGGCCAGGCCCATGTCCTCGAGGTGGCGGTAGGCCTGCTGCACCGTGCTGAGGCTGACGCCATGTTCCTGGCTCAGGCTACGTACTGACGGCAGGCGGTCGCCGGGGCGGTAAAGCCCCTGCTCGATGCGGGTGCCGAGCAGCTCGGCCAGGTTCAGATAGAGCGTCATGGCAGTCGTCCGGCTTGTGCGGGATGTATGAAATGAAACCAGTACAGATCGGCGCGAAAATTTCCATTCAGGGGAGAACGGCGGAATCTGTATGGAGTTAATAAGAGTTTTTTGAATCTGTCATGGCTTTTCTTCTGACGGCATTCTGATCTCCCATGACAGAAGACAACGGGAGAGAGCCATGACCGGGTTCAGCAATACAGATTTCGTAACAGTGGGCGAGGCCGCGCGTATTGCGACGCACAAGGGCGAGGTTCGCTACTTCGGCCGCGACTGGCCGGCCTTCTGGCGGCGCTTGAATACCCGCCGCGTGCTGCTCAAGCTCAACGACCAGCAACTGCGCGACATCGGCCTCAGCCGTGCCCAGGCCGAGCACGAGGCGAGCCTGCCGTTCTGGAAGCTGTAGCCCGGATGCAAGCCGGGCTGCGTTTGGCGCATCCGTTGCCGTAGGAGCGGCTTCAGCCGCGAATCCCTACAGCAGCTCTTTCAGCCGATGCCAGGCCATACCCATGGCCAGCAGCGGTGAGCGCAGGTGCTTACCGCCGGGGAAGGTCATGTGCGGCACCTGGGCGAACAGGTCGAAACCGCGGCTTTCCTGGCCGGCGATGGCCTCGGCGAGCAACTTGCCGGCCAGATGCGTGGCGTTGACGCCGTGGCCGGCGTAGGCCTGGGCGTGGAAGACGTTGGGCTGATCCTTGAGTCGGCCGATCTGCGGCAGGCGGTTGGCGCCGATGCCGATCATCCCGCCCCATTGGTAGTCGATGCGCACGTCGGCCAGTTGCGGGAACACCTTGAGCATCTTCGGCTGCATGTAGTCGGCGATATCGGCCGGGTCACGTCCCGAGTAGTGGCAGGCACCGCCGAACAGCAGGCGGCGGTCGGCGGAGAGGCGGTAATAGTCGACGGTCACGCGCTGGTCGCACAGCGCCATGTTCTGTGGGATCAGCTGACGCGCCTGCTCTTCGGAGAGCTGTTCGGTGGCAATAATGTAGCTGCCGGCCGGTAGCACCTTGCCGCCCAGTTGCGGGTTGAGGCCATTGAGGTAGGCGTTGCAAGCCAGTACCAGGTACTTGGCGCGCACCTGGCCATTGGCGGTGTGCACGCGTACTTCGGGGCCATAGTCGATGCGATTCACCGGCGAATCTTCGAACAGTTGCACGCCCAGTGACTGGGCGGCGGCAGCTTCGCCGAGCGCCAGGTTGAGCGGGTGCAGATGGCCCGAACCCATGTCGATCATGCCGCCGTGATAGTTGTCGGAGCCGACCACTTCATGGATGCGCTCCTTCGGCACCATGCGCAGCTCGTGACGATAGCCGAGGCTTTCCAGCTCGGCCTTGTCTTCGGCGAAGCCTTCCATGTGCGCCGGTTTGTTGGCCAGGTCGCAGTAGCCCCAGGTCAGATCGCAGTCGATCTGGAACTGCTCAACGCGACTGCGCACGATCTCCACCGCCTCCAGGCCCATCAGCTTGAACTGGCGCACACCGTCCTTGCCGACCACCGACTCGAACTGCTCGACGTCATGCCCGACGCCGCGAATCAGCTGCCCGCCATTGCGCCCGCTGGCGCCCCAGCCGATCTTGCGTGCTTCCAGCAACGCCACCGACAGGCCTTTCTGGGCCAGCTCGATGGCGGTGTTCAGGCCGCTGAAACCGCCGCCGACGATGCACACGTCCACCTGCAGCCCGCCGCCCAGAGGCGGGTAGGCCTGCTGGCGATTGACGCTGGCGGCGTAGTAGGAAGCGGCATGCTGCGGGCTATGGACGGGCTGGTGAACGCGGGCGTTCATGTGCGAAATCCTGATTTCGTTGTGTGGAAAATTCAACGCAGCATAAGCGGGCGATCCGTCTGGCGCCAAGAGGTCAGTGGAAAAAAGCGGGATTTCCCGCAGGGTGTCGCGGGATCGCCCAGGTCGTGCGCACCACTGCTCGCCCAGCAGTTCCCGGATTGCATCCGGGCTACGCCTGGCCTGTTGGGGCGCTGTAAACTGCCACCTTCGTTTCAAGGCGCCTGAGCATGAGCTGTACCGACCGCAAGATCGACCACCTGCGCCGCCAGATCCCACGCTTCGACTGCGTGCCCGGCTGTCACGACTGCTGCGGGCCGGTAACGGCATCGTCGGAGGAGCTGGCGCGCCTGCCGGTGAAGAGCGATGCCGAGCATGACGCGGCGCTGGCCGAGTACAACTGCGTGCACCTGGGGCCGAATGGCTGCGAGGTGTATGACCAGCGCCCGCTGATCTGCCGCCTGTTCGGCACCACGCCGAACCTGCCCTGCCCGCATGGGCGCGGGCCGGAGCAGCCCATCGAACCGGCGGTGGAGCGTCAGGTGCATCGCCTGATTGCCACGACGCGGCAGCGCTTGGTGTAGGAGCAAGCGCGAACCTCACCAGGCTGGGGATGCCTGCTTCACTGGCCCACCAATGCGGTAGCTACCAGTTGTTTCAAGCCTGTTCTGCCCCTGTGTTTTCAGCCTGTGCAGTCGAGCGTATCCAGTCCCTGACGGCGCTGATAGCCGGGTTGGCGTCATGCCGTGGTGGCCAGACCAGCCAGTAGGCATAGTCGTTGGAGATCCGCTGCTCCGGGCAGGGCATCACCAGCCGCCCGGCGCGCAGGTCGGCTGCAGCCAGAAACAGCCGTCCCAGTGCAACGCCCTGTCCATCCGCGGCGGCCTGTAGTGCGAGGGCGGAATCGGTCAGGTTCAGTCCAGCGGGCACCGGCAGATCCGGGTAGCCGGCGGCACTGAACCAACGTCCCCAATTCCCTTTCGGCGTGTCGTGCAGTAGGCGATGGCGTAGCAGGTCTGGTGGTGTGCAGGAAGCGGGCAGGGCCTTGCGTAGGGCTGGGCTGCACAGCGGGGTCAGGGTTTCGGTGGCCAGCAGGGCGCTGTTCAGGCCGGGCCAGCCACCGGGGCCAGATCGCAGGCCAAGATCGAAGCGAGTGTCCCTGCCGTCCCACAGGTCGGCTGTGGTGGTCAATTGCAGGTCAATCTCTGGGTGAGCGGCCTGAAAGGCGGGAAGGTGCGGCACCAGCCAGCGTGCGGCGAGCGACGGCAGAGCGGTCATCCGCACCGGGCCATTGGCCGGGCGGCGAGCAGTGGCGCTGGCGGCAGCGATACGCTCCAGCGCCGGGGTCAGGTCAGCCAGGTAGGCGGTCCCGGTGGGCGTCAAGGCCAGCACCCGGCCACGCCGCTCGAACAGCGGTTGGCCCAGCCATTCTTCCAGCAGGCGCACCTGATGGCTGATGGCGGCCTGCGTCACCGCCAGTTCATCGGCAGCACGGGTGAAATGCAGGTGGCGGGCGGCAGCTTCGAATGCGCGGACTGCCCCCAGCGGCGGCAGACGGCGCATGAGCCTCTTCCATTAGCTGTATTTATCCAATGCCCGAGATTAGATCATTTCCCCACTGCTGCAAACGCCGGTTAACTGCCTGAAATCGATTAGGAAATGGGAGGGTGTGATGTCGCCGGAGCTTGTCGCGGTTTTTCTGGGGTATGCGGTGCCGATGGTGATCAGTCCGGGGCCAGGTAACACGGTGCTGGCGCTGTCCGGGGCCCGTTTCGGGGTGAGGGGCACTGGCCCGTTCTGGCTGGGGTTTGAAATCGGCAATGTTCTGTTATGCCTGCTTTATGGGCTCGGTTTTGGGGCGCTGCTATTGCAATACCCACAAAGCCATACGGTGATGCTGTGGGCGGGGGCGGCCTATGTGCTGTATCTGGCCTGGGGATTCTTCCGCTCTGCCGCACCTGGCAAGAAGGCCCAGGCAGTGGAACGCATGGGGATGGTCAGCGGCATCGTGACCGTGCTGCTGAACGTCAAGATCCACTCGATGGTGGCAGTGATGTTTGCCCAGTTTCTGCGGCCGGATCGAGCATTGGCTCCGCAGGTGGCGGTGCTGACCGGAGCTTTCCTGCTGGTGGGGATCGTTTGTCACTTTCCCTGGATATATGGCGGGCAAGTGATACTTGGACGGTTCACGTCAGACCAAGCCCTGCGGATACAGGGCTTTGTCTTCGGTGGTTTGATGGTGGCAGTGGCGGTCTACGTGGTCTTGGGTTGAGCCCTGCGTGGCCCTTCAGCCGCCGTCTTCACGGCATGGGCGGCAGAGCCCGCTCCTGCAGGATTACTCCGGCACCGGTAGCGCCAGGCTCTCCTTCACCTCTTCCATGACGATATAGCTCTTCGACTCGCGCACGTGCGGCAGCTTGAGCAGGATGTCGCCGAGCAGCTTGCGGTAGCTGGCCATCTCGTTGATACGGGCCTTCACCAGGTAATCGAAGTCGCCGGACACCAAGTGGCACTCCAGCACGTGCGGTAGCTTGAGCACGGCGCGGCGGAATTCCTCGAAGGTGTCGCCGGACTTGTAGTCCAGGCTGATCTCGACGAACACCAGCAGGTTGGCCTTGAGGTGCTGCGGGTTGAGGCGGGCGTGGTAGCCCATGATGATGCCTTCGCGCTCCAGCCGCCGTACCCGCTCGGTACAGGGTGTGGTGGAAAGCCCCACGCGCTCGCCCAGCTCGGTGAAGCTGATGCGCCCGTCCTCCTGCAGGATGCGGAGGATGTTGCGGTCGATCTTGTCCAGTTCACGACGGCTTTGATGCTGGGTTCTCATGGGGAATCCGCCTCTGCAAAACGGCTTTTTGCCAAGAATTCTCGCCAAATATAGCTGTGTATATGGTGAAAAGCACTGCACGGCTCTTCCTATACTGCGCCCATCGACAACAATGGCCTGTAACGCACGCGCCCTGGGCGCGGCGGGGAGAAAAACATGCGTGTTCTGGTTCTCGGCAGCGGTGTGATTGGTACCGCCAGTGCTTACTACCTCGCCCGTCAGGGCTTCGAGGTGGTGGTGGTCGACCGTCAGAACGGCCCGGCGCTGGAAACCAGCTTCGCCAATGCCGGCCAGGTCTCTCCGGGCTATGCCTCGCCCTGGGCCGCTCCGGGTGTGCCGTTGAAAGCCATCAAGTGGCTGCTGCAGAAGCACGCGCCCCTGGCGATCAAGGCCACCGGTGACGTCGACCAGTACCTGTGGATGGCACAGATGCTGCGCAACTGCACCGCCAACCGTTATGCGGTGAACAAGGAGCGCATGGTGCGCCTGTCCGAGTACAGCCGCGACTGCCTCGACGAGCTGCGTGCCGAGACCGGCATCGCCTATGAAGGTCGTCAGCTCGGCACCACCCAGCTGTTCCGCACCCAGGCCCAGGTCGACGCCGCCGCCAAGGACATCGCCGTACTGGAAGCCTCCGGCGTGCCGTTCGAGCTGCTCGATCGCGATGGCATCGCCCGTGTCGAACCGGCCCTGGCTGGCGTTAAACACAAGCTGGCCGGCGCCCTGCGCCTGCCCAATGACCAGACCGGCGACTGCCAGATGTTCACCACCAAGCTGGCGGACATGGCCAAGGCGCTCGGCGTCGAGTTCCGTTTCGGCCAGAACATCCAGCGCCTGGACGCCGTGGGCGACCGCATCAATGGCGTGTGGATCGACGGCAAGCTGGAAACCGCCGACCGCTACGTGCTCGCCCTCGGCAGTTATAGCCCGCAACTGCTCAAACCGTTGGGCGTGCGTGCGCCGGTCTACCCGCTCAAGGGCTATTCGCTGACCGTACCGATCACCAACCCGGACATGGCGCCGAGCTCGACCATTCTCGACGAGACCTACAAGGTCGCCATCACCCGTTTCGATGGTCGCATCCGTGTCGGTGGCATGGCCGAGATCGCCGGTTTCGACCTGTCGCTCAACCCGCGTCGTCGCGAAACCCTGGAGATGATCACCTCCGACCTCTATCCGGAAGGCGGCGATCTGCAGCGCGCCGACTTCTGGACCGGGCTGCGTCCGGCCACGCCCGATGGCACCCCCATCGTCGGTGGCACCGCCTACCGCAACCTGTTCCTCAATACCGGTCACGGCACTCTGGGCTGGACCATGGCGTGCGGCTCCGGTCGTCTGCTCGCCGACCTGATGGCCAACAAGCGTCCGCAGATCAGCGCCGACGGCCTGGATATCTCGCGTTACTCGCGCAAGGTACGTGAAGTGCAGGGCGCTCCGCAGCCGCTGCGCACCTGATAGCCTTCGCGCATTCGCAATTCAAGGAGCTTCAGCTTTATGTCGATTCAGCGCCTGCATGTGGCAAAACGCTACAGCGAAGTAGTGATCCACAACGGCACGATTTACCTCGCCGGCCAGTTGGCTGACGACTTCGACGGTGACATCCGCGAGCAGACCCGCCAGACCCTGGCCAACATCGACAAGATGCTGGCCGAGGGCGGCAGCGACAAGAGCAAGATTCTCTCGCTGACCATCTTCCTCAAGGACATGGCCGACTACGACGGCCTCAACGCCGAGTACGACGCCTGGGTCGCCGACGGCCATGCGCCGGCCCGCGCCTGTGTCGAGGCGAAGATGTACAAGCCCGAAGTGCTGGTGGAAATGTGCGTGGTGGCTGCCGTCTGAGGCAGCCACAGCCTCTTTTGTGTTGGCTTTTCACCCGGCTCCCCCGCCGGGTTTTTTTTGAATGACGATTTGCCGGCGTGTGGCCCGGATGCAATCCGGGAACCTGCGCCGGCATTGCCCCGGATTTCATCCGGGCTACGAAAAACCGTCGCCTCAGCGAATGATTGAGAGATAAACGACCATGCGTCCCGCCCGTGCCCTGATCGACCTCGATGCCCTGCGTCACAACTACCGTCTGGCCCGTGAACTGAGCGGCGCCCGTGCCCTGGCCGTGGTCAAGGCCGATGCCTATGGGCATGGCGCGGTGCGCTGCGCGCAGGCGCTCGCAGGCGAAGCGGACGGTTTCGCCGTGGCCTGCATCGAAGAGGCGCTGGTGTTGCGCGAAGCAGGGATTGTCGCGCCGATCCTGTTGCTCGAAGGCTTCTTCGAGGCTGACGAGCTGGCGCTGATCGACCAGCATGACCTGTGGTGCGTGATTCATGCGCAGTGGCAGATCGAGGTCATCGAGCAGGCTCAGCTGAGCAAGCCGCTGACCCTGTGGCTCAAACTCGACAGCGGCATGCACCGTGTCGGCCTGCATCCGGACGATTATCAGAACGCCTATCGTCGCCTGCTGGCCAGCGGCAAGGTCAGCAAGATCGTGCTGATGAGCCACTTCGCCCGCGCCGACGAACCCGAGTGCGAGCGCACTTCCGAGCAGTTGGCGGTGTTCCAGCAGGCTCGTGCCGGTCTCAGCGCCGAGGTCAGCCTACGTAATTCGCCTGCCGTGCTCGGCTGGCCACAGGTGCCCGGTGACTGGGTGCGCCCCGGCATCATGCTGTACGGCGCCACGCCGTTCGAGCAGGCTCAGCAGCAGGCCGCGCGCCTGCAGCCGGTAATGACCCTGGAATCGAAGGTAATCAGTGTGCGTGAACTGCCGGCCGGCGAGCCGGTGGGGTATGGCGCGCGCTTCGTGGCAGAAAGACCGACCCGCGTCGGCGTGGTCGCCATGGGCTATGCCGACGGCTATCCGCGTCATGCGCCGACCGGCACGCCAGTGATGGTGGACGGCCAGCCGGCCCGGCTGATCGGCCGCGTGTCGATGGACATGCTGACCGTGGACCTGACCGATCTGCCGCAGGCCGGCCTCGGCAGTCGTGTCGAGCTATGGGGCAAGCAGGTGCTGGCCAGCGATGTGGCTATGGCTGCAGGCAGCATTCCCTATCAGATCTTTTGCAACCTGCGGCGGGTGCCGCTGCTCTATCTCGGGGGTTGAGCTCGCCGTGTAGGCGAAGGGTGAACGCAAGTGTTGTAAATTCCGAACGCTATGCCATGATACGGACACTTTCCGTCTCATATCCCAAGGGGGATTCCAGCATTGGACGTCGGCGTTCGACTGCAATCGATTCGTAAGCTCAAAGGCCTATCCCAGCGTGAACTCGCCAAGCGGGCGGGCGTCACCAATAGCACCATTTCCATGATCGAGAAGAACAGCGTCAGCCCCTCGATCAGTTCGCTGAAAAAGGTGCTCGGCGGCATTCCCATGTCGCTGGTGGAATTCTTCTCGCTCGACATGGCGCAGGAGAACCAGACCCAGGTGGTCTATCGTGCCGCCGAATTGACCGATATCTGCAGTGGCGCCATCACCATGAAGCTGATCGGCAAGGCCCATCCGAGTCGCGCCATTTCCTTCCTCGACGAGACCTACCCGGCCGGCACCGACACCGGTGACGAAATGTACGCCCACGAGGGCGAAGAGGCTGGCATGCTGGTCGAGGGCAAGCTGGAGCTGACCGTCGGCAATGAGGTGTATGTCCTCGAGCCGGGCGACAGCTATTACTTCGAAAGCAGCAAGCCGCATCGCTTCCGCAATCCGTTCGATGTGCCGGCGCGTCTGATCAGTGCCACCACGCCAGCCAATTTCTGAATCCGACCTGCGCCCCTTTCACTTGAGCGAGGGGGCGTTTTTCTCGATCAAACCCCGATTCGCCAACTCGTCGAACGCCAATTCGCTTCAGTGACGCTAGAGTTGTGGCTTCTCTCAATGGATAAGCCGGCCTCGGTCCGGCATGGCAAGGAGCCGCCAATGGCAGCCAGCAACAAGTGGTTGATGTCCTCGTTCGCTTACTACCTGGATTTTTTCACGGTGCCGCTACTGTTCGCGGTCGCCCTTTGGCTGGGCTCCGTACAGCTCTGGCAGGTCGCCGCCGGCGTGCTGGTCTGGAGCTTCGTCGAATACGCCATGCATCGCTTTCTGTTTCATTCCCTGTATCGCCGCGAGCACTGGACGCATCACGTCGACGTGCTGGCCTTGATCGGCATCTCCAGCTGGAAGACCACGGCTACCTTCGCCGGGCTGCTGGTTCTATCCCAGGCGCTCGGGTTGGCCTCGCTACTCGCCGGTGTGATGCTGGGCTACCTGGCCTACATCGGCCTGCATTACGTGATGCATCGGCCCGAGCACTGGTTCTATCGCTTCATACCGGGGCTGATCGCCAACCATGACCTGCACCATCAGCGCGGTGTGGAGCAGAATTTCGGGGTTTCCTCACCGCTCTGGGATCATGTCTTTGGCACTTACGTGCGGATGCGGCAGAATGAACTGGCCGAGAACATGGAGCCTCAACGGTCGCCCACAGGCCAATAACCCTGCGACAATATGGGTTGTTTCGGTGGGACGTGCTTGCCGTTATACTGTCGCCCGCTCGCGAAACCGTGGCCGCGGGCGTGACTAGCCACGAAGAGGGTGTACCGTGAATCTGATGAAGAAAATGCTGGCAGTTCCGGCTGCCGTATTGGCCCTGTGGGCAGTGACTGCTCAGGCCACGACCGATGAAGCCATCGCCGCGCGCCTCAAGCCAGTAGGCGAGGTGTGCATCATGGGCGAAGAGTGCAAGGGCGTCGAAACCGTCGCCGCATCCGCTGGTGGTGGTGCACGTACCGCTGACGACATCATCGCCAAGCACTGCAACGCCTGTCACGCCACTGGCGTGCTGGATGCACCGAAGATTGGCGACACCGCAGCCTGGAAAGAGCGCGCCGATCACCAGGGTGGCCTCGATGGCATCCTCGCCGCCGCCATCTCCGGTATCAACGCCATGCCGCCGAAAGGCACCTGCGCTGATTGCTCGGAAGACGAACTGCGCGAAGCGATCCAGAAGATGTCCGGTCTGTAAGACTCGCTTCTTCCATGAAAAAACCGCCCTTTGGGCGGTTTTTTCGTTTCGGGGGCAAGCATGCAACCATGCCGGCGGCTTCGTAGTCCAAACAGCATTCGTCATGGATGTCGCGAGGAGCGTCAGATGCCGCACACCTGTACCCTCGAACAAGCCGTCGACCGCGTACTGAGCGAGATTGATGGGCCGATTCATCTGGGGCTGCCACTCGGGCTGGGCAAGCCCAATCGCTGGGTCAACGCGCTGTATGCACGGCTACGGGATATGCCTGGGCGGCAACTGACGATCTACACCGCGTTGTGCCTGGCGCGTCCGCGTGCCGCCCAGGACTTGCAGCGGCGCTTTCTCGAACCCTTCGTCGACCGCATTTACGGTGATTATCCCGAGCTGGATTTTCTCGCCGACCTGCACAGCGGCAAGCTGCCGGGCAACGTGCGTGTCGAGCAATTCTTCTTCCAGCCGGGCAGCCTGCTCGAATGCGAGCCGGCGCAGCAGGACTACATCAGCAGCAACTACAGCCATGTCGCCCGTGACCTCAATGCCAAGGGCTTGAATCTGGTCGCCCAACTGGTCGCCGTCGACGCCGCGCAGCCCGAGCATTTCAGTCTGAGCTGCAATCCGGACATCACCCTCGATCTGCTGCCGCTGCTGGACAAGCGGCGTGAAACTGGCGAGACCGTGCTCAGCGTCGCCCAGATCCACAGTGACCTGCCCTACATGGCCGGCGATGCCCAGGTGCCGCGCGATACCTTCGATATCCATATCGGCGAGGACGAGCGCACCACGCTGTTCTCCACACCGAACATGCCTGTGACCCTGCAGGATCATTGCATCGGCCTGTTCGCCAGCACCCTGGTGCGCGACGGCGGCACCCTGCAGATCGGCATTGGTGCGATGGGTGATGCCCTGGCGTCGGCGCTGATGGCCAGGCAGGACGACAATGCCCGCTACCGCGCGCTGTTACAGGCGCTGCGTGCTGATGAGTGGGCGGGGGAGATCGCCGCTAACGGCGGTGTCGAACCGCTCGAGCGTGGGCTCTATGGCTGCAGCGAAATGTTCGTCAACGGTTTGCTGGCATTGGCCGAGGCCGGTCTGTTGCGGCGCCGGGTCTACCCGGATCTACGCCTGCAGCGTCTGGCCTGTAACGGCGCGCTGGATGAACAAGGTCGACCACATAGCGTTCAGGCGCTGGTCGACGCGGGGCTGCCGACGAAGCTGCAGCCGAGCGATCTGGCCTGGCTGCGCGATTGCGGCCTGCTGCGGGGCGATATGCAGCTGGAGGATGGCGAGTTGCAGTTGCTTGACGGTAGCCGCGTCGCAGCGGACCTCGGTGATCCACAGGCGCAAGTTCGCCTGCAATCCTGCCTAGGCAGTGCGCAGGGCGGCGTGGTGCTGCACGGCGGTTTCTTCCTGGGCCCGGAGAGCTTCTACCAGCGTTTGCGCGAGCTGGACAACGCCGAGCGCGAGCGTTTTGCCATGACCGGCATCCGCTATATCAACGAGCTGTACGGTGAAGAGGAACTCAAGCGTCTGCAGCGCCGTGATGCACGCTTCATCAATACGGCCTTCACCATGACCCTGCTCGGTGCAGGTGTGGCCGATCAACTGGAGGACGGTCGGGTGCTTAGCGGTGTAGGCGGGCAGTACAACTTCGTCGCCCAGGCCCATGCGCTGGAGGATGCCCGCTCGATCCTGCTGCTGCGCAGCTGGCGAGAGTCAGGCGGCGAGGTGAGTTCGAACATCGTCTGGGAATATGGCCACGCCACCATTCCGCGGCATCTGCGCGATATCGTGGTGACCGAGTATGGCATCGCCGATCTGCGCGGCAAGACCGATGCCCAGGTGATCGAGGCTCTGCTCAAGATCAGCGATTCACGTTTCCAGAACGAATTGATCGAGCAGGCGCAGCAGGCCGGCAAGCTGCCGGCGGATTTCCGTCTCGATGGACGCTTCGGCAATAACCTGCCCGAACGCCTGGAGGTACTGCGCACGGAACATTCGTCGTTGTTCGCCGAATATCCACTGGGCAGTGACTTCAGCGCGGTGGAGCAGGATCTGGTGAGAGCGCTGAGCTGGCTCAAGAGCAAGCTGCGCCTGACCGAGGTGCTGGAGCTGGGCAAGGCCACGCTCGATGCGCCGGAGCCGGCAGCCTATGCCGAGCATCTGCGACGCATGAGTCTGGAAGCGCCGGACGGTGTGCGTGAAGCCCTCTACCAGCGTTTGCTGTTGGCGGGGTTGCAGGCAACCAGTGGGCCTTAGTCGAGGAAGCGCACCTGGCCGTTCTCCAGCGCTGCAACGCGGGCCAGTGATTCGACGCGGTAGCCTTCGCTCTCCAGCAGGTTGCGGCCGTCCTGGAAGGATTTCTCGATGACGATGCCGATGCCGGCAATCTGTGCGCCGGCCTGCTGGATCAGGTCGATCAGGGCTTTGGCGGCATGGCCGTTGGCGAGGAAGTCGTCGATCACCAGTACGCGGTCCGCTGCCGTCAGGTGACGAGCGGAGATGGCGATGGTGCTTTCGGTCTGCTTGGTGAAGGAGAACACCTTGGAGATCAGCAGGTCGTCCTTGAGCGTCAGCGACTGGAACTTGCGCGCGAAGATCACCGGGATACCCAGTTCCAGGCCGGCCATCACTGCCGGGGCGATACCCGAGGCCTCGATGGTGACGATCTTGGTGATGCCCTGGCCGGCGAAACGCTGGGCGAACGCGTGGCCGATCTCCTGCATCAGGCGCGGATCGATCTGGTGGTTGAGAAAGGCGTCCACCTTGAGTACGTGTTCGGACAGCACGATGCCTTCGCTGCGAATCTTCTGTTTCAACGACTCCACGGTCGATCCTCTGGTTGAGCAGAAAAGCTGCGGATTTTCGCTCAAAATGCCCTGCATTGTGTAGTGAAAACGCAGCCTGCCCGACAGTCGTAGCCAATTGACCGGTTAGACAGGTTGTTAGCCACTGCCAACTGTAGTCCGGATGCAATCCGGGGGGCGCACTCCGCTCAGGCGCTTTTGCTGAGCCGCCGCAGAATGTCCTTGGGGATGCCGCGCGTATCCAGCGGCAGCTTGTCCGGCGCGGGCTCGATGCCCAGTTCATAGAGCCAGTTGAGCGTGTACTCGCGCAGTTGCTTGAGCTCGTAGGCCTGCCACTGTTCGCGAATCGCTGGAAAGGCCTCGATTTCGTAGTCGAACGCGCGCAGGGGCCTGCGACCGGTCAGCGCGGCGCTGAGCAGTGGGTGGGCGTGCAGATCGTCGAGGGTGAACAGGAAGGACTCGCGCATGGCCACGCGCTGCGGCACGTCGAGGTTGGGTATCTGGGTGTAGCGATCCGGCTCGAGCTCCAACTGCTGGCGCTCGTCGCTATATGTGTCTTCCGCAGGCAGGGTCAGGACGCTACCGCTTTCCAGATCCAGCCAGTGTTCCTGCTGTTCGCGGCCATTGATCAGTTCAATCAGGGCATCAAGGTCGAGCGTGAATGTGCGCATGGTTCCAGCTCCCTGTGTCTGAACGGTATCTTCTTTCTGACTGGCAAATATGACGAGGGTGCCAGTGGCGTTGAAGTGGTGGGCTGAAGCGGATCGCCGCCCGGCCCACCCTACGCTGTGCATGAGTAGGGTGGGCTTTAGCCCACCAGACAGCAAGGCCCGGTTTCAGCGCTTGAGCATCGCCCGCATATTGGCCAGGGCGTCATTGCCGCGCGCCGCCTTGACCTCCACCGGCGCTTCTTCCAGGCCTTCCCACACCAGGTCTTCCGGCGGCAGTTCGTCGAGGAAGCGGCTCGGCGAGCAGTCGATCACCTCGCCGTACTGCTTGCGCTTGGCGGCGTAGGTCAGCGCCAGGTTGCGTTTGGCGCGGGTGATGCCGACGTAGGCCAGGCGCCGCTCTTCCTCGATGGTGTCGGCCTCGATGCTGGAACGGTGCGGGAGGATCTCCTCCTCGAAGCCGATGATGTACACCGACGGAAACTCCAGGCCCTTGGAGGCGTGCATGGTCATCATCTGTACGCCCTCGGCGCCTTCTTCCTCTTCCTGCTGGCGTTCGAGCATGTCGCGTAGCACCAGCTTGCCGATGGCGTCTTCGATGGTCATGTCGCCGTCTTCGTCGCGCTCCAGCGTGCTCTTCAGCGCCTCGACGAGGAACCAGACGTTGCCCATGCGCGCGTCGGCCACCTTGTCGCTGGAGGCGTTCTGCCGCAGCCAGTTCTCGTAATCGATGTCCATGACCATGCTGCGGATGGCGGCGATCGGGTCGTTCTGCGCGCACTCCTGGCGCACGCGGTCCATCCAGCGGGTGAAGCGCTGCAGGCGTTCGGTGAAGCGCGCGTCGAGGTGTTCGCCGAGGCCCATCTCGCCAGCGGCGGCGTACATGCTGATCTTGCGCTCGTTGGCGTAGTTGCCGAGCTTTTCCAGGGTGGCGGAGCCGATCTCCCGGCGCGGCACGTTGATCACGCGCAGGAAGGCGTTGTCGTCGTCCGGGTTGACCAGCAGGCGGAAGTAACTCATCAGGTCCTTCACCTCCTGGCGGGCGAAGAAGCTGGTGCCGCCGGACAGGCGATAGGGAATCTGGTGGTGCTGCAGCTTCAGCTCCATCAGCTTGGCCTGGTAGTTGCCGCGATAGAGGATGGCGAATTCGCTGTAGGGGCGCTGGGTACGCAGATGCTCGGTGAGGATTTCCAGGGCCACCCGTTCGCACTCGGCGTCTTCGTTGCGGGTACGGATCACGCGGATCTCGTCGCCCATGCCCATCTCGCTCCACAGCTGCTTCTCGAACACGTGCGGGTTGTTGGCGATCAGCACGTTGGCGCATTTCAAGATGCGGCTGGTCGAGCGGTAGTTCTGCTCCAGCATCACCACCTTCAGGGATGGATAGTCCTCTTTCAGCAGCATCAGGTTTTCCGGGCGCGCGCCACGCCAGGCGTAGATCGACTGGTCGTCGTCGCCGACCACGGTGAACTGATTGCGCATGCCCACCAACATCTTCACCAGCAGGTACTGGCTGGCGTTGGTGTCCTGGTATTCGTCGACCAGCAGGTAGCGGATGCGGTTCTGCCATTTCTCGAGGATGTCGGCGTGCTCCTGAAAGAGCTTGACCGGCAGCAGGATCAGGTCGTTGAAGTCCACCGCGTTGTACGCCTTGAGCGTGCGCTGGTAGTGCAGGTAGACGATCGCGGCCGTCTGTTCCTTGGGATTGCGCGCCTTGGCCAGGGCCTCGTCGGGCAGGATCAGGTCGTTCTTCCAGCTGTCGATGAGGTTCTTCACCTCGTCGGCGCCGTCGTCGCCGGAATACTCTTTCTGCATGATGTCGCTGAGCAGCGCCTTGATGTCGCCGTCGTCGAAGATCGAGAAGCCGGGCTTGTAGCCCAGGCGCGCGTATTCCTTGCGGATGATGTTCATGCCCAGGTTGTGGAAGGTGGACACGGTCAGGCCGCGCGCCTCGCTGCCCTTGAGCAGGCTGCCGACGCGCTCCTTCATCTCGCGCGCGGCCTTGTTGGTGAAGGTCATGGCGACGATGTGCTGGGCGCGGATGCCGCAGTTCTGCACCAGATGGGCGATCTTGCGCGTGATCACGCTGGTTTTGCCGGAACCTGCACCGGCGAGCACCAGAAGCGGGCCGCCGACGTAGTTCACGGCCTCTTGTTGCCGGGGGTTCAGTCGGGACATGGGATCGTTCGCAGAAAAAGGGCCGCGCATTTTAACAGGCCTGGCGACTTCTGCCGCGACCGTCCGGAACTGTGGTCTGGCGCACGTATTTGTGGGGTGTCGTGCTGGGTTATTCAGCCGATTGCAGTACTCTGGTACCACTTGCCGGTTTTTTGGCTATACCTCAGGATGTGTGTTCACTTTCACCCGGATGTGATTGATTAGACGTCGGTTAAGACGCGCTCAGGCGACTCGATTCGCCATCATTCTTGATCATTGGGGAGGTTGCTTGTCCACGCTCGTCGAACCCTTGCGGTTGGTCCTGTTGGCGGAGACGCCGGACTGGGTCGAATTGTTGCGCGAGCAGTTGAGCGCCCTCGGCAGTCCGTCTCCGCTGATTACCGCGCCGTCCTGGGAGGCGGCCAGCAACCTGTTCGATGATCATGCCAGCGGTCTGCTGCTGAGCACTCCGGATCGCCTTCCCGAACCCCATCAGTGCCCATTGCCTATCGTCCTGCTGCTCGACGAGGAGCCAGTCGAAGAGCCCACCGGCGTCAGCGACTGGCTGGTGCGCGGCAGCCTCAACCTCGACGTGCTGCGCCGCTGCCTGCGCTACGTGCGTGAACAGGGCAACCTCAAGCACACCCTGCAGCGCCTGGCCGAACAGGACCCCTTGACCGGCATCGCCAATCGCCAGGGTTTCCAGACCCTGCTCGCTGCGCGCCTGGCCGAGTGTGGCGGCCGTGGCCTGGTGCTTGGCCATCTCGATCTGGACAATTTCCGTCATGCCAACGATGCCCTTGGCTACCAGGCTGGAGACCGCCTTATTCTGCAGGTGGTGGCGCGGCTCAAGGGGCTGCTGCAGCCCTGCGATCAGATCGCGCGTCTGGGTAGCGACGAATTCGCCCTGCTGCTCGATGCACGCCGCGATCCGCAGCGCGTGGAGCGCCTGGCCGAGCGCGTCACCGAGGTATTGGGTGAGCCTTACTGGCTGGACGGTGAGAGCCTGCTGATCGGTTGCAGCCTTGGCCTGGCCCATGCCCGTGCGGGCGAGGGTGCCGATCCGCTGTTGTGGCACGCGCATATCGCCATGCAGCAGGCCAAGAACCAGCAAGGCTGCGTGTTTCATGTCTATGACGAACGCCTGAATCGCAGCGCACGCAGCCAGGCTGATCTGGAAGGCGAACTGCGTCGTGCGCTACGCCGTGACGAACTGGAGCTGCATTATCAGCCCCGCCTGTGCCTGAAAAGCGGGCGCATCGTTGGCCTGGAAGCGCTGGTGCGCTGGCAGCACAGCGAGCGTGGGCTGCTCTCGCCCAATGAATTCGTGCCGCTGGCCGAGGAAAGCGGGCTGATCGTGCCGCTCGGTTACTGGGTCATCTCTCGTGCCCTGCGCGACATGCAGTGGCTGCGCGGGCGCGGTCTGCCGGCGCTGCACATGGCGATCAACCTGTCGTTCCGCCAGTTTCAGGACAGCCAGCTGTTGCCGACCCTCAGTCGCCTGATCGAGGAACGTGGGGTCGACGCACAGTGGCTGGAGTTCGAGCTGACCGAAACTGCGGTGATGCGCCGCAGCGATCAGGTGCAGCAGACCATGTTGGCTCTGGGGCGGCTCGGCGTGCGTTTCTCGCTGGACGACTTCGGCACCGGCTTTTCATCCTTCGTTCATCTCAACAGCCTGCCGATCACCCTGCTGAAGATCGACCGTAGTTTCGTCGGCGGTATGGGCGAGCGTGCCGAGAACCGCCAACTGGTGCGGGCGATGATCAATCTGGCGCACAACCTCAATCTCGAGGTGGTGGCCGAAGGGGTGGAGAGCATCGAGCAACTCGACATGCTGCGCCAGTTTGGTTGTGATCAGGTACAGGGTTACCTGATCAGCAAGGCCATACCTCTGGCGGAGCTGGCACGCTTTCTGGTGTTCGGCCTGCGCCAGCCGCTGCTCGCCGGGTCGTAACCCGTAGCCCGGATGCAATCCGGGGCCGTGTGCTGGGCACCCCCCGGATTGCATCCGGTCTACGACAGGCAGACCTCGCCCTCTATCCTGTTCGGCTGCTGCAGGCGCGCAGTCTTCCACTGGAAGCCCAGCACCAGACCGCTCGCCGTTACCGCCAGACCGGCAGCCAGGCCCCACCAGACACCCTGCGCGCCCCAACCAAGTGCGAAGGCCAGAAGCCATGCCAGCGGCGCGCCCACGCACCAGTAACCAGTCAGGCCGATCAGCAGGGTGGTACGGCCGTCGTTCAGTCCGCGGATCGCGCCCATGGCGATGCTCTGCAAGCCATCGAACAACTCGAACCAGGCGGCAATCGCCAGCAGGCTGACCGCGAGGGTGACGATATCGGCGAACGCCGGATCGTGACGGTCGAGGAACAGGCCGATGATCCACTCCGGCAGCAGCCAGAACAGCAGGGCGAACAGCAGCATCAACGCCGCTCCCAGGGCCATGCCCAGATGGCCGCTGAGGCGTGACAGGTGCAGGCGCCCGGCGCCGTAGTGCAGGCCGACGCGGAAGGTCACGGCATAGGACAGCCCCTGCGGCACGATGAACGCCAGCGCCACCGTCTGCATGGCGATCTGATGGGCCGCCAGCTGCACGCTGCCCAGGGCGCCCATGCACAGGGTGGCGAAGGTGAACAGCCCTTGCTCGGCGGCGTAGGTACCGCCAATGGGCAGGCCCAGGCGCAGCAGGGCGCGCATTTCCGCCCGTTGTGGGCGGCCCAGACCGCCCCGCAGTTTGTAGCGGTGATAGGTCGGCGAGAGCAGGATGTACAGCGCCAATGCCACTGCCATGGCGCTGCTGACCAGCGCAGTGGTCATGCCGATGCCGCTCAGGCCCAGGCTGGGCAGGCCGAACCAGCCCTTGATCAATGCGTAGTTGATGACGAAGTTGGCCACGGTACCGACAATGCTGATGGCCATCACCGGGCCGGGATGGCCAATGGCACTGGTGAAGCCGCGCAGCGCCATGAAGCACAGGTAGCCAGGCAGTGCCAGCGACAGCGGGCGCAGGAACTCCATGGCCAGGCTGGCCGCGTTGGGGTCCTGACCCAGATGTGGCAGCAGCGGGCCCAGGCTGTTGAGACACAGCGCGCTGACGATACCCAGCAGCATGGCCAGCCACAGGCCATTCTGGAGCAGGCGCGTGATGCCCTGAGGATCGCCCGCGCCATGGCGAATGGCGACCAGGCTGCCCACTGCGGCGATCACCCCGGCGCAGAAGATCGAAAAGATGAAGTAGCAGGTGGCACCCAGCGCGCCGCCGGCCAGTTGTCCGGGGCCGAGCATGGCCATCATCAGCGTGTCGGTGAAGATCATCAGCGCGTGGGCCAGTTGCGCGGAGATCAGCGGGCCGGCCAGACGCAGCAGCGCACCCAGCTCGTGGCCAAGGAAATTCTTCATGATGAGTAAAACTTCGGCAGGGTAAGCATCCCCAGGCTGTCGGGGGATGAGCAGTGACCGCTATTCTGTGGTTCTTGTCGATTGCTCACAAAAGGAAAATAACCATGCCAGGCATGATTAAAACTCATGGATCGATGCTGCGGTGACGCGTCGTCTGCCACCGCTCTACGCCCTGCGCGCCTTCGAGGCCGCCGCGCGGCATGCCTCCTTCACCCGTGCCGCCGAAGAGTTGGCGATCACCCAGAGTGCGGTGAGTCGGCATATCCGCACGCTTGAGGATTACTTCGCCTGCCGTCTGTTCGAGCGCCGCGGCCGCAGTCTGCAACTGACAGATCCTGCCCGTGCCCTGCTACCGGGGCTGAGTGAGGGCTTCGATGCACTGGAGCGCGCCAGCGCTGTCTTGCGTGCCGACGACGAGGTGCTGCGCCTGAAGGCGCCGTCGACCCTGACCATGCGCTGGCTGTTGGCGCGCCTGTCGCACTTCCGTCTGGCCAACCCGGACAGCGAAGTGCAGCTCACCAGCGCCTGGATGGACGTGGACAAGGTCGACTTTCGCCATGAGCCCTTCGACTGCGCCGTGCTGCTGTCCGATGGTCAGTTTCCAGATGAGTGGGAGAGCGTGCTGTTGTTCGAGGAGTGGCTGATTCCGGTGTGCGCTGCCGGCGATTCTGAGGCCGGCCCCTGGTCACTGGCGCGGCTGCGTGCGGCGGAGCAACTGCACCCGACGCCGGATCGTCGCGACTGGCGGCGCTGGTTGCAGGCTACAGGCCTGGGTGAGCAGGTGCCGCTGAAGACCGGGCAGCTCTTCGACATGCTGGAACTGGGCATCGTCGCGGCGGCGCGGGGCTATGGCGTGTCCATCGGCGACCTGCTGATGGTGGCTGAGGACGTGAACGCTGGTCGGCTCGGTGTGCCCTGGCCGACGGCGGTATTCAGTGGCGAGAGCTACTACATGGTGTGGCCGCGTGGGCACCGCGCGCAGTCGCGTCTGCAGCGTTTGCGTGACTACTTGCTGGCGGAGGTCGCCGCGCTGGCGCTGCCCAAGGTCGAACGTTTGCGCTGAACAATCATGGCCAGCGCTCAGGGGTCTGACTGCCATCAAAGACCGGGCAAGCCACTGTAGTGTGGCCAGGCTGCTCTCTGTAGGTATGAGATGCCATCGTCTATCAAGTGATCGATAGAATCTATCAACCATCACTCTGTAACGTTGTTTTGATAATAAATGACGACCGTATGGCGCTTTGATATTGACCGAGCTGAATGCTCAAGTATCCTCGCGCCCTTTCGCCGAGTCATAGGACGACTGGGTGGTATCGAAATTGCCTGAGTTATTTGCCCATATGCTCATAGGCGCACACTTGGAGTCCACATGAATCCTCCTCGCTCTCGTATAGCCCTGCAACTGGCTGCCATACTGGCTTTGGTGCTGGTGCTGCTGATCAGCGTCAGCACCCTGTTCGCCCTGCGTTCACTCAACGAGGCCAATCTGGTCACTCGCGAAAAGCACCTGGGCAGCGAGGCGGGGCTGCTGGCCGACCAGCTCGAAACCTTCCACGGCAGCTTGCGTGAGAGCACGCAGCGTCTGGCTGGATTGTTCGAACAGCGCTTCAGTACAGGGTTGCAGGTGCGCAGTGACGAGCGTGTGAGCGTTGGCAGCCTGCAAACACCTGCGCTTTACCTGGGTGCTACGCGCTTGAACAACGAGTTCACCGAGGTCGATGACTTCACGCGCATGACTGCGGGTGTGGCCACGGTGTTCGTGCGTGACGGTAGCGAATTCATCCGCATCACCACCTCGCTGACCAAGCAGGACGGCACCCGTGCTCTGGGAACGGCGCTTGATCATCAGCACCCGGCCTATCAGCGCCTGTTGGCCGGGCAGAGTTACGTGGGACGGGCTTTGCTCTTCGACCGTAACTACATGACCCAGTATACCCCCGTGCGTGATGGCAGTGGGCGGGTCATTGCCGTGCTGTTCGTCGGCTTCGACTACACCGATGCGCAGAAGCTGCAACTTAACAAGCTGAGCGAATTTCGGATTGGCGAAACAGGATCACTTGCCCTGCTCGACGAGCACGGCAAGTGGCTGGTCAAGCCCGCTGGAACTGGCGCTCTGGATACACTGCCGGCAGCCCTCGGCGAGCTGATCGCTCACTCGGGGGACGGCGGTTTCTGGACCGATGGCCAGAATGAATTCTACAGCGTGGCCATGCCCTTTACAGGCGGCCCCTGGATGGTGCTGGCGAGCATGCCGCGCGAGGAAATTCAGGCCGTTACCTGGCGTGTCGGTACCCAGTTGGCCATCGGTAGTGCGCTGACGCTGCTGCTGGCGGTCATTGCCGTGGTCTGGCTGCTGCGCCGCAAGCTGCGCCCCCTGGGGGATCTGGTCAGGCAGGCGCAGGCGCTGGGGGCTGGCGACCTCGGTGCGCGCATGGCGCAATCCAGCGATGACGAAATCGGCGAGTTGGCGCGCAGCTTCAACCGCATGGGCGAAGCACTGGCGAGCATGGTGGCGGGTATTCGTAGCGCCGCTCAGGATGTCAGCGCGCGTTCCCAGGCGATGTCCACGCTGTCGCGCGATGCCTACCAGGGTATCGATCAGCAATCCGGTGAGATCAACAGCATGGCCGGCGCAGTGGAAGAGTTCAGCGCCACCTCGCAGAACATCGCCGACAACATGCGCAGCACCGAGCGTCTGGCCAGCGACAACGCTCAGCAGACGCGCATCGGTCGCACCTCTATGGATCAGGCTTCCGAAGCGCTGGTGCAGATCGCCGAAGCACTTGAACAGACCTCCACGGTTATCAACGGCCTCGGCCAGCGTTCCCAGGAGATCGGCGGGATCGTCAGCGTCATCACCGCAATTGCCGACCAGACCAATCTGCTGGCGCTCAACGCCGCCATCGAAGCCGCGCGTGCCGGCGAGCAGGGTCGTGGTTTTGCCGTGGTCGCCGACGAAGTGCGCAACCTGGCAGGGCGTACCCGCGAGGCGACCAACGAGATTTCCGCGATGATCGGCAGCATCCAGAGTGAGACGGGTAGCGCCATCGCCACCATGGAGCAGGGCCGGCAGCTCATGCAGGACGGCCTCGAGCGTAACGCCAAGGTGGCTTCAGCGCTGGCGCAGATAAGCGAGCAGAGCGATGCCGCAGGTGAGCAGTTCGCTGCCATCACCACCGCCACCAGCGAGCAGAGCAGCACCGCGACCGTGCTCAGCGCCAACCTGCAGAGCATCGCCCACACCAATGGTGAGCAGCGGCAAGTGGTGGCCAACCTGGCCGATACCGCGCTCGAGTTGGATCGCCTGGCCGCCCAGCTGCGTCAAGAGGTCGAGCGCTTCCGCTGATTCAGCCTGCGGCGGGGCGATACTGCAGCGCTTCGGCCAGATGTTCTCGGCTGATCTGCTGCTGCTCCGCCAGGTCTGCCAGCGTGCGCGCCACCTTGAGCACTCGGTGCGCGGCGCGTAGCGACAGGCCGAGGCGTTCGCAGGCGCTTTCCAACCACTGCCGATCCTCGCCGCTCAGGGCGCAGTGCTTACGCAGGCCGGGCAAGTCGAGAAAGGCATTGGCCACCCCTTGGCGTTGCAGTTGTCGCTCGCGAGCCCGTGCGACCTTCGCTGCAGCTTGCGCCGTGCTTTCGCCGTCTTGCGCTGGGGCGTTCAATATCGTCGTTTCGCGGGCGACGGTCAGGTGCAGGTCGATGCGATCGAGCAGTGGCCCGGACAGCTTGGCGCGGTAGCGCTGGATTTGCTCCGGTGTGCAACGACAGCGGTTGCTCGGGTCGCCCAGATAGCCGCAAGGGCAGGGGTTCATGGCCGCGACGAGCTGAAAACGCGCGGGAAAACGTACCTTGTCCCGTGCCCGGGCAATAACGATATGGCCGCTTTCCAGCGGTTCGCGCAGTACCTCCAGCACTTTCCTATCGAATTCCGGCAGCTCATCGAGGAACAGGATTCCCATGTGGGCCAAGGTGATTTCGCCGGGCTGCGGGCGACTGCCGCCTCCTACCAATGCAGGCCCGGATGCGCTGTGGTGCGGTGTGCGAAAGGGTCGCTGCGGCCAGTGTTGCAGCGGCAGATGGCTGGCTACCGAGTGGATTGCGGCGACCTGCAGCGCCTCGCTCTCGTCCAGCGGAGGTAGCAAGCCGGGCAGGCGGCTGGCCAGCAGCGTCTTACCGGTACCGGGTGGGCCGCTGAGCAGCAAGTTATGCGATCCAGCTGCGGCCACCAGCAACGCACGTTTGGCGGCCATCTGGCCCTGCACTTCGGCCAGGTCCGGATAGGGCAGGCTCTGCCTGAGCAGCCCCTGCGCTGCATAAGGTTCGAGAGGTGCACTGCCGTTGAGGTGCGCGGCGATCTGCAACAGATGTTCGACGGCGATTACCTTCAGCCCCGATGCCAGGCTGGCTTCTTCGGCATTGGCCTGTGGCACCAATAGGGTGCGCCCAGCTGCGCGCGCGGCGAGGGCGGCCGGCAAAACGCCCTGCACGGGACGCACCGCGCCGGATAGCGCCAGTTCGCCCAGGCATTCGCATTCATCCAGAGATTGAGCCGGTACCTGGCCGCTGGCCGCGAGGATCCCCAGGGCGATGGCGAGATCGAAGCGGCCGCCGTCTTTCGGTAAATCGGCGGGTGCGAGGTTCAAGGTGATGCGTTTGCTGGGGAATTCGAAGGCGGCATTGAGGATGGCGCTGCGCACACGATCCTTGCTCTCCTTGACAGCTGTCTCCGGCAGGCCCACCAGCGTCAGGGAGGGTAGGCCGTTGGCTAGGTGCGCTTCGACGGTGACGGCCGGTGCTTCGACGCCGACCTGGGCGCGGCTGTGGACGATGGCCAGGGACATGATCTCTCCTTGATCAGTCCACCTTCCTGTGGGATCAGTCGGTGGATGGGTTCAGCTTGGCTTCCAGTTCGGCGACCTTGGCTTCCAGCGCCTCGAGGCGGGCGCGGGTGCGGGCCAGGACCACCATCTGGCTGTCGAATTCGTCACGGCTGACCAGATCGAGCTTGCTGAAACCACTTTGTAGCAAGGCTTTGAACTGCGCTTCCAGTTCGGCGCGAGGCAGTGGGCTGTCGCCGCTGAAAAGACGCGAGGCGTGGCTACTGAGAGTGTCGAGCAAGGCTTTCGGCGGCAGCATGATCAGGTTCCGTAAACAGACGGTCGGCAGTGTAGCACGCAGCCAGCGGCGGGGCGGTCTAGCACTGGCTGCACGATTTTTGAGCATTACTCAATGTGTCGATGCACCAAGTTTGTGCGTTGCATTCGACGTGAATGACCGGTCGCCGTGGCTGGAAGCTGTTAAAGGCCTGATAGATAGCGCTTTTGCGTGAGCTGGCAAGCTTTCTGCTTAGACCCCAGCGACGCATGCACCGATGCAGTTCTGGTGCTGCAGGCGAAGCGGGGGAGTGCTTCGTCGGGAGCGGTTGGTGGGTATCGACCACGCCAGGCTGGAGCGGTCGGTGCATTACAAAAGCCAGACACTGCGCTTAGACTTGAGCCGGGTTCGCAATTCCTGGGGCAAGTCCACCTTACACGGGAGAAAGTTTCATGAAGCTAGTCACTGCCATCATCAAGCCGTTCAAGCTGGACGACGTGCGCGAGTCGCTGTCGGAGATCGGCGTGCAGGGCATTACCGTCACCGAGGTCAAGGGCTTCGGCCGTCAGAAAGGCCATACCGAGCTGTATCGCGGTGCCGAGTATGTGGTCGACTTCCTGCCCAAGGTGAAGATCGACGTGGCCATCGCTGACGATCAGCTCGATCGCGTGATCGAGGCCATCACCAAGGCTGCCAACACCGGCAAGATCGGTGACGGCAAGATTTTCGTAGTCAACCTGGAACAGGCGATTCGTATCCGTACCGGCGAAACCGATACCGACGCGATCTAACAAGCCTCCGAACCCCACGCCCCAGGAGTAAACCCATGACTCTGCGAACTTTCGCAGGGCTAGGAGCCCTTTTGTCCTCGAATTCCGGCTTTACGCTGTTTTCGAGGGCCAAAGCCGGAGCTGGCGATGTCTTCGCCTCTCTGCTGTGCCAGACCCTCTTTGGTCTTGCGCTCGGCCTAGTGATGGGAATGCCTGGTCGCCTCACGGCGCAGGGGTTCCGGTGATCCAGAGCGAGCGTGGCAACGACCTGTAAAGCATGCGGAACGCGTCCGGCGCCAACCTGGACGTTTCAACCGAACAGCGCACAACAAAAGCGCCGGCAAGAGGTGAAAAATGGATAACACAGCATTGACTGCATTGCAGTACGGCTTCGATACCTTCTACTTTCTGATCTGTGGTGCCCTGGTGATGTGGATGGCAGCGGGTTTTGCCATGCTCGAATCCGGCCTGGTGCGTGCCAAGAACACCACCGAGATCCTGACCAAGAACGTGGCGCTCTATGCCGTGGCCAGCGTCATGTACCTGGTGATCGGCTACCACATCATGTACTCCAGCCCGGAAGGCGGCATCCTGCCGAGCCTGGGCTTCCTGATCGGTGACGAAAACAGCGTCGACTCGGTACTTGCCGGTGGCGACGATGCACCTTACTACTCGGCCCGTTCGGACTTCTTCTTCCAGGTGGTGTTCGCCGCGACCTGCATGTCGATCGTGTCCGGTGCCGTTGCCGAGCGCATGAAACTGTGGGCCTTCCTGGCTTTCGCCGTGGTCATGACCGGCTTCATCTACCCGGTTCAGGGTTTCTGGAAATGGGGCTCGGGCTTCCTCAACGAAGCTGGCTTCCTCGACTTCGCCGGTTCGGGCGTGGTGCACATGGCTGGTGCTGCTGCCGCCCTGGCTGGCGTACTGCTGCTTGGTGCACGCAAAGGCAAGTACGGCGCCAACGGTCAGGTCAACGCTATTCCGGGTGCCAACCTGCCCCTGGCGACTCTCGGTACCTTCATCCTGTGGATGGGCTGGTTCGGTTTCAACGGCGGCTCGCAGCTGAAGATGAGCACCATCGAAGACGCCAACGCCGTTGCCCAGGTGTTCGTCAACACCAACATGGCGGCAGCCGGCGGCCTGATTGCCGCGCTGATCGTGGCCCGCATCCTGTTCGGCAAGGCTGACCTGACCATGGCGCTCAACGGTGCCCTGGCTGGCCTGGTGGCCATCACCGCCGAACCGCTGACCCCGAGCGGCCTGCAGGCGACTCTGATTGGTGGCGTGGGTGGTGTGCTGGTGGTGTTCGCCATCCTCGGTCTGGACAAGGTCAAGATCGACGATCCGGTTGGTGCCATCTCCGTACACGGTGTTGTCGGTATCTGGGGTCTGCTGGCTGTCTGCCTGACCAACAGCGATGCTTCGCTGGGTGCTCAGCTGCTGGGTATCGCTTGCATCTTCGCCTGGGTATTCATCGCCAGCCTGATCGCGTGGAGCATCATCAAGGCGGTGATCGGTCTGCGTGTCAGCGAAGAAGAAGAATACGAGGGTGTGGATATCGCCGAGTGCGGTATGGAGGCCTACCCGGAATTCACCAACAAGTGATCCTCCGGTAAATCGCAAAGGGCGCCTTCGGGCGCCCTTTGTTTTTTCTGGCAGCACGCTAGAATGCGCGCGCTGGAGCCATCGAGAGTGAGAGCAGCATGTGGCAGCAACGCATCATCAGCCTGCGTCCGCGTGAGCGCGGTTTTCATCTGGTGACCGAAGAAGTGCTGGCAGCATTGCCGGAACTGGCGCAGGTACGTGTTGGTCTGTTGCATCTGTGGCTGCAGCACACCTCGGCATCGCTGACGGTCAACGAGAACGCCGACCCCGCGGTACGCCGCGATTTCGAGCGCTTCTTCAACCGTCTGGTACCGCAGGGGGAGCCGGGTTACGAGCACGATTACGAAGGGCCGGATGATTTGCCGGCACACTTCAAGGGCAGTCTGCTGGGCTTTCAGCTACAGCTGCCGATACAGCAGGGACGGCTGGCGCTTGGTACCTGGCAGGGGATCTACCTCGGTGAGCATCGCGATCATGGTGGTGCTCGGCGAGTGGTGGCGACCTTGCATGGCGAGGCTATTTGAATTTTTCCTGTCGAGCGGTGCACATCGCGCGACTGGGCTATAACTAACCTGCTTTTCGCAAGTCATGAGGTTGAACATGAGCGACGAAGACCTGGAACAAGATGATCTGGAAGGGGCTGACGAGGACGATGGCGAGGGCCTGGCTGCTGCCGATGACGGCGACAGCGGCGATGATGAAGGCGATGGCGCGGTCGTAGCCAGCGGCAAGAAGAGCAAGGCCAAAGCCGTTGAAGTCGATGAGTTGCCCAGCATCGAAGCCAAGCAGAAGGAGCGCGACGCTCTGGCGCGTGCCATGGAGGAGTTTCTCTCCCGTGGTGGCAAGGTGCAGGAGGTGGAGCCCAACGTGGTCGCCGACCCACCGAAGAAGCCTGACAGCAAATACGGCAGCCGCCCCATCTGAGGACGTCTTGCTGCAAGGAACCCGCCCATGTGGCGGGTTTTTTGTTGCCCGCCATCCCTGGCGGCAACCCTGCGGGCCGTCGCTGCGCGACGTCAAAAATCTCTCCCGGCGATTTCTTGTGCCTGGCTCAGGCCGTAGCCCGGATGAAATCCGGGGCATCTCCTGCGGTGAATAGCGGGAGATTCCGGACGACGAGAAATTCTATTTCCCCCCGGGGGCTTCTACGACCAGCTGTCGAGCAGCACTGGCAGCTCGGCCAGGCTGGCGATCTGCGCGTCCGGTGTCGTCTTGCCGTCCCAGGTTCGCCCTTGCGGGTTGAACCAGATCGCGCGCATGCCGGCCGCCTGGGCGCCGGCAATGTCGTCGCTGGGGTGATCGCCGATGTGCACGGCGCGCTCGGCCGCCACGCCACCTGCGCGGCTGAGGGCTTCGCGGAAGGGCTTCGGGTCGGGTTTGCCGATGCCCAGCTCCTCGGCGCACAGGGCGAACTGGAAGTAATCCGACAGGCCCAGGCGGCGCACGTCGGCATTGCCGTTGGTGATCACGCCGAGCATGAAACGTTCGGCCAGCGCCTCCAGCGTCGGGTGCACCTCGGTGAACAGCTCGACCTGGTGGCGGGCGTTGAGAAAGATCTGGAATCCCGCTTCGGCCAGCGCCTGTGCCTCGTTCTGCGGGTAACCGGCGTCTTCCAGGGCGTGAAACAGAATACGCCGGCGCAGCTCGCTGAGACGATGCTTGAGCATCGGCTCGGCGTCGAGCAGACGGCTGCGGACCGCCCACAGATGCTCGACCGGCACCGCGCCCAAGCGCGGCGCATGCAGGGCCAGCCAATTGCGCAGGGCGGCTTCGGCATCCTGCATCACCGGGGTGACGTCCCACAGGGTGTCGTCGAGGTCGAAGGTGATCAGTTCAATGCTCATTCGGAACCGCCTTTGCGCTTGGCGCGTGGATGGGCCTGGTCGTAGACACTGGCCAAGTGTTGGAAGTCCAGGTGGGTGTAGATCTGCGTGGTGGCGATATCGGCGTGGCCGAGCAACTCCTGTACCGCACGCAGGTCCTGCGAGGACTCCAGCATATGGCTGGCGAAGCTGTGGCGCAGCATGTGTGGATGCAGGTGCTGGCCCAGCTCGCGCACACCGGCCTGGCGCACGCGCAGTTGCACCGCGCGCGGCCCCAGGCGGCGGCCCTGTTGGCTGATGAATACCGCGCCATCGCTGGGGCCTGCCAGCTTGCGCAGCGGCAACCAGTGCTCCAGCGCCTGTCGCGCCAGGCTGCCGACCGGCAGTTCGCGCACCTTGTTGCCCTTGCCGCGTACGCGCACCAGGCCGGCTGGCAGGTCCAGACCGTCGAGATCCAGCCCGACCAGCTCGGACAGGCGTAGGCCCGAGGAATAGAACAGCTCCAGCATGGCCTGGTCACGGCGGGCGATGAAATCGTCCTCGACTGCGCCGTCGAGCAACTGCGCGCTGCGGTCGGCATCCAGCGTACGTGGCAGGCGGCGTTCGCGCTTCGGTGGGCTCAGGCCGGTGGCCGGATCGTGACGGCACAGGCCTTCACGCAACAGATATTGATAGAGGCCGCGGGTGGCCGAGAGCAGGCGCGCCAGGCTGCGGCTGGAGAGGCCTTGCTGGTGCAGGCGGGCAACCATGCGGCGCAGGTTGCGCGTATCCAGCCCGGCCCAGTCATTCAGGCCCTCCGCTTCGCAGAAGGCCAGCAGCTTGCCGAGATCACGGCGATAGCCGTCGAGGGTATGCACTGACACCTGACGCTCGCGGCGCAGATGTTCGAGGTAGGCATCGAGGTGGGCTTCAAGTGTCACGTGCCGGGTTCCGAGCGGGCCAATGGTGGATGAGCCTCGTCATCCACCCTACACGACCTAGCAGGCCGTTGAAAAACTACCTACGTTGCCATTGCTGCGTTAAAAACAGCCTCGCGTGCGAGCCCAGTCAAAATGCTCATTTACAACACGTAAACCCGAGTGCGGGCCCAGTGCTTTTTTCGGCTGTTTTTGCGGGGCCGCCATCGGTATTGCACTGGCTGCCTCGGCTCGGGCTTCCTGCTTCGCTCTACCTCCTGCATCCATGCAGTCGTCGCCTACGTTTTTCAACGGCCTGCTAGCGTACCGAACGCAGCGGTGTGGAGAAACCGGGCACGACACGTGCCAGTACTTCGGCGATATAGCCGAGGAACAAGGTACCGAGCGAACTCTTGTAGTGCTGAGGATCGGCGCTGCCGATGGCGAGAATGCCATGCAGGCCCTGATGGTTGAGGCTGACCACGGCGGCGGAGCCGACTTGTGCTGCGTCTTCCTTGCCGAAGAGGAATTCCAGCTCGTGCGGGCGTAATACGCCGCAGATGGTCTTGCCGCCGCTGAGCAGACCGCCGACCTGTTGATGTGCTTCGGCTGAGCTGACCGAGCGTCCGACCGGCAACTTGTTGTCGCTGAACAGGATCAGGCCGACGAAGGGCACTTGGAACTCGCGGCGCAGACTGTCCTCGACGATTCCCACCACATCTTCCAGGCTGCCGGCATCGAGCAGGTCGAGTACCAGGCGGCGCGTCTTGTCGAACAGGCGGTCGTTGTCGCGGGCCACGTCCATCAACTGGCCGAGGCGGTGACGCATTTCGATGTTGCGCTCGCGCAGCAGCTTGACCTGACGTTCGACCAGCGACACGGTATCGCCGCGCTGATGTGGAATGCGCAGCTCGGGAATCAGTTCATCGTGGTCGATGAAAAATTCCGGGTGCAGGCGCAGATAGGCGGCGACCGTCTCCGAGTCGAGCGGCTTGGGCGAATCCTGCTGGTCGGTCATAGGCGAACCTGTCCTTCGTATACGCGGGCAGCGGGGCCGGTCATCATAACCGGCTGACCTTCGCCTGCCCATTCGATGGACAGTTTGCCGCCCGGCAGCTCCAGTTGCACGGGCGAATCCATCCAGCCCTGACGAATCGCTGCCACTGCTGCGGCGCAGGCGCCGGTGCCGCAGGCCTGGGTTTCACCGGCGCCACGCTCCCACACGCGCAGACGCGCCTGCTTGCGGTTCTGCACCTGCAGGAAACCGACGTTGACCCGCTGCGGGAAGCGCGGATGGTGCTCCAGCTTCGGCCCGAGCGTGTGTACCGGGGCGTTGTCCACGCTGTCGACGCGCAGCACGGCGTGCGGGTTGCCCATCGACAGTGCGGCGAGCTCGACGCTCTGGCCCTCGACGTCGACGTGATAGCTCAGCGCGGCTTGCTCGGCCTGGAAGGGCACCTGTGCCGGTTCCAGACGCGGCGCGCCCATGTTGACACAGACCTGGCCGTCGTTCTGCACGCGCAGTTCGATGATGCCGCTCTTGGTCTCGACGCGAATGACCTTCTTGGTGGTCAGGCGCTTGTCCAGCACGAAGCGGGCGAAGCAGCGCGCGCCGTTACCGCACTGCTCCACTTCCGAACCGTCGGAGTTGAAGATGCGGTAGCGGAAGTCGACATCCGGATGGCTCGGCGGCTCGACGATCAGCAGTTGATCGAAACCGACGCCGACATGGCGGTCGCCCCATTGTTTGGCATGCTTGGGTTGCACGTGGGCGTGCTGACTGATCAGGTCGAGGACCATGAAGTCATTGCCCAGGCCGTGCATCTTGGTAAAGCGCAATAGCATGATGTCGCCCTCAGGCCGGCAGCAGGCTTTCGCCGGCATAGAGCTCTTGGACTGTCTCGCGGCGACGCACTTCATAAGCTTGCTCGCCATCCACCAGCACCTCGGCGGCGCGGCCGCGGGTGTTGTAGTTGGAACTCATGACGAAGCCATAGGCACCGGCCGAACGCACCGCCAGCAGGTCGCCTTCTTCCAGCACCAACTGACGATCCTTGGCCAGGAAGTCGCCGGTCTCGCAGATTGGTCCGACCAGGTCGTAGTTGCGCGCCTCGCCTTCACGGGGCTGTACCGGCGACACTTCCATCCAGGCCTGATAAAGGGCGGGACGGATCAGGTCGTTCATCGCCGCATCGATGATGGCGAAGTCCTTGTGCTCGGTGTGCTTTAGGTATTCCACCTGGGTCAGCAGCACGCCGGCGTTGGCGACGATGAAGCGGCCCGGCTCGAACACCAGGCCCAGGTCGCGCCCTCGCAGGCGCTCGCGCACGGCGGCGATGTAATCGCCAGCCAGCGGTGGTTGCTCGTCGCGATATTGCACGCCGAGGCCGCCACCGAGATCCAGGTGTTTGATGGTGATACCGCGCGCGGCCAGCTTGTCGACCAGCAGCAACAGGCGATCCAGTGCATCGAGGAAGGGTTCGAGGGTGGTCAGCTGCGAGCCGATATGGCAGTCGACGCCTATCACTTCCAGGTTCGGCAGCTCGGCGGCGCGAGCGTAGACCGCCTCGGCCTGCTCGATGTTGATGCCGAACTTGTTTTCCTTGAGGCCGGTGGAGATGTACGGGTGGGTGCCAGCGTCCACGTCCGGGTTGACCCGCAGCGATACAGGCGCCTTGAGGCCCAGCTCGGCCGCCACTTTCTGCAGTCGCTCCAGCTCGACGCTGGACTCGACGTTGAAGCAGTGCACGCCGACTTCCAGCGCGCGGCGCATGTCGTCACGGCTCTTGCCAACGCCGGAGAAGACGATGCGGCTTGGCTCGCCACCGGCGGCCAACACGCGCTCCAGCTCACCGCTGGAAACGATGTCGAAGCCGGCGCCGAGGCGTGCCAGTACGTTCAGCACGCCGATATTGGAGTTGGCCTTGACCGCGAAGCAGACCAGGTGCGGCATGCCGGCCAGGGCATCGGCGTAGGCGCGGTACTGCCCTTCGATATGGGCGCGGGAATAGACATAGGTGGGCGTGCCGAAGCGCTGGGCCAGCGCAGACAAGGCAACGCCTTCCGCGAACAGCTCGCCGTCGCGGTAGTTGAAGGCTTCCATGGGGCAGCTCCTGTCAGAGTTCGAAACGGTCTCGGCTGTTGCCGGCGTTGTCGTCGCCCGGCAGGTACAGCGGGCCTTTCTGACCGCAGCCAGCCAGCAGGCAAACGGCGGCGAGGAGCGCGAGGGTCAGTCGCTTCATGGGGCAGTCCTTGAAAATAAGCGTGAATTGCGCCGGAGTATACCGACCCCCTGCCACCTTGCCTATGCGCCCGGCGCCCGCCGGGCGGGGCGCTGGCTCAATCGGCGCCTGCGTCTGGCGTGCGCTTGGAGGGCATCCGCGCCAGCTTGGGTTAGCATGCGGCGAGTAACGAGGAGCCTCGATGGACAATCCCGCGATTTTGGCCGGCTCGGTCTCTGTGGCCTACCTGCAAGGCTTGATCGAACACCTGCAGCGGCAGGGGGTAGCGCCCGAGGTGTTGCTCGCCCATGCCCAGCTCAGCCCTGAAGCTCTCAGCCAGCGTGATCAACGCATTGCCGCCAGTGCCTATCTGACGCTGCTGGGCGATGGTGTGCGCCTGACTGGTGACCAGTATTTGGGGCTGCATCTGGGGGAATCGGTGCGGCCGGGTTATTACGGCGTGCTCGGTTATCTGATCATGAGTTGCGCGACTCTGGCCGACGCGCTGCACCGCCAGGCGCGCTACGCATCGCTGGTCGGCAACCTGGGTCTGGTCGTGCTCGACGACGAGCCTGCTCGGCCTGACAGCGAGCCGCTGGTCGCCCACAGCTGGCAACCCTTGCTGGCCCAGCAGCAGCGCCAGCTGAGCGAGGAGACACTGGCCGGCTGGGTCAGCTTCGGGCGCTGGATCAGCGGCCTGGACATAGCTCCGACGGAGGTGCGCTTCCAGCATCCGGCGCCGGCCGACACCTCCGAGCACGCGCGCATCTTTCGCTGCCCGGTGCTGTTCGATCAGCCCGACAATGCCCTGATCTTTCCCAAACGCCTGCTCGCGGCGCCATTGAACCAGGCCGACGCGCAGGTGCGGGGCATGCTCGATACCTATGCTGAGCGTCTGCTGGCCGAACTCAACCAGGGCGGCAGCGTGCTCGATCGGGCGCGCCTGGAGCTGGCGCGCCAGTTGCCGGAGCAGGGGCCTGATCTGGAGGCCATCGCCACTGCCCTGGCGCTGAGCCCAAGGACCTTGCAGCGGCGTTTGCGTGAGGGCGGGTTGTCGTTCAGCCAGTTGGTCGACGAAACCCGCCAGCAGCTGGTACTGCACTATCTGCGTGACCCCGCACTGGAGCTGGCGGAAATCGCCTTTCTGGTCGGCTTCAGCGAGGCGGCTTCGCTGGCGCGAGCATTTCGTCGCTGGACGGGAACGAGTCCGGGCGAGTACCGTCGCCACCTTTGCGCCTAGGCCAGTTACCCTGGTCTTGCGTTTTCGCCTAATTTTTCTGCAGTCGCTGCATCTTGTGAGGACACCCCGATGAGCCTGAGCGAAGCCCGCTTTCATGATCTGGTCGATGCCACCCAGCAGGCGGTGGAGGATATCTTCGACGACAGCGGTTTGGACGTCGATCTGGAGAACAGCGCCGGTGTGCTCACGGTGCGTTTCGACAATGGCAGCCAGCTGATCTTCAGCCGTCAGGAGCCGATTCGCCAGCTGTGGCTGGCTGCGCGCTCCGGTGGCTTCCACTTCGACTACGACGAAGCCGACGGCCGCTGGATCTGCGATACCAGTGACGAACAGCTCGGTGAGATGCTGGTACGCATCACCCTCGAGCAGTCGGGCGCCGAGCTGGAGTTCGATGAACTCTGATCCCGCGCACAAGCCGCTGGATTCGCCGTGTCGGCGCCAGTGTTGCCTCGACGAGCACGAGCAGTGCCTCGGTTGTGGCCGCACCCTGCAGGAGATTCTCGACTGGGGCGCAGCCGATAACGCGCGGCGCCGCTTGATCTGCCAGGTCGCCGAGCAGCGGTTGCGCGAACGCAAACGGGAGCACTGACCCGGCGGTCTTGTTTATTTGTCCGGCTGTGTTAGGGTCGACAGAACATTCAGCTGAACCCCGCCTTCTGGCGGGGTTTTGCTTTTTTATGGTTTACGCAAGGAGTCCGCCCGGCATCATGAACAGCTCACCGACCATCACCATTACTCGCCTCGATCTGCAGCGTCTGGAGCGTCTGCTCGACAGCCTGGACGAGTTCGGCCCTGGCGCCCAGGCGCTGCAGGCCGAGCTGGATCGTGCCGACGTGGTGGGGCACGACGAGGTGCCGGCCGGTGTGGTGACCATGAACTCGCGCGTGCACTGCCGCGAGGAAAGCAGCGGCAAGGACTATCACCTGACCCTGGTCTACCCGCAGGACGCTGGTGGCGAAGGCAAGGTCAGCATCCTCGCGCCAGTCGGCAGCGCCTTGCTAGGTCTGTCCGTCGGTCAGCATATCGATTGGGCGGCACCGGGCGGCAAGCAGCTCAAGCTGACGCTGCTGGCTGTCGAGTACCAGCCGGAAGCAGCGGGCGAATACGACCGCTAAGCCTTGAGGGCGCAGCTTTGCGCCTTTTCACGGGAACCAGCTGTAGAGCGGGTGCAGCCCACCCGTGCGCCAGTGGCTGGCTCGTCCTGTTTGGCTCCCATGAACAGCGGCAGATCATGTCACGATACTAGGCCTGCTGCAGCGCCGCGTTCAGCGCATTCTCCAGTTCGTTCTTGTAACGCAGGTAGTGCACGGTCTGCGCCTGTTGTCCGGCCAGCAGGGCGGACAGATCCAGGTCGGTGATGTAGCAGGGATAGCGCTCACCGCCGGCACGCCGGGAGAGAATGTGCTGCGCCACGGCGCGATACAGCTCGCGGCCGTACTCCAGCTCGGAGAACTCACGATGGTTGCAGTACAGCGTGACATGGCGCTGGCGACCGTCGCCTGGCTCGACGATGGCCTGCACGTCGTAGAACGGGTGGCTGACCTGTGCTTCTGGCGCCGGCCTGCGCTCGATGCGCTGCGCGCGTAGGGGCGCAGCCGGCAGCAACTGGTAGTAGAGAATTTCCAGTGGGGGTTCGTTGTCGGCGCCATCGAGCGGCAGCATGGCATTACGCCGATACAGCAGTGACTGCAGGAAGCGATGGATCGGTGTCAGCAGGCTCTGCTCATCGCGAAATGGCAGGCGCCGGCGCCACAGCGCGTTGCGTTCATCGAGCAGGGTCAGTTCCGCTTCGCCGCTGGTTTCGTGCAGGCGATAGAACACCTGGATGCACTGCGGGCGGCCCATGGGCAGGATCAGCGCCAGGTCATCGCCGTCGAGGGCATGGCGGTCCAGATGCAGAGGGCTGTAGAGCTCCTGCTCGGCGCCAAGGTGCTCCAGCAGTGCTGGCAGATCACCCAGGGCAGCATGGCTGACCTGGCTGGGTGTCAGCTGCAGCACGTGGTAGTGCTGGCGCACCTGCACCAGATAGCGCGACTGGCGACCTTCGGCATAGGTGTCGAGCAGGTCGCGCAGCAGCTCGTCGACGCGTTCTGCAATCGGCTGGGCACGATTACGGCAGTAGCAGCGCACCTGCACCTGGGGATGCGGGCCGCCGATCGGCAAGCTGTTGAGCAGATCGCGCAGGCAGTCGAGCAGGGCGTCGGTGCCGTCATGGCGGCTGACCTGCAGTTCGTTCCAGCTGTTGAGCACCACTTGATCGAGGGTCAGTACCAGGTTCTCGCGCACCCCTGAATACCCCAGCGCATCGGTGCGCCCGGTGGTCATGTGCACGTTCATCTGGCTGTGTTGCTTGAGCGGGTCGACCCCGACATTGACCAGCAACAGCACCTGGCTGGGGATGCTGGCGCGCAGCAAGGCGGCTTCTTCGACGCTGGGCTGCGGCAAGGGGAAGCTCTGCTGCAGGCTGCCGATCAGATTGGACAGTTCGAAATCGGTCAGGTCGCTGCTGCCCGGATGCAGCGACAGGCGCGTGCTGCTGTCGATCACGCCGTTGCGATGGCACCAGGCGAGCAATTCGATCAGTTCGCGGGAACGCTTGAGAGGGGCGAAATCGCTCCACTCCTGCGCGCCCAGGCTGCCGTTGAACAGCGCCCACTGGTATTCGTTGGGCGCCTCGGGGCTGGGGTGCTGGACCAGGGTCAGAGTGTCCTCGGCCAGGTCCGGGGCGATGCCAGGGTTGATGTACTCCACCTTGCCAGCCTTGCGCTCGAAGGCTGCATACAGGCGCCGCCCCAGCACGTTGAGGTCACGGCTGTTCAGCGAACTGCCGGTCTCGGCACTGCGGGCGAACTGCGAGAGAAAACGATAACTGTAGGTCAACTCGTTGACCAGTACGCGGCGCTCGGCGGCGACCTGGCGCACCTTCCACTGGCTGCGACTGTCGAGCACCTTGAGATGGCGGCTCTGCCAGCCCCATTCAGCGGTCAGGCGCTCGAGCAGCAGGCGCTGCCAGCTTTTGGCGCGGCCGCGTGTCGGCGGGCGGCTGACCTTCTTGTTCACCTTCAGGTACAGGCAGCGGCGGATCAGCTCCAGCCTTTCCTGGTCGCCGCGTGCGCTCAGATATTCTTCCAGGCGACGGTAGACGACGATGTAGGGGTCGAGTTCGTTGAGGTCCAGGCGGCCTTCGAACACCGCCTGCTTGAAGCGCAGTGCCAGGCATTCGACCTTGGGGTGCTCGCTGGCGTAGACCTCGGTGAGCAAAAGCTTGAGCACCGACTTGTAGGGCGACTCGATGCCTTTGTACAGCTGCCACATGCCGGCGCCGATGAACTCTTCCGGTGGGATATGTGCCAGGTTGCCGAGGTCGAGTACGTCCTCGGCACGTACGAAGCGCTTGCTCAGCAGGGTACGGCAGTAGTCGTGGTAGCGCGTTTCCTCGTAGACCGGCACCAGCCACCAGAGCGGCGTACGACCACCGAGCCAGATGGCCGTGCGGTAGAACTCGTCGAGCAGCAAATAATGTTGGGTGGTGCCGCAGTCGTCGGAGGTCAGTTGCGCCTCGCGCGCGCCTTGGGTGAAACGCTGCGGGTCGACCAGAAAGACATGCACCTCGGCGCCCTGGGTGGCGGCCCAGCTTTCCAACTGATCGCACTTCTTGCGCAGGTCCTGCAGTTCCTGTGCAGTGAGATTGGGCGAATGGCACAGCCACAGGTCCATATCGCTTTGTTCGGCCTGTGCCACGGTGCCCAGGCTACCCATCAGGAACAGTCCATGCAGCGGTGCCGCGCCCTGGCCACGCCTTGGCTTGTAGACGAAGGAGCGGGTCAGTCGCTGGACTTCGGCGAGGCTGGCATCATCCGGCTCGAAACCGCTCAGGCCGGCCGGTGTACTGGCAGAGACATAGCCGGGCAGCAGTGGATGATTGACGTGCAGCAGCAATGGCAACAGCTTGAGGACCAGTTGCTGGCGTGTAGAGAGCGCCTCCATGGCCCGCTGCAGGCGGCCCTGATTGATCTGCAGAAAGCGCGCGCGCAATTGCGCCAGCACCTTGCGGTCGATGCCGTCATCGATATCTGGGCGTATTTCCAGCGTGCGCGTCATGCTCGAACTCTACTGCTGATATGGCAAGCCTATCAGCGGCGGGCTCGCCAGTGCAGTGCCTTTGACGCTATATCGCCCGCCGCGCCGCTCTCTGAAGAGCGGCCGGCTAATGCCGAGCAGATAAGGTTACCAAGGCAGCCTTTCGTAGGAGCCCCGCCTCGGGGCGAAGCTTTTCAGGTGCGCGCCGCCCTGATTCGCGGCGCAGCACCGGGTGACTGAGTGGCATTAGTCGCGGGCAGCTCGGATTAAGCGGGGGTGGTCTGACGGGTCGATAGAATGGTCAGCAGGGCTTGCGCATGCTCAGCGGCATCGATGCCCAGGCTGGTCAGATAGCCGCCGTCGGCTTGGCTCACCAGGCCTTTTTCGTGAAGACGGGTGATGGCGCCTTGCGCCTTGAATGATGCGTTGTTGTGCACCTTTAGCCCCTCCTGATGATTGTCCAGGTTGTACAGGGCGAGGATTTCCAGCTCGTCGATCAGGTCAGCGGTGAATGACTTCATGGTGACTCCGTCTTGTTGTTATGGCGCTCTTGCAGTGTAGAGCCATGTGCCGAGCTCTGCCCATCGCTGAGTGACCAGTTGGCCAGAATTCGTTGGCAGCCACCATCCTGGTCGGGGCTGGCGTCGGCAGTAGCCGTCTGCTGCCGGTCCGGCCAGCGGCCTGGGTCAACACGGGCTCAGCTTTCTTCCGGTAGCTCCGGCAGTGCGCGCAGGGCCTGCTCATACCAGGCGCCATCGAAGGGGCGATCCTCGCGCAGCATGGCGTCGACTTCATGGGCCAGGACCAGCGCCATCAGCTCTAGGATTTCCTCGCGCTCGTAACCGACCAGCGTCAGTTTGTTGTAAACCGCCTTGGCGGCAGCAGGCTCACCGCTTTCCAACTGGTTTTCGATGGCCTGAATCAGGGTGGCTTCGGCGAAGTCTTCGTCTTCTTGCTCGTTGTTTTGACTCATGGTTCCTCTCGTGTTCTGACGCTGGCTCAGTCGCAGGGGACGCCAACGCCCTTCAGGCTGACTTTGAAGAATTGCAGACGAAAGCCGGAGTTCGCGGCGCGACTGCAAAGACTCGTATTGAGGGTGCGGTATTCGGCGATGAAGATCGGTTTGCCCTGGCTGCGCATGTGACTGTAACCGTCGCATTCGTTGTAGCGATAGCAGCTCTCGTTGATGGCAAAGTCGAAGTGGTCGCCGAGCTCGGGCAGCAGTTCTACGGCATTCTTCAGGCCAATGCTCAGATCACGGCTGTGTGCCTCGCTGGCCAGCCAACGATTGAAGTCTATTTGCTCGGCTTCCGTCAGGCTCAGGCCATTGTCATTGCTGTAGCCGTCCACGTTGTCCGGGTCGACAGCGTCGCAGCCCTTGTCGACGGCCAGGTCCAGGCGTTTGGCGAGCAGTTGGCGTACATCGTCACGGCGATAGTCGAGCCAACGTTCGCCAGGCCAGTCAGGCAGTGCTTTGCCCAGGGCCTCCGTGGGGTAGGTCTGAGCGTCGCTGCGCCAATCCTCCCAGGTGCCCGCACTGAAATAGCAGATAACGATACGGCCACCCGCCTTGAGATTGGTGATGGTTTGTTTGGGCGTGTCGTACAGGTCGATGTCATAGACCAGGCGATTGGGTGTTTGCAGTTTGCCATCGAGCTGCATATGCCAGGATGCATTGACGGGAATGGTGACCGGCGTCGCCGCCGTCAGTGACGGGGCGATAACGCTGAGCAGTGCAAGGAGTGTGCGCATCATGGTCCAGAGCAGGTGGAGGTGTAATTACCTTAGGCCAGAGGTGTTGCTCTGGCCAGGCGCAGGTTTGCTCAGCCTGCGGCGAAGTCCAGCAAGGCCTGGCCGGTCAGGCGATAGGTCGTCCACTCGCTCTGCGGGCGGGCGCCGAAGGATTCGTAGAAGTCGATGGCCGGGGTGTTCCAGTCCAGTACCGACCACTCGAAGCGGCCACAGCCGCGTGCCACGGCCAGTTGCGCCAGATGACGCAGCAGCGCCTTGCCGGCGCCCAGTCCACGAGTTTCGGGGTTGACGTAGAGGTCTTCCAGGTACAGACCGTGCTTGCCCAGCCAGGTAGAGTAATTGAAGAAGTACACGGCGTAGCCGATGGGCTGGCCGTCGTTCTCACAAATCAGGCCGTGGGCAGTACTGCCTTCCGCGAACAGGCTGTCGCGGATGCCGGCTGCGTCGGTCTTCACTTCGTGCTCGGCCTTTTCGTAGATGGCCAGTTCGGTGATGAAGCGCAGGATCAGCTCGGCGTCGTCAGGTGTGGCGGGGCGGATGTGCAGTGACATGAATCTCTCCTGGCGCGGTAGACACTGCATGTACTGCCGCGTGGTTGGATGCGTGCGTGTTATCGATCAGCGATAGGTTCGTGCAACCCTTGGCCCGGTTCGTTAACAGCCTGTCAAAGGCGCAGGCCAAGGTTGACCATCAGCGCGGCGTTGCCCAGCAATACCAGCTCAGCCGCCATGCCGTGGCTCTGTATGCCCAGCGAAGGAATGATCGCAGGTGCCACGCCCAGACGGTTGAGTGGGATCTTGTCGCGATACTCACCGCGATAACCATGTAACAGGCCGCCAGTCAGCTTGGCATAGAACGGGTGGCGGTCACTGTCGAAACGTCGGCCTACATAGGCGTATTGCGAGCTTTGGTCGAACGAGTTGCGAAAGACCGCGCCACCCCACAGGTTGCCGGACGCATAACCGCGCTCCAGGCCGATCAGGCGCTGGTGATTGTTGTGGTCTGGCTCGGGATTGTAATGCCGCGTGTAGACGCTGGTCTGCACCTGCCAGTAATCGCCTTCGTTAGCGAATGCCGGCGTTGCCAGCAGGCTCAGTATCAGGGCCATTGGGACTGTGTTGCGCATGACGACCTCCTGGTCGAGTGGCCTGCCTTGGCAGGGACGACGTGCCGCCGCCCCTTTGCGACCTCAGCGGCTGGCGAGAAGTTCGCGACCGCGCACCACGGCGGCACGCACCTGATTCGGCGCCGTGCCACCGATATGGTCGCGGGCGCCGACCGAGCCTTCCAGGGTCAGCACGGCGAACACGTCATCACTGATCTGGTCGCTGAACTGGCGCAGTTCGTCCAGGCTCATCTCGGCCAGGTCCTTGCCGGTCTGTACGCCGTACTTCACCGCGTGGCCGACGATTTCGTGGCAGTCGCGGAAGGGCAGGCCCTTGCGTACCAGGTAATCGGCCAGGTCAGTGGCGGTGGAGAAGCCGCGCAGCGCGGCTTCGCGCATGATTTCGCGCTTGGGTTTGATCGCCGGTACCATATCGGCGAAGGCGCGCAGGCTGTCGCGCAGGGTGTCGGCGGCGTCGAACAGCGGTTCCTTGTCTTCCTGGTTGTCCTTGTTGTAGGCCAATGGCTGGCCTTTCATCAGGGTCAGCAGGCCGGTCAGGGCACCGAACACGCGGCCGGTCTTGCCACGTACCAGCTCGGGCACGTCCGGGTTCTTCTTCTGCGGCATGATCGAGCTGCCGGTGCAGAAACGATCCGGCAGGTCGATGAACTGGAACTGCGCGCTGGTCCACAGCACCAGCTCTTCGGAGAAGCGCGACAGGTGCATCATCGCCAGCGAGGCGGCGGCGCAGAATTCGATGGCGAAGTCGCGATCGGAAACACCATCCAGCGAGTTGCCGCCAACGGCGTCGAAACCCAGTAGTTCGGCGGTGATTTCGCGCTGGATCGGGTAGGTAGTGCCGGCCAGTGCCGCCGAGCCCAGCGGCATACGGTTGGTGCGCTTGCGGCAGTCGACCAGGCGCTCGTAATCGCGCGACAGCATTTCGAACCAGGCCAGCAGGTGATGACCGAAGGTCACCGGCTGCGCGGTCTGCAGGTGGGTGAAGCCGGGCATGATGGTGTCTGCTTCGGCGTCCGCCAGGCCCAGCAGGCCCTGCTGCAGACGGGTGATCTCGGCGAGGATGATGTCGATCTCATCACGTAGCCACAGGCGGATATCGGTGGCCACCTGGTCGTTACGCGAGCGACCGGTGTGCAGCTTCTTGCCAGTGACGCCGATGCGGTCGGTCAGGCGCGCCTCGATGTTCATGTGCACATCTTCCAGGTCGACGCGCCAGTCGAACTGGCCGGCTTCGATCTCGCCCTGGATCTGTTTGAGGCCAGCTTCGATTGCGTCACGCTCGGCATCAGTGAGCACGCCGACCTTGGCCAGCATGCTGGCGTGGGCGATGGAGCCCATGATGTCGTGGCGATACAGGCGCTTGTCGAATTCGACCGAGGCGGTGAAACGGGCGACGAAGGCGTCGACGGGCTCGCTGAAGCGGCCGCCCCAGGATTGGTTGGTTTTTTCGCTGCTCATGGTTCGGGCTCTGGATCGGGCGGCCGCGTCGGCGGCCGGCATGGCGGACAAAGTGCGTCGATAATAACAGGGTCGGCAGGCGTTTCGCCGTGCCGCGTTCGCCGCAGGGCGCTCGATGGCGTTGTCGGCTGCTTCACAGTTTTGCCCTGAATACGGCATTTCGGGGCCTTATTTTGTCCGGCTGGAGCCGTCTGGCTTGCCGGCTCGCAGGGCGACAAGGAAACTGCGTCGATGCACAGACAATCCTCTACCAAGAACAAATACAACGCCGCTATCGACGACTTCTTCGTCCCAGAACTGTGCCAGCCGGAAGCGCTGCTGAGCATGGTGCTGCTGGCCGAGTTGCTGGTATTGGTACTGGTGCTCGCCGAACCGATGACGCCGGGTTTCGACTGGGTGCGCCTGGCGCTGACCTCGTTGTTCGTACAGTGGATCGTACTGCTCTCGGCTGCAGTGCTATGTCGATTGCGGCCCTTGCTGGCGCGCCTGCGGCCGGCGCTTGCAGGTAGTCTGTGCTGTGCGCTGGTGCTGCTGCTGACCCTGGGTTGCACGGCAGTGGCCGACTATTACGAGTTGGGCGGGCCGCTGCCGCGCAGTGGTGAAGTGAATCTTTACTTAAGGCATGCGTTGATCAGCCTGATCATGTCCGCACTGCTGCTACGCTATTTCTATCTGCAGAGCCAATGGCGTCGGCAGGAACAGGCTGAGCTGCGCGCGCGCATCGAGTCGTTGCAGGCGCGGATTCGCCCGCATTTCCTGTTCAACAGCCTTAACAGCATCGCCAGTCTGGTCGCGCTTGATCCTTACAAGGCCGAGCAGGCGGTGCTGGATCTGTCCGATCTGTTTCGCGCCAGCCTGGCCAAGCCCGGCACGTTGGTGCCGTGGAAGGAGGAACTGGAACTGGCGAAACGATATCTATCGATCGAGCACTATCGGCTCGGCGAGCGACTACAGTTGCAGTGGGAGGTCGAAGGTGTGCCGGAGGATCTGCCGATTCCCCAGCTGACCCTGCAGCCTCTGTTGGAGAATGCGCTGATCTATGGCATCGCGCCGCGTATCGAAGGCGGCTTGGTGCGGGTCGAGGCGGATTACCAGGATGGTGTGTTCAGCTTGTGTGTCAGCAATCCGTATGAAGAGCGGGGCGAGCAGCATCCGTCACGGGGAACGCAGCAAGCGCTGAGTAATATCGATGCGCGCCTGGCGGCACTTTTTGGGCCGCGCGCCAGTCTCAGCGTGGAGCGCCGTGACGGCCGTCACTACAGCTGTCTACGCTATCCTTGTGCGAGACTCACGCAGGAAGCCAGAGCAATATGAATGTCCTGATCGTCGATGACGAACCCCTTGCCCGCGAGCGCCTGAGCCGCATGGTCGGTGAGCTCGAGGGTTACCGGGTCCTGGATCCCGCCGCCAGCAATGGCGAGGAAGCCCTGACCCTGATCGATAGCCTCAAGCCGGATGTGGTCCTGCTGGATATCCGCATGCCCGGTCTCGACGGCCTGCAGGTCGCTGCCAGATTGTGCGAGCGTGAAGCGCCGCCAGCGGTGATCTTCTGCACGGCGCACGACGAATTCGCCCTGGAGGCCTTCCAGGTCAGCGCGGTGGGCTATCTGGTCAAGCCCGTGCGCCCTGAGAGCCTCAGTGAAGCGCTGAAAAAGGCCGAGCGACCCAATCGTGTGCAACTGGCTGCCCTGACCCGTCCGGCGGCGGAGACCGGCGGCGGCCCGCGTACCCATATCAGCGCGCGCACTCGCAAGGGTATCGAGCTGATTCCGCTGGATCATGTGGTCTACTTCATTGCCGATCACAAGTACGTCACCCTGCGTCACGAGGGCGGCGAAGTGTTGCTGGATGAGCCGCTCAAGGCGCTGGAGGATGAGTTCGGTGACCGCTTCGTGCGCATCCACCGCAATGCGCTGGTGGCGCGCGAGCGTATCGAGCGCCTGCAGCGCACTCCACTTGGGCATTTCCAGCTGTTCCTGAAAGGGCTGGACGGCGATTCGCTGGTGGTCAGCCGCCGTCATGTGGCCGGTGTGCGCAAGTTGATGCAGTCTCTCTGACGCCCTGTCCTGCACGCCAGGGCGTCATCGTCTTTGTAGTGCTCGACAGACCTGCGGCCTATGGCCGCCTGGCTGCGCCCGTAACCAGCGAGCCTGTTATGATTTGCGGCAATCGGTTTTCTGGAATTGCCCCATGTCCCGCGAAATTCGCATCGCCACCCGTAAGAGCGCCCTGGCCCTGTGGCAGGCCGAATATGTCAAAGCTCGTCTGGAGCAGGCCCATCCTGGTCTGAAGGTCAGTCTGGTGCCCATGGTCAGTCGCGGTGACAAACTGCTCGACGCGCCGTTGGCGAAGATCGGTGGCAAGGGGCTGTTCGTCAAGGAACTGGAAACTGCCCTGCTGGAAAACCAGGCCGACATCGCCGTGCACTCGATGAAAGACGTGCCGATGGACTTCCCCGAAGGGCTGGGCTTGTACTGCATCTGTGAGCGTGAAGACCCGCGTGACGCCTTCGTCTCCAACACCTATGACAGTCTCGATGCACTGCCAGCCGGCAGCGTGGTCGGCACCTCCAGCCTGCGCCGTCAGGCGCAACTGTTGGCGCGCCGGCCGGATCTGAAGATCCAGTTCCTGCGTGGCAACGTCAACACCCGCCTGGCCAAGCTCGATGCCGGCGAGTACGACGCCATCATCCTCGCTGCTGCCGGTCTTATCCGTCTGGGTTTCGAAGATCGCATCCGCAGCTCGATCAGCGCCGAGGACAGCCTGCCGGCTGGTGGCCAGGGCGCCGTGGGCATCGAGTGCCGCAGCGCCGATAGCGACGTGCATGCCTTGCTGGCACCGTTGCATCACCGTGAAACCGCGCTGCGCGTCACCGCCGAGCGCGCGCTGAACAAGCACCTCAATGGCGGTTGCCAGGTCCCGATCGCCTGCTATGCGCTGCTCGAAGATGATCAGCTGTGGCTGCGCGGCCTGGTCGGCCAGCCTGACGGTGGCCTGTTGCTGCGCGCTGAAGAGCGCGCCGCCAGTAGCGATGCCGAGGCCCTGGGCGTGCGTGTCGCCGAGGCGCTGCTGGCGCAGGGTGCCGCTGCCATTCTCAAGGCCGTTTACGGTGAGGCCGGTCACCCTTGAGCGCTTGGCGCCTGTTGCTGACCCGTCCTGCAGAGGACTGTACGGCGCTGGCGCAGACCCTGGCCGAGCGGGGTATTGCCAGCCACTGCATGCCACTGCTGGCCATCGAGGCGTTGGCCGAAACCGCCGAGCAGCGCACTGTCTTTGCCGATCTGCAACGCTATTGCGCGATGATCGTGGTCAGCAAGCCGGCCGCCCGGATTGGTCTGCAGCTCCTGGCACAGCAGGGGGCACCGACGCCCGACCTGCCCTGGTTCAGCGTCGGTGCTGCGACCGCTGCGATACTCGCTGAGCAGGGTTTGCGCGTGTATTTCCCCGAGTCGGGCGATGACAGCGAAGCGTTGCTCACCCTGCCTGCGCTACACCAGGCTATTGCCGCAGCGCCCGCGCCGCGTGTGTTGATTCTGCGTGGCGAGGGTGGCCGAGAATTCCTCGCCGAGCGCTTGCGCGGCCAAGGCGTGACGGTCGACTATCTGCCACTGTATCGCCGCGTGCTGCCGCAGTACGCGCCGGGCGAGCTGAGCCAACGGGTGCGAGCGGAACGCCTGAACGGCCTGGTTGTCAGCAGTGGGCAGGGTCTCGAGCATTTGCTGCAGCTAGCCGACGGTGACTGGCCGGCGTTGGCTCGGCTACCCTTGTTCGTACCCAGCCCGCGCGTCGCCGAACAAGCCCGCGCTGCGGGTGCACAGATCGTTGTGGACTGTCGCGGCGCCAATGCCGCGGCCTTGCTGGCAGCCCTGGAGCAGTTTCCGGCTGCCGCCCTCTAAAAGGACGGATACGTGAGCGAAGCATCCACCCCGAACACGCCAGAAGACAAACCGGCCAGCGAAGCCGTGAAACCCACACCTGCACCACCCCCCGCGAAGGCACCACGCAGTGGCGGTGGTAGCGGTCTTGCCGCATTCGCCCTGCTGATTGGCCTGGCTGGTGCCGCTGCTGGCGGCTGGAGCCTCTGGCAGCTGCATGCAATGCAGAGCCGGGACCAGCAACAGGCCGAAGACCTGCAGCGCACCCGCGACGACAGTGCCACGCAAGTGGCTGACTTGTCCCGGCAGGTCGATAAACGTCTCTCCGAGCTGCCCAGCGCCTCCGAGCTTGACGAGCGTCGTCGCCTGCTGGCCAACCTGCAGAGCGATCAGCAGCGCCTGAGCCAGCGTCTGGAAAGCGTGCTCGACGGCAGCCGCCAGGATTGGCGCCTGGATGAAGCCGAGCACCTGCTGCGCTTGGCCACCTTGAGATTGTCCGCGCTGCAGGATGTTGCCAGCGCTGAAGCGCTGGTGGCGGCCGCCGATGACATCCTCCGCGAACAGGACGACCCTGCTGCCTTCGCCGCCCGCGAGCAGCTCAGCCGCAGCCTGGAAGCCCTGCGCACCACGGCGCGACCGGATCGCGTCGGCCTGTTCCTGCAACTGGGTGCCCTGCGTGAGCAGGCGGCGACGCTCAACCCGCTGGCACCGACCTTCGAAGGGCAGGGCGATGTGCTCTCCGAGCTGGCCGCCGAAGGCGATGGCAGCGCCTGGTGGAGCGAGTGGGCGAAGAAGCTTTCGGACTACTTCCGTATCGAGTTCGACGCCGATCGCAATGTGCGCCCGCTGCTGTCCGGGCAAAGCCTGTCGCAGGTGCGCCTGAGCCTGTCGCTGGCGCTGGAACAGGCGCAGTGGGCCGCACTGCATGGCCAGACCGGTGTGTACAAGCAGTCGCTGAAGCAGGCCGAGGAAATCCTCGACGCCCACTTCAATCTGGACAACCCGGACAGCCGCGCTCTGCGCCAGCGCTTCAGCGAACTGGCCGATGCCAGCATCGAGGTCAAGGTGCCGGACCTGAGTGACTCGCTCGATGCGTTGCAGGCCTACCTGCAACGCAAACAGGCGCAACGCCGGCAGGGGGCCGCCGCGGCCGAGGAGGCGCAATGAAACGCCTGATCTGGCTCGTGCTTCTGCTGGCCGTCGCCGCCGGGCTCTATCTGCTCAGCCTGGCTATCGAGGCTGACCGTGGTTACGTGTTGTTCGCCTACCAGGGCTTTCGCTACCAGTCCGGGCTGTGGGCTTTCCTTGGCTTGCTGCTGGTCGTGGTGCTGCTGTACTACCTGATCAAGTTGACGTTGCGCCTGCTGCTCAGCTCGACGCGACTGGCCAATCCCTGGTCGCGCCTGCACCGCAATCGCCGCGTGCGACAGGCCTCCGAGCAGGGCATGCTGGATCTGGCCGAAGGTCGCTGGGCGCGTGCCCAGCGTCAGCTGACCCGCGCCGCCGAAGCCGACAACCAGCCGCTCATGTACTACCTGGGTGCTGCACGGGCGGCCAGCAAGCTTGGCCAGCACGAGCAGAGCGATGCGCTGCTCGAGCGCGCGCTGAACAAGCAGCCGCAAGCCGAGCTGGCGATAGCCCTGACTCACGCCGAGCTTCAACGCAATCGTGGCGACAGCGACGCAGCGCTGCAAACCCTGCAGGCCATGCGCGAACGTCATCCGGGCCATCACCTGGTGCTGCGTCAGCTGCAGCGGTTGTATCTGCAGCGCCAGGATTGGTCGGCCCTGCTCGGCTTGCTGCCCGAGTTGCGCAAGGAAAAAGCGCTGCCCGCGGCAGAACTCGACGAGCTGGAGCGCGAGACCTGGCGTGGCCGACTGGCCGAAGTCGGCGAGTGTGGGTTGGCGCAGGGGGAAACCGCCTTGCAGCCACTGAGCAAGGCCTGGAACCAGCTGTCGGCCAGCCTGCGCAGCGAGCCTGAGCTGATCGCCACCTATGTCGAGCAACTGCGTCGTCTGGGCGCGCAGGAAGAAGCTGAAGAGGTGCTGCGTGGTGCGCTCAAGCGGGGTTACGACAGCCGCCTGGCGCGCTTCTACGGTGTGCTGCGCGGTGCCGACCCGGCGCGTCAGCTGCAAACGGCCGAACTCTGGCTCAAGCAGCATCCGCAGGATCCGGCCTTGCTGCTGACCCTGGGCCGCCTGTCCCTGCAGAACCAGTTGTGGGGCAAGGCGCGTGACTATTTCGAGACCAGCCTGAAGCTCGAGCGTCACCCGGAAACCTGTGCCGAACTGGCGCGTCTACTGGCGCAACTGGGCGAGCTGGAGCGCAGCAATCAACTGCTGCTGGAGAGTCTCGGTCTGCTGCATCAGGGGCTGCCTTCTTTGCCGCAACCGCAGGGCGTGAACGCCTGAGAGGATGCGGCCGATTGCCGCAGTTGGCTCGCCGCGCGGACGGAGGGACGTTCCGGCATGATGAACAGTCTGCTCCGAGCCGCGAGGCGCCTTGAAAGGCGCCCTCGCTTTCCTCTACCGTACTGCCCTCGATTTTCCTCCCGGAGCCACCATGCACTTGGCCAGCCCGCGTCCCCTGTTTTTCCTGGCATTCATTGGCTGCGTACTGCTGATGGCGGCTGCGTTGTACCTGGAACATGTCGTCGGCCTGGAACCCTGTCCGATGTGCGTGTTGCAACGTATCTGCGTGATTCTGTTCGGTGTGGTCTGCCTGATCGCTGCGATCCATGGTCCGGGGAGTCTCGGCCGCCGCATCTATGCCGTGCTGGCGTTGCTGTTTGCCGGGGCTGGCGCCGCTACCGCCGGCCGGCAGATCTGGTTGCAGAGCGTGCCGGCTGATCAGCTCGAAGCCTGCCTGCCCAGCCTCGAGTTCATGATGGAAGCCCTGCCGATGCAGGACATCGTGCGCCTGGTGTTCCAGGGTAGCGCTGACTGCGCCGAGGTGAAGTGGACGCTGTTCGGCATGAGCATCCCCGAGTGGAGCCTGCTCGGTTTCATCGGCATGATCGGTTTCTGCCTGTTCCAGCTACTGCGTCGCAATTGAGAATGCGAATTGCACGAAGCCACGCGGGTCGTGGCTTCGAGATTAAACGCTCGTATGAAACTTTCTCGCCGCGATGCCTTGATGGTGGGTGCCCACGAGCATAATCTGGCTCGCACGTACCGCCGGAAAAATGCCATTTTGCGGTTGCCTTCCCAGGGCCAAGCACCGATTGACAGAAAAACGTCTCGGGAGCCGACGTATAACAGGCATTATCGAATAGGGAAGCGAGGTTCATCATGCTTGAGAGTTGCCGGAACGCACAGGAACGTTGGGGTGGGGTTCACCAGTTGATCGATCGCTGGTTAGGTGAACGCCGCGAACTTGTGCTGGCTTACACCGCCCTTACCAAGGCGCCGCAGGCGCCAGCCATCAACTCTGAGTCTTTGCAGGGTTTCTGCGAGTTGCTGGTGGACTACGTGTCTGCTGGTCACTTCGAGGTGTACGAGCAGTTGACCAACGAGGCCAAGGCCTTCAACGATCAGCGTGGTCTGGAGCTGGCCAAGCAAATCTACCCGCGTATCGAAGCCATTACGACGGTCGCGCTGGCTTTCAATGACCGCTGTGACAATGGCGATTGCCGTGACAGCACGTCGCTGATGGCGGAGCTCAATCATCTGGGGCAGTTGCTTCACGAGCGCTTCGAACTGGAAGATTGCCTGATCGAAGTGCTGCACAACGCTCATCAGGAACAGGCTGCCGAAGCGCTCTGAGCCCTTGTCGGGTAGCCAAGTGTCAATCTGGCAAATGCGTAGGAGCGGCGCCCCGCCGCGAATCAGGGCCGCGCGCAATCGAAAAGCTTCGCCCCGGGGCGGGGCTCCTACGTAAGGCTACTTATCGAAAGGCCATCAGTCGGCCACGTCGAGCAGGCGTAGATCGAACACCAGCGGCGCATGGGGTGGTATCAGGTCACCCGCGCCTTCCTCACCGTAAGCCTGATCCGATGGGATCACCAGGCGCCAGTGAGCGCCCTTCGGCATTTGCAGCAGCGCGCTGCGCCAGCCGCCGATCAGGCTGTCCAGGCGAAACCATTGCGGTGTGCTGCTCTGGTCGAAGACGCTGCCGTCCGCCAGTTCGCCGCGGTAGCTCACCTGTACTCGGCTGCGGGCAGTAGGCGTGGGACCACTGCCAGGGCTGAGCTCGGTTACCAGCACGCCATTGGCCAGCGCCCGCACGCCAGGGCGGCGACTTTGCTCCGCGAGAAAACGCTGCTCGGCCTCAATGGCTTTGCTATGGGGTTGCGGCGAGGCTTCGATACGCGCTTCGTGTTCATCGAGCAACTGCTCGATCCGGCCGGCGTCGAGTCGCAGAGGCTTGCCCTCGTAGGCCTGACGCAAGCCTTCGAGCAACTCGCTCAGTGGAAGGTCTGGCACCTCTTCGTGCAGGCGCTCGCCAAGGCGCACGCCGAGGCTGTAGGCCAGATCCTGCTGGTGCTGGTCGGCCTGCACGCCCAGGCTGCAGCAGAGTGCAAGGGCGGCTAGTACGGCGCGGCTCATGAAGATGTCTCCCGATCAAGATGCCTAGCAGGCTGTTGAGGTTGCGCGGCGCCGCAGCGTGCGCTGGATCTCGGCGATTATGCCAGCGCGGTTCGTTATCTGCTCTGCTCGCCAAAAGGCCTATGGCGGGGCCTCGCGGCTGCGTCTAGTATGGGCGCGTTCACATCCGCCTGGAGGCGCGCCATGTCGGCCAAGAAAAAGTCCATCACTACCCCGTTGCACCTGCTGCATCAACTGTCTGCCAGCCTGCTCGAGCACCTGGAAAATGCCTGCTCGCAAGCGCTGATCGATGCCGAGAAACTGCTCGCCAAGCTGGAGAAGCAGCGCGGTAAGGCTCAGGAAAAACTGCACAAGGCTCGCAGCAAGCTGCAGGACGCTGCTGTTGCTGGCAAGGCCAAGGCGCAAGCCAAAGCCAAGGATGCAGTCGCCGAGTTGGAGGCGTTGCTCGATGCGCTCAAGGCCAGCCAGAGCGAAACCCGCACCTATATCGCCCAGCTCAAACGTGATGCTCAGGAAAGTCTGAAGCTGGCACAGGGCGTAGGCAAAGTTAAGGAGGCCGCTGGTAAGGCGCTGGATGTGCGTGAGGCCAAAGCCGCTGCTCCGGCCGCCAAGCCGACCAGCAAGCCGGTCGCGGCGAAGAAGCCTGCTGCTGCGAAGGCACCAGTGAAAAAGGCCCCGGCCAAGCCGGCTGCTGCCGAGCCGGCGAGCAAACCTGTCGCCAAGCCAGTAGCGAAACCGGCGGTGGCCAGCAAGCCTGCGGCTAAGCCAGCTGCCAGCAAGGCTGTTGCGGCCAAGCCCGCCACGCCGAAAGCTGCCGCCAAACCCGCTGCAGCAAAGCCAGCTGCCAAACCGGCAGCCAAACCTGCTGCGGCAAAAGCACCGGCCAAGCCCGCAGCGGCCAGTAAACCTGCCGCTAAACCCGCTGCCAAGCCAGCCGCCAAGGCTACGCCTGCAAAGCCCGCGAGCAAGCCTGCTGTGGTGAAGAAGCCAGTCGCTGCGAAGGCGCCTGCGAAGAAAGCTCCGACCAAGCCAGCCGCCGCACCGGTCGCTCCGGCAGCTCCTGCTGCTGCGACGACCAATGGGGTCGCCGCTCCGGGTATTCCGAGCGCGTCCTAAGGGTGAGCAACAGCGCCGTGCAGTACGTGCAGCGCGGCGCTGTTGCCTCCGGCCAGGCGAGCGAGCCAATCGTCTCCGCTTGCCTCGGTTGGCCAGTTCTCGGCTAGCGCTTGCAAGCGGTCGAGCAATACCCGCTCGGCCTGCAGCTCCAGTTTCTTGACCTGCTCACGCAAGGCTGCCAGTTCGGCATCCTGGCTTGCGTTCGTGCGCCAGTCCTGGCGTACCTGACGCAAAGGCGCGATCACCTCGCGTTGCCAGGGGCTGGCCAATGCCTGCAGTGCCTGCAGGCGCTCATTCAGGCAGCGCACACCGCGCTGCTGCAGCCAGGCGCCGGCCAGCAGCAGGCAAACGTCGTTACCTGCCTCCTGCAACTCCAGGCAGGCCTTCTCCACGCCCGCTCTGGCGTAGAGTTCGAGGGCGAAATTCCACAGATCCTGCACGCGGCCTCCGGGGCGATTTGGTAGACTCCGCCGCCATTATGATCCGACTTCAGAACCTCACTCTACAGCGTGGCCCGCAGCGTCTTCTCGAAGGCGCCGAGCTGACCCTGCACGCCGGCCACAAAGCCGGTCTGATCGGTGCCAACGGCGCCGGTAAATCCAGCCTGTTCGCTCTACTGCGGGGGGAACTGACACCGGACGCCGGCGATTGCCTGCTGCCCGGCGACTGGCGCATCGCCCATATGCGCCAGGAGGTCGACACCCTCGATCGCCTGGCGGTGGATTACGTGCTCGACGGCGACCACTACCTGCGCCGCGTGCAGGCCGAGCTGGCGGCTGCCGAGCAGAGCCACGACGGCGCCGCAATCGCCCGCCTGCACAGCGAGCTGGACAGCGCCGACGGCTACACCGCCGATGCCCGCGCGCGCAAGCTGCTGGCCGGCCTGGGTTTCGAGAACGCGCAGATGGATCGCCGCGTCGGCGATTTCTCCGGCGGCTGGCGCATGCGCTTGAACCTGGCCCAGGCGCTGATGTGTCCGTCCGACCTGCTGCTGCTCGACGAGCCGACCAACCACTTGGATCTGGATGCCATTCTCTGGCTCGAAGGCTGGCTGCAAAGCTACCCCGGCACCTTGTTGCTGATTTCCCACGACCGCGATTTTCTCGATGCCGTGGTCGACCACGTCGCCCATGTCGAGCAGCGCAAGCTGACGCTTTATCGTGGTGGCTATACCGCCTTCGAGCGCACCCGCGCCGAGCGCCTGGCCCAGCAGCAGCAGGCCTACGAAAAGCAGCAGGTGCAGCGTGCGCACATGGAAAAGTACATCGCTCGCTTCAAGGCCCAGGCCACCAAGGCCCGCCAGGCGCAGAGCCGCATCAAGGCCCTGGAACGCATGGAAGAGCTGAGCGCGGCGCACGTCGACTCGCCCTTCGACTTCGTTTTTCGCGAGGCCGAGAAGATCTCCACGCCACTGCTGAGCCTCAGTGAAGGGCGCCTCGGTTATGGCGACAAGACCGTATTGCAGCAGGTCAAGCTGAGCCTGGTGCCGGGCGCGCGCATCGGCCTGCTCGGCCCCAACGGCGCGGGCAAGTCGACGCTGATCAAGAACCTCTCGGCTGAACTGCAGCCGCTCAGCGGCAGCCTGACGCGCGGCGAGAACCTGGTGATCGGCTATTTCGCCCAGCATCAGCTCGATGCGCTGGACGACAAGGCCAGCCCGTTGCTGCACATGCAGCGCCTGGCGCCGAGCGAACGCGAGCAGACCTTGCGCGACTTCCTCGGCGGCTTCGATTTTCGTGGCGCGCGTTGCGACGAGCCGGTGGTGAATTTCTCCGGTGGCGAGAAGGCGCGCCTGGCCCTGGCGTTGATCGCCTGGGGCAAGCCCAACCTGCTGCTGCTGGACGAGCCGACCAACCACCTGGATCTGGAAATGCGCCTGGCGCTGACCATGGCCCTGCAGGAATTTGCCGGCGCCGTGGTGGTGGTCTCGCACGATCGTCATCTGCTCAAGAGCACCACCGACGAGTTCCTGCTGGTTGCAGAAGGTCGCGTGGTGCCGTTCGACGGCGACCTAGACGACTATGCGCGCTGGCTGGTTGATTACCGCCAACGCCAGGCACCACCGAGCGCACCGGCTGAAGGCGCGGCAGAGAAGACCGACAAGCGTGCCCAGCGTCAGGCTGCCGCCGCGCTGCGCCAGCAACTGGCGCCGCACAAGAAACAGGCCGACAAGCTCGAGCTAGAGCTGGGCAAGGTGCAGGAAAAACTCGCAGCCGTGGAAACCCAGTTGGGCGATAGCAGTCTGTACGAGGCTGCGCGCAAGGATGAGTTGCGCCAGCGTCTGGCCGAACAGACGCAGCTCAAAGCTCGCGAGGCCGAACTGGAGGAAGCCTGGTTGCTGGCGCTGGAAACCCTGGAGGCGTTGCAGCAGCAACTGGAGGAAGCTGAGTAATGGAACAGCTTGAACTGTTGGCGGCCTGGCGCGACCCACTGATTCGCGCCGGCCAGGTGTTGCTGATCATCCTCCTGGCGTGGATCGCCCAGCGCATCCTCACCCGCGCCATCAGTCGTCTGGGCGCACGCTACAGCCTGTTGCCGCAGGAAGTGCTGCAGCCGCTACGCGGCCTGTTGCGCTGGCTGATCATGGGCAGCGCCTTCATGCTGGTGCTCGAGCGCCTGGGCGTATCGGCAACGGTGCTGTGGACAGCGCTGACCGGCTTTACCGCTGTCGCCGCCGTTGCGTTTTTCGCCATCTGGAGCGTGCTGTCGAACATGTTCTGCGCGCTGCTGATCTTCACCATGGGGCCGTTCCGTATCGGCGACACGGTTGAGGTGATCGACAGCGCGGACAAGCCGGGTGTGAAGGGCCGGGTCATCGCCATCAACCTGTTCTATACCACCCTGCAGGATCTCGGTGAGGACGCTGCTGGCGCCGTGTTGCAGGTGCCCAACAGCCTGTTCTTCCAGAGGTCGGTACGCCGCTGGCGCTGACCGGCTGGTCGGGATGTTGGAGCAGGAGTAGTCTGTGTTGCTATTTCCCTGATTTCAGCTTCTCGAGGTACGCATCATGGCATTGGAAACCTGGCTCGCTTTCTTCGTCGCCTGCTGGGTGATCAGCCTGTCGCCGGGCGCCGGTGCCGTGGCGTCGATGTCTGCCGGTATGCAATACGGCTTCTGGCGCGGTTACTGGAACGCGCTCGGCTTGCAGCTCGGTCTGGCGCTGCAAATCGCAATCGTCGCCGCAGGTGTGGGCGCCATCCTTGCCACCTCGGCCCTGGCCTTCAGTCTGATTAAGTGGTTCGGTGTGGGCTATCTGGTGTTCCTCGCCTACAAGCAGTGGGTTGCCCTGCCCAGCGATCTGGATACCGGTGCGGCCGAGCGACCGATCGGCCGGCCACTGACCCTGGTGTTGCGTGGTTTCCTGGTCAACTTCAGCAACCCCAAGGCCATCGTCTTCATGCTCGCGGTGCTGCCGCAGTTCATCAACCCGCATGCGCCGCTGGTGGCGCAGTATCTGGTGATGGGCGTGACCATGATCGTTGTGGATCTGATCGTCATGGCCGGCTATACAGGTCTGGCCTCGCGCGTGCTACGCCTGCTGCGCACACCCCGCCAGCAGCGGGTGATGAATCGCAGCTTTGCCGCCTTGTTCGCCGCCGCTGCCGGCCTGTTGGCAACGGTCAAGCGCGCCGCAGTCTGAATCTCGTTCGGCATCGACCAGCAAAGGGTTGGTGCCGCTCTGGCAAGGTCGCTGCAACGCGCCGCTCGACTGATTGTTACTAGATATTTCATATTATCCTTGTGCTGAGTCGTTAGGCCGGCAACAATTTAATGCCACCCATTCTCGTTTGGGATGCATTGATGATCCGCTTTCGTTTCTCTCTTTCCTGGCTGATGCTGCCTCTGCTGGCCAGTCTCAGCTTTCTCGCCATTGGCGAACCTCTCGACGGCGCCGCGCAGGCGCTGCACTTGATCGGTTATATCGGCGCTGATTACCCAGCAGCTGTGGTTGATGGCCAGATCGTCGACGCTGGCGAATACCAGGAACAACTGGAATTTCTCGACGTTCTGCAGGGCCTCATCGTTGCCTTGCCCGCTCAGGCCGGGCGCACCGAGCTGGAGCAGGGCGTCAGCAATCTGCGTCAGGCCATTACCCAGCGCCAACCCGGCGATGAGGTCGCTGGCGCCGCGCGCGCATTGGGCGCGCGTCTGGCCGAGCTCTATCAGGTCAGCCTGACGCCGGTACTGACACCGGACCCGCAGCGTGGTGCGCCGCTCTACGCCCAGCACTGCTCGGTGTGCCATGGCGATACCGGCCTGGGCGATGGGCCTGCCGGTATCGGCCTGGAGCCGGCGCCGGCCAATCTGCGTGATACGGCGCGCATGGATCGCCTCAGCCTCTATGATCTCTACAACACCCTCGGCCTGGGCATCGAAGGCACCGATATGCCGGCTTTCGCTGATCAACTCGACGAGCGTCAGCGTTGGGACCTAGCGAGCTATATCGCCGGCTTTACCGCAGCACCGGCACAGGGGCAGGCGCGTTTTGCCATGACCGAACTGGCCGGGCGTACGCCTGCCGAGATCGCCGCCGCCGGTGGTGATGTGGCGGCGTTCCGTGCTCAGCGCGCCCTTCCGGTAGTGGAACGGCGCGGCCCGCAGCAACTGATCGGCTACACCCGCACCACCCTGGAACGCAGCCTGCAGGCCTATCGCGACGGTGATCGCGAGCAGGCCTATGACCTGTCCGTCGGTGCCTATCTGGAAGGTTTCGAGCTGGTCGAAAGCGCCCTCGACAACCTCGACGCCACTCAGCGCAAGACCACCGAACGTGCCCTGATGGCCTATCGGCAAGCGCTGCAGGATGGCGCCAGCGTCGCGCAGGCTGCCCAGGCGCTGGAGCAGGCCAAGGTCGAGCTGGACAAGTCAGCTGCGCTGCTGGCCGATGGTGCGATGGATGACAGGCTGAGTTTCTTCGCCAGTCTGTTGATTCTGCTACGCGAGGGGTTGGAGGCGATTCTGGTGCTGGCGGCGATTCTCGCCTTCCTGCGCAATACCGGGCAGCAGCAGGCTGTGCGCAGTGTGCATATCGGCTGGGGCCTGGCGTTACTGGCCGGTGTCGCGACCTGGGCGGTGGCGGCCTACCTGATCGATATCAGCGGCGCCCAGCGCGAGCTGCTCGAAGGCGCCACGGCGCTGTTCGCCAGCGTGGTACTGCTGTGGGTCGGCGTGTGGATGCATGACCGGCGCCATGCCGCGGCCTGGCAGGATTACATCAAGAGCAGCCTGGTCGGCGGCGGCGGGCGCTTTGGCTTCGCCGTGTTGGCGTTCTTCTCGGTCTATCGCGAGCTGTTCGAAGTCATCCTGTTCTACGAAACCCTCTGGCTGCAGGCCGGCCCTGCCGGGCATGGTGCAGTGCTGGCCGGTGCTGCTGCCGCGCTGGTGTTGTTGATCGGCCTGGCCTGGGTGATCCTGCGTGGCTCGCGCAAACTGCCGTTGGCGACCTTCTTCGCTATCAATGCGGTGTTGCTGTGCGTGCTTTCCGTGGTCTTCGCTGGCCATGGCGTGGCTGCACTGCAGGAGGCCGGTGTACTCGGCACACGGCCGGTGAACTTCTTCGAGTTCGACTGGCTGGGCATTCACGCCGACGCCTGGAGCCTGTCGGCGCAGGGCCTGGCACTGGCCGGTATCGCGTTGCTGTATGGGCGTAGCCTGCTGGGGGAGCGTCGGCGCCTGGTCGAGCAGGGCTGATGGCGTGATTCGGGGGCGGTTTTGCCGCCCTCGTTGCCTCATAGCGTGAACCGTTGCCACGACAGCGGGTCTCAGTGCACCTAGGCTGGTTCCAATTCCTTTGCCGAGTGCGCGCATGTCTTCCTCGATCCATTCCACTCATTACGCCGACAGCCCCGATCTGGCGCTGGCTGTATTGCGTCACCCGACCCTGGAGCAGGCGCTCTCAGGGGCCTGTGCCCAGCTTGCCGTGCGTGAAGCCTATCTCGCGGCCTTGCGCGACCCGGCCATCGGCCCGCAACCGCGGTTGCTGTTGGCAATTTCCGGCGCCGACATGACTGGTCAGCGTCGCCTGGCTGCGCTGGTAGCCGAGCTGCTACCGGACGAGGTGGAGCTGGATCTGATCGAATTGGCCGACGACAACCTGTCGCGAGCCGTGCGTGAGCGCTGCGAGCCGTTCTATCAGGCCTGAGCTAGCGCCTGCTGGCATACTGGGCGCTGGTTTCTGCGGAAGTTGCTGCATGCGCGTATGGATCGACGCCGACGCCTGCCCTCGGGCGGCGCGGGATCAGGTGGTCAAGTTCGCCCTCAAGCGAGGGTTCGAGGTGGTGCTGGTGGCCGGTCAGGCCGTGGCCCGACCGAATTTTTCTTGCGTGAAATTGATCGTGGTGCCCAGCGGCCCGGACGCGGCCGATGATCATCTGGTGGAGCACGCCGTACCCGGCGAGCTGGTGATCTGCAGCGACGTGCCGCTGGCCGACCGACTGGTGAAGAAGGGCGTGGCCGCGCTCGACCCGCGTGGCCGTGAGTTTGACGAGCGCAACATGGGCGAACGCCTGGCGGTGCGTAATCTGTTCACCGATCTGCGCGAGCAGGGGCAGGTCGGCGGTGGTCAGGCACCATACTCGGAAAAGGACCGACAGGCCTTCGCCAATTCACTGGACCGGATTCTCACGCGTTTGAGTCGATAGCTGCCCCGGATTGCATCCGGGCTACGGGTGGCATGACAAACCCATTTTCAGCGTTGTAGCCCGGATGAAATCCGGGGATGGCTGACTCCCTCAGCCGCAAAGATAGGTGCCGGTGCCAACTGCCACCAGCACGCCCTCATCGTTATGCAATTCCATGCGAATCACCGCCACCTTGTTGCCGGCGCGCAGTGGCGTGGCCGTGGCAGTGAAACGCTGGCCGCGACCGGGGCGCAGGTAGTCGATGCGCAGGTCGATGGTGCCGAGCTTGGACAGCTTGCTCATGCGCTCGGCAGCCGGTAGATGCTGGTGGTTGGCGAAGGCGCCGATCAGCGCCATGGCGCCGCCGCAGACGTCGAGCAGGGAAGAAATCACCCCGCCATGCAGGATGCCGTGGACGAAGTTGCCGATCAGTTCGGGTTTCATCGGCAGATGCATGGTCACCCGTTCGTGGCTGAGTTCGTCGAGCTCGATACCGAGCACCTGGTTGAAGGGGATGCGCTGGAAGAAGCTGGCCACCGCCTGTTGCAGGTCGGGGCTGAGGACGAAGGGTTTGGACATGCGGTGCGCTCCGTGAAGTCTTGCCGCCACGCTGCCGCAGCGCGCAAGACTTGGCCAGAGGGAATGCAGGAGTGCCCTGCGCATTGGCCGTATCGGCCTGGCAGCAGGTATTGGTGGGCTAGAACGGAACGCCGCCCGACCCACCCTACAGGCTGGAGCCCTGAACTTTGTAGGGGGGGCTTCAGCCCACGCTGATCGAGACTGAAGCTTAAGCGGAACACCCTACGGAGCAGAGCCTCAGCTTCAAGCAGAACGCAACGCCACCCAGGTCAGTGGTGCGCCAGCTCCAGCACGCGGTCGACCATCTTGTTGATGCCCGATGCTGCCTCGGCGATGGATTGCGCGAGCATATAGGCCGGTGTGGTCACCAGTTTGCGTTGCTCATCTTCGATGATCTCGCTCACCTCGCACTCGTGGTGCTCGGCGCCCATCTGGGTCAGGGCGGCGGCCGTGTCGTGGTCGCTGCCGATGGTGCAGACTACGCCGGCGCCGAAGATCTTCGCTGCCAGCGCCGGGGCGATGCACATCAGGCCGACCGGCTTGCCGGCGTCGACGAATGCCTTGCAAGCGGCGAGCACGTCCGGCTGCACGGTGCAGCCCGCGCCACTGGTGGCGAAGTCGGAGAGGTTCTTCGCCACGCCGAAGCCGCCGGGCAGTATCAGTGCGTCGAACTCGGCCACATGCAGCTCCTTGACGTCCTTGATCTTGCCGCGAGCAATTCGCGCCGACTCCACCAGCACGTTGCGGGTCTCGTCCATCTCGTCGCCGCTGTAGTGATCGACCACGTGCAGTTGCGGCACGTTGGGGGCGAAGCACTGTACTGCTGCGCCACGCTGGTCGAGGCGCAGCAGGGTGATCACGCTTTCATGGATCTCGGCGCCGTCATAGACGCCACAGCCGGACAGAATCACTGCCACTTTCTTGCTCATGCTCGACTCCTGGTGAGGAAAGACGCGACCGTGAAGCGGGCGCGGGTGTTAGCAATTCTTGGATTGTCGCCAAATGCCACTCGGGCTGTCATTTGCCGCCGCGAAGCCTGGCGAAGCTGCGCATAGGATGAATAACAGCTCATTCCCGACACAAGTACAACGATAGGGCACCGTCATGAATTACGTTCTCTACGCAGTGCCCTTTTTCTTCCTGCTGATCGGCCTGGAGCTGCTCGCTGACCGCTGGCGCGGCATGCGCACCTATCGCCTGGCCGATGCGCTTAACAGTCTCAGTGCCGGTGTGCTGTCGCAGGCCACCGGGATTCTCACCAAGGTGGTCGGTCTGCTCACCTACGCCTTCGCCTGGGAGCAGCTGGCGCTGTTCGAGTTGTCCGAAAGCAGTCTCTGGGTCTGGCTCTTCGCCTTCGTCTTCTACGACTTCTGTTACTACTGGAGCCACCGTCTGGGCCACGAGCGCAACGTGCTCTGGGCCGCGCATGCGGTGCACCACCAGAGCGAGGATTACAACCTCTCCACTGCGTTGCGGCAAACCAGCACCGGTTTCATCTTCGGCTGGATCTTCTACCTGCCGATGGCGCTGGTCGGTGTGCCGCCGCTGGTGTTCCTCACCGTCGCGGCCCTGAATCTGCTCTATCAGTTCTGGGTGCATACCCGACATATTCCCAAACTAGGCTGGTTCGAGTGGCTGTTCATCACCCCGTCCAATCACCGTGTGCACCACGCACAGAATCCTATCTACATGGATCGCAATTACGGCGGTGTGTTCATTGTATGGGATCGAATCTTTGGCACCTTCCAGGAGGAGCTCGACGAGGAGCCTGTGGTCTTCGGCGTGACCGTACCGTTGGCCAGCTGGAATCCGCTGTGGGCCAACCTGCAGGTTTACGCCGGGCTGTGGAACGACGCCAGACGCGCCAGCTCCTGGTGGGACCGGCTGCGCATCTGGTTCATGCCCACTGGCTGGCGCCCGGCCGACGTGACGGCGCGCTATCCCCAGGCCAAGGCGGATCTGCGCAGCTTTCGCAAGTTCGAGGTGCCCCTGGGGCGTGGCGCGCAGGTTTATGCGCTGCTGCAATTCGTCTGCTACCTGCTGGCCGGTGTGTGGTTGCTGGCACAGGGGGATTCGCTCGCTATCGCTGCCGTGCTGCTGGCTTGCCTGTGGATGGCCCTGGGTCTGGGTAGCATCGGCATATGGCTGGAAAATCGTGCCTGGGCGTTGAGATTCGAGCTGTTGCGCCTTGCAACCAATCTGCCGGCACTATGGTTGGCCGGGCAGCTCGGCCTGTTGGCTGTGGATGCGCGCGTCTGGTTGTGGCTGGCCGGCTACAACCTGATCTGTCTATTCGGGTCATGGCTGGCTCAGCGCGTAGGGCGGGCTCAGGAGCGCAGCGAACAGCCCGGCATTGGTGTATGAGCTAGGCCTCAGCGCGTAGGGCGGACCGGAACGCCGGCCGTTCGTAGCGAAGCGAACAGTCCGCCATTGGTTGCATGACCTGATATCCACATGAGTCGTGAAGCTGCAGCGGCGTACTGCCTGCGGCGAGTACGCCCTACGCGCTGGTACGCCCTACTGCGCTCAGCCGCGCCGACGTTGACGCCACCGGTATAACCAGGCGAGGGAAAGCAGCAGCACCACGGCCGCCAGCAGGATGACCTGATAGTTGCGCAGTTCCTCCAGCAACCCGCCCATGGCATTGCCCAGGCTGTAGGCGAGCAGGCTGATGCCGCCAGCCCATACACCGGCACCGATGGCGTCGAGCAGCAGGTAGCGGCGCCAGGAATAGCCGGACAGGCCGATGGTCAGCGGCATCACCGTGCGCAGCCCGTAGAGGAAGCGGAAGCACAGTACCCACAGATCCGGATAACGTCTGATCAGCGCGCTGGCGCGCTCGCCCAGCGGTTGCCAGCGTGGCTTGCGCGCCAGCAGAGCGCGGCCATGGCGACGGCCGAGGTAGTACCACAACTGATCGCTGGCGAAAGTGCCGAGGAAGGCGCACAGCGCCACCCATTCGATTTCCAGCACATTGCGCACCGCCATGTAGGCAGCCAGCAGCAGCGATACTTCGCCTTCGAGGAAGGTGCCGAGTACCAGTGCCGGGTAGCCAAATTGGCGGATAAGATCTTGGAGCATGCCGTGAGCTCAACGATGCAGGTGCTGAAGACTACTCTGACCACGAGGAAGCCGGAAGGTGGCGCGTCATGCCACAATGGCCGGGTTTCGTGGCATTGCCGCCGCCCTGGCTGCGACCCGCAGTCGCATTGCGTCATGCGGCTGTCATCATTTGGTCATAATGCCCGCTTATAACCGTCACACTGGCCCGCCCGTGCGGGCTCTGGAGTCTGCCGTGAGCGTTACCCCCGCCAATCGCCTGTTCCCTGCCACCCGCCTGCGTCGCAACCGTCGCGATGACTTCTCCCGTCGCCTGGTGCGCGAGCATCGCCTGAGCGTCGATGACCTGATCCTGCCGGTGTTCGTCCTCGATGGCGAAAACCGCCGCGAAGCCGTGCCGTCGATGCCGGGCGTCGAGCGTCTGTCCATCGACCTGCTGCTCAAGGAAGCCGAGCACTGGGTCGCGCTGGGCATTCCGGCGCTGGCGCTGTTCCCGGTCACTCCGCTGGAGAAGAAGTCCCTCGACGGTGCCGAGGCCTGGAACCCGGATGGCATTGCCCAGCGCGCGATTCGTGCCCTGCGTGCGAAATTCCCCGAGCTCGGCGTGATCAGCGATGTGGCCCTGGACCCCTTCACCACCCATGGTCAGGACGGCATCCTCGACGAGTCCGGCTACGTGCAGAACGACATTACCGTCGACGCATTGGTCAAGCAGGCGCTGTCGCATGCCGAGGCCGGTGCCCAGGTGGTGGCGCCGTCGGACATGATGGATGGCCGCGTGCAGGCGATCCGTGAGGCGCTGGAACTGGCCGATCACGTCAACGTGCGCATCATGGCCTACTCGGCCAAGTACGCCAGCGCCTACTACGGCCCGTTCCGTGACGCCGTGGGCTCTGCGGCCAACCTCGGCAAGGGCAACAAGCTCGGCTATCAGATGGACCCGGCCAACGGCAACGAGGCGCTGCACGAAGTGGCAGCCGATCTGGCCGAAGGCGCCGATATGGTCATGGTCAAACCCGGCATGCCCTACCTGGACATCCTCTGGCGTGTGAAGGATGCCTACAAGGTGCCGACCTTCGTCTACCAGGTCAGTGGTGAGTACGCCATGCACATGGCGGCGATTCAGAACGGCTGGCTCAGCGAGGCGGTCATACTGGAGTCGCTCACCGCCTTCAAACGTGCCGGTGCCGATGGCATCCTTACCTATTTCGCCGTACGGGCGGCAGAACTGCTAAAACAAGAGCGATGACGCTCTCAGGAACCCAGCGATGAACAGCGAAGGACTCAACAGCGAAGTGCTCGACAACAACCCGCCTCAGGCCGAGGTGGTCGCCGAGACGCCAGTGGTGGAAACCCCGCCGCCGGCCCCGATTCCCAGCCTGGATGACAGCAGCCTGTACATCCACCGTGAACTGTCGCAGTTGCAGTTCAATATCCGGGTGCTGGAGCAGGCGCTGGACGAGTCCTATCCGTTGCTCGAACGCCTGAAGTTCCTGCTGATCTTCTCCAGCAACCTCGACGAATTCTTCGAGATTCGCGTCGCCGGCCTGAAGAAGCAGATCAACTTCGCCCGCGAACAGGCCGGCGCCGACGGCCTGCAGCCGCACCAGGCGCTGGCGCGGATCAGCGAGCTGGTGCACGAGCAGGTCGACCGCCAGTACGCCATTCTCAACGACACCCTGTTCCCGGCGCTGGCCAAGCACAACATCAACTTCATCCGCCGTCGTTACTGGACCACCAAGCTCAAGGCCTGGGTGCGCCGTTATTTCCGTGACGAAATCGCGCCGATCATCACCCCCATCGGTCTCGATCCGACGCACCCCTTCCCGCTGCTGGTGAACAAGAGCCTGAACTTCATCGTCGAGTTGGAAGGCGTCGATGCCTTCGGGCGTGATTCCGGTCTGGCCATCATCCCGGCGCCGCGTCTGCTGCCGCGCATCATCAAGGTGCCGGAAGACGTTGGCGGGCCCGGCGACAACTACGTGTTCCTCTCGTCGATGATCCACGCCCACGCCGATGACCTGTTCCAGGGCATGAAGGTCAAGGGCTGCTACCAGTTCCGTCTGACCCGCAACGCCGACCTGTCGGTGGACACCGAGGATGTCGAGGACCTGGCACGTGCCCTGCGCGGGGAGCTGTTCAGCCGCCGCTACGGCGATGCGGTGCGCCTGGAGGTGGTCGACACCTGCCCGAAACACCTGCGCGACCACCTGCTCAAGCAGTTCGGCCTGACCGAGGGCGAGCTGTATCAGGTCAATGGCCCGGTCAACCTGACCCGTCTGTTCAGCATCACCGGCCTGGATGGCCACCCGGACCTGCAGTACGCCCCGTTCACGCCGGTGATTCCCAAGCTGCTGCAGAACGCCGAGAACATCTTCAGCGTGGTCAGCAAGCAGGACATCCTGCTGCTGCATCCCTTCGAGTCCTTCACGCCGGTGGTCGACCTGCTGCGCCAGGCGGCGAAAGATCCGCATGTACTGGCCATCAAACAGACCCTGTATCGCTCCGGCGCCAACTCCGAAATCGTCGACGCCCTGGTGGAAGCTGCGCGTAACGGCAAGGAAGTCACGGCGGTGATCGAGTTGCGTGCGCGCTTCGACGAAGAATCCAACCTGGCGCTGGCCAGCCGTCTGCAGGCTGCCGGTGCGGTGGTGATCTACGGCGTGGTCGGCTTCAAGACCCACGCCAAGATGATGCTGATCCTGCGCCGCGAGAACGGTGAAATCGTTCGCTATGCCCATCTCGGCACCGGCAACTACCACGCCGGCAACGCCCGGCTGTATACCGACTACAGCCTGCTCACCGCCGACGTCGCGCTGGGTGAAGACGTGTCCAAGCTGTTCAGCCAGTTGATTGGCATGGGCAAGACCCTGCGCATGAAGAAACTGCTGCACGCGCCCTTCACCCTGAAGAAGACCCTGCTCGACCTGATTGCCAAGGAAACTGCAGCGGCGGCCGAAGGCAAGCCGGCGCATATCATCGCCAAGTTCAACTCGCTGACCGACCCCAAGGTCATCCGCGCGCTGTACAAGGCCAGTCAGACCGGGGTGAAGATCGACCTGGTGGTGCGCGGCATGTGCTGCCTGCGTCCGGGCATTGCCGGGGTGTCGCACAACATCCAGGTGCGCTCGATCATCGGCCGCTTCCTCGAGCACACGCGGGTGTTCTACTTCCTCAACGGTGGCGACGAAAAGATCTACCTGTCCAGTGCCGACTGGATGGAGCGCAACCTCGACAAGCGTGTGGAGACCTGCTTCCCGGTCGAGGGCAAGAAGCTGATCATGCGCGTGAAGAAGGAGCTGGAAAGCTACCTGACCGATAATACCCAGGCCTGGGTGCTGCAGTCTGACGGTCGTTACCTGCGCCAGCAGCCCACCGGCAACCAGAACCCGCGCAGCGCGCAGGCCGGCCTGCTGGAGAAGCTCACCGCCCCGGTGATCATCGCTCGCTAAAAGCGGCTGCTTGCAGCCCTCTGATGACCCTCTCCCATTTATGGGAGAGGGTGGCCGAAGGCCGGGAGAGGGCGTAGAGGTCGCGTGCTGTGGCCCTTTTCCCGCTTACGGGGCGAGTAAGCCCGGAGCGGGGTGCCCGAAGGGCGGGAGAGGGTCGAGGCCGCGTGTCGAAGCTTTTGCAAGCACTGCCTCCTGCGCCGATGAGCGCCTGATCGCTGTCGCCCTCATAGAACAACGGTTATTTCGGTTTTCGAGCCTCCGGATTGCATCCGGGTTACAGGCTGCCGCCCGCAGAATGCGCCATTCGCACCACCCGCTCAGCGCACGCTCAAGGTCAGATCAATACGTTTGAGCCATTCGGCTTCGGCTTCGAAGTCCGCCAGGGTCAGCGGGTTGGCGGCCAGCCAGCCTTCGGGGAAGACGATTTCCAGGCTGTTCTCGCCGACCTTGAACTGCACCTCGGGCATGCTCTGCGTGCCGCGAATATGGTGAAAGAGGATGGCGAAGCGCAGCAGCACGCACAGGCGCATCAGCTTTACGCCTTCCTCGCCGAAGTCGGCGAACTTGTCCTTGGGGATGTTGCGGCGGTGGCCGCGTACCAGCAGGGCGAGCATTTGCTGATCCTGACGCGAGAAGCCGGCCAGGTCGGAGTGTTCGATCAGGTAGGCGCCGTGCTTGTGGTACTGGTAGTGGGCGATATCCAGGCCCACTTCATGCACCTTGGCGCCCCAACTGAGCAGTTCGCGGTGCCAGTCGTCGGTCAGGCCCCAATCATTGGCAACCTTGTCCAGCGCCGACAGTGCCTTGGCCTCGACCCGCGCGGCCTGGTCGACATCGACGTGATAACGCTCCATGAAGGCCGACAGCGTGCGTTCGCGCACGTCCTCGTGCTGGTGACGGCCGAGCAGGTCGTACAGCACGCCTTCACGCAGGGCACCTTCGGAGTGGCTCATGCGCTGGATGTCGCAGGCATCGAAGATGGCTTCGAGAATCGCCAGGCCCGCGGGGAAGATGCCACGGCGGTCCGGCTTGATGCCGTCGAGGTCGATCTTGTCCACCTCGCCGAGCTTGAACAGTTTGCGCTTGAGCCAGGCCAGTCCCTCGACCGTGACCTCGCCATTGCCCAGGCCGGCGGCCTTGGTCGTCAGGCCGATGGCCTTGATAGTGCCGGAAGCGCCGACGGCGTCTTCCCAGCCGAGGCGACGCAGGCCCTGTTCGATGCCCATCAGTTCCAGGCGAGCGGCGGTGTAGGCCTGAGCGTAGCGCGCGGGGGTGATCTTGCCGTCCTTGAAATAACGCTGAGTGAAGCTCACGCAGCCCATCTGCAGGCTTTCGCGCAGCAGCGGCTCGAAACGCTGGCCGATGATGAACTCGGTGCTGCCGCCGCCGATGTCGGCGACCAGGCGTTTGCCGGGGGTGTCGGCGATGCTGTGGGAGACGCCGAGGTAGATCAGGCGCGCTTCCTCGCGCCCGGAAATCACCTCGACCTGATGGCCGAGAATTTCCTCGGCGCGGCGGATGAACACGGCACGGTTGCGCGCTTCACGCAGAGCGTTGGTGCCGACGATACGCACGGCGCCTTCCGGCAGGCTGTTGCTGAACTGGGCGAAGCGACGCAGGCAATCCAGACCGCGCTGCATCGCCTCCTCGCTGAGCTGGCGCTCGTCGTCCAGGCCCGCCGCCAACTGCACCTTGTCGCCGAGCCGCTCGAGGATACGAATCTCGTGACTGTCGGCTTTGGCCAGCACCATATGGAAACTGTTCGAGCCCAGGTCGATGGCAGCGATCAGGGGAAAACTCTCGGCAGGGGCTTGGGGCATGATTGCGGCATCTCGTTCGATTTCCGCGCATCCTGCCACGACTGAGCGGATGAGCCAACGCATACGGATGTCGCATTAAACTGGTCTAGACCTGTGATTGCTGCAGGTTCAGCACGCTAAGTGGCTGTTTCAGAACCAACTCGTCGCAGTTATTGCCGTCACCACCACGGTCCACCACCAGGAAACGGCCGGGGTGTTGCAGGCACAGCAGCGGATGGTGCCAGGTGCCGCGAGCGTAATTCACCCCCTGGTCCGGTGCGCTGATGAAGGCGCGGATCTGCGACTCGTCCAGTTCGCCGGGCGGTGCGACGACGATCAGCATGCGCCCGCCATCCACCGGGTAGAACGCCTGGCTGCCCAACGGATGGCGTTCGAGCATGCGGATCTCGATGGGCGCGTGCCAGGCCTTGCCTTCGAACAGATTGACCAGGGGGCGCGGCGACTCGCCGGCCAGTTCTACCTGCACCAGGTCGTGGTAGCGCGTAGTCGTGCCGGCGTTGATCGGGAAGGCCTTGGCGCCGGCTGTTTCGATCACGTCGCCGAAGTCGGCGAAAGCTGCGCGGGTCAGCGGCTCGATACGCAGCGGCAGGGGCGTCATGGCATTCACAGGTTCACCGAGCCGATGAAGTTGCGCAGCTCTTCCGTGCGTGGCGCGGCGAACAACTCCTTTGGGTCGCCGATCTCGTGCACCTTGCCATGGTGCATGAACACCAGCTTGTCACCCACTTCGCGGGCAAAGCGCATCTCATGGGTGACCATGATCAGGGTCATGCCCTCGCTGGCCAGTTGTTTGACCACCGCCAGCACTTCGTTGACCAGCTCCGGGTCGAGCGCCGAGGTGATCTCGTCGCACAGCAACACCCTGGGCGACATGGCCAGGGCGCGGGCGATGGCCACGCGCTGCTGCTGGCCGCCCGACAGGCGCTCGGGGTAGGCGTCGAATTTCTCCGCCAGGCCAACGCGTTCGAGCATCTGCCGGGCGATCTTCTCGGCTTCAGCGCGCGGGGTCTTTTTCACCACCTGCGGCGCCAGCATGACGTTCTCGCCGACAGTCAGGTGCGGGAACAGGTTGAACTGCTGGAACACCATGCCGACCTTCTGTCGCAGGCTGCGCAGGTCGGCGCGGGCGGCGTCGATGTACTCGCCGTCCACTTCGATCACGCCGTCGTTGATCGACTCCAGGCCATTGAGGGTGCGCAGGAAGGTGCTCTTGCCCGAGCCGCTGCGGCCGATGATGGCGACCACTTCGCCTTCCTCGACCTTGAGGTCGATACCCTTGAGCACGTGGTTGTCGCCGTAATACTTGTGCAGGGCGGTGACGTTAAGCAGTGACATTCAGCCTCCTTTCCAGGCGGTATGCAGCGAGCGAGAGCGGGTAGCAGAGCAGGAAGTAACCGAGGGCGACGAAGCCGTAGACCATGAAGGGCTCGAAGGTGGCGTTGGCCAGCATGCTGCCGGTCTTGGTCAGCTCGGTGAAACCGATGATCGAGGTCACCGCAGTACCTTTTACCACCTGCACCGAGAAGCCAACGGTGGGCGCCACGGCGATGCGCAGCGCCTGCGGCAGCACCACGTGGCGCAGGGTTTCCAGGCGGCTCATGGCCAGGCTTTCAGCAGCCTCCCACTGGCCGTGGGTGATCGACTCGACGCAGCCGCGCCAGATCTCGGCGAGAAAGGCGCTGGTGAACAGCGTCAGTGCGGTGGCCGCAGCCAGCCAGGGCGACACGTCGATGCCGAGCAGGGCGATGCCGAAGAACACCAGGAACAGCTGCATCAACAGCGGCGTGCCCTGGAACAGTTCGATGTAGCCACGGGCGAGAATGCGCGGTGCCGATAGCGGCGATAGCCTCGCCAGCAGGATCAGCAGGCCGGCGATGCCGCCGCAGACGAAGGCCACCAGCGACAGCAGCAGCGTCCACTGCAGGCCGGTCAGCAGGTTGCGCAGGATGTCCCAAAGGGTGAAGTCCATCAACGGGCTCCCATGATGAAGCGGCGGCCGAACCAGGCCAGCAGTTGGCGAATCCCGATGGCCATGACCAGGTACAGCGCGGTGGTCAGCAGGTAGGTCTCGAAGGCGCGGAAGTTGCGCGACTGGATGAAGTTGGCGGCGAACGACAGCTCTTCGGTGGAAATCTGCGAACACACCGCCGAACCGAGCATGACGATGATGATCTGGCTCGACAGCGCCGGCCACACCTTGGCCAGCGCCGGGCGCAGCACCACATGGCGGAAGGTCTCGAAGCGGCTCATGGCCAGCGCTGCAGCGGCTTCGAGCTGACCGGAGGGGATGGCCTGGATGCCGGCACGGATGATCTCCGTGGAGTAGGCACCGAGGTTGATCACCATGGCCAGAATGGCGGCCTCCCATTCGCTCAGGCGTACGCCGAGCGAGGGCAGGCCGAAGAAGATGAAGAACAGCTGGACGATGAACGGCGTGTTGCGGATCAGCTCCACGTAGACGCCGAACATGCGGTCGAATGGGCGGATGCGCCAGGCGCGCAGTATCGCCCCGACGATGCCGAGACCGACCCCCAGCAGGGTGCCGATCGCCGTCAGGCCGAGGGTGAAGGCCGCACCCTGCAGCAGCAGGTCGCTGTGCTGCAGGACGGCGGCGAAGTCGAACTGGTACGCCATGGCTCAGCTCTCCGGGCTCAGAGGTCGGCCGGCAGCGGCTGCTTGAGCCACTTCTGGCTGAGCGCGTCGAGGCTGCCATCGGCCTTGGCGTCGGCGATGATGGTGTTGACCTTGTCCAGCAGTGTGCTCTGGCTCTTGTTCACGCCGACGTACACCGGCGAATCCTTGAGCTTGAGTTTCATGCTCGGCACGCGCTTGGGGTTACGCTCGGAGATGGCCACCATCACCACGTTGCCGCTGGCGATCAGCTCGACCTGGCCGGAGAGATAGGCGGCGATGGTCGAGTTGTTGTCCTCGAAGCGCTTGATGGTGGCGCCTTTCGGCGCGACGTTGCTCAGTTCGATGTCCTCGATCGAGCCACGGGTGACGCTGATGGTCTTGCCGGTCAGCTCGTCGAGGCTGGCGATGGTCGCGTCTTCCGGGCCGAACACGCCAAGGTAGAAGGGCGCATAGGGCGCGGAGAAGTCGATCACCGCTTCACGCTCGGGATTCTTGCCGAGGCTGGAGATCACCAGATCGACCTTGCCGGTGGTGAGGAAGGGAATGCGGTTGGTGCTGTTGACCGGGGTCAGCTCCAGCTTCACCGCCAGCTTGTCGGCCAGTAGTTGTGCGGTGTCGATATCCAGGCCGCGCGGTTTCATGTCCGGGCCGACCGAGCCGAAGGGTGGAAAATCCTGTGGAACGGCGACTTTCAGTACGCCTGCCTTGCTGATGTCTTCGAGTGCGTCGGCGTGCGCAGTGGCGGCGCCGAAGGCCAGGGCGGCGAACAGGGTACCTAGCAGGGTGCGGTGAAATGTGCGCATGTCGAACTCCCGATGAATGAACGAAAACCGAAGTGTTTTGCGTGCTTCGTGTAGTGCATCGGCTGTGCCAAGTTCAGGAAAACAAGGGCTTTGATCGCTTGCGGCGAGATGAAACAAGGTCTTACTGGTCTGAACAGTTGGCGTATTTGACCAAGTGGTCAGAACATTTTCTGGGCTATATCGGTGCGTTCGCGAGGCGGCCTGTTCCACAAGGGGGCGTCGCTTGCCTGAAGTGGTGTTCTGGCCTTACAAAGGCGGCTTAACTGGACTGACCGGCCCGAACAGTCATGAATGCTTCTGCTCCCCGCGCGGTACCCGAATATGCCCTGCAGGCGATCCGCCGCCTGATCGAGGAAGAGGGCTATCGCCCCGGCGACGCGCTGCCGTCACAGCGCGATCTGGCCGAACGCCTCGGCGTTAGTCGCGCGTCCTTGCGCGAGGCGCTGTCCTCGCTCAGCGCGCTGGGGCTGATCAGTGTGCAGGCCGGCAAGGGCGTGTTCGTTCAGCAGGCGCCAAAGGTGGAAGCCTCCGGCGGTTTCGTCTGGCCCTTCTCCGCGCAGGTGTCGGCGGCCGATACCTTCCAGTTGCGCTTCGCCCTGGAGGGATTCGCCTGCGGCCTGGCGGCTGGCGTGATGACGGCCGAGGAACTGGATATCCTCGAAGACAACGTCGAGCAGATGCGCCGTGAGTTACGCGCAGGTGACTTCGTGCAGGCGAATCGGCTGGATTTCGAGTTCCACCAGCGCATACTCGCTGCCAGTGGCAACCAGGCGATGTTCGCCCTGGTCACCTCCAGCGCCGATATCTTTCTGGAGAGCCAGAAGCTGCCATTCATCCGGCCGGAGCGAGCGATGGAGACCTGGCAGGAGCACCGCAAGATCCTCAAGGCCCTGGCGCGGCATGCTGCCGGTCCGGCGCAAAAGGCCATGCAACAGCACATCCTCGCGGCAGCACTGCGCACGGGAATCGCCTTCATCACGCTGGGTGATTGAAACTATTGAGTGGCTCAATCGCCAGTGCCTTTCGGTGTCAGGCAAGCCGGGCTATGATGTCGCCACTTTTTGGTTGCCAGCCATCCTTGGCAGCAGCCCATCGGGCCGTCGCCTGCGACGTCAAAAATTCCTCCCGGCAAATTTTGCTTCCGAATACACGGAGACTCATCATGAGCGAATTCATCACCAACGTCAGCGACGCCAGCTTCGACCAGGACGTCATCCAGGCTGAGGGTCCGGTTCTGGTCGACTATTGGGCTGAGTGGTGTGGTCCGTGCAAGATGATCGCGCCGGTGCTCGACGAGATCGCCAAGGAATACCAGGGCAGGCTGAAAATCTGCAAACTGAACATCGACGAGAATCAGGAAACCCCGCCGAAGTACGGCGTGCGTGGTATCCCGACCCTGATGCTGTTCAAGAACGGCAATGTCGAAGCGACCAAGGTCGGTGCACTGTCCAAGTCGCAACTGGCTGCCTTTCTCGACAGCAACATCTAAGAAGTAAGGTGGGCTTTAGCCCGCCGAGCTGGTTGCAGTTGGCGTTGTGGTGGGCTGAAGCCCACCCGACTGTTCTGCAAGAAACCCTCGCTATTTGCGGGGGTTTTCGTTTTCAGGGCTAGACGCTGTTTTTTCACGGTGTTAAATTCGACCCCGCTGCATCCTCCATGCAGCTCTCTGCATGCCGTCGCCGATTCATTCCTTACGAACTCGTTCGCGATCCTGTCGCCTTCTCTGCGGCGCGGCCTCTCAAGCTAACAGCTTTCTTCTCCTCTCGATGATCACGTCATTCCTATGAATCTGACCGAACTCAAGCAAAAGCCGATTGCCGAACTGCTGGACATGGCCGAACAGATGGGCCTGGAAAACATGGCTCGTTCGCGCAAGCAGGACATCATCTTCGCCCTGCTGAAAAAGCATGCCAAAAGCGGCGAGGAAATTTCCGGTGACGGCGTGCTGGAGATCCTCCAGGACGGTTTCGGCTTCCTGCGTAGCGCCGACTCTTCCTATCTGGCCGGCCCTGACGACATTTACGTGTCGCCCAGCCAGATACGCCGTTTCAACCTGCGTACCGGTGACACCATCGTCGGCAAGATTCGCCCGCCGAAAGAAGGCGAGCGTTACTTCGCCCTGCTCAAGGTCGACAGCATCAACTTCGACCGCCCGGAAAACGCCAAGAACAAGATCCTGTTCGAGAACCTGACGCCGCTGTTCCCCAACAAGCGCCTGACCATGGAAGCCGGCAACGGCTCCACCGAGGACATCACCGGCCGTGTGATCGACCTCTGCGCGCCGATTGGCAAGGGCCAGCGCGGCCTGATCGTTGCCCCGCCGAAAGCGGGTAAGACCATCATGCTGCAGAACATCGCCTCGAACATCACCCGCAACAACCCCGAGTGCCACCTGATCGTTCTGCTGATCGACGAGCGCCCGGAAGAAGTGACCGAAATGCAGCGCACCGTGCGCGGCGAAGTGGTCGCCTCGACCTTCGACGAGCCGCCGACCCGTCACGTGCAGGTTGCCGAAATGGTGATCGAAAAGGCCAAGCGCCTGGTCGAGCACAAGAAGGATGTGGTCATCCTGCTCGACTCCATCACCCGTCTGGCGCGTGCCTACAACACCGTGATCCCGAGCTCCGGCAAGGTCCTGACCGGTGGTGTCGATGCCCACGCCCTGGAGAAGCCGAAGCGCTTCTTTGGTGCTGCGCGTAACATCGAAGAAGGCGGTTCGCTGACCATCATCGCCACCGCGCTGGTGGAAACCGGCTCGAAGATGGACGAAGTGATCTACGAGGAATTCAAGGGTACCGGCAACATGGAGTTGATCCTCGATCGCCGTGTGGCCGAGAAGCGTACCTTCCCGGCGATCAACATCAACAAGTCGGGCACCCGTCGCGAAGAGCTGCTGACTGGCGAGGAAGAGCTGTCGCGCATGTGGATTCTGCGCAAGCTGCTGCACCCGATGGATGAGATCGCGGCGATCGAGTTCCTGATCGACAAGCTCAAGGCCACCAAGACCAACGACGAGTTCTTCTTGTCGATGAAGCGCAAATAAGCGTTGTGGCTTGCCAAAAGGCCGGGGAAACCCGGCCTTGTCGTATCTGTCTGTGGGCTTGTGGGAGGGGCTTTAGCCGCGATGCCTCTAGCGCGGTAATGCCAGTGTGCAGCGCATGTGACACGCCTGAAGCCTCTGCCGAACGTGAGCACGCTGCTGGTAGACTTCAGGCCATCCCGAGCGGCCCTCGCCGGTTTGGCCGTGCATTGCGCACGTCGCCACCGGTGAGCTAAAGCAGCCAAGGCAGGCCACCGTCTCTCAACACCCAATATCATTGACGTCATGCCCTTTCGCCATGGTGTGACCTTAGTAAACCGTATTGAAGTAGGAACCACAGCATGACCAGCACCCAACAACGGGCCGCCTTGCAACGTCAGATCTGGGCCATCGCCAACGATGTGCGGGGCGCAGTCGACGGCTGGGATTTCAAGCAATACGTGCTCGGCACCCTGTTCTACCGCTTCATCAGCGAAAACTTTGCGGATTACATGAGCGGCGGTGATGAGTCGGTCAATTACGCTGCGATGGATGATGACGATGAAAATATTGCGGCAGCCAAAGACGATGCCATCAAGACCAAGGGCTACTTCATCTACCCCAGTCAGCTATTCGTCAACATGGCAGCCAATGCCGCCGACAACACCAGCCTGAACACCGATCTGAACACGATCTTCAAAGCCATCGAGGCCTCCGCCAGCGGCTACCCGTCCGAGCATGACATCAAGGGACTGTTCGCTGACTTCGACACCACCAGCAACCGCCTGGGCAATACCGTCAAGGACAAGAATACGCGCCTGGCAGACGTGCTCAAAGGCGTGGCAAAACTGGACTTCGGCACCTTCGACGAAAGCCATATCGACCTGTTTGGCGACGCCTACGAATTTCTCATCTCCAACTACGCCGCCAACGCCGGCAAATCCGGCGGGGAGTTCTTTACCCCGCAGCAGGTTTCCAAGCTGATTGCCCAATTGGCGATGCACAAGCAAACCCGCATCAACAAGATCTACGACCCGGCCTGCGGCTCCGGCTCGCTGCTGCTGCAAGCTAAAAAGCAGTTTGAAGACCACGTTATCGAAGAGGGCTTTTTCGGCCAGGAACTCAACCACACCACGTACAACCTGGCGCGGATGAACATGTTCCTGCACAACGTCAACTACGACAAATTCAACATCCAGCTCGGCGACACCCTGATCGAGCCGCACTTTGGCGACGACAAGCCCTTCGATGCCATCGTCTCCAATCCGCCGTACTCGGTGAAGTGGAAGGGCTCGGACGATCAGACTCTGATCAACGACGACCGCTTTGCCCCCGCCGGTGTGCTGGCGCCCAAGTCCAAGGCCGACTTCGCCTTTGTTCTGCATGCGCTTAGCTACCTGTCCAGCCAGGGGCGCGCTGCCATCGTTTGCTTCCCTGGCATCTTCTACCGGAGCGGCGCCGAGCAGAAGATCCGCCAATACCTGGTGGACAACAACTATGTGGAAAGCGTGATCGCGCTGGCCCCCAACCTGTTCTTTGGCACCACCATCGCCGTGACCATTCTGGTGCTGGCGAAAAATAAGCCAGACACCACCACCCAGTTCATCGACGCCAGTGGCCTGTGCAAGAAGGGCGTCAATAACAACCTGCTGGAAGACACGCATATCGAACGCATCATGCAAGTGTTCGACAGCAAGGCGAATATCGAGCACTTCGCCCAATCCATCCCCTTGGCACGCATCGCCGCCAACGATTACAACCTGTCCGTCAGCAGCTATGTGGAAGCCAAGGACAATCGCGAGGCGGTGAATATCGCCCAGCTCAATGCTGACCTGAAAACCACCGTTGCCAGGATCGACCAGCTACGCAAGGACATCGATGCCATCGTGGCGGAGATCGAGGGTGAGGAGTTGGAGGCGTGAGTGGGATGACGTTCCTGGAAAAGCTGCTCAATGGAGCCGCTGTGCAATGGCTGCCTCTGGAGCAGATTGCCAAAATAAAACACGGTAAAGACTGGAAAGGCTTAAAACCAGGTGAAGTGCCGGTTTATGGTTCAGGTGGAATCATGGGTTATGTCGATGCCTATTTATATGACAAGCCAACAGTGTTGATACCTCGCAAGGGCTCTATTACCAATGTTTTTTATGTTGATTCTCCGTTTTGGAATGTAGATACCATTTATTATACGGATATCAATGATTCCAAGGTGGTGCCGAAATATCTATACCATTTCATAAAAACGATTGATTTGATGGCGCTAGATACCGGGTCTGGAAGGCCGAGCCTGACTCAGGCTATCTTGAATAACATTCTAATACCTGTTCCCTGCCCAGAAAATTCTAAAAAATCACTTGAAATTCAGGCTGAAATTGTACGCATACTGGATACCTTTACCGAGCTGACCGCCGAGCTGACCGCCGAGCTGACCGCCCGTAAAAAGCAATACAGCTACTACCGCGATCAGTTGCTGAGTTTTAAAGAAGGGAATGTGGAGTGGAAGGCGTTGGGAGAGGTTGGCGAATTTCTTCGTGGAAAGCGCTTTACCAAGGCTGATTATGTGGAGGACGGTATCAGCGTTATCCATTATGGCGAGATATATACACGTTACGGCGTTTCCACAACGCAAGCCTATTCCCAGGTCAGAAAGGATATGGCCAGTTCACTGCGCTATGCTGAGCCGGGAGACGTAGTAATAACAGACGTAGGGGAAACCGTAGAGGATGTTGGTAAAGCGGTGGCGTGGCTGGGCGATGAAAAAGTGGCTATTCATGACCACTGCTATGCTTTTCGGCATTCAATGAATCCGAAATTTGTTTCCTACTGCATGCAGGCGACATCGTTTATTGCTGAGAAAGCGAAATATATAGCTAGAACTAAGGTCAATACACTGCTGATTCCAGGCTATTCAAGAGTAAAAATTCCTGTGCCTTATCCAAACGACCCTGATAAGTCCCTTGCGGAACAGGCCCGTATCGTTTCGATTCTTGATAAATTCGACGCGCTGACCCACTCCATCAGCGAAGGCTTGCCTCGTGAGATCGAACTCCGACAGAAGCAATATGAGCATTATCGTGACTTGCTGTTGAGTTTCCCCAAGCCAGAAGAGGTGGTGGCGTAATATGGGTAAGACGCTAAGGGAAATAGCTCAGCAGTTGAGTACACCCAAAACGGTTAGAAAAACTGTTCCTGAAAAAACGAAAGTGATAGAGGAGGTTAAACCTGTTCCCAAGGTGCAACTAATCTATGCATTTAATGGCACGGGCAAAACACGTTTGTCACGGGAGTTTAAGCAGCTATTCGCTACAAGCGCAGAGGTTGCAGAAGGCGACAATGCGCTTGACCAGCCTGCGTCGTCGGGCAAAAAAATTCTCTATTACAGTGCCTTTACCGAAGATTTGTTCTATTGGGATAACGACCTGAACGGTGACGCTGAGCCTAAACTGAAAATACAACCCAATACTTTTACGGATTGGGTGTTGATGGATCAAGGGCAGGATCAGAACGTCATCACCACCTTTCAGCGTTACGCCAATGACAAGCTCACGCCTCGTTTCAATGCAGAGCAAAAAGATGAGCGCACAGGAGAGGTCATTGCCAAGGCTTTCTCCGAGGTCACTTTTTCCTTGGAGCGCGGTAATGACGATGAGCCGTCAGGTAATCTGAAAATCTCCAAGGGCGAGGAAAGCAATTTCATCTGGAGTATTTTCTACACCCTGCTTGAGCAGGTGATTTCGACTCTCAATGAAGTGCAGCCAGACTACCCCGAACCCACGCCGTTTGATGATTTGGAATGTGTGTTTATCGATGACCCTGTCAGTTCTCTGGATGATAACCACCTGATTCAGTTGGCCGTGGAATTGGCGCAGCAGGTCAAATCCAGCAAGACAGATATACGGTTCGTTATCACGACGCACAATGCGCTTTTCTTCAATGTACTGTGCAATGAGTTTGCCAGTGATGAAAAAACCGATACCTATAACTGGAAGGCAAAGCACTTCCGTAAGGCACGGTTAGAGCGAAATGGTGATGGCAGTGTCGATCTAGTCGAGCAGCCCAATGACTCCCCGTTCGCCTATCATCTGCACCTGATGGCGCAGCTTGAACAGGCGATAAAAAGTGGGCAAGTGGAAAAGTATCACTTCAATCTCCTGCGCAATGTCTTGGAAAAAACGGCGACCTTTCTCGGCTATAAAAGGTGGGAGCACCTTCTGCCAGAAACGAACGAGGGCTTGCCGGATCCCTACGCCAAAAGAATTGTGAATTTTTCCAGTCATTCAAAACATGCGGCTGAAGAGGTTCAGCCCTTGGAGCCGGAGCAGAAGGCGCTCCTAGAGCGATTGCTCAAACACATTGTCGAGCGCCATCGCTTTGCGCAAGTAAGAGAGGAGCTGAGCGGTGAAAAAGAGCCCGTTGAGCCTTAAACAGCAAACCACCGAATTTCTGCTCTACACCGCGCCCAATGGCGCGATCAAGGTGGAGGTGCTGCTCAGCAACGAGAGCATTTGGCTGACGCAGAAGCGCATGGCCGAGCTGTTCGGTGTGGGCGTACCGGCGATTTCCAAGCACCTCAAGAATATTTTCGACAGCGGCGAGCTGGAGGAAGAGGTGGTTGTTTCCATTTTGGAAACAACCACTGAACACGGCGCAATCGCTGGGCTGACGCAAACCCAGCAGGTGAAGTACTACAACCTGGATGCGGTGATCTCGGTCGGTTATCGGGTCAATTCGGCGCAGGCGACACAGTTCCGCATTTGGGCTACGGCCTTGATCAAGGAATACATCATCAAGGGCTTTGCCATGGATGATGAGCGGCTGAAAAATGGCCGTTACTTCGGCAAGGATTACTTTCGTGAGCTGCTGGAGCGGGTGCGCTCCATTCGTGCCAGCGAGCGGCGTGTTTATCAGCAAATCACCGATATTTTTGCCGAGTGCAGCATCGACTACGACCCGCGATCCGAAACCACGCGGCTGTTCTACGCCCATGTGCAGGACAAGTTTCACTTCGCGATCACTGGCCACACGGCTGCCGAAATCATCGCCTTGCACGCCGATGCCTGTAAGCCGTTGATGGGCATGAGCACCTACAAGAATGCGCCGGATGGCCGCGTGTTGAAGTCGGATGCGGCGGTGGCGAAGAACTACCTGAGCGAGGCGGATATCAAGAAGCTGGAGCGCGCCGTTTCCGCGTTTTTCGACTACATCGAAGGCATCATCGAGCGCCGTAATGCGTTCACGATGGAGAGCTTTGCGGAAAGCGTGAACAAGTTTCTGGCCTTCAATGAATACCGCATTCTGGAAGGCTACGGCACGGTATCGCGGCAGCAGGCGGAGCAGAAAGCGTTCGCCGAGTATGAAAAATTCAACAAGCAGCAGCGCATCGAATCCGACTTCGACCGTGAGGTGAAGAAGCTGCTGCAGAAAAGGGACGCGCAAGAATGAGCGACTACGCAACCATCGCTGAATTGAACAACTTCATCGTTCTGGAGCAGTACATCAAGGCCGTGCAGGTGGCCGAAGGCTACCAGAGCGAAGGTGAACTGGAGCGTGAGTTCATCGATGACTTGCAGAAGCAGGGTTATGAGTACGCGTCCGGCCTGACTACCCACGATGCTTTGTTGGCCAACGTGCGTGTGCAGCTACAAACCCTCAACGAGATGCAGTTTTCCGATGACGAATGGGAACGCTTCGTTGAAAACTGGTTGAACAAGCCCAGCGAGGGCATCGTCGAGAAAACCCGCAAGATTCACGACGACTACATCCACGACTTCGTCTTTGACGACGGGCGCATCCAGAATATTTATCTGCTGGACAAGAAGATCGTCCAACGCAACAAGCTGCAGGTGATCAAGCAGTTCGAGCAAAAAGGCAGCCATGCCAACCGCTACGACGTGACGATTCTGGTCAATGGCTTGCCCCTGGTGCAGGTGGAGTTGAAAAAGCGTGGCGTGGCGATTCGCGAGGCGTTCAATCAGGTGCACCGCTACAGCAAGGAGAGCTTCAACAGCGCACATTCCCTGTTCAAGTTCCTGCAACTGTTCGTCATCTCCAACGGCACCGACACGCGTTACTTTGCCAACACCACACAGCGCAACAAGCACAGCTTCGACTTCACCATGAACTGGGCGAAGGCCGATAACAGCCTGATCAAGGATCTGAAGGACTTCACAGCTACCTTCTTCCAGAAGGACACACTGTTGAAGGTGCTGTTGCGCTACTCGGTCTTCGATACCAGTAACACGCTGCTGGTGATGCGTCCGTACCAGATCGCCGCCACGGAGCGCATTCTGCGCAAGATCCACTGCGCGTATCAGGCCAAGAAGTGGAGCACCCGCGAAGGCGGCGGTTTCATCTGGCACACCACCGGCTCCGGCAAGACGCTGACCAGCTTCAAGGCTGCCCGCCTGGCCACGGAGTTGCCGTTCATCGACAAGGTGTTCTTCGTGGTGGATCGCAAGGATCTGGATTACCAGACCATGAAGGAGTACCAGCGCTTTTCCCCGGAAAGCGTGAACGGCTCGGACAGCACGGCGGGGCTCAAGCGCAACCTGGACAAGGACGACAACAGAATCGTCGTCACCACCATCCAGAAGCTCAACAACCTGATGAAGAGTGAGCCCGACCTGCCCATTTACGGCAAGCAGGTAGTGTTCATCTTCGACGAGTGTCACCGCAGCCAGTTCGGTGAGGCGCAGAAGAACCTGAAGAAGCGCTTCAAGCAGTTCTATCAGTTCGGCTTTACGGGCACGCCGATCTTCGCGGGCCATAACGCGTTGGGGGCTGAGGATACGGCCAGCGTGTTTGGCCTCGAATTGCATTCGTACGTGATCACCGATGCGATTCGCGACGAAAAAGTGCTCAAGTTCAAGGTCGATTACAACGATGTGCGGCCACAGTTCAAGGCCATCGAAACTGAGCAGGACGAAGCCAAGCTGAGCGCTGCGGAAAACCGGCAAGCCTTGCTGCACCCCGAGCGTATCCGCGAAATCACGCAATACATCCTCAACACCTTTCGGCAGAAAACCCATCGCCTGCAAGCGGGCGGCAAGGGCTTCAACGCCATGTTCGCAGTCAGCAGCGTGGAGGCGGCCAGGCTCTACTACGAGTCATTCAAGGCGCTGCAAAAGGGCAGCGACAAGCCGTTGCGCGTGGCTACCATCTTCTCCTTCGCGGCCAACGAGGAGCAGGACGCGGTCGGAGAGATCGAAGACGAAAGCTTCGATGTTGCCGCGATGAGCAATAACAGCGCTAAGGAGTGCTTGAACGCGGCGGTTGCCGACTACAACGCCCTGTTCAAAACCAACTTCAGCGTGGATAGCAAGGGCTTTCAGAACTACTACCGCGACCTGGCCAAGCAGGTCAAAGCCGGGGAGATCGACCTGCTGATCGTGGTGGGTATGTTTCTCACGGGCTTCGATGCGCCCAAGCTCAATACCTTGTTCGTCGACAAGAACCTGCGCTACCACGGTCTGATCCAGGCTTATTCACGTACCAACCGGATTTTTGACGCGACCAAGACCTTCGGCAACATCGTGACCTTCCGTGATCTGGAACAAGCCACCATCGACGCCATCACCTTGTTCGGCAACAGCAACACCCGCAACGTGGTGCTGGAGAAGAGCTACAAGGAGTACATGGAGGGCTTTACCGATGTGCTGACGGGGGAGGCGCGGCGTGGTTTCGTCGATGTAGTGACCGAACTGGAGCAACGTTTTCCCGACCCGACGGCGATTGAAAAAGAGTCTGACAAAAAGGCCTTTGCCAAGCTGTTTGGCGAATACCTGCGCGTGGAGAACGTGCTGCAGAACTATGATGAGTTCGCCAGCCTGAAGGCTCTGCAAAGCCTGGATATGACCGACACGGCTGCGGTCGAAACGTTCAAGGCCCAGCACTATTTGAGTGATGAAGGCCTTGCCGCCCTGCAAGCGATCAAGATGCCGGCGGAGCGCAAGATTCAGGATTACCGTTCGACCTATAACGATGTGCGTGATTGGTTGCGCCGGGAAAAAACGGGCGCCGAAAAGGAAAAATCCACCATCGACTGGGATGACGTCATCTTTGAGGTGGATCTGCTCAAATCCCAGGAAATCAATCTGGACTACATCCTGGAGCTGCTCTTCGAGCACAACAAGAAAACCAAGAGCAAGGTTGAGCTGGTCGAAGAAATGCGCCGAATCATTCGCGCCAGCTTGGGTAACCGCGCGAAGGAAAGCCTGGTGGTCGATTTCATCAATCAAACCGACCTTGACCAGATCGACGATGCGGCCAGTGTGATCGAGGCATTTTATGCCTATGCCCAAGCGGTGTTGCGGCAAGAAGTCGAGGAGCTGATCGACACGGAGAACCTCAATTCAGAAGCTGCCAGGCGCTACATCACAACCTCGTTGCGGCGCGAGTATGCCAGCGATGCAGGAACCGAGTTGAACTCCATCCTGCCCAAGATGAGCCCGTTGAATCCGCAGTTTCTGAGCAAGAAGCACAGCGTCTTCCAGAAGATTTCTGCATTCGTGGAGAAATTCAAAGGTGTGAAAAAATTCAACGGTATTGACGGGGATATGTAGGTTGCGCTGCCTTGGCAATCTAATTCCGGGCGTTGGGGGAGTGCGAATCCACAATGGACTGACGTTTTTTAGCGTCATCTAGGGTGGAGACTGTCGTTGCAGCCTTCTGAAAGTCCGACTTCGGCGCTAAACTTTGCGGCCGACTCTTGCCTGTCCGACACGAGGCTCCTGCATGCAGTATCGCGACCTGCGCGACTTCATCCGTGAACTGGAAAAGCGCGGCGAACTCAAGCGCATCCAGACCCCGGTATCGCCCGTTCTGGAAATGACCGAAATCTGCGACCGCACCCTGCGCAAGGGCGGCCCGGCGCTGCTGTTCGAAAAGCCCACCGGCTTCGACGTGCCGGTGCTCGGCAACCTGTTCGGTACGCCCAAGCGCGTGGCGCTGGGCATGGGCGCCGAAGAGGTGTCCGAACTGCGCGAGATCGGCAAGCTGCTGGCCTTTCTCAAGGAGCCCGAGCCGCCCAAGGGCCTCAAGGATGCCTGGAGCAAGCTGCCGATCTTCAAGAAGGTCATTTCCATGGCGCCCAAGGTGGTCAAGGACGCGCCCTGCCATGAAGTGATCGAGGAAGGCGATGACGTCGACCTGAGCAAGCTGCCGATCCAGCACTGCTGGCCGGGCGACGTGGCGCCGCTGATCACCTGGGGGCTGACCATCACCAAAGGCCCGAACAAGGAACGGCAGAACCTCGGTATCTATCGCCAGCAGGTGATCGGTCGCAACAAGGTGATCATGCGCTGGCTCAGCCACCGTGGCGGCGCGCTGGATTATCGAGAGTGGTGCCAGAAGCACCCGGACAAGCCTTACCCGGTTTGCGTGGCCCTGGGCGCCGATCCTGCGACCATCCTCGGTGCGGTCACGCCAGTGCCCGACACCCTCTCCGAATACGCCTTCGCCGGCCTGCTGCGCGGTCATCGCACTGAGCTGATCAAGGCTCGCGGCAGTGACCTGCAGGTGCCGGCCAGCGCCGAGATCGTCCTGGAGGGTGTGATCCATCCGGGCGAAACCGCGCCGGAAGGCCCCTACGGCGACCACACCGGCTACTACAACGAAGTCGACACCTTCCCGGTGTTCACCGTCGAGCGCATCACCCGTCGCCGCGATCCGATCTATCACAGCACCTACACCGGCCGGCCGCCAGATGAGCCGGCGATTCTCGGCGTAGCGCTGAACGAGGTGTTCGTGCCTATCCTGCAGAAGCAGTTCCCCGAGATCACCGACTTCTACCTGCCGCCGGAAGGCTGTTCCTACCGCATGGCGGTGGTGACCATGAAGAAGCAGTACCCGGGCCACGCCAAGCGCGTAATGCTCGGTGTGTGGTCGTTCCTGCGACAGTTCATGTACACCAAGTTCGTTATCGTCACCGACGACGATATCAACGCACGGGATTGGAACGACGTGATCTGGGCGATTACCACGCGCATGGACCCCAAGCGCGACACCGTGATGATCGACAACACGCCGATCGACTACCTTGACTTCGCCTCGCCGATCTCCGGCCTTGGCTCGAAGATGGGCCTGGATGCCACCCACAAGTGGCCGGGCGAGACCAATCGCGAATGGGGTCGCGCCATCGAGAAGGATCCAGCCGTGGTGGCGCGCGTCGATGCGCTGTGGAGCGAGCTGGGAATCGATTGATGAACGTCACCCTGCAACCTTCCGGCGTCACCCTTGCACTGCAGCCGGGCGAGCGCATCCTCGATGGCGCCCGGCGCCTGGGCTACGACTGCCCGCAGAGCTGCCGTAACGGCAACTGCCATATCTGTGCCGCGCTGCTGGTGGAAGGGCGTGTGCGGCAGAACGGCATCGAGCTGGATCATGGCGAACTCTTCACTTGCCTGGCCGAGCCGCTGGAAGACTGCGTGCTGCACTGGGATGGTGTACTGGCGCCGGGCGAGCTGCCGGTGCGTGAGCTGAGCTGCCAGGTGACCGAATGCCAGGACGTGGGCGGTGACGTGTTCCGCGTGCGCCTGCGCACCCCGGCCGGCAAGGCGCCACGCTATCACGCCGGGCAGTACCTGCTGCTGCTGCGCCCGGATGGCGAGATGGCGGCGTTCTCCCTGGCTTCGGCGCCGCATGCCGGGCGTGATCTGGAGCTGCACATCCTTGCCCGCGAAGACAGCAGCATTGCCCTGCTGGAGCACTTGCGCAGCACCGGCATGGCGCGGGTGCAGATGCCCTACGGCGACACCCACCTCGCCGACCTGCCCGATGGGCCTCTGGTGCTGATCGCCGCCGGCACCGGCATGGGCCAGATGCACAGCCTGATCGAGCACTGCCGCGCTGCGGGCTTCACCCATCCGGTGCACCTGTACTGGGGCGCCCGTCGTCCCGAAGACTTCTATGCGCTGCCGCACTGGGCCGAGTGGCAACAGCTGGATAATCTGCAGCTACATCAGGTGGTCAGCGACCAGTGTGGCTGGCAGGGTCGTTGCGGCTTGCTGCACGAAGCGGTGCGCGAGGACTTCCCGGATCTCAAGGCCTTGCACGTCTATGCCAGCGGCTCACCGGCGATGGTCTACGCCACGCTCGATGCGCTGGTCGAAGCCGGCATGGACGTCCACCAGATGCGCGCCGACGTGTTCGCCTACGCGCCGCGCTAAGGGCCAATGGCGCTCAGATAAGGTTGCCAAAACCTGACGCCATTCAGTCAAGGCCGTACACGTTTGGCTCCCCTCTCCCCAGAGGGGGCCGACCGTGTTCGAACGATCGCTATTTGACTGCATGTATGCCAACGCCGCCTTTCGTAGGAGCCCAGCCCCGGGGCGAAGCTTTCGTTGCTCGCCTTCTTGGCGATAACACTTCGGGCCATCACAAACCGGAAGCAAAAGAGCTTCCGGTATGCTTTCGAGTTCGCGCCGCCCTTGTTCGCGGCGGGGCGCCGCTCCTACAGGGCAGGTGTTGGCATCGTCAGATCAGGCTGCCAAAGCCGCCTTTCGTAGGAGCCCCGCCCCGGGGCGAGGCTTTCGTTGCTCGCCTTCTTGGCGATAACACTTCGGGCCATCACAGACCGGAAGCAAAAGAGCTTCCGGTGTGCTCTCGAGTTCGCGCTTCCCTTGTTCGCGGCGGGCGCCGCTCCTACAGGGCAGGTGTTGGCATCGTCAGATCAGGCTGCCAAAGCCGCCTTTCGTAGGAGCCCCGCCCCGGGGCGAAGCTTTCGTTGCTCGCCCGCTTGGCAGTAACACTTCGGGCCATCACTGGGCTTAGGCAAAAGAGCTTCCGGTGTGCTTTCGAGTTCGCGCCGCCCTTGTTCGCGGCGAGGCACCGCTGCGCAAAGGGCAGTACGTCTCATTTTTCAGTCGCCGCTTGTCGATCCGCCCGGATCGATGTCCCCAAACGTGAAGTTGTTCATTTTTTAGGCATTTGATGGCAGGAGGCCACATGTTTTAATTCACGCCGATTTTCCGCCGCCGTTTTTCTGCTATTCAAAGGACTGAAGGCATGTCTTTCCGTATTAGCCCTTTGGCCATATGGCTGTGTTTTTCCCTTCCCGCTATCGCGCTGGCGCAGACGCCAGGCGATCGTGAGCTGATCCGCGAGCGCCAGGAGCGCCTGCTGCAGGAGCA